>Ga0326761_1000026_pt1 | contig 38598 bp, 38 predicted proteins | sample GCREP_P_FD_207739 | JGI IMG/M metagenome (GOLD analysis project Ga0326761, IMG submission 207739) | Hot spring water microbial communities from Geyser Creek Basin, Yellowstone National Park, WY, United States - GCR.EP_P | ecosystem: Environmental > Aquatic > Thermal springs > Unclassified... | reverse complement strand
ATCAGAAGATTACTACTTCTACCAATTCTCCCGCCTTGAGCTCTTTAACACCCTCCCTAACTACCATGTAGCAGTTCGCACCCACGTAGGATGTGAGCATATGAGATTGAAGCTTTGGGGAATAATCGCAAACAAGATCTTGTCCCTCAAGGCTAAGGACCGCCCTAACAAACTCTCTTCTTTCTGGATCCCTTCGGGAAAAGTCCCTTTTGAGCTTTGCCCAAAGAGTTTTTGGCATATAATCTCTGGCAGACTGCATCTTCAATAGGGCTGGCTTCACTATGAGGTCAAAGGCCATAGCGCAGGAGACAGGATTTCCTGGAATACCAAAGAAGAGCCCTTTGCCCTCTTTGTAAGTGCCAAAAAGTATGGGCTTGGCAGGCTTTATTCGGACTTTATGAAAGTGCACCTTTACACCCACCTCTTCCACGAGGGTTTTTATGTAGTCCCTTTCTCCCGCAGACACACCACCGGTGGTTATAAAAACATCGTAGTTTTCAAGCTGAGAAAGGGCTTTTTTCAGTTTATCTGGCTCATCGGGAACTATGCCAAGATAATGGGGTTCTCCCCCTGCAAGGGAAATACCCGCCATAAGGGTGTAGCCGTTGAACGTTCTTATCTGGGAGGGTTTTGTGATGGGTTCTCCTAAGTCCTTTATCTCATCTCCGGTGGATAGCACTGCCACCCTTGGCCTTCTTGATACCTCCACCTGAACCTTGTTTAAAGAGGCCAAAAGGCCTATCTCGTAATGCCGTAAGATAGTTCCCTTCTGTAAGACTATCTCTCCAGCCTTTAGTTCCTCGCCCTTTCTTCTTATGTTTGCCCCTTCTTTGAAGGCTTCCTTTATTAAAACCTTTCCATTTTTTGCCTCGGTGTATTCTACTGGCACCACCGCAGTGGCACCTCTTGGAATTGGTGCCCCTGTAAAAATCTTAACTGCACAACCCCTTGGTAGTTCAAAAGTCTCCCCTGCACCCGCGGGTATCTCCCCCACCACCGAAAGCTCCACCGGTGCATCCTTGATGTCCTCCCAGTGGACTGCGTATCCATCCATAGCGGAGTTGTCAAAGGAGGGTCTATCCTCTTCTGATATCACATCCTCCGCCAGAACTCTACCTAAGGCGTCTAAAAGATAGACCTTTTCAGTGGGAAGGGTGGGGCAGTGCGAAAGAACTATACTTAGGGCTTCTTCATAGGGCATCATACTAAGGCTTCCTCTACCTCCTTTAGACTTACAACCTCCTCGGGATGGGCGATCCTACCCAATACTGCGCTCGCTGCGACCACCACAGGGTTTGCCAGATAAACTTCACTCTTTGGATGTCCCATCCTTCCGGGGAAGTTTCTGTTGGAGGTGGATATGCACCTTTCCCCTTCTGCCAGAATGCCCATATGACCACCAAGACATGGACCGCAGGTGGAGACAGAAACCACGCACCCAGCCTCCAAGAATATGTCAATAAGACCTTCTTTCAGAGCTTGCATATAAACCTTCTTAGAAGCTGGGATCACTATACACCTAACATATGGGTGTACCTTTCTTCCCTTCAATATTTTTGCAGCGATCCGAAGGTCCTCTATCCTTCCGTTGGTGCAGGAGCCTATGAAGGCTTGGTCTATGCTTATGTGGGTGGATTCACTTACTGGATGAACATTGGAAGGTAGATAGGGCCATGCTACCAGAGGCTCTAACTTGCCCGCATCCCACTCGTAAATTTCGGAATACTCTGCATCCGGGTCGCTATGATAGACCTTCCAAGGTTTTTTTGCCCTCTGTGATACATACTCTATGGTCTTTTCATCGGGTGCAATTATGCCGTTCTTTGCTCCCGCCTCCACTGCCATGTTGGTGATGGTAAAGCGCTGGTCCATGGAAAGGTGTCTTATGGCTTCCCCTTCAAACTCCATGGCCTTGTAGAGGGCTCCATCCACGCCAATCTGCCCTATGGTATGCAAAATCAGGTCTTTGCCCATTACCCACGGGGAAGGCTTTCCGTAAAAGATGAACTTCATAGATTGGGGAACCCTTAGCCAGGTTTCTCCCGTCGCCATGGCGTAGGCTATGTCGGTGGAGCCCATACCAGTGGATAAGGCTCCAAGGGCTCCGTAGGTGCATGTATGAGAGTCCGCACCCACTACCAAGTCTCCGGGAACCACGAGACCTTCCTCCGGTAGGATCGTATGCTCTATACCTTCTCCCTCCTGGAAGAACCACTTTATGTTGTGCTTTTTGGCAAAATCTCTGACCATCTTTGCCTGCTCGGCAGATTTTATATCCTTGGCGGGCACAAAGTGGGAAAGGACCAAGGCGATTTTTTCTGGGTCAAAGACCTTGTCTATGTTGTATTTTTCAAGGATCTTTATAGCCAACGGTGCTGTTACATCGTTCGCCATTGCCAGGTCTATCTTCACGGTTACTAAATCCCCCGGCTTTACTTCCCTCTTGCCCGCATGGTCTGCAATGATCTTTTCGGTTATTGTCATTCCCATCTTTCTACCTCCTTTTTAATATTTAAACTTTAACTTCCTCCTTGGCAGGCTCCTTCTTAAACTCTTCCTTCTTGCATTCGTTCTTTACTTCAACGCCGTAGAGTTTAAGCACTTCCACAAACTCCTCGCAGGAGATAGTTTCTTTTTCAAGGAGCCTTTTGACCACAGCCTTCAAGGGCTCTTTATAAGTCTCTATGATAGCCTTGGCTGTCTCGTAAGCTTCTGTCAAGATCCTTTTGACCTCTTCGTCTATACCCCTTCTCATCTCCTCGCTTATGTCTATGGAGGTGGTCATGCCACCCAAAAAGGGGTTGACCACACGCCTTACCGCCACGGGACCCACCTTCTCGCTCATTCCCCACATGGAAACCATCCTGTAGGCAAGCTCCGTTGCCCTTTGTAGGTCGTTCTCCGCACCGGTGGTTATACCCTCTTTGCCATAAAAAACCTCTTCTGCTGCCCTTCCGCCAAAGAGGACGATAAGCCTTCCTATGAGGTCCTGCCTGTCGTACATGTGCTTGTCGTCAATGGGTAGTTGTTGGGTAACGCCCAGAGCCATGCCCCTTGGTATGATGGAGACCTTATGGAGGGCATCGGAGCCCGGCACCATCAGGCTCATTATGGCGTGCCCCGCCTCGTGGTAGGCTATCTTCTCCTTCTCCTTGGGAGATATGACCATACCCTTACGCTCCAAGCCCATGGTAACCCGGTCTATGGCTTCTTCTATGTCTTCCATCTCTATGTATTCTTTCCCCTTCCTTGCGGCTAGAAGTGCTGCCTCGTTGAGGATGTTCTCAAGGTCTGCGCCGGTAAAACCGGGCGTTGCCCTTGCCACAATCTCCAAATCTACGTTGGGTGCAAGCTTTTTGTTTCTAGCATGCACCTTGAGTATTTCGTACCTTCCACGAACATCGGGCTTTGGAATATAAATTTGCCTGTCAAACCTTCCGGGTCTGAGCAGGGCTGGGTCTAGTATATCCGGTCTGTTGGTAGCGGCGATGACTATTATGCCCTCGGAGGTGTCAAAGCCGTCCATTTCCACCAAAAGCTGGTTTAGGGTTTGCTCTCTTTCGTCGTGTCCTCCTCCCAAGTTGAAGGCACCCCTTGACCTTCCAACTGCGTCTATTTCGTCTATGAATATGATGCATGGGGCATGTTTTTTGGCGGTTTCAAAGAGGTCTCGCACCCTTGCTGCACCAACACCCACAAACATTTCCACAAAGTCAGAGCCAGAGACCGATATAAAAGGCACGTGGGCTTCTCCAGCTATTGCTTTTGCCAGAAGGGTCTTTCCCACCCCCGGCTCACCATAGAGCAGGACACCCTTTGGAGGTCTTCCACCCAACTTTTGAAACCTTATGGGGTCCTTCAGATACTCTATTATCTCCTTTACCTCTTCCTTTACCTCGTCCATCCCTGCCACATCGTTAAGGGTTACCTTTGGCTTTTCGTCAATATAGACCTTCGCCCTGCTTTTGCCAAAGCTGAAGGCACCCCTTGCACCACCTCCGCCCCCACCGCTAACTTGCCTCATCATGTAGATCCATATACCGATAAAAAGCAATATGGGTAGCCAAGAGACTAAAAAGGTTAGCCACCATCCGCCGTGCTCCTGAACCGCCACCTCTACCCTAACGCCCTTTTCTATGAGCTGGCTAACTATGTCTGTTCCCGGTGGCAAACCCGTTTCTATCTTTTGTCCATCAGTGGTTATGCCCACAAGGATGTTATCCTTTATTTTGACCTCCTTTAGCTTGCCTTCCTTTGCCAGTTCAAGGACGGTGTTTATTGGGGTCCTCACGCCCGCGTCTCTCTCTGAACCGCTAAACACATTAAAGGCAAGGATCATAAAGCCAATGATAAGGATCCATATGAAAATATTTTTCATCCACTGCATAAAAGATTAAAATAGACCAACCCTTGCGCTTTTCAAGCTACTTTGAAGCTGCTCTAAAAATATAAACCCATTGGACACACAATGGTTTTTCCTCGAGGACACAAGGAAGCTATTTTCATTTCATACATGGAAGGAATCCCGAGCAGGGAAGAGGTAGTAAAGCCTCTTCTTCCGCTTGGCAAGTTCTGAGGGTATCCCTCATCTCCCCTATCCTTGGAAGGGACGTGGGATAGGGTGAGGAGTAGGTCAGTTCCCTTTGAGGCTGGGGGGACGGTCCCAATAAGGGATTTTTAGAACAGCCTAAACCTTACCATAGGCTTAAGAATTTAAACAGTTTTTCTGCGTCTGTAAAGCTTGTGGATAGGTGGGCTTCTGGATGCCCGTAAAGACCACAGAGGGCAACCACTTTGGTGGGAGTGTGCTTTCTGAGGAGCCTTATCACAAAGTCCGTCCTGTAGCAATGAACTCCCACAAGGATGGTTAGGTCGTTTTGGTCGTGAAGTATGCTCTCATGTGGGTTCGGAGGGTCCATCTCCACCGATGGGTCGTATTTCTTTAGCTTGGGGCGATAGTCGGGAAGGACCTTAACCTGAAGCTTTCCTATCCTGTCTATTAGTTCCCTCAGGGCTTCTGCCTTTTGGCTTAGTTCTTCCTCTTGCCAATCCCATAGCAAGAGTGGTCCCACCACCGTGGGCTTTTTGGCCTTTCTTAGCCATTCTGCGAGTACTTCAAAGGCGGTTTCGTAGCTAACAGGCTTACCATCTATTGTTGCATCCCCCAAAAATACCTCCTTTTGGAGGGCTGTTCTTGTTCTGTCTTCTTCGGGGGTTGGCACCGCCTTTGGCTTTTTGTAATAAGAAGGCACAAAGTCCTTAAAGAAGGGAGAGAAATCAAAGTGTCTTCTTTGAACCCTTTCTGAAACCTTTTCGTCCTCCCTTACGCTCAGGGATTTGACTAAGGCATCCTTTATAAGGTCCAGCTCCACGGTAAATTCGCCGTGGTATGCCTTTTCTTCTTCTTCCACTCCCAAGCTGTAGCAGGTGGTTCCCACAATGTTAAAGAGCACACCCTTTGCCCCCTCTTTGCTTGCCTTTTGAAAAATTTCATACCTTTTTTCGTAGAACTCATAACAGCAGTGTCCTACGTAGGTGTAGCCATTTTCCGCACACCACTTGAGGGTGTCCCTCAGAAGCTCAAAGGAGGTGATGGTTATGGGGATCATGCCCTTTTGATAGGCAAGGATGTCTATCTTTGTAAGTGGGAACATTACCGCGGAGACTATATCATCCACCGTCAGGTTCAAACCTTCCCATTGTCTATCCTTGAAAAACTCCCTTATTCTCCTTTCCACGTCCTGCAAGGGTGTATGTTTTAGGTATGCCTCAAGGTCGTATATGAGCCTTTTGGGCTCCACAAAAAAGTCACCGTTTATGATCACCTGTTCCAAGAGTTTTCTGTCTGGGTCCACCTTGGCGGAGACCCTAAAGGTGCCACCCATACACCGGTATATTCCAAACAAAAGCTCTGGCTCCGAGGAGGACCTCTTTACTTCATAAACCCATTCTGGGCTCCTGTAGTATTCCTTTCTCTCCTCCAAAAGTTTTTTTTTCTTCTTCTGTGAGCTCTCTCCATTGGTATTGTATGCCAAGCTCCTCCGACAATCCTTCCAGTATGGCAGAGAAGACCTCCTCCTTTTCTGGCATCCCTCCCAAGTATCTCTTGACCCACTCTACCCGGTCCTCTGCAGACTTTATACCCTTTGAGGTTAGCTTTTCTACGGGAATTTGCAAAGACTTTAGCATGCGTTCCACGTTAAAGTCCATGAGAATAGTACCCTGATAGAGAAAGGTCTTTCCTTCAAAAACGCCCCCTGTGCCGGATATTTTCCTTCCTTCTACCTCTATGTCGTTCCTTGGTCTAAACTGGGCAGGAATGCCAAGCTTTTGAAGTCCCTTTGCTACCGCGTTGCATATTTTTGCGGTTAGCTCTTCAAAGCTTATGTTCTCTCCAAAGCTGTTTTTGTCTGCGATTATCTCCCAGCCTATTTGGGTCTCGTCAAAGTATATGGCACCACCGCCAGTGATCCGCCTTCCTACCTCTATGCCTTCCCTTTGGACGTATTCAAGCCGTACCTCCTGCTCCACCGATTGATGGTAGCCTATGAGCACGCATTCGGGTTTGAACTGCAAAAATCTTATGGTGTTGGGAATTTTATCCTGAGCCCTGAGTTCAAGCATTATTTGGTCAAGGGCAATGTTTTCGTGCTGTGGCCTTTGACCTGTATACAAAACTCTCCACATTTTTTCTCCTTAAATTATCAGATAAAGTATAAAACCCGTTAATAACCCTGCAACCACATCGTCCGCCATAACGCCATGCCCTTTGGGCATTCTCTCAAAAAGATTTATTGGGAAAGGCTTGAGAATGTCCAAAAGCCTATAGAGAACAAAGGCTAAAAGTAGCGCTTTTAAAGTGGGCTCAAGAAACAGAAAGGCAGAAAAGTATCCTACTATTTCGTCTATTACCACACCCTCTGGGTCCTCCTCCCTTGTAAGTTCCATCATGTATTCCGCAGATTTAACCCCAAGAAAGTAAAGGAAAAAACCCACCAAAAGCACCAGCCACCACTTAAAACCAAAAAGGTAAGCCAAGGGCACACCCAAAAGGGTTCCCACCGTCCCCGGCGCATACCTAAACCTTCCCAGGTAAAAACCCGTGGCAATTAGCTCCCAGTTCATCCGATTATTTTTATAAAGCTCTTCTTCCTCAGGTTCTGCAAAAGCTCTTTTTTCCTCTCTTCAAGCTTTTTCTCAAGTAGCTCCTCTCTTAGCTCTTCCAAAGACTTTCCTTTGTACTCTTCTTTAACCTCCAGCACCTTGGCTACGTATATGTGTTCTTTGTCCTCTCCAAAGACTAGATCTCCCACCTTGGCGTTCCAAACTTCCTTATCAAGACTCTCCACCAGCTCTCCTTTCTTTACTAAAAGTGTCTCCACCTTCAGCCCAAGGGCTTTGGCAAGCTCCCGCAGGTCCTTGGTCTTCTCAAGGGCCCTCATCAGCCTTTCCCCGTCCTTTTTATCTACCACCAATACCTCCACCAACCTCTTTACCTCCACCTCTCCCCTTTTGAGTTTTTCCAACTCCAGGTCCAGGGCAGACACATTCACCTCCCTCAAAAGCACCGCGTATATGCCCTGACTAAATAAGATCTCCTTTCTTAAGAACTCCTTAAGGTCCCTTAGTGTAAGCCCCTCCTTTTGGAGTTCGTTTTGTAGCCTTTCAAGGCTCATGTTGTTAGCCTGTGCTATTTTGACCAGGGCTTGGTCCAGAAGCTCCTCCTGCACGCCAACGCCCTTTCCTTGAAGGAACTGATTGATGAGCCATACATCCACAAGCCTTGAGATCACTTCCCTTCTGTCGGTGGTGTTGTAAAAGAGCATACCCAGTTTCACATCGCTCTCAAGGATAGGGTCTCCGTTCACAGAGGCCACCACCCTATCCACCAGCCCTTGGGCAAAGGAAAGAACTACTAAAGCTGTGAAAAGTAGAATTCCACCCGATAGTTTTTTAAGGTTTTCTCCAACCATTCCTTTAAAACCTCCTGCCTTTTTTCCCTTATAAGTTTAGCCCTAACCATGGGTTTAGCTTCCTCTAACGGGAGGATACCCTCGTTCCTCCTTCCCACCACCCTAAAGACCACATAGCCCGCATCCGTGTATATAGGCTTTGAAACCCTTCCCACCTCGTAAGGGCTCAGCTGTGCCCTTAACACATCCGGCAACGCTTGTATAGAGTACCATATGGCTTCTCCCTTTTTAACTCCCTTTATATCCTCCCAAAACTCTATTCCCCTTGATAGCCTGTAGTAAAGTTCGTTGGCACTTTCCAAGCTATCTGCCACAAAGCGTTCCAACCTCACCTGGGCGGGCATCTTAAAGTCCCTAAGGTTCAAATAATAGTAGGCTACCACTTGATTTTCGGTTATCTCGGAACCTTTATAGAGTCTTTCTGCAATCCTGTCCACCAGAATCTCGGTCTTTATGAAATAAAGGGCTATCGGGCTTAGGTTCTTTGAGCCGATATTCTTCTGTATGTAGTCCTCCACCTCCTCATCTCTTAAGCTTATACCCATCTTTTTGGCTTCTTGCTTTATCACCTTGGACCTGACGAGCTCCACCAGAAAGTTTTGCACGTCCTCCTTTGTTGCCCTTGCTATTGGTAGATGCAGTATTTCCCTCCAGTAGGAGTTAAAGTATTGATAAAGCTCATCCCTCCTTATGACTTCTGAACCCACTCTTGCCACCACAGAGGCACTTGAAAAGCCAAAAAAGGCTAATAATATGAGAAATAAGAGCATGTTATAATTTTAAACTCTAAGCGGGTGTGGCGGAATTGGCAGACGCGCGGGACTTAGGATCCCGTGGGCTTATGCCCGTGAGGGTTCGACTCCCTCCACCCGCATAAAATCTAAGGAGGTTTCTATGAAGGTCAGCCTCGAGGACAGGGAAGGGCTGTTTAAAAGCCTGTTGGTGGAAGTCCAAGGAGATATCGTAAAGAAAAACTTGGAGAACGTATGCCAAGAGTTGGTGCAGAACGTAGAGATTGAAGGTTTCAGAAAGGGAAAGGCTCCTCTCTGGCTCATAAAGGCAAGGTACAAGGACTACATAAGGGAGGAGGTTGGTAAAAGGGTCGCGGACGCCACTTTGTCAAAAGCCATAGAAGAGAGCGGTCTAAAGCCTGCTGCGGACATATACCTTGAAGAGGTCCAGCTTGAAGAAAGTGAAGAAAAGGTAGCCTACCGTGTGGTCTTTGAGGTGTCTCCAAACTTTGAACTAAAGCTCCAAGAGATAGAAAATCTTCGGGTGGAGATTCCAAAAGTTGAGTTCAAGGAAGAGATGGTCCAGGAGGAGATAAACAGATTGAGAGAGCAACACGCTATTTGGGAACCCGTGGATAGAGAAATAAAGGAAGGGGATCTAGTGGTAATAGATTACAAGGTGGAGGACTTAGAAAGCGGAGAGACCGCAGAAGGGGAGACCACCGTAATAGTAGGGCAGAGGTTCTTGAGGGAAGAGATAGAAAAGGCACTGCTGGGTAAAAAGGAAGGGGAAGAGGTGGAGGTGGAAAGCGTGGACCTTTTTGATGCGGAGGGCAAGGTGGTAGGAAAGGCAAAGGTGAAAATTTCTATAAAGGCTGTAAAGGAGAAGGTACTGCCAGAGGTAAGCGACGACTTTGCCAAGGAACTGGGACTCGGAGACACCTGGTCTTCTGCGGAGGAAAAGCTCAGACAGATGGTCAGGGAAAACCTTGAAAACTACAAGAAGTCCCTCATAGAGGAAGAGGTAGCCAAAAAACTCATTGAACTTCATGAGTTTGAAATTCCTCAAACCTTACTTAGGAGAGAGCTGGGCTTTCTGGTGGACAGGAGACTCAGAGAGCTTTCTTCCTTGGGTATAGACACGCGGTACATAAACGTTCAAGGGTTGGCACAGGAGCTTTTGCCTCAGGCAATCGCAAACATAAAGCTAAGATACATCCTTGATAAGTACGCACAAACAAAGAATCTGCAGGCAGAGGAGAAGGACCTTGAAGAAGAGTACACCAAGCTGGCACAGGCTTATGGCGTTAGCCCAGAGCAAATAAAGGCTGATGTGCAATCAAGAAACTTAGAGGAAGTGATAAAGGGGGATGTTCTGAGGAGAAAGGCCTTAGAGGATATAATGAGTAAAGTTCAGGTTATTGAGGTTGAAGAAAAGAAGGAGGAAAAGCAGGATGAAAATATTTGACCAGCTGGTGCCCATAGTTATAGAACAGACTCCAAGGGGCGAAAGGGCTTATGACATATACTCAAGGCTACTGCAGGACAGGATTGTTTTGCTTGGCTATCCCATAGACGACCATGTGGCAAACCTGATCGTGGCCCAGCTTCTCTTTCTGGAAGCTCAGGACCCCGATAAGGACATATACATGTACATTAACTCTCCTGGTGGTTCCGTTACAGCCGGTATGGCAATCTACGACACAATGCAGTATATAAAGCCCGATGTGGTTACCATCTGCATAGGACAGGCGGCCTCTATGGGTGCCATTTTGCTTGCGGCAGGTGCTAAGGGTAAAAGGTATGCCCTTCCCCATTCTCGCATTATGATCCACCAGCCCTTGGGCGGTATATCCGGTCAAGCTACGGACATAATAATCCACGCAGAAGAGATAAGGAGGATAAAGAATATGCTGAACGAAATACTCGCCTTCCACACAGGGCAACCCTTAGAGAAGATTGAGAAGGATGTGGAAAGGGACTACTTTATGTCTGCCTACGAGGCTATGGAGTATGGCATAGTGGATAAGGTGATAACCAAAAGGGCATAATTTGAAAAGAATGAATAGAAAAACAGCAGGGCATAGATGTTCCTTTTGTGGTAGGAGTCAAGAGGAGGTTTTGGTCCTCATTGCTGGTCCCAACGACACCTACATATGCGATAGGTGTGTGTCCGCCTGCGAGGCTATAATAAAAGAGCAAAAGAGCCAGTTGGCACAGCATCAGGTTCAAGAACTACCAAAGCCTGAAGAAATAAAAGCTATATTAGACCAGTATGTAATAGGACAGGAAAGAGCCAAAAAGATCCTATCGGTGGCGGTTTATAACCATTACAAGCGGGTCAGAATGAAGGAGCTGGGCATGAAGCTGGATGATGTGGAGATAGAAAAGAGCAACATCCTTATGATAGGACCTACGGGTTCAGGAAAAACTTTGCTTGCCAGAACTTTGGCAAAAATACTCAACGTACCCTTTGCCATAGCGGATGCCACCAGCTTAACGGAGGCTGGATATGTGGGAGAAGATGTGGAGAACGTGCTAACAAGGCTCCTGCAAAACTGCGGGTATAATGTGGAGCTCGCCCAAAAGGGTATAGTCTACATTGACGAAATAGACAAGATTGCCAAAAAGTCGGGCATAAACCCTTCCATAACCCGGGATGTGTCTGGGGAGGGTGTTCAGCAAGCCCTCTTAAAGATCGTAGAAGGAACGGTGGCAAACGTGCCCCCACAAGGTGGCAGAAAGCACCCTCATCAAGAGTTCATACAAGTGGATACCACCGATATTCTTTTCATCTGCGGTGGTGCCTTTGTGGGCCTTGAGGACATAATAAAGAGAAGGCTCGGAAAGTCGGTGGTAGGCTTTGAGTCTGCCATAGGTAAATACAACGTGGAGGGCAATGTGCTCACTTATGTGGAGCCCGACGACCTAATACACTTTGGCATGATCCCCGAGTTCATAGGCAGGTTTCCCGTAATCGCAGTCCTTGATGAGCTAACGGAGGATGACCTGGTAAGAATTCTTGTGGAGCCCAAAAATGCCCTGGTGAAGCAATACAAAAAGCTCTTTGAGATGGAAGGCGTAGAGCTTGAATTTACCGAGGGCGCCCTGCGGGAAATTGCGAGGGAAGCCATAAAACGCAAGACTGGTGCCAGAGGACTTAGGGCAATAATGGAAGAGATCATGATAGATGTGATGTTTGAAGTGCCCTCTAAAAAGAACGTAAAGAAGGTAATAATAGATGAAGAGGTGGTAATTCAGCGGATCAAGCCCAAGTACATCCTCAAGGAGGCGGTATAAAGTAAGCTTATAAGTATATAACAAAAAACTTATACCGCCTTCTTACCTTTGGGCTTAAACTCCTTTTGTATGGAACTTCTTAAAAGACTCTTTGGTGGAAAAGAAAAGCAAACAGAGGAAGTTTATGAGATAACTACTTCAAAGGGTGTTCTGAGGCTTTGGCTGGAGCAGGACCTTCAGCAGGACCCAGACCCAAAGGTGGAGGAGTATTGGATAGAAACCTTTGATGTCTCCGAGGATGCCCGCTGGCTTTTAGTAGGAAGAAGGTATGGGCTATTTCAGTTTTATGACTGGAGGGGTAGGCTACACAGGCTTCCCGCACGCCCACCTGCACAGGTGGTTTCAGAGATCCTCTTTTCTTTAAAGAAAACTTTCTTATCCTCATTACACCCCCCTATTTGGTGGTCTATCGCATAGAGGATCCGGAGAACCCAGCCACTTGGAAGAACTTTAAGCTTTCCCAGGAGGGCATAAGACCATCCATGGGCTTGGACCTAATACGAGGAATTTTAGCCTTTGGAGTGGTGGGAAACAGGGTTTATGCCATCGATGTGGGAGAATACCTCTCTCTGCAGAGGGTGGAGTTCAAAAGTAGCTTCAGCGTGAGTGAAATAGGAGAACTAAGGGCTATAAAGTTTTTAACACCATCCAAACTGTTCATCACGGGTACAGAGGGTTCCGCCATATACAGCTTGGGTGGGAATTTGCTAAAAAAAATTTCCCTACAGGGCTGGCAGGGCAGTAGCCCTAATAAACGGAAGGCTAATTTTGGGCGAAGAGGGTAAGGTTATAGTGTTGGACGCATACACGGAGGAAGAGCTCTATAAGATAGATGTACCACTGAAGGTTTCCCAATTGGACGGGGACCCAGAGGGTCTGTTTGTGTTTTTGGCGGATGGGGAGGAAAACCATCTTGGCATACTGGACATGCAAACTCCCCAATATTTGCAAACCCTCGAAGGCTTTGGCTACTCGGTGGTAAAGGTATCAAAGGACGGCTCCATATACACCAGCAGGTGGCTACAGGACAAGGACAGAAAGCTCTACCAACTTATAAAGCTTGGCTCCAACTTGGTGGATTTTATCTATCCCAAAGACAGACAGGAAAAAGTCCTAAAGCAGGCGGAAAAGGCTTACAAAGAATTTGTCTCTAAGGTACAGAAGGCAAAGGATCTTTCCCAGTTGGAGGACCTAAACTCCCTCAAGGAGATTGCCAGCCTGGACATCCCCCTTAGAAGGATAAGAGAGCTTTACTTTGAGGCAGAGGAACTACTAAAAAGGAAGAGGTTGGAGCTCTTTTTGGAGCAAATAAGGGAAAAGGTCCAAAGGGGCACAGCGGGTCAAAGGGAGCTAAAGGAGATAGAAGAATGGCTTCGAAATGCGGACGGAGAAGAGTTTGAAAAACTCTCAAAGGCAAAGGAGGAGTTGGAAAGGGCGCTAAAAAACAGACTGACGAAGGCTTTGGAGGAACTAAAAGTAGCCCTTGAAGGCAAAGAAAGCCAAGACCTTGAAGAGCTTGAGGCGGAGGAGGAGGTAAAGAACTTTAGGGAATTACTGAACACACTGCCGAGGGAACTAAGCAGGGAAGGAGAACAAAGCCTTCAAAGGCTCTTGCAGGAAAAGGTTATCTCGTACAGGCTAAAAAGGTTCAGAATAACCACCACCGAGGACAGGGTGTTCTTTGGCAGAGAAGATTTTCCAAAGTTTAGCGGTGAGCGCAGAAGGCTCTCTTGGAGGCTAAAGGTAGAGGAGAAGTTGATCATAGGTGGTGAAATATACGCAAAAATAGCCTTTGAAAGGAAAGATGGCGTCCTTTTGGAACCCAAAAGATACCCAAACCTTTTGCCCGTAAAAGAACTAAAGTCAATGCCCAAGTGGGTAAGGAGCTACCTCAGGCACTTACGAGGACTTTTCTCCTACGAACCCTACAGGCTCCCTCTTTTTGTCTCTTATGAGGAAACCCCTTGGTTTGTCTATAACTTAGAGAGGTTTGTTTCTATGGTCAAAGACCAGCTCCGCTTTGGAGAGGGCATACTTATATTGGAGGGAGATGCGGGTGTAGGCAAAAACTTCTTAGTGGAAGTATTCTCCGCCCTTACCAACAGACCTCTTTACATAATCCCATGCCACTCAAAGATGGAAAAGGAGGACCTAACCTACACCTATGAGTTTGACCCCAAGAGGGGAACAAAGCGTGTCTTCTCAGACCTTATCAAAGCTTTGCAGACTCCCGGTGCGGTCATATACTTGGACGAGATCAACACCCTCCCACCCGCCTTGGTAAAGCTCTTTGACCCTCTCTTTGACTACAGAAGGTATTTGGTAATGCCTACGGGAGAGGTCATAAAGGCACGGAGCGATGTGATCCTGGTGGGGGTATGAACCCACAGCACTATCTGGGCGTCTCTGAACTTCCGCAGGATATAAAGTCCCGTGCGGATGTGATGTTTGTGGATTATCCACCCTTTGAGGACAGCAGGGGCTTTTTCCATCCCGACGAAGCACTCATCTTAAAAGACTATGTTTCTTCGCTTTCTGAACTTTCCAACGAAGAATTTGTTTATCTTTGGTATGCCCTGATAAATCAGGTGGAAACTCCCCAAGCCCAAAGGTTGATAAACCCCACAAGGGAAAGGCACATATACCTTCTCTTTGACTTACTCAAGATCGCCAACCGCATAAGGAAGGCATACAGGGATTATCAAAGCCAAAGGTCCGAGGAGCCCGTAGAGTTTGTTTTTTCCATCAGGGATACTATCCGATGTGCCAGAAGATTAGAAAGGTACAACTCCGCCCAAAGGGTTGTAATAGAAACCGTCCTGCCAAGGGTTAGCTCTCCCTTGGAGAGAGAAATCTTAAAGAACATAATGGAAAGCGCCTAATCTCCACAGCGGAGGACCACCGCCTCCACGGGCACCTCTCCATCCCCTATCATCCCCAACCTCCTCGCCGCACCTTCTGAGAGGTCCAACACCCTGCCCTCCTTGAAGGGTCCCCGGTCTATTACCTTCACCTCTACCTCTCTGCCGTTTTTTAAGTTCCTTACCCTTAGAAGGGTGCCAAGGGGAAGCTCCCTGTGGGCCGCATACATTCCATCTTTGTCAAAGATTATTCCGTAAGGGGTTTCCCTTCCATGATGAGGTTCTCCATACCAGCTTGCCATACCTCTGATCACGGGAGGGCATACCGTATTTCCATCCAGCCCGCATCTTTCCACCTCCAAGACCGCCCTAAAGGGAGCCTTCCCCAGAAGGGATTCAAACCTCTCCGGCACGCACACACCTTTGATGTCATCCCTCCTATGGACGGCTATGGTTATGCTTTTTCCTGCGCTCTGGCTATAAACCCTAACCCGACTGCCCGCTTGAACAAGGTTACTGTATGCCCTGTTGCCCGTGCAGTAAAAGCCCACCGTCTCAATCTTGGATGGACAGTATGCCCTGAGAGGACCAGTTGCCCTCTCCCTTTCCCTTTGAGGAATGGGCTCCCCGTCCTTTATAACCACCGCACAGCCCGACAGAAAAACTACCCAAAGCAGGAGCCACATTTCCCAAATACAATATATTAAGTGCTAAGAGTTCTCTCGGTGGTAGATGGCTTTGGCTGGAGTGGAACAAAGGAACAGGTTTATCTCCTTGCAAGGGAGCTAAAAAAGCGGGGAGTAGATGTGGAGCTTGCCCTTGCCTACCAAAACAAGGAGATGGTAGAAAAACTCTCCCCCTATGGAGTAGTCTTTTGGTTTTTTGAAAACCACACCAAATTTAACCGGCTGAACCCTGCCAACTACCTAAGGTTATACAGGATCATAAAGGAAAACAACTATCATGTAGTTATAGCAAACTCTCCCCATGCTTACGACTACGTTAGACTTGTCTATCCCTTTTTAAAAAACAAGCCAAAGCTTGTGGTGGTCAAAAGAAGTGCAAGGTTGCCAAACCGTTTATCTCTAAAGCTAAAGTACGCATACGCAGATGTGGTAGTAGGTGTTTCTAAGGCGGTTGTAAAGAGCCTTGCATCCGCAGGCTTTCCAGAGCATAAACTCTATGTTATCCCAAGTGCTATAGACCTAGAGAGGTTTTATCCGAACCGAGAAAAGGGCTTAAGCATAAGAAAACAGTTGAACATTCCCACGGATGCCAAGGTCTTTGTAAATGTTGCCAATTGGAACCCTCCAGTGAAAGGACAAGACATGCTCATCAAAACTTTTTCTGAACTGAACTGTTCTAACTGTTATCTACTTTTGGTGGGTTCGCTAACAGACACGGAGGGAAATAAGCTGGCAAAAGCTTACTCGGTGGAAAAAAGGGTAATAGGCGTGGGCTTTAGAGAAAACCCGGAGGATTATATCAACGCAGGAGATTACTATGTTATGTCCTCTTACCTTGAGGGACTGCCCAACGCACTTTTGCAAGCTATGGCTTGCGAGAAGGTTGTTATAGCCACCAAGGCGGGCGGAGTGGAGGAATTTTTGAAGGACGGTTTTAACGGCTTTAGTGTGAATGTGGGGGACTTCAATGCCCTGAGGCAAAAGATGGAAATAGTGTTAAAGCTATCTCCGGAGGAATACCACCAAATAGGCAAAAGGGCAAGGGAAACTGCCATGAACTTTACCCCCGAAAGAACCTGCCAGGAGTACATAAACCTCTTCCAAAAACTCTTGGGAATAAAGTAACCACATGTTAGTGCTTTTGTATCACAAGGTTATAAAAAACCCCGGCTTTGACCTTTGGTGGAGAACCTTTGATTTGCAAATAAAAATACTAAAGAGCACATACAAAATAATCACTTTGGACGAAGTCTTGGATTGCGTGATAAACGGAAAATGCCAAAAGAACGCGGTGGCAATAACCTTTGACGATGGCTACGCGGACAACTACATTTACGCCTATCCTATCCTGAAAAAGCACAAAGTAAAAGCAACCCTCTTTTTAGCAACCTCTCGGGTGCTATTGGAGGACAAAAAGAGACCTACCCTCCTTGATTACTGGGAGGGGAAAGTGTCTTGGGAAGAGCTTTATAAACCAAAGAGCATGAAAGATGCAAACGCAGAGTTTGTAAAGCAGGGCAGAAGCACAGAATTTTTGACCTTGGAGGAAATAAAGAGCATGAAGGATGTTTTTTCCTTTGGTTGGCATTCCCATTGGCATCTAAAAGCCTTTGAAAGGGACGAAGTTATAGACTTCTACGATGGAGATGGGCACTGGTCTCTTTTGCACGCATACAAAGGTGATTTAAGAAAAGGTTATCCCATCTTTCCTATGAAGGGTTCCTTAGCCATAAGGGCAGGAAGTCTAAAGCCAGAGGTCAAAGAGTTCATCCGATCCTTAGGAGATAGCTTTTTTGAGAGAAGGTCTTGGAAAAAAGAGCTGAAGGAATTACTCAAAAGGAACTTTGATAGCTTGCTTGTTTTTGAAACAGAAGAGGAAATGAGAAACAGAGTAGAGGAAGACTTTAAAACATCCATGGGCTTACTCAAAAGCTTTCTGGGAGAGAGTGTAGAACATGGAGCTTATCCCTTTGGAGATTACAGCGATGAATTGAAGAAAAAATGCGGAGAATACCTAAGGTCCTGCTTTACCACTGAAAAGATGACAGTAAAATCCTATTCGGACCCCTACGCCATCCCACGCATAACCGTCCCAAAGGACATCTGGTCCTTTTTTGCCATACTCACCAAGTCCAAGCTGGGCTTTTTGTGAAGGGGGTGCGAAACAGTTGCTAATTTCCGTTCAAAAACATATAATTGCAGTTCAGCATGACAACAAAACTTTTGAGTGTAAAAAAACAAAAACGACCGCAATTTCATAACGGTAGAGTGGAAGATGTCAACTTTTGGCATTAATAGACTGGGCTGATACGCTTAGAGATATGAAGGCGATACAAGTAATAGAAGAAATACTAAGCAAAGCTTTTAAGCGACATAGGTTTCCCGTAAGCCTAAAAGCAGAAGCTGTGCTCCTCTACTTTAAGGGACTTTCTCTAAGAGCAGTAAGGGAGTTCCTACTTCACAAGGGTTATTAGGGAAAGCTCTTCAGGCAATATATACAATTGCTATTAAGGCAAAGGGATGCACCACTGACAAGGGACCTTGGTATGTGAGTGCGGTCAAAGGGCTTGCAATGGAATGGCTACATGAGACTTTTGGGAAGAGGAATGAGGTTCTACAAGAGGTTTCCTTGGAATGCTAAGTATGAAACCGTCTATAGATGGTTAGCCTCCTTTATTGTCATTTATACGCGATCATAAACCTAAAAAGTTGACATCCTCTCAGGCTACCTATGATTTGCAAGGTGCCGAACTTTTCCATGAGGTTAATTTTAACTCCCATACGAGTAAAGGCAACGGAGGTCTAAAAAACTCCTTGCGTTTTGAAGCACCTTGGCTTATCCTTAAATCTATGGAACTGGAAACCTTGCTGAAGGCTCAGAAGAATGTTTCTTTAAGGCGGATCGGTGAGAAGGTTTTGGAGGGCAAAAGGCTCAGCCCAGAGGACGCACTTACCCTTTTCAATTCCAACGAGCTTGCATACATTGGCGCGCTGGCGGAGTATGTTAATAGGCAAAAGAACGGTATGTTTGCCTACTTTGTGGTAAATAGACAGATAAACCCCACCAACATATGCGTCTATCAGTGCAACTTTTGTGCCTTTGGTGTTCTCAAGTCTGACCCAAGGGCTTACGAAATGAGCTTGGAGGAGATTCTAGAGAAGGTGGAGGAAACCTATCAGCAAGGTGGCAGAGAGGTGCATATTGTGGGTGGTGTGCCACCCCATTGGAAGGTGGAGGATTATGTGGGCTTGGTGCGGGAAATTAAAAGCAGGTTTCCGCAGATGGTAGTAAAGGCTTGGACCGCCATAGAGATCCACCACATGGCAAAAATATCAAAGAGAAGTTATGAAGATATCCTCAAAGAACTAAAGGATGCTGGACTTGACGCCATTCCCGGCGGTGGTGCAGAAATATTCTCCGAGAGGGCAAGGAAGATCATCGCACCATACAAGGCCAACGCAGAGGAGTATTTGGAGGTTCATAGAACTGCCCACAAGCTTGGCATCCCCTCCAACGCTACCATGCTTTACGGACACGTAGAAACCTATGAAGAGAGGGTGGAGCATATGTTAAGGCTAAGGGAACTCCAAGATGAAACGGGAGGCTTTCAGGTGTTCATTCCCTTAGCTTACTGGCCAGAGGGCACCCGTTTGGGTGGCAAACGCACCTCCTCGGTGGATGACCTAAAGACCATAGCCATATCAAGGCTCTTTTTGGACAACTTCCCCCACATAAAAGCCTACTGGATCACCTTGGGAGAAAAGATTGCCCAAATTGCCCTAAACATGGGGGCGGATGACCTGGATGGCACCATAGAGGAAGAAAGGATCGTCCATTCTGCTGGTACCACGAGCCCTTACAAACAAAGCAAAGAAAAACTCATAAACCTTATAAGGTCCGCGGGCAAAATTCCAGTAGAAAGAGACACCTTTTACAACATAGTAGCCATATATCCATGAATGGAAAGGGCTAAGCTCTTCCTTCTCTTTTTCCTATTCTTTGTTTTCTTTGTGGGTATAAACATACTCTTTTTGGATAACCTTAGGAAAATCTGGACAGTAGGTTTTCCACTTATCCTTCTGGTGATAAACCTGGACCTTCTCATTCTTGTGGTTGTTTTTTCCATCTTCTTTAGAAAGTTCATAAAAACCTACCTACAAGCCCAGAGGGGAAACCTAAGGAGGAGGCTATCTAACCTTCTCTTTTTGTATATGTTCCTGCCTATACTCTTTCTAAACTTGGCATCCTCAATAGTTCTGTTGCAATCCACAAAGACCTTTGTTAGCTCCCAGCTCAAGGAAGTGGTACGGAAAACAGAGGAACTTTTGCAGATGGCTAACGCCTACGAAAGGGACAAGCTTGAAGAGTATAGGTCTTTTTTTAATACTTTAATAAGCAAAGGGGAAGACCCAAGGAGGTTTGTCTATGTCCTAAAGGGTGTAAAGAGTGTGGAAAAGGCTCCCTGCGTTGAGGAAGAAAGGGAAGATGCCTTTATCCTGTGTGTGGGAGATTACAGGGTGGAGGTTCTAAAGAACCAAAAGCTAAAAAGTGGCATAAGTGCCCTTTATGAGGTTTCCACCAACCTCAGGAACTTGGTAAAGTCAAGGGACATTTTAGGTGGCATATACATATACTTTTTGGTGCTCATTTCCTTGGTTGCTTTGCTTGCGTCTTTGTGGTTTGGGAACTTGGTGGCAAGGCACATAAGCATCCCACTGGAGGAACTCTCTTCAAAGGCTCGGGAGATTGCTAAGGGAAACTTTGATGTTTATGTGAGGGTGCCAAACACGGAGGATGAGGTTTCCCAACTTGCCAGGTCCTTCTCCACCATGAAGGAGGAGCTAAGGGAACTGTACAGCAGGCTTGAGAAGGAAAAGGAGACGTTAAGGTCTTTGATAGAGAGTTTGCCCGTGGGCATAAGGTTTGTTGGAAAAGGAGGGGAGGTTATTGAAAACAAAGCTTACAAGGAGATTAACAAAGAAGACCCACAGGTTAGAAAAACAGAGGTTGAGCTTCCCCTTGGTCTTTTGGAGATCTACGAGGACCTGCGTCCCATTATTACTGCGGAGAGGTTCCGGACTTGGCAGGATGCGGTCAAAAGGCTCGCCCATGAGATCAAAAATCCACTTACTCCCATAAGCTTACATCTGGAAAGGCTACGCCTCCTCGCCCAAAGGGATAAGCTAAGCAAGGAGGAAGTAATAAACGTCTGCGGGCTACTTTTGGAGGAAATAGACAGAATTAAGTCTGCGGTCAATTACTTTAGGGACCTTTCCTATCAAAGGGAGATAAAGGTGGAAGGCTTTGAGTTGGGAGATCTAATAAGGGAGTTAGCAAGGCTATATCCTAACCTGGAAGTGGAGGTGGTTGGCAGTAGCTTGGTGAAGGCAGACAGAAGCATGATAAAAGAATGCTTCTTTAATCTTTTTAACAACAGCATAGAGTGGGGTGCAAAAAAGGTAAGGGTGTCCCTCACCGAGGAGGGTTTTGTTTACGAAGACAACGGGAAAGGCATCCAAGAGGGGGAGGAGGAGATCATATTCATGCCCTACAAGTCTTCAAACCCGGAGGGTATGGGGTTGGGGCTTGCTATGGTAAAGCATATCTTTGAACTGCACGGCTGGAGCATAAGGGTTTTCCCAAAAAGGGGAGGATTCTATGCTAAAGTCTCATTCAGAACTCCCTTGGAAAAGGGAGGGTAAAATTTGCAAAATTCTTATCAGGTGATTTTCCCATATTACATCCAAAACTTCAGAGACCGCTTCCTCCTGCTCCTTTGGGCTCAGCTTTTTAAAACTTTCAGATTTGACGCCATAGAAAAGAAAACTTAGTTCAAGGTCCGAAAGCTGAGGAAAACCTCCAAAGGTTTTGTATGTTTTTATGCCCGCCCAGTTGGTCCAATAACGCACCTCTTCATCTTCCAACCTTTTTTCATAACCACCCACATACATGGATGCAAGAGCCTTCAGCAGTCTTTCCGTCTTTTCCACATCAAAACCCTACAAGGAGCTTTCTAAAAGGGAAAGGTCCTTAGAATTGATCTCTTCGTAATCCTTTAAAAACCTCTCCTTCCATTGGGCGTACCTAAAAAACTCCTGAAAGGGATTTTTCAACCAGGCTCCTCCGAGTGTTCATACTCGGGGCAGTTTAGGGTAGTTAGGTCTATGTTGGGGATCTTTTCTTCTACAGTGTTATGATAGCCACACACAAAGCACTCTAACACGGTGGCATAGCCGGAGTGCAGATGTCCTATGTCCCACCCACAGAGGGGACATTCTCCCTTACCCGCCTTTAAAACTTCCAAAAGACGATTGCCATCCTTCACTGCGTTTTGTATGCCCTTTACCCTTGCTATTGCCCTCTTCAGCTCATCGGTGTTCCACTCCGCACCGCACTCCAAACATCTGAACTCCGAGTAGCTCCCTTCGTTTATCAGCCTTATAACCTTTTGAGAACCGCATCGGTCATCTACGCACTGACTGCCAACAAATTTTCTTCCCAGCTTGTCCAATATTTCCTTGAAGTCCTCCTTGTTTAGCCTCATGGGCTTATCATAGACCTTGTATCCACAGCATTGGCACTCCGCCTCCACCCTTGGGTAGGGCTCGTCGTATTCGCACACCTTCAAAGCAATCCTCTTACAATGTGGACAAAGCTCCAAATGGGTTAGGCATATCATAATATTTCAGATTATACCGCCTCTCTGAAGTTTCAAGCCTCTAAATTTTCATGAGAATTTCATTTTGACTTCCTAAAATTATAACTATCAAAACCCTATAAGGAGGTTTAGCCATGAGGAAGCTAACAGCATTAGCCTTAGCCCTAGCCTTTGCAGGCATCACCTTTGCCCAGCAAACCTAATCGGGAAGTTCTCAGGGACAGTATCCCATTGGTGGTGGAAAAAAGTACAAGGAGTGGTGGCGCAGCCAAAATTGGGAAAAATGCAAGCAGATGAAATTAGAGGATCTTTCTGCAAAAAAAGAGTGCTTAGAAAAGAGCCAAAGCGAGGATGCCAACTTTTTAGGTTCATGATCGTATAAATGACAATAAAGGAGGCTAGCCATATATAGACGGTTTCATACTTAGCATTTCAAAGAAACCTCTTGTAGAACCTCATTCCTCTTCCCAAAAGTCTCATGTAGCCATTCCATTGCAAGCCCTTTGACCGCACTCACATACCAAGGTCCCTTGTCAGTGGTGCATCCCTTTGCCTTAATAGCAATTGTATATATTGCCTGAAGAGCTTTCCCTAATAACCCTTGTGAAGTAGGAACTCCCTTACTGCTCTTAGAGAAAGTCCCTTAAAGTAGAGGAGCACAGCTTCTGCTTTTAGGCTTACGGGAAACCTATGTCGCTTAAAAGCTTTGCTTAGTATTTCTTCTATTACTTGTATCGCCTTCATATCTCTAAGCGTATCAGCCCAGTCTATTAATGCCAAAAGTTGACATCTTCAAAAGAGAACTAAAAGTCTTGACGGATAAGGTGGAAAGCTTAGAAATAAGGAAGGCGCCCAGGGTTAGCTATATCCTCACAACTCAATCCACCCAGCTTTTACTCCAATTGTTGGAAAAACTTCAAGAACAAGAAAAAGAAAAGGAAGCAACGCCAGAAAAATCAGCCTAATCCTCAAGGTAGTAGTATGAAGTTCTAAAGCTCAAACCAACACAGATAGCAACAAAGAAGGCATAAGGTTTAGCAGTTTGACATCCTGGAGCAACCCTAAAATTTTTAAACCAAGGGCAAGCATTAGCCCACCACCCAAAAAGAGGGTATTAGCCATAGCCTGAGGGCTTATAAAGTTTCCAAAAAAGTAAAAAGCAAAGGTCAAAGATAGCTGAAATAACAGCACATAGAAGGCAGAAAACAAAACGCCCCTGCCAAAGGTGGCACTCAAAAGGGTGGATGAAATGCCGTCCATAAAAGCCTTTGAGAGCAAAAGCCCGCTGTCTCCTTTTACCGCCTCCAAAAGGCAGCCGGTGAAGGTAAGGGGGCCCACCGTAAAGAGCAAAGACGCAGTCAAAAAACCAGAACTTCTAAAGCCCTGAGATAACCTTTCCAGCCTCTCCTCCAGCGAAAGCCAGTAGCCAATTGCACCTCCCAAGACCAAAAGAAAGAAAACCTTTATAGTTTCCGGTTTGTTCTCCACCAAGAGCTTTATTCCCAAAAGCAGGGTAAAGATTCCAATGGCATGCATAACCCCCACCCTTAGGCTTTCGGGAATGCCCCTCCTTGCCCACAAACCAAAGGAAGAGCCAAGCAAAACCAACCCAAAATTCACTACCGTGCCAAAGCCCAAAAACATCTACTGTGCCTGCTGGGCTTTTGCTAGGATGTTAGAAAAGAGGTCATACAAAAAGTCCGCCCTGTCTTCAAAGGTGTATCTTTCAAAGACCTTTTGGCGAGCCCTTGCACCTATCTCCAGAGCCTTATCTGGGTTATCAAGGTAAAACAGCACCTTTTCTTCAATCTCTGCCCTGTCTATAGGAAGGTATGTAATCACTTCCTCATCTGGTACAAAAAAGCCCGGCAGAGTAGCCCTATAATCCACCATCAGCGCACAGCCCATGTACGCAATCTCCAAGGGAGAAAAGCCCACACCCGTTGGCACACTGTGAGGATAGGAGGTTATAACCAATTGGCTTTTTCCTAAAAGTTCCAAAAGCTCCGTCCAGTCCTTTGGAACTATAGCTTGATGCCCCTCAAAGGGCGTGCCCCGAATTTCTCCAAAGACCTTTAGTTCCATTCCATCCAAAAAGCTCAAAAGAAACCACCTCTTTTTGGCGGTGGCGTAAAGGGAAATAAGGTTCAAAAAGTTTAAAAAGTCCTGAGGGTTTTCTTGCCTCCACTTGGCGTACTCCTCCTGCAAGGTGGGATTGAACATAGAAAGGATATAATCGTGTGCCTGCAATACATGAACTTCCGGGTTTCTAAACAAAAACTCCCCCACTTCAAAGAAAATGCCCAAAAATTCCTGCCTGTAATTTTCTGCCACTTGCCCCGCAATTATGTTTGGGTCTATGACGGGTCCAAAGAAGGCTAAGGATATTTCCCTGTCCTGGGTGGGCTCTCTCATCTGGCTTGGGTCCAAAAAGGGCGTTATGTAGGAGGGAGGCTGTTTGATGCCAAGGAATGCCAAGCTGTCTGCGTATTTAAGGTCGCAGACCACAGGCAGAAAGTTGTTGGCGTTTCTCATGTCCAAAAGTGGTGCAAAGTTAAAAAGAGGCTCGTCCGCAAAGATAGAAACATGCACAAAGCCCATGGCATCCGACAGGGCGAGCCTTTTATCCTCTTGGCTGGCGGTTATAACTCCGCTGGCGTTCAGGTCCACGCAGAACATAGGACCAAAGTCCATAAGCTCCTTTACCCTCTCGTTGAGGTCTCCCTGCCCAATGTCCAACTCCAAAACCTCCGCACCCTTTTCCTTGAATCTTCTAACAAAGGCTTTAAAATGTCTTAGTACGCCCTCATACTCTCCCACTTTCAAAAAGGCAACTCGCATGAAAAGAATTTTAGCACAAATAAACCGAACTTAAAAGATATCAAAATCTACTTTATCACTCTCAAAACTTTTAGTAAAAACTCAAGGGCATTTTGGTTCACAAATATAAGGGCAAAAAAGAGAATGGTAAACAGTATGGTAAATTTACGATCAAGCCTTAGGATTTTTCCATGAGTTCTAATCCAACCTTTTCAACCTTTGCCTCAAGTTTTGCTTCCATGGTTTGCATGTTTGCCCTTAACGCCAATAAATCCGCCTTGAATACAGGGTTGATATAATTTGACAAAAAAATGGGACACCCCTTGCGGGTTCCGGGACATAGGGGAGGCTGTTCTAAAAATCCCTTATTGGGACCGTCCCCCCAGCCTCAAAGGGAACTAACCTACTCCTCACCCTATCCCACACCCCTTCCACCAACACAGGCTTCGGAGGAGAAAGGTCCCTTGGCAAGACCCTTCCAAGGATAGGGAAGAGGAGGGCTACCTTCAGAACTTGCCAAACACTTTGAAGGGTAGTTTTTGCTACCCTTCCCTGCTCGGGATTCCTTCCGTTGGCTCCCTCGCAGGAACTTGACTCGCTCTGAAGGCTTTGTATAAGATTGACTAAAAGCTTCTTTGAATTCTCTACGACCTTTAGTTCGCTTTCTAATGCATTCCTCTTATATTCGTTGCTTTCCTTCTCTATAAGTTCTCTAAGTTCCTCTTCCCTCTCTTCGTACTTCTTTAGGGCAAACTCTAAATATGCCTTGTCTTTCAAAAGTTTCTCGTAATTCTCTGGCATGTCCTCTTTAAAGCCCAGTGCCCTCCTTCCTATCACAAATGCAGATGCTATGTCTTTGTCTATGCTTAACTGAGGTGCATACTTTAGCATGCCAATAACTGAGGTGTAAGCAGGATTGACCTCTACTACTTCCACTCCCTTTAACATTGCTACCCTTATTAGCTTTTGCATAAACTTTTTGGCATTCCAGTGATGAAGCCTTTTTCTTAGTGTAGCTTTCCCATCTCCTCTACTTCCCCTCTTAAGCTTTTTCAAATTCTCTATGGCTATAGCTTTACCTTTCTGAATGGCAAAATCCACTATCTGATGGGCTAATATCCACTCTTGGTGGTCTTTGCTGTTTTGTGAAAGTCCTAAAAGGTGGTGTAGGCTAATGGTCTGATAGCTTAGTAGTTCTCCAGTTTTTGAAACTTCCGCTATAGCTAAGTGGATGGGTGATGCATTGATGTCTATGGCTATTACCCCGTTCTCTTTGGTGTATTTCACTTCAGGCGTTGGAAGTTCAAAGGATACACTTCCATAAACTTCTCCATCTCTTAGTTTTAACTCCACTGTGTAAGCAAAATAGTTTTTTGTTTGCCAACTTTCTAAAAGCATAGCCATAAAGGTGAGCCACTTGTCTTTGCTATTGCTGGGTTCTCTTAAAACTTTTGCGTAGATGAACTCCCTATTTCCTGCGGTAATTCTAAGGCAGAGTTGTCCGTTTAGGTCTTCAAATCTCATTAGTCTGTTTCCTTTGTCTGCCTTTGACCCGATGCTTATAAGAGTTCCTTGTCTTAGTTCTCTCCACTGCTTTTTAAGTTTTTCTCTTGCCTTTCCTGAAAGATGATTTTTACAAAGCTTTTCAAAAAGTCTTCTGCCTCCAAACACTACTGGTCTATCGGTAGGATATTGCTTAGCTTTGTAAATAGCTGAATCAATATATTTGGTAGGCAACTCAGGGAATAGCTGTCTTAGTCTTTGGTATATTTGGGCGTGTGGGTTTTTTGTTTTTTCTTTTTCCAACTCCTTTAGCATATTGTATGCCACACGGATAGCGGAGGATTGCTTACGCATAAGCTTTATGAGTTTTTCTCTGTCTTCCTTTCTTAGTTCAAGCTTAAACTGTAGGCTAACAAACATCAAGCTTAGATTTTAGAGGAAATACCTTTTTGCGTCAATGGGTTTGGATTTTTAGAACAACCTCGGTCAGAATTTGACAAAAAAATGGGACACCCTACCCCTCTAAACTTGTTGATTTTCAAAGCTGTGAAAGGTGTCCCGTCAAACAATTTTTGACCCTTCAAAAAGTTTGACAAAAAATAAATATATATACAGTAAAGGAGGTGGAAGAAATGGTTAACAAGGAAGAACTTAAGGCTTCTCTGAAACTCTACAAAGACAGTTTAGGAAGTGAGAGACTCAAGGTCAAAGAAAGCGCAAGGGTTCCTGTTCAGGTTGGACAAATTAGACCTGCGGGAGGTGATTGACACATGCAAGCAATAGAGTTGCTAAGAAGAATACTGAAGCATTACAGCGTTGATGTTGCCCTTGCTATTGTGTTTATGCTTGTACCTTTTGTCTATGTCTATGACCAGCCAACACTCTTGAGTGCAATAGCCAGAAAAGTAGCACTTGCAAGTGCGGGACTTGTCTATTACTACATCACAAGAGTTTTTAAGGTGGGTTTTATTGATTGGAGAGACCCTTATGACAAGATTTATAGCATTGTTCTACTTCTTTACATCGGTCTTGTCTTTGCTTTGGGCTAATCCCAAATGTTTGAAGCTTGAACCAACGATACAGGAAGCAACTGAAAGATATATAGCAAAAGACTACCCAACCTCACTATAACGTAGCTACCGCCGAGAAAGAGACTTCCTGCAGGTGGAGGGAAAGTGCAGACGGACACGGTTCAGTTGGATATTTCCAATTGACACCTAAATTCCTTGACCCATTACTACGCCCACTATTCCCAGATTACACGAAGCCGTACTCAAAAGACCATTTTTATGCCTTTGCTTACTACCTGAACACGCTTATACAAAGCAATCCCATCCTACGCTTGTGGATGATATACCAGAGATACAACGGCGGAGACTGGGTCATTCAAGAATGCAAGAGGGCGGGCTCGTGGGAGTGGGAGAAATGCCTGCAATTTTGCAGAAGAGGAAGGGTTTGCGTGTGGAGAGTAGGGACGGAATGCAAGCAATATAGGAGCGCTTGTGAAATCAACTATGAATATTCCTTATTGATATCTTATTGATATATAGATACGCAAACAAATACCGCCGTGGGGAGGATGGGCGTTGGAGATACTGGTAAATTAGGATGGCTGATAGAAGTAGTGAAGGGCTGGCGTCGTGAGATAGAAGAAAAACCCAAAGCCCAACCACTCCCAAGGTATGAGGATACTTTCAACAAGCAAAAGAGAAGAAGACACAAGGGGAATACAGAAGAAGAAACAGAGAACGAAAGCCCACCCAAAATTCCCAAGCCACTACCACACCAGAAATGGGTTTGGAGCAAGAAGAATTTTGCGGAAGGGACCGTGGAGATGATTATAGAAGAGGTTATCAGGCGAGGGTTATTTGTAGAGTTCCTTACATCTAAAGTGGGGCGAGAGCTGATGAGCTACTACGGAGAAGCACTGAGAGATCTCGTAAGGAAGAAGATTAGAGAGTTGTGAGAGCCTGAGGTATGGTGAAAAATTGCAAAAATTGCAAAATTGCAGGTTCCAGCAAAACCCCTTGCCCTTGGCGAACCCTGCCTAGATAGCAGCTTTAGGAAATTTTGCAAAAATTGCAAAAATTCCTATTGCAAATAATTCTCAATTAGCCTTGATGAACCCCGACGGCACACCCACCCACTCCCACTGTCCGATTTTTGCAAAAATTGCAAATTCCGGACAGGACAACATACTCACCGACAACCCCTTGTAAAAAACCTGCAAATTTGCAGATTGCGGTATTGCAAAAAATTCTCAATAAAACAGGTTTGTATTTCAGAACAGTTTTAAAAAGTTTGATAACAATGCGGGACAAACTTAGAAAATCAACAAGTCCAGAGGGGTAGGGTGTCCCATTTTTTTGTCAAATTACAGCCTGTATCTTGCCTAATTACAAACGGAGGGGGAGGGATTCGAACCCTCGGTGGGCCCTAAAGACCCACAGGTGATTTCAAATCACCCACCTTCGGCCGCTCGGTCACCCCTCCAAAATAATATATTAATACTAATGCCAAAACTTTGTATAGCATTGGACACCGAATACGAGAATGCCCTTAAGCTTGTCAAAGCCCTTAGGGGCAAAGATATAACCTTCAAGGTGGGTTACAAGCTCTTCATATCTCACCACAGAAGGATCACAGAGCCCATAAAGGAGGAGGGCTTTGAACTCTTTTTGGACCTTAAACTCCACGACATACCAAGCACTGTTCAAAACGGCGTGCTGTCTGCAAAAGAGCTTGGGGCGGACTATCTAACGGTTCATATAACCTCCGGAAGGGATGCCCTGAGGCGGGCGGTTGAAGTGGGCGATGGTATAAAACTGCTGGGCGTTAGCCTTCTAACAAGTCTGGAAGAAGAACATCTAAAGGATTTTGGCGTATGCCTGTCAAAGGAGGAGTATGTGCTAAGGCTGGCAAGTCTTGCCCTTGAGTGTGGTATTACGGGTCTTGTGTGTTCTGGAAAAGAACTTCCCCTTTTAAAGTCAAGGTTTAACTTCTTTGCGGTAGTTCCCGGCGTGAGGCTTAGACAGGAAGAGAGGGAAGACCAAAGGAGAGTTGTCAGTTTGGAAGAGGCTATAAGGAATGGCGCAGACATGGTGGTTTTAGGAAGGAGTATCCTCAGGTCCCAGGACCCGGTGAAAACGGTTGAAGATATTCTTCCCTTATTACAGACCCATCCCTGAGCTCCACAATGCGCTTTGTTTGTCTGGCTAAGTCTATCTCGTGGGTAACCATCACAATGGTTGTCTGACTTTTGTTGATCTCTTTGAAGATGTCCATAACTCTTTGGGTGTTGGTGGAATCTAAGTTTCCGGTGGGCTCGTCCGCCAAAAGGACCTTTGGTTGGTTTATAAGAGCCCTTGCTATGGCTGTTCTTTGCATCTCTCCACCAGAAATTTCATAGGGTTTTCTGTTTTCCTTTCCTTTCAACCCAAGTCTTTCTAAAAGAACCATAGCCCTTTCCCTTGCCTCCTTTATAGGCACTCCCTTTTTTATAGCGGGCAAGATTACATTGTCCAAAAGGCTGAGCTCTTGCACCAGGTAATGAAACTGAAAGACAAAGCCAATTTTAGAATTTCTCAGGTAGGAAAGTCGTTTGTCGTTGGAGTAGTCTATTTTCTCACCTTCAAAGAATACCTCTCCTTCTGTTGGCTTGTCCAAAAGCCCCAGTATGTAAAGAAGGGAACTTTTGCCAGAGCCCGAAGCACCGATTATGGAAACAAACTCTCCCTCATAAATCTCCAGGTCTATGCCCTTTAAAATCTGCTCAGAACCCACGGTTTTTTTAATCCCACTTAGCCTTATTAGAGGCTTCATTCCTTCAAAATTTCTTCTTTGAAAGCTTTCATTGCCCTGATTGCTCTCTCCGCAAGCAATCTCTTTTTTTCTTCTTTGCTTTTGACCTTTTGGTCCAAGGGTGGCAAGAGTCCCATGACGGGTGCCATAGGTTGGAGGGTTCCTTGTTTAGAGGTAATGTATCTTATCAACGAGCCCAGCATGGTCTCCTCTGGCGGGACCACGAGGTCCAAACCTTTTACCAACCTTGCCGCATTTATGCCTGCCATCAGCCCGGTGCCTACAGAAGCAGTATAACCCTCCACGCCCGTTATCTGACCGGCAAAAAAGATGTTTGGATATTTTCTCATGTTCAAAAAGGGTGTTAGTATGCGGTTAGACTGAATGAAAGTGTTTCTGTGCATAGAACCAAGCTTTACAAAGACCGCATTCCTCAGGCATGGTATGAGCCTGAAGACCCTCTTTTGCTCCGAGTAGGTCATTCGGGTTTGAAAACCAACCAAAGAGAGAAGCGTTCCCTCTCTGTTTTCCCTCCTGAGTTGTACCACTGCGAAGGGTTCCTTGCCCGTCCTTGGGTCTATCAAACCCACAGGCTTCATGGGTCCAAAAAGGAGGGTTTTGTAACCTCTTTCCGCCAGCGTCTCTATAGGCATACAACCCTCAAAGTATACCGCCTTTTCAAAGTCTTTAAGTGGCACCTTTTCCGCCTTGAGTAGCTCTTCATAGAAAATCCTATACTCCTCCTCTGTTAGGGTGCAGTTGAAGTAGTCCTCCGCACCCCCTTTGTTGTACCTTGAGCCCCAAAAGCCCTTGGAGAAATCCACACTATCTGCCTCTACGATGGGGGAGATGGCATCGTAAAAGTAAAGGTATTCATAACCTACCAGTTCTTTTATATCCTCCGCAAGGGCTGGAGAGGTCAAAGGACCGCTGGCAATCACTACTACCTCATCCCTTGGAACCTTTCTAACCTCTTCATAAAAGACCTTTATGTTGGGATGGTGGGTCAAAATTTCTGTGATCCTTTGGGAGAACTTTTCTCTATCCACCGCGAGGGCTGTGCCTGCGGGTACATAAAACTCCTTAGCGGTCTTTATAATCAAAGAGTCAAGGATTAAAAGCTCCTCCTTTAAAAGCCCCGCACCGGAGGTAAGCTCCATGCTACCAAAGGTGTTGCTACAGACAAGCTCTGCAAAATTACCCGTTCTGTGTGCGGGCGTCATCTGGTAAGGTCTCATTTCGTACAAATGCACCTCTATGCCTCTATTTGCCAACTGCCAAGCACACTCACTACCAGCTAAACCTGCGCCTATGACTATAACTTTTCTCATCCTGTGTTATTATATTAAGCATTAAGCTGGGAAAGGCGCGTAGCTCAGATGGAAGAGCGCCGCCCTTACAAGGCGGAGGTCGGCGGTTCGAGTCCGCCCGTGCCTATATAAATAAAAAAAGGAGGTTTTGCCATGGAAAAGAACCTTGCGGTCTGGGACAGGGCAGTGAGGGTAATAATAGGGCTCATACTTATTTACCTTGCCTTTACCAAGGGTGGCTTATGGTGGATCTTGGGTATAATAGGGCTGGTGCTTATAGGAACCGCAATAACGGGCTTTTGTCTTATTTACAAGTTGGTGGGCTTCAGGACCGGTTGAAGGTCCTGGCTATAGATTGGGGTACAAAGAAAATAGGACTCGCCTTAGGGGACACATCCCTAAAGCTGGCCATCCCACTAAAACCTCTTGCCAACAGGGAGGGAGTTTATAATTCCATCCTTTCCATAATCCAAGAGTATGGAGTAAACCTTGTCCTTTTGGGTCTTCCTCTAACACCCAGCGGAAAGGAAGGGCAGAGGGCTTTGGAAGTTAGAAAGTTTGCAAAAGAGTTGGAGTCCATGCTTCCGGAGGGTGTATCCCTTGACTTTTGGGACGAAAGATACACCACAGAAGAAGCCCTTAGGCTAGTGGAGGACTCCCGTAAGAAAAAAGAACTGAAGGATTCACTTTCAGCTTATGTAATGCTCATTGAGTTTTTTGACAGTCTATGATAAAGCTTTTGGCTGTTCTCGGTTTGATCTCTGTCTTTCTTGTCTATTCCTTTTTTCCTGTCAAGACCGAGAGGACGGTGGAGGTTCCCTACGGGAAAACCAGCTTAGATATTGCCCTTTTGCTCTACAGGGAGGGTGTGATAAGAAGCCCTTTGTCTTTTATGGTTATCCACTCTTTAATTAGAGGAAAGTTGGAGGCGGGAGAGTATGAGTTCAAGGGTTGGGTTTTCCCTTGGGACGCTTACCTAAAAATCCACCGAGGGCAAAGAAAGCTTTACAAAATCACCGTGCCGGAGGGCTTTGACCTGTACGATATCGCAAATCTTTTGGAGGAATACTCCATCTGCAAAAGGGAAGACTTTTTGAAAGTAGCCAACTCTCCAGAAACCGCCAAAAGATATGGGCTCAGAACTTACACCATGGAAGGTTTTCTGTTCCCAGATACTTACTACTTTTCAAAAAATACTCATCCTCTCCGGGTGGTGGATGTTATGTTTAAAAACTTTCTCAAGAGAACAGAACACCTCAGGCCGAAGTTAGAGGAGAGAGGGCTAACCCTTGAGGAGTGGGTAATAATTGCCTCTATGGTGGAGAAGGAAACTGCGGTGCCGGAGGAGAGACCTATCATTGCCTCGGTAATTCTAAACAGGATAAAGTTGGGAATGCCCCTTCAGATAGACCCTACCGTCATATACGCCCTAAAAAGAAGGGGAGAGTGGAAGGGTGTCTTAACCAGGAAACATTTGCAATTGGATGACCCTTATAACACCTATTACCACAAAGGACTTCCCCCATCCCCCATATGCAACCCAAGCCTTCAGTCCTTGGAGGCGGCCTTGAATCCTGCTGAAACTAACCACCTTTACTTTGTGTCCATGGGCAATGGCAGACACGCCTTTAGTTCCAATTACAGGGACCATTTGAAAAATATTGCAACATACAGAAGGTAGTTTATATATTTAACTTCTATGATTCCGAAAGTGTATTTAGGTGTGGAATGGTTGGGGGCAGAGCGTGTACTGTCCTCCTATCAGCCTCCGGAGGACTGTGGTGCCAGTGTGGTTTTCTTGGGCATAGCCCGGGAGGATGATGGGGTGCAAGAGCTTCATTACGAGGCATTTCCAGAGATGGCAATAAAGGTAATGGAGGAGATAAGGCAAGAGGCTTTAGCCAAGTTTCCCATAAAGGAGGTTTTTATACATCACCGACTGGGTGTGGTTAAAGTGGGCGAGCCCTCCTTTTTGGTGGTAGCCTACGGTGGGCACAGAGAAGAGACCTTTTCTGCCTGCAGGTATGTGGTAGACGAAGTAAAAAAGAGGGCGCCCATTTGGAAAAAAGAGGTCTATAAGGACGGTAAGGGAGAGTGGGTTTTGGGAGCCTAAAAACTATGGAGGTGTTCCAATGCTAAGAAAGGGTGCAGACATTGTTATAGAAACCCTGAAAAAAGAAGGAGTGGAGGTCATCTTTGGCATACCCGGCGGTGCCATAATGGAGGTCTATGACGCCCTTTACAGGCATGGTGGAATAAAGCATATTTTGGCAAGACACGAACAGGGTGCGGGGCATATGGCAGAGGGCTACGCAAAGGCTACCGGGAAAGTGGGCGTTGCCATGGCAACCTCTGGACCTGGTGCTACTAACCTAGTAACTGCCATCGCGGATGCATACATGGATTCGGTGCCCGTGGTCTTCATCACCGGACAGGTTCCCACCCATTTGATAGGCAACGATGCCTTCCAAGAGGTGGACATAGTGGGAATTACCAGACCCATAACCAAGCACAACTTCTTAGTAAAGCGTATAGAAGACCTACCACTTATAATAAGGCAGGCTTTTTACATAGCATCCACAGGAAGACCGGGACCTGTGCTCATAGACATTCCAAAGGACATAACCCAAAAGCTCTCAGATGTTTCCATTCCAACGGATGAGGAGGTCAGAGAATCCCTCCCCGGCTACAAGCCCCACGTGGAGGGCAACCCTCAGCAAATTAAGAAGGCTGCAAAGCTAATAATGTCTGCAAAAAGGCCAGTGTTGTATGTGGGCGGTGGCGCAGTTCAATCGGAGGCACAAAAAGAGTTGGTGGAGTTGGCGGAGCTTATGAAAATACCCGTTACCACCACCAATATGGGTAAGGGTGCCTTCCCAGAAGATCATCCATTGGCCCTGCATATGTTGGGAATGCACGGCACCTACTATGCAAACATGGCGGTTTATAACTGCGACCTCTTGATCGCAGTGGGCGCCCGTTTTGACGACAGGGTTACAGGAAAGGTAGAAGAGTTCGCACCCCAAGCCCAGATCATACACATAGACATAGACCCCGCCTCCATATCCAAGAACATAACGGTGGATGTGCCCATAGTGGGAGATGTGAAAATAGTCCTCAGAAAGCTCATAGAGGAACTGAAAAAGGAGGGTGCAAAGATCCTCTTCCCCAAAGAAAGACAGGAGTGGCTAGAACGCATAGAAGGTTGGAAAAAGAAGTATCCCTTGAGGTACAGAAATTCTGACAGCGTTATAAAGCCTCAGTATGTGGTGGAGCAAATATGGGAAGCTACAAAGGGAGATGCCATAATTACCGCGGGCGTAGGTCAGCATCAAATGTGGGCGGCCATGTTTTATAAGTACAAATTCCCAAGGCAGTTTATAAACTCCGGAGGACTCGGAACAATGGGCTTTGGCTTACCCGCTGCCATTGGGGCAAAGATCGGAAGACCAGAAAAAGAGGTGTTTGTTATAGACGGAGATGGTTCTTTTGTTATGACGATGCAAGAGCTCATTACCGCAGTGCAGTATAAGGTACCCGTAAAGATCGCCATAATAAACAACGCCTACTTGGGGATGGTTCGTCAGTGGCAAGAGCTTTTCTACGACAGAAGGTATGCGGAGGTGGACCTGAGCGTTCAGCCGGATTTTGTAAAATTGGCGGAAGCCTGTGGTGCGGTGGGCTTCAGGGCAGAAAAACCTAAAGAAGTAAGGGAAATAATAGAGGAAGCCCTGAAGATCCAAGACAAACCAGTAGTCCTTGACTTTGTGGTGGATCGGGAAGAAAACGTTCTTCCCATGGTGCCCGCGGGCAAATCTTACAGGGATATGATCCTAGAAGATGGCAAAAAGGCGGTGGAAGCGGAAACTATGTACCTGGTAGGTTAAAATATTCCCTCCGTGGCAAGGTATATATTCGTAACGGGCGGTGTCCTCTCTTCCTTAGGTAAAGGAGTATCCTCCGCCGCAATAGCTTCCCTCCTTGAGGAGATGGGCTACAGGGTCACCCTCCAAAAGCTGGACCCTTATCTAAACGTGGACCCTGGAACCATGAGTCCCTATCAACACGGGGAGGTTTATGTGACGGAGGATGGTGCGGAAACGGACTTAGACCTTGGGCACTATGAAAGGTTTACCAAAGCCCAGATGGGCAGAGAAAACAACATCACCTCCGGGAGGGTCTATTTCAACGTCCTCCAGAGGGAAAGAAAGGGAGATTACCTTGGTGCAACAGTTCAGGTAATACCCCACATAACCAACGAGATAAAAAGGCTAATAAGGTCCATTGAAAAGGACCACGACTTTGTTATTGTAGAAGTGGGTGGAACTGTGGGAGATATAGAGAGCCTTCCCTTCTTAGAGGCCATCAGACAGCTTGGGATGGAGCTTGGAAGGGAGAACTGCGTCTATGTACACGTAACCTATGTTCCCTACGTAAAGAGCGTGGGAGAGCTTAAGACTAAACCCACCCAACATTCAGTTAAAGAGCTGAGGGCAATAGGCATTCAGCCCGATGTTTTAATATGCCGGTCTGAGTGTGAGATACCAAAGGAGGTAAAGGAAAAGATTTCCCTCTTTACAAACGTTAGCCCTTCGGCGGTAATATCCGCCCACGATGTGGAGACCATTTATGAAGTGCCTCTGCTTTTCAAAAAACAGGGACTACATCTTTGGCTTGCCAAAAGGTTTAACTTAGAACCAAAGGATGGTGAAGGAAAGTGGGAAAAGATAGTCAGCATAATAAAGAACGCAAAGGAGGAAGTAAAGGTAGCCCTTGTAGGCAAATATGTTAGCCTAAGGGATGCATACAAGAGCGTGGTGGAGGCGCTTACTCACGGAAGCATTGCCAACCGTGTCAAACTGAACATCCTTTGGGTCAATTCGGAAAACGTTGAAGAGGAACTTTTACAGGAAGCTGACGGCATACTGGTGCCAGGGGGCTTTGGAGAAAGAGGTATAGAGGGCAAAATTAAAGCCATCACCTACGGAAGGCTCAGCAAAAAGCCCACCTTTGGTATATGCCTTGGTATGCAACTTATGTGTGTGGAGTTTGCAAGGAATGTTTTGAACCTCAAAGGTGCCAACTCTACCGAGTTTGACCCTAACACGCCCCATCCGGTTATTGACATAATGGAGGAACAAAAGCATATAGAAGAGCTTGGGGGCACCATGCGTTTGGGGGCATACCCGTGCGTGTTAAAGGAAGGGACAAAGGTAAGGGAAATTTACAAAAAGGAGGTAATATACGAAAGGCACAGGCACAGGTATGAGTTCAACAACACCTACAGAGAACTCTTTGAAAAGAACGGCTTTATTATTTCTGGAGTTTCTCCCGATGGCAGGTTGGTGGAGGTAGTAGAGCTAAGGGACCATCCTTGGTTCATAGGTTGTCAGTTCCATCCCGAGTTCAAGAGCAAACCCTTTGACCCGCACCCTCTGTTTGTATCCTTCATAAAAGCGTGCATTGATGCAAAGCTTCAGAGAACCACCGACACGATCGCTCCTACATCCTTAAAGTCTTCATCCTCTAAATGAATATAGTTTTCTGTAAGTGCCCTTCCTTCCTCCAAGATTATAGCCCTCAAGGTCTTTCCTTTCATTGAACCTTTGAATTCCTCCCTCTTTCTTTGGTCCAAAGCTTTAAGCAGTCTAACCCTCTCTTTCTTTATCCTTTCTTCCACCTTTGGGAACATCTTGCTTGCCTTGGTATAAGGTCTATCTGAATAGCTAAAGACGTGAAGGTAGGCAAAGGGTAGGTTTTGGACGAGTTTATAGGTTTCCTCAAAATCCTCCTCCGTTTCTGTGGGAAAGCCCACTATGATGTCTGTACCTATGGCGGATATGGGTCTCCTTTGGACTATAGTTTCCACAAGCTTTGTATAGTCTTCCACCGTATAGTCCCTCTCCATAAGCCTCAGGATCCTGTTGGAACCGCTTTGAAGGGAAAGGTGAAAGTGGGGGGCGATCCTTTCTTCTTGTGTGATTAGGTCCAAAAGCTTTTGGTCTATCTCGGACGGATAGAGGGAGGAGAGCCTAAAGAGTTCTATGTCCTTTATGCGTAGCAGTTCCAAGAGCAGTTGATAGAGGTTTGTGTTTAGGTCCCATCCGTATTGGGTTAGCTGGGTGCCCGTAAGGACGACTTCTTTAAAGCCCCTTTCTGCCAAGCTCTTTACTTGCTCAAGGACCTTTTCCATTGGCACGCTACGGAGCTTGCCCCTCGCGTAAGGAATCACACAGAAGGTGCAAAAGTTATTACATCCTTCCTGAACTTTGATAAAGGGCCTTACCCTCTCAAAAAAGACCACCAGATCAAAGTTTTTAACCTGGCTATCTTTGAAGATGTTATCCACAAAGACCCTTTCACCCCTGCCCTGAAGGTAATCCTCAAGGATCTCCACGAGCCGGTCCTTGTGGGAATTCCCCACCACCAAATCTACCTCCTTTAGCCTTGCCAGTGCCTGTGGGTTTGTCTGGGCATAACATCCCGTAGCCACCACTATAGCCTTTGGATTTTCCCTTTTTGCCCTGTATATAAACTGTCGGGAGGATCTATCCGCCTCAGAGGTCACGGTGCAGGTGTTTATTATGTATATGTCCGCTTGTTCTTGAACCCTTGTGTAGCCCTTCTCTGTTAATTTCTGGGCTAAAAGCTCACCGTCAAAGTAGTTGCTCCTACATCCGAGGTTGATGACAGAAAACTTCATAGGGATTAAAATATAAACCATGGCAGGGCACAGTCATTGGGCGCAGATCAAACACAAGAAGGCAAAGCTTGACGCACAGAGGGGGAAGCTCTTTTCAAAGATCATAAGGGAGATCACCGTAGCGGTCCGGCTGGGAGGACCAAACCCAGAAACCAACCCTCGGCTCAGGGCTGCTATAGAACACGCCAAAAGGGCCAACATGCCCGCAGAGACCATAGAGAGGGCCATAAAGAAGGGAACCGGTGAGCTGG
>Ga0326761_1000024_pt1 | contig 40153 bp, 42 predicted proteins | sample GCREP_P_FD_207739 | JGI IMG/M metagenome (GOLD analysis project Ga0326761, IMG submission 207739) | Hot spring water microbial communities from Geyser Creek Basin, Yellowstone National Park, WY, United States - GCR.EP_P | ecosystem: Environmental > Aquatic > Thermal springs > Unclassified... | reverse complement strand
TTAGAGATTCCTTGGGCCCTCTTAGCTTTGGCACCGCTTTCATCAACAGGTATGTGTATGGGTGTCTTGGCTTGTAGAATATCTGCTCGCTACCACCATACTCTACTATCTTCCCAGCGTACATTATTGCAACTCTATCGGCCATCTCAGCTATGACTGCTAGGTCGTGTGTTATAAGTATTATGCTTATCCCCTTCTCCCTCTGAAGCCTCTTCATCAGATTTAGTATCTGTGCTTGGACGACAACGTCTAGAGCTGTTGTAGGCTCATCTGCTATCACTATGTCAGGCTCCAAGGCCAACGCCATGGCTATTACGACCCTTTGCTTCTGCCCACCGCTTAGCTCGTGTGGGTACCTGTTGGCAATACTCCTATCAAGGCCTACGCTTTCGAGGAGCTCGTATACACGCTTCCTAGCCTCCAACTTGCTCATTCTAGCATGGTATGTTAGAACCTCCTCAATCTGAGCTCCAGCAGTATAAACGGGGTTAAGGCTGTTCATAGCACCTTGGAATATCATGCTAACCTTCTTCCACCTAATCTTAGCCCTAAGCTCCTCCTCCGAGAGCTTCGTTATATCAATACCGTCCACTACAAGTCTACCAGAGACTATCCTACCTGGGGGTGGAACCATGCCGAGTATGCTCCAGGCTAGAGTACTCTTACCACAACCACTCTCACCAGCTATACCAAGAACCTCACCGCGTTCAAGCTGCAATGTCACTCCATCAACAGCTCTAACAGGGCCTCTCAAAGTGAAGTAGTATGTCTTAAGATCCTCTACCTCAAGTAAAGCCATTACAGCACACCCCAAACCCTCCTTGGGCACGCCAAAATCTCTAAACACCAATAAAGCTTTTAAGCTTGGATACGCAAACAGGGCAGAACCAAGGCTCCTTAAAGTCGACCTCTGAAATGCTATTACTAAAGGACATAACACATCTTCTATTAGGGCAGTGGCCTAAACCTAGCAGGTGTCCGAGCTCGTGCATAGCCTCCTTCAAAACCCTGAGGTGGTATAATTGGCGATCCCCAGTTTCAAGCCTAGAGGTGTAGACGGTGGCTGTAGAGAGCTCCGGTATGGCTAGGCCGAAGACGAAGTTTAAACCCTCAACATAGCCATCACCAGCTACGAGGCCTAGAACAAAGCTCCCCCTAAGCCCGAGAACATCTTTGTAGAGCTCCTGTAAAACCTCGTTAACCCTAACAGCTTTAAACTGCATTCTACTCCAATCGAATACATCGAGATAGTCGAGGCCTATAGGCCATAGGGAGATCCTTACATCAAGGCTAACTGGGAACCTACGCCTAAGCTCCTCTGCAAGCCAGTGCAACGTACTTCTATCATTGAACCCTATGGGTTGTATGAAGAGTTTAACACTCAAAACCTCCACCCATATACCCTAGCTTGAACGCTTTCAAGTTCAACTCTGGGTTGGGGAGCCCTCTTAAAACTTTGACCACACCATCAAATCCTATGATGCTACCGAGCTTCGTTATTGAAATAGCCTGACCTAACAGATATACATTGGCAACCCTAACATCGCCTAGCTTCTCTGCAACCTCACTAGCTGGGATTACCGTTAACCTAACATCTAAGCCCCTGAGAGCTTCTATAACGTTATCCAAGCTAGGGGTCTTAACATCGAGTATGGACGGTGGTATTATTAGCCTATCAGCTACTATAAAACCACCCCTCCTCATATAACCAATGTTTCTTATAACCTCTAGGAGCTCTAACCCAATCATCAGATCTGCCTCCCCGAGAGGTACTAGTGGTGAATCTACATCACCAATCCTAACATGGACTACTACAGCACCACCCCTCTGGCTTAAGCCATGTGTTTCAGCTACTAGTACGTTTAAACCACTAGCTAGGGAGGCCTCACCTATTATCCTAGAGAGTGTTAGAACACCTTGACCTCCAACACCAGCAATTAAAATGTTGAAGCTCTCGCTCGAAGCCATGCTAGCCACCTCCCACACTAGACGTTGTTAACCCTAGGAGGTTCCACCACCTCTCATCGATGTAGCTAGCAGGTTTTATAGCGTTGAACGGGCATATCCTCTCGCATACACCGCAACCCGTACACAGAGCCTTGTTAATGGTTATCTTACCGTCACCACTAGGCGTTATAGCTGGGCAGTTGAAAGCTTTATAGCATACCATACACCCCCTACACCTACTGGAGTCCACAACATAGCTCGGTCTAGAAATGCTCTCAGCTCTAGCCCTACTCATTGCCATGAGGATACACGGACCTCTTGCTATCACAACTGAGATCTTACCCTCCCCTACATCCCTTAAAGCACTTAAAGCTTTAGCCTCAACATCCCTTGGGTTGAACGCCTCAGCTACATATACCGAGTCTACACCAACACCCCTCGCTACATCCTCCACCGGGATCCTCCTAGCCTCCCCTCCCATAGCGTTGAAACCCGAACCTGGGTGGGGCTGGTGTCCCGTCATAGCTGTAACCCCATTATCAAGTACTAGAACCATCATGGGGGCTTTGTTGTAGACAGCGTTTATAAGCCCTGGTATGCCTGCATGGTAGAATGTAGAGTCACCGATAGTTGCAATCACCACCCTACCCCCTAGCACGTGAGACATGCCATTAGCGAGACCCACACTACCACCCATCTCGATAAGGGTATCCTGCGCGTTGAAGGGCTTGTTAACAGCTAAGCTATAACAGCCTATATCACCTGAGTACACTACATCGAGACCAAGTCTCTTAACAGCCCTTCTAACAGCGTAGAACACACTCCTGTAAGGACACCCAGGGCATAGGACAGGAGGTCTTGGAGGGGGCTTCACTGTTGCCTCCAGGAGCTCTGGCCTCCTATACCCGAGGCCTAAAACCTGTGCTATAGCCCCCTCTACATCCTCTAGCCTAAGCTCACCAGTAGCCCTAAGGTGACCACTCCTCTTACCGTAAACCCTCGTGTTTAAGCCGACCTCCTGTAGTAGAGTTTTAATCATTGTCTCGAAAACGGGATCCCCCTCTTCCACCACTAATACAGAATCTCTACCCTCAACCTCTCCCAGGATGAACTTGGATGGTAGGGGTACAGGGGTGGTTACCTTAACCAGCCTAACCTGGGCCTTAAGCCTTCTAAGAGCCTCCCTAGCATACCTATAGCCTACTCCAACGCCTATTACCACGACCTGGGAGTCCCTGGGCCCCTCTGCTACGTTAAGCTCACTCCTTGAGACTAGGTCCTCAATCCTCCTCCACCTCTCTAGGAGCTCCTCCCTAAGCCTCCTAGCATGTGCTGGTATGAGGTTCCACCTTGAAGGGTTACTTTTAAACACTCCCCTAAGCCTAGGCCTCCCCAGAGCTCCCACCGTTACAGGGGCCCTTGTATGCGATACCCTGGTGACAAGCCTTAGGAGTACTGGGTGTCTCACCTCACCGCTCAACCTTAAAGCCTCAAGGGCGGCCTCCCTAGCCTCCTGGGCTCCAGCAGGCTCCACTACCGGTATGTATGCGTGGACACCATACCACCTGTTATCCTGCTCATTCTGACTACTCCACATCCCAGGGTCGTCGGCTGAGATAACTAGGAGTGATGCCTCAACACCGGTATAAGCACTACTAAAGAAGGGGTCTGCAGCTACATTCAAACCAACATGCTTCATAGAAACAACACTTGGAACCCCTGAGATAGCAGCACCATAAGCCACCTCAAATGCAACTTTTTCATTAACACTCCACTCAACATAAGGATAGCCTAGCTTAGAAGCAGCGTAAGCTAGGGCCTCCACAACCTCAGATGAAGGTGTCCCAGGGTACCCGGAGGCTAGGCCAACACCGTACTCAAGACATGCTCTAGCAACAGCAACATTACCCAACATCAATACCTTTGAGCCAGGTTCCGCTAGAACCTCAGGGTACCCCACGCCATACCCCTGTTTAAAGAAGCCTTCGAGAGTTTAAATAATTGTCTTACATGTTAAGCTTTCAGACAACGCGTTAACATAGCGTAGTTTTAAATTTAACCCCTAGCCTAGGGTTTAGACGGTGTAAGGGCTTTGTACAGGTTTGTTGGTGTAGAGGTTTCAGATGGTGTTGGATGGGTTGTACTTAGGAGGGTTGAGAGGCTTAACGCCCTGAACTCTGAGTTTCTGGAAGAGGTTCTAAGAGCTCTCGACGAGCTTGAGGGTAGGGGTGATGTCAGGGTTATAGCTGTTACAGGTGAGGGTAGGGTTTTCTCTGCTGGTGCAGATTTATCCGAGGTCGCTAGCGCGGGCTCCCCAGAGGAGGCTGGGAGGCTTTTCGCATCCATAGCTAGGCTTGCTAGGAGGATGCTCTACGTTGATAAACCTCTCATCCTAGCCTTGAACGGTGACGCCTACGGTGGTGGAGCCGAGCTAATATGGGCTGCCGACATAGTTGTCTCAGTTGAGAGCGCTAAGCTCGTGTGGGCTGAGGCTAGGTGGGGTTACAACACACCAATACTACCAGTGGTAGGCCCAAGTGTGCTAGGACCATCGAGAACAGCAATGCTAGCAATGACACTAGAGCCTCTGACCGCCAAGGAGGCACACCACATAGGGCTCATAGCAAGGCTAGCCCCGGACCAGAAGGCTTTAAGAGAGGAGGTTCAAAGGATAGCAAAAAGTATAATGGAGAACTCACCACAAGCAATAAAATCTATAAAAAGACTGCTAAGACTGGCTAAGCTAACACCACTACTGGAACTAGGGTTCAGCGAGCTAGAGAGACTAGCGAGAGGGAGCGAAGCTAGGGAGGCTGCGAGAGCCTTCGTGGAGAAGAGGAGGCCCGAGTACAAGTGGTGATGGTGCCGCCGGGGGGATTCGAACCCCCGACCACCCGGTCTTCAGCCGGGCGCTCTCCCGCTGAGCTACGGCGGCCCAAGAGAGTTATCTAGAGGCGAGATTTAAAAAGTTTAACGTAGGTGCTAGCTATCTCCTAGTAATACGTAATCCTTCCTCTTATAGCCTACAACCCTCTCGGGATACGTTAAGATGACAAGCCCTTTAACCTTATCACCTCTCCTAATATAAGATATGAGGGTTACCTTGAAAAGCGTTGCTGCTGTAAGGCCGCTGTAGAGAGGCCCCCTTGTGGATACAACTATAGGCACCCTTACGTTTGCGAATTCTAAGACCATATCGGACGATGCCCTCCCCGTGGTGATCGCAATAGATCTTTCAAAGTCTAAGCCCTCCTTAACAGCTATCCCTATGAGCTTAGCTATCGATGTATGCCTACTAGTATCGTGTATTTACTATTTACTATAACTGCTCTCCTACTAGCAAGGTTGTAACAGTGATTTCAGCCTGTTCGGTTTAGAAGCCTTTTTGAGCCTTGAGGCATCGGGGTTAATGTTGTTTCAGAGTTCTATCGTGTCTCCTACTGCTGGTATCTCCACTTGTAGTCCTAGCTCTTCCCTGATCCTCTTTGCTAGTGCTTCCTGTGCTCTTGGTGTTCCATGTACTAGGGCTACCCTGTCTGCCTTCATGCTCTTAAGCAGCCTTATGACCCCGTTTTGGTCTATGTGACTTGATAGGTCGAACCACTCCACCCTAGCTCTCACCGGTATCTCCTCTGCTAGGGCTAGCCCTGTTTCAAGTATCTGTCTCCCAGGTGTTCCTCTCCCCTGGAAGCTTACTAGGAATACTGCGTTTTTCGGATTCTCAGCTATCCTCTTCAAATAGTATAGGCTTGGCCCTCCCTTTAGCATACCCGAGCTCGCCACTATAACCCCAGGCTCCCTGTAAGCTATCCTCCTATCCTGCCATCCTCTAACCAGGTTATACTCCCTCATAGCCTTCGCTAGGAGCCCGTAGAGTCTTATGTACCCCGAGTGTTTTAGGTAGAACTCTGCAACATCCCTAACCATACCGTCAACCCAAACCTGCCACGGGGGGTCTCTCTCAGCTAGGATGCATAGAACCTCCTGACCCCTACTCACACTAAACACTGGAACCAAGGCTACACCACCTGACTCGACAACCTCCCTTAAACTCTCATAGAACCTATCCTCAACAAACTGTCTTGGAGGGTGGTTTGTAGAGCCGTAGGTTGACTCCACTATAACCAGGTCTACGCTTAGTCCATCGAGCATAGCTGGGCCCATAAGCTTAGTCTCTATAACATTAACATCGCTCGTGTAAAGCACAGCCCTCCCATCAACCTCTACCAGGACGCTAGCAGAGCCTGGTATGTGGCCTGAGTAGAGGAGCTTAAACCTCAAACCACCCAGGTCAACCTCCTCATTGTAGCCTATAGTCGTAGCAGATGAAAGCATATCATCAACAACACCCTCATCGAAGGGGAGGTTAGCACCACCAATCTTAATCATATCATGTAACAGTACCCTTGTAACATCCAATGTTAGAGGTGTAGCGTAGAGCCTAGGCTTAACGCTAATATAGAGCAGGGGTGATGCACCAACATGATCAAGATGACTATGAGTTAGAACAACACCACTTAGATCACGTGGTCTAACATACTCAGGGAATATAGGGTTATCCCTCTCATCAAAGTTAACACCATAGTCCATAAGGAGAGAACCACCACTACCCTCAACGAGGATAGCAGCCCTACCAACCTCCCTACCACTACCAAGAACCCTAACCCTAGCCAACTCGTAACACTACACAGTAGAACACTTAAACCGAAACCTTTATAGGAATGAGACGCACTAGACAGCAAACACAGAGAGCTGAATCACCTAAAATCGAGGAACGCTACCTAGAAGATTGGTTTACGTCGACCGTAAACATGCCATATGCTGCTACGAGTTTAATGGTGGGTACGACCACCCATACCTTACCTGTAACCACCATATGTTTACAACTGGAAAGCTTCGCCTTTCTAAGGAGGAGATGAAGAAGCTTAAGGCCCGGTTAACACAATTACGGTCAAGCAGCCCGGTGTGGGGAGGAGGTCCGATGGCCCCACCGGGGCCGAGGCCCCCCGGCCCTGAAATGTTGGTGCCCCAAGGGATGGGGATGCTTAGAGGTGATGTGCAGGCTTCCGAGCGGAGATCCGTCAAACCGCTCGGGGGAGGCGTAAAGCCTCCCAGGGATGCGGGGGAAACCTCGCCCTTTTAAGGGCTAGGAGGGGGTCATAAGCCTCCGCTGATACCACGTAGTATCGGTTATGAGGTTACGTAGGTGCGCCAAGCCTTGGAGAATGCTGTAATGTTATTCAAGCACATCCATAGATGGGAGCTTCATAATGTTAGAGTTCAAGCGGGATCCATACGGTTGATGTAGGGTGTGCGCCTCAGCTGAAAGCACGAAATTAGAAGATGTAACCTGATTGCGTTGAACTCTTTCTTCTCTACGTCTTCCCAGACTTGATCTCCTTATCTACGTCCACTACCTTCTTACACTGTACCTTGCTTAGAACATCTTGTAGTTGATCCTCTGTTGTCTTGTACGTGTAAAGGTATCTCCTGGTTCTAGCCTTGATCTTGACTAGGTTACCCTTCCTCACCCTCTTAATCCTACACTCTATAGCTCTCCTAGCTATGTCTGCGAACAGGTTTAAATCTGTTATCTCTACGGGCAACGTGCACACCCTCTAAACTGTCGCCTTTAAACCTTTTAAGCTGTAGTACACCATCTATGTCTTAGGCTAGGGTGCACTCCTTTGAGTAGTGAGGAGAGGTTTGTCATAAGGGTGGGGGATAAGGAGGTTGAGATTAACGAGGAGACTTTGAAGATACTAAGGAGGTATAAGAGGACGGAGATGACATTAGAGCAGCTAGCAGCAGCCCTAGGCCTTGAGAGCTGGGATGAGGCATACGAGCTGGTGAAAAGGATACCAGCATGGCTACTCGACATAGAGCCTACAATGTGGAAGGTTACATATAAAAGGTATGTCGTGGAGAAGATGAAGCAACAGTAGGAGGGCTGGAGTTAAACAACTAATGGGGGGTTACCTTAATGGAATAGTGGTATACGAGGATGAAGTCTCAGCTTTGAAGCTCATGTCCGAGGAGCTCTCCAGATACCACCAGGTTTTCGCAAAAGCAGCTGTAGAGAATGGTGGTCTAGGTGTTATTATAAGGGTTAACGGTGTCGATGTAGGATCGGCCATAGGGTATACCGCTGAAGGTTCCATGTTAACTGTAGGTGTCATCTACTACGTCTACATTAGAAGAAGCTATAGGGGCTCGGGTTTCGGTAAAGTGCTAGTCGCATCGATGGAGGAGCTTCTGGAGGGTAAAGGCTCCAGGGTCTACGTGGCATCTACAACAAGAGATAATATTGAATCTCAAAGGCTCTTCAAAAGCCTAGGCTATAGGGTTCTAGAGTGGAGTATGGCTGAGAGCGAGCTGGGATACGATGTGGTGGAGGCCCTTGAAGCTATAGCATGCATGTACGATGACGATATAATCATGGTTAAACCTTACAGTAGAAGTCTTCTCTCGAAACTTAGGAGGCTGGATTACAGGAGCCTGTGGTTTAATATTTGCTATAAGCCATGGCTAGACTATAGAGGCTATACAAGCGTTAAACTTTAATCCAAGGAGATCTCATGTTAGCGTTTATGTACAACTCACCCTCTAACATGCTCTACCACCTCCCCTCTTCCTAGTTTCAGAGCTTCCTCCACTCCCTCCCATCCATGCCATGTTTTGAGTAGCTTTAATGGGTTATCCGTTATCATCGCCCTCTTAGCCTTCCCGGGTATATCCAACATCATTATATCTTCTAGAGCTGAAGCTATGTCAAGCCCTTGTACCATCGGGTAATCGCTTCCAAAGAGTATCTTATCATAGCCAACCTCCTCTACAGCTCTTCTAACGAAGTATGGGTCTACGGCTGATGTGTCCGCGTACACGTTATCGATTGCCAGGGCTTCCAGGGCTTCTCTAAAGAATATACCTGGGTTTAAGGCACTATACGCTCCTAGGTGTGCTACTATGAATCTTACATCCTTGTTCTCCCTCGCAGCTCTAGCTACGTATGATGGTTTAGCGTTGGAGCAGAATGGTGGGAGCTCCCAGAGGCCTGGATCGCATCCTGTATGGACTATCACCAAACCGTTAATGTTAGCTATGTAATCGTATACTGGTTTAAGCTTCTCACTATCCGGTCTTGTGAAGTGTAGTGTTGGGAATACCTTCACTCCTAGCACCCTATCACCGAGAGCTCTCAACCTACCAAGATTATCCATAACACTTAAATCCGGGTTGAAACTAGCCACAGGTATAAGCCTACCGGTACTAGCTACTCTAATGAAGTCAACGTTATCCCTATGATTCTCCCTCATAAACCTAACATGCTCCTCCACAGCCCACTCAGGCTCCATGACCATCCTGTGTATGTATGGTATCTTAGCTACTATAAGGTAGTCTAGAACCTCAGCTGCAGCTTCAATAATCCTACGTGGGCTAACATTCTCGAGAAACGTTCTTACAGCAAACTCAACGTTTATAACAACAGCTAAGGTAACCCCAGCGTAGTCCATAGCCTCCAGGAGGGCCCTAGAGGCTTCAAGAGAATCCCTAGGCCTCCACGGCAGGTGGGTGTGGAAGTCTACGATGGGGTCGTCCAAGTAGCTAACACCACTAGTGGGTTTGAACGGGAGAGCTTATAACCAAGTTTGAACTACACATCTGGAGGTGGGTTGAGCTACAATGTCTTTCAAAGGATGGCTTGAACTCCTCAAAGAGCTATCTAGGCTAACAGGCTCCCTGGAGCTTTTCGACTTCGACTCCCCACCCCTAGGGGGCTTCGTGGTTAACATTGACGGCTATGAGGCTTCAAGCTCAAGACTCCCTTGGATGAGCTGGAGTGATTGGGGTTGGAAGGCAGTAGTAGCCTCCATGTCTGATATCGTGGCCGGTGGTGGTAGGCCTCTAGCAGTCCTCTACAGCGTGGGGGCACCCTCAAGGGATGTGGTGTTAGAAGTTGCCAGAGGTGTTGGAGAGGCGTGTAGGTGGGCTAAAGTTAGGATGTTGAAGGCCGATACTAATAGGAGCGCTCATGACACTTGGATCGACGTAGCGGTCATAGGGGTTACCTTAAAGCCTATACCGAGATCCGGTGCTAAACCAGGGGATATCCTGGTACAGGTCGGGCCCCTAGGCTACGGCCTCGTAGCCTCCATGGCTCTGAGAGGGCTAATAGATATAAGAGAGTACCCTGAAGCCATGGAGTTTACGAGAAGACCTAGGATAAACCTTGGGGTTGGCTTGAAAATATCAGAGTGTAACGCTACAGCAGCAATAGATAATAGCGATGGGTGGGCTGCAACACTACACCAGCTATCAGAGGCCAGCAAGGTTAAGGTTGTTGTTGAAGAGCTGTACACGACAAGAGAGGCTGTAAAGCTACTACAAGAGTTAAAACTAGCAGAGGAGGAGCTCCTAGAAAGCTGGGAAGACTACAACATAGCAGTAACAATACCAGAAAACAGCCTCGAATGCCTACTAGACTACTGTAGGAGAGAGGATGTAGAATGCCACGTAGCCGGGAGGATCGAAGCGGGGGAAGGCGTGTACCTCAGAGGGAGGAGAGTGGAAGCGAAGGGCTGGACATGGTTCCCTTGAGATCTGGGGCTTCCCAAGCTTATTGATGCAGTTAACGGTGTTGCTAAGTGCTCCAGAGGATCCTAGGCTGGAAGCTTGAGAGTGTTGATGTCAAAGAGGTTCTTCAAGTAACCCTTTTTCCTACGTAGAGCTCTGAAATACCTAGTTCCAAGAGTGTCTATAGCTTATTAACCCCCCTTCATAAACTTCAATTGGGGCCTTCTGGTGGAGCCTATGGTTTATGGCCGTGAAGAGGGTGTAGGTTCAGATAAGGTGACTTGGTTGGAGGGGGTATTGATTCCTAGAGTGTGTTTCGAGAGATTGGAGGAGGTTAAGGTTAGGATCTCTAAGATCATTGAGAAGTACGGCTCCCTCCAAAGATATGGTAGACCTGTATGGCAGGATGTCATGGAGGTAGCTTGCGTGGTTTACCTAAATGAGAGGCTGAACGTCTCCCTGGAAAAAATGAGCTACTACCTAGGCTTTAGCGATAAAACAGCATTGTATAAATATGTTAGGAGGATTAGGGAAACATCTACGCTTACATTATGGGATGGGAGGAACCTTGTAATAAAGAGAATGAGCTTAGAAGAGCTCGTAAAGCTTGTTGAAAACGAAATCCAAGCTAGAGCAGAGGTGAGTGCTACGGATGTTAAGACTATAACGGTAACCCTGGAGGCTTACGAAACACTCTTAACGTTAAAAAGACCTGGTGAGAGCTTCTCAGACGTCATACTCAGGCTTGCGGGAGAAGCAAAGGACATAATGGAGCTTGCGGGAACCTGGAGGGATGTCCCGAGTGAGAGGATCGAGGAGGTTATGAAGAGCATTAGGGAGGCGTGGAGCTCGTGGAGGTTGCGAGAAGAGTAGTTCTTGACTCGGACGTTCTCATCGATTTCCTTCGTGGAGTGGATGAGAGTATTAAGTTAATAGAAGATCTTAGAGGTAAGGGTGTAACTCTAGCTACAACCTCCATCAACATCTTCGAGCTTGCATGGGGCGCGTCTAAGCTAGGTGCCGGCAAGCTCGGCCATGTTAGAAGGTTAGCTAAGATCCTAGAGGTGCTCAGCTTATCCAGTGATGAGGCGATCAAAGCTGGAGAGGAGATGGGGTATCTTGAGCTCCTCGGATTAAGGGTTGATTTAAGGGATGTCCTTATAGGTGTTATCGCGAGAGAGCACGGGGCTATGGTTGCAACGGGGAACGTTAAGCACTTTAGTAGGATTAGGGGTTTGAAGGTGTTAGAGTATAGGAGGGTTAGGGTTTAAGTTTTTACCCTCCCAATCTCGTGCTTAGTGTTGACGTTATGTGTGAGTCTAAGCTTTCCCCTCAACCAGATCATATTACTAGTTTCTCTGCTCCAGTTACCCTCTCTTTTAATCCTAGCAATTTAACCTTTATTGTTTCCCCTGTGTAGAGCTCAGCCTCCTCCAGGCCTAGGGTTAGTGATGCTGTTATCCTCCCTATGGCGTCAGCCTTCATTATCCCGCTTCCGCTTGTCCCGCATGAGATTACTAGGTCGCTTTCGTACGGCTCGTATACTACTGGGAGGCCGTCGAAGCTGTAGTCGTAGTAGCCTGCCCACATTGCGTGTGGATAGTGCTCCTGGAATGGTGGGAAGTATAGTGAGATTACTGGTAGCACTCCTTTAACGTAGAATTCAGGCTCGGGCCTCGGATCCCAGTCTTCTAGTTCGAAGGGCCTTCCTAGGTCATCGCTTACACCGGTCCAGAATGACCCCTCCTCCGGGGTGGGCCTTATGTAGGCTTTCCTAGGCAGTATTATCATTGGTGCTACGTTGTAGCTGTTGAAGCCTCTAGCGTAGAGTATCCTCCTCAAAGGCTCCTTTAAGGCTTTGATAGAGAAAACCTGCCTCTTCTTAGGCCTAGTGAAGCTCTCAACTCCAGCTTTAGCTGTAATCCTCCACGTCCAAGCACCTGTTGCTAGCACAACCTTCCTAGAAGCTCTTATCTCACGTCCACCCCTAACCCTAACACCTGAAACCCTCAAATCCTGCCATGGGAACGGTTCACCCTCAATGCCAAGAGGCCTCCTAGGCTCTACAATCAAGTCCTCAACCTCAGTGTCGAAAGCGTAGGAGATGCCAGTTGAGAGGCCAGCCTTATAGTAGTACTCGACGAGCTTCCCAGCATCCATGACACCCGCCTTCAACGCATGTATACCCTCAACAATATCACTAACACCTACAAGCTGGGACTCCTCCAAATCTTCAACCCTAACCCTAACGTTCAAGGAATCCTCGATAACACCGGGCTCGTAGACCTTAAACTCAAGACCGAGCCTCTCAGCCTCTCTCAGACCATCCCGGAGCTCGCTGTAAAGCCTCTTATCAGCTAGGAAGAGGTAGCCAACAAACCTTAAACCAAGATCGTAGCCGCTAGCCTCAACGCTCTTGTAAAACTCAATACTGGAGTTAGATAATAGGAGGTTAACATTGTTGGTAAAGAAAGCCCTAAAAGCAGCAGCACTCCTACCACTATCACCAGAACCCGGAGCATGAGCCCTGTCAACAACCAAAACTTTGGAGTCAGGGGAGAGCCTCCTAATATGATAAGCTGTAGAAAGACCTACAACACCAGCGCCGACGATCACATAGTCAAACATACCCTTAAACCCCACTATTTAAGTTGCTAAAAGGGAATTTTTATATGTGAACAGTCTGCATATGTGTGCGTAGAGGCTGCCTCGTGATCCAAGACATTACTATTCTCAAGCTGTCTCCAAACGACAAGAGTTTCTAGGTACAGTTTATTAAAAAGGAGCTTCCCCCTGTGTGGAAGGGCTATTCCACTATTCTTCTTTAAATATTTAAACTTTGGGTCTTCATACGAGTTTTAGGATCTGTTTTGGCTAAGCTAACCATAGAATCCCTTGAGGATCTCCGTGACATCGATAGGGTGCTTGTTGTTGGTGTGGGTGGTGGTGGGGATACTCTTGGAGCTCTAATCCTTTACTATAGGCTTAGAGCTCTTGGTGTTAGGGTTCTCCTGGGTAATGTTGTTTGGGAGAGGTTTACTCTGGATCCCTTCCCCGGCCCCGTGCCTTTAGAGCAGCTTGTAAGCGCTGAGGTTTTGGGGAGGAGTGTTGCTCTTGTTAACGGGAGCTCCTATGTTGATAGGTATGGGTATAGGTTTAAGCCGCAGATTGTTAGGGCCTCGGAGATTCTGGGGGAGAAGGCTGTATTCTTTGATATTAGTAAGGGTGAGGTTGGCCTGGTTGAGGCTTTTGATGTTGTTGGCGAGAAGCTGGGGGTTGGAGCTATAGTTGGTGTAGATGTTGGAGGCGATATACTCGCTCTAGGCTATGAGGACGACCTCTGGAGCCCCCTATCAGACTCTATAAGCCTGGGAGCTCTTTATAAAACCAGGGTTCCATCGGTAGTAGCTGTCCTAGCACCTGGAGCTGATGGAGAGCTAAGCCAGCAAACAGTACTTGCAAGGGTAAGTGAGATTGCGAGAATGGGGGGGCTCGTAGGGGTCTACGGGCTCACAAGGAAAGAATACAAGTACATTAGAAAGCATCTGGAGATGTTCGTAAGTGAAGCATCAAAAATACCCTTCGAGGCTTTCGAAGGCCATGTTGGGGAGAAGAGCATAAGGCTGGGATCTAGGACGGCACAAGTCAACATGATATCAACAACACTATACATCCTAGACGTCGACGTTACATACAATAATAGCAGCATAGCAAAAATAGTTTCGGGAACGAAAAACATAGATGAAGCAAGAAAGGCCATGAACAGAAACTGTATATACACAGAACTCGATCTAGAAGAAGACCTCTACAAACTAAGATCCAAAGGAGGAACCTTAACCGGTAGAAGCCTCCTAGATATTAGAAGTGATAGTAGGAGAAGACTACTACTCTCAGGATGCACACCACTTCTAAGCAGATGAATAGTACTAACAGACTCTCTAAGAGAACGTCTCCACATACCCTCTTCACACAATTTTATAACCCCCTCCCCGCCCTTAAAGGGCAAGGTTTCCCCGCACCCCCCGGGAGGCTCCAATGCTTCTCCGAGCAGTTTGCCAGATCCCCGCTTGGAACCCCTACATCACCTCTCAGAATCCCCATCCCTATGGGCATCGCATTTCAGGACCGGGAGGCCGCAGCCCCGGTGGGACCCTCGGAACCCCCTCCCCACACCGGCTCCTCTCCACTTCAACCCTATAAGTTTAAGCCTCAAATCTCTTTCCATCTCTGCCTTGAAAAGGCGGGGGTTTCAGTTGTAAACTTTAGCTGTAAGCTTTCCCTTCGGCTAGCTTTCTAGCCTTATACTCGCTTAAGGCCTCCTCTAGTGTTTCAAGTCTTTCAATTACATATTTTAGCGTCTCCTCCAACTCTCTCACCCTACCCTCTGCTATCGTTGTTTTAAGTCTGAGATCTTTCTCTAGCTTCTCAACTCTCCTAGCTAGGGATGCTAGGGTTTCGTTATCAGCTTGGCTAGTTCCATAGCTTCTATCAAGCCCTATTTTTATGTAGAGTTTTATTAAATCCGTTACTTGTATTCCTAGCTCTGCAGCTCTATTCTTAAGCTCGTTGTAAACCCCCTCTGGTAGGGCTAAGTGTACTGTGGGCATATGTCTTACCCTTGTAAGAGTAGTACTATCTGGAGTTTAAATACCTATCGTTACATGGATAGATCTCATATAGAAAGTAATGTAGGCTACTCGTAGTATAGAGTTTTATCCTTAGACTAACCTATAATAGTATATTTGGGTAATACGGGGACACCATGTAGGTGGGGTGTGGAGCGTGAAGGTGGTTAGCTTTAAGATAGAGGAGGATTTGTTAGAGCTACTAGAAGAGTACTCTAAGAAGAGGAATACAACGAAGAGCGAGATTATAAGGAGAGCTCTAAGAAACTATATAATGAGAGATTCTAGAAGCCCTTTCGAGACTAAGAGGATTAAGATCATAGCCTAAATTTTTTTAATTTGTAAAATACCATACTCTTTGTTTTAAACCCTAAACCTAACAGGATTTAAAGGGTGTAGGGTAGTGGGTTTAAGGTTGAAGCCTAGTCTAAGTGTTGATGCTAGAGGCTATATGTGCCCTTACCCGATAATACTTCTAAGTCTTTCAATTAAGAACGTTGATGAAGGAGGAGTGGTAGAGGTTAGAGCAACAGACCCGGCTTTTGAGAGAGACGTAATTAGCTGGGCCTCCGAGACAGGTCATGAGATTCTAGAGTTAAATAGGAGTGGTGAGGAGATAGTAGCTCTCATTAGGAGGGTGAAGTAGCTTTGAGCAGTGGGGGTAGCGGATCCCTAGCTATAATAGTTAGATCTGATAACCCTGAATCGGTGTACCCAGCACTTATAATAGCTTCAACAGCCGCATCCATGGGAGTTAAGGTGGAGGTTTTCTTCACATTCTGGGGGTTAAGGGTCCTAGTTAAAGGCGGTATTGAGAGTGTTGAGAGGAAGCTTAGAGAGGCTATAGGAGGAGAACCCCGGGGGATCCCACCCTTAAGCATGTTGCTGGAGATGGCTAGGAAGTCTGGGGTTGAGATATACGCGTGCTCCACCACAATACAGGCTATGGGTTTAAATGAAGGTAATCTAATAGAAGGATGCCCTATTGTGGGGGCCGCTACGTTCGTCCACAAACACGTATCAGGAGGATCGAGAATCCTAGTATTCTAGGCAAGAACCTCAACGCTCTCAACTCTTTTTAAGTTTTATAGGATAGAGTTTGATCTGGTGTTCTGCTTGCTTAGGGCGAGGAGGCTTGAGGAGGTTTTAATAGCTGTACCTAGATCTGCCTACGATAGGCTTGTTGCTAGGCTTGTTAGCGAGAGTTTATTCCATGTCGAGGAGCCTTTGAAGGAGCTCCCCGGAGCTTCCACCTCAAGGTTTAAGCTTGCCTACGCCCAGGCTTCCGAGAAGTTCTCTAAGATACAATCTTACTATGCCGCCCTTAAAGTGCAACCTATTCTAAGGGAGGGTGTTGAGGTTGTGGTTTCAGACTGGGTCTCCTCTTTTAACGAGTACTTAGAACGTTATAGGGAGTTGGATAGGTTCTTCGACGTGAGGGTTTCTAGGTTAGCGGAAATAGAATCTACTGTTGCCGAGCTTAGGAGGTTGAAGGAGCTCCTCGAACCTGTTAAGCATGTAGATGTTGATATAAGGGTTTTAGCGGAGTCCGCTAGGATGCAGTATGCTTTAGGGATAGCACCTAGGGATATCGTTGAATATGTGGTGGAGCTCACGGAGAAGTACGGCCTTGTATCAGTTGTAGAGAGGGTTGACGAGAGGACAGTCTTGGTAGGCGTGGCGGGGAGGCCTGAGTCTATGAGGTTTGTAGTCCCATCTCTTGTGAAGAGGGGTTTAAGTATTATCGCCATACCTAGGGAGCTCCCGGGGAGGCCTTCAGAAGCTTATAAAACTGTGGTGGAAGGCTTAGACAAGCTAGTTGGAGAGGCTAGTAGGATTAGAGGCGAACTTATGGAGAGGGTGGAGGAGCTCCACAACTACTACACATACATGTACGCTTTCAGAGAAGCGTTTAAGGTCCTAGCCTATAGTCTTGAGAGTAAAACATCTATGTTCATTAGAGGCTACGTTGATGTAAGTGATTTCAACAAGCTCATATCAATAGTGGAGGAGGAGACGGAGGGGGCATACATAGTATACAGGCTTGGCATTAGGAGAGGTGAGGTTAGAGTGCCTACCAGGATATCCCTGCCATGGTTCCTACAACCATTCCATAGAATAGTACAGATGTATGGGGAGCCGAACCCGGAGGAGGTAATCCCAACAATCTTCCTAGCCATAACATTCCCTATAGCGTTCGGGCTAATGTTCCCCGATGCAGGCCAAGGACTCGTTCTAGTGCTCTTCGCACTACTATACCTTAGGAGGAGGAGCCCGGATTGGGCTTTCATACTAGCAATCCTAGGTTCAACCTCAATCGTAACAGGGCTCCTAGCCGGAGAGGTCTTCGGACCTAAGGTTTCAGAGTTCCTACACATATCATCGATATGGGGTCTCCTAGGGCTCCACGTGCCCCCACTAGCTCTACCAACATACGCTGTAGAACATGGTTTAAATGAGCTTGTAGGAGAGCTGCTCTACAGAGCTATTACTATAAGCTTGTGGATGGCAGCCTTCATGCTAATACTAGGTACACTCCTTGGCGTGGTAAACTCTTATCTTGCGGGGGAGCGTGAGGAGATGGTAGCAGTTAAAATACCTAAATTCCTCTTCTTCACATCAGCAACACTACCATTCCTCATACTATTTGATGCTAAGAGAGCTGGAGCTACCCTAGGGTTAGCATTACTCGAGCTAGGAGGGGGTGACATGCTAGCTACAATAGTCCTAGCTGGGATCACAGTATCCCTAACATGGCTTCTACTAGGTGAGCCTTTAATCTCAGCTCTCCACGGACACAACCCGTTAAGCGGTATGGCCAGATCGTTCATGGAGGTTTACGAGTCTATATTAATGGCTATGGGTAACATACCAAGCTTCCTTAGGATAATGGCCTTAGCTTTAGCCCACTCCAGCATAATGTTCGCCTTCGCTTACATATTCGATCTATTAGCAAGCTGGGGCCCCATAGGTTTAATCGCAGGAGCCCTTGTCTACATAGTAGGCAACCTAATGGTCATAGCCTTAGAAGGCATACTAGCCTTCGCCCACAGCCTAAGACTACACTTCTACGAGTGGTTCAGTAAATTCTACGCTGGAGGAGGAATTCCATTCACACCAATATCAATACCAGGTGTAAGAATAGTATTCACAAGCACACAGTAACCCGCATCCTAAGAGGCTCTAGTTCAAGGCCTCTTTTAACAATTCCGCTTGGAAGCAAGTAAATAACCTTTTCAAGGTTCCCACTTAGGACATCACAGTCTAGGGCTGAGAGGCCTGGGCCTTAGTAGGTTCTCAATCCTCTCATACAAGGTGGTTGATTTAAAGTACTGGGAGCACATCATAAACCTAAAGCTTTAGCTAACAGCTTATTGACATCTAATGGTTCTCCAGGCGACCAGAGAGTTGGTAGCACGAATACCGGGATCCTGGATTCAGCTGTTTTAGCTTTAAACTCCTCCTCGTTATCTATTATGTGCTTCAACACTATTATTAAAACTACATCGCTGGAGCCTTGCAACCTAGAGACAATGTTTAAAGCTTGAGTTTGACTATAAGCTTCAATGGTTGTGAAGCCAGCGGATTTAAATAAGGGTAGAGTCTCCCTATCGCCTACCACAACAACCTTACCCCTTGCAACCCTCGACAACATCGAGCACCTGCAAACCTTCCATCTATAGATTCAGGGGAGCTTTATATAGTCTTTTCTTTTATGTAGCATTGCTACGAGAACTTCTAAGATCTCATAGCGGTTCCCTAGTGGGAGGAGAGGGAGGCTGGCGTGATTTAAGGTAGGTTGTTGTTGAGATGTCTACCTTTATGCTATTAGATTTTTGGTTCTACAACGTTGTTATTATGGTGTTGTAGCTTGGTTTTAATCTTAGCTGGTTGCGGGGTTTATAGTGGTAGTTTTACACGGGAGCTTGTTGAAGCCCTAGACGTTGCTGATATCGTCTACGTCGACCTCTACACTATGCCTTCAGCCTTGTGGGTTCTAGAGGCTTTAGGGCGTTGGGCTGGGAAGGTTAAGATTGCTGGGAGGGAGCTTTTGGAGGAGCAATCTAGGCTTATAGTGGAGGACGCTCGGGCTGGTAACGTTGTAGTATTATCTGCTGGCGACCCGCTGGTGGCTACAACCCATCAGACCCTGTTAGCTGAGGCTGCAAGGCTTGGCGTTGAGTTTAGGTACATACCAGGGATCTCCGGCGTGTGTGCAGCTAAATCATATAGCGGGCTCTCCTACTATAGGTTCGGTAAGATAGCTACAATACCTGGGTCTTGGAGGGGTTTAAAGCCCTATAGCGTTGTAGCTGTTATCTACTCCAACCTATGTGTAGATGCTCACACCCTACTACTACTAGATGTAGATGATAGAGGGGCTCAGCTTAAACCGAGGGATGCAATATCAGAGCTTTTAGTAGTGGAGGAGGAGCTCTCAAAAACTCTTGGTTTCAAGAGGGTTCTAGGCGAAACCCCGGTTTTAGTCGTTGAAAGGGCTGGAGCCCCAGATGCTAGGGTTCAGGTCTACGATAGTGCAACCCACCTGCTAGAATCGAGAGAGGATGCTAGGATACCCTCAAGCCTAGTAATACCAGCACCTCTAAACATGACAGAGATGTGGGTTCTAGAGTCTAGGCTTAGAGTTAAACTTGGGAGAACATGGTCTAGGAGGGTGTACGAGAGGGTAGAATGTTGCAGAGGATACGAAGCTGTAGTAGGATGGCTCTCAGACAGTACGCATTAGCTATCCTCTACTACCATACACTTAATAACATGCTTTTAAGGTCTAGGGTTTAGATGGTGTATTCTAAGGAGTGCAACGGGTGCACTAGGATGGTAGAGTATCGTGGCGATGCGGAGAGGCTAGCTTCAGAGGCTATGAAGGAGGATGTCTCTAAGTCTCTTAAACTCCTCTCAGAAGCTTCAGAGGCTTCCTTGAAGCTACTTGAGGACTCGTATAAGAGGGGTTTAGAGGAGGCTGAAAGGAGGCTCCTAGAGGAGTTTTCAAACCTCAATGAGAGGGTTAAGAGTTTAAAGTCTAAGCTCGATTTCGAGTTGAGGAGTAGGATGGCGGAGAAGAGGAATAAGTTCATCGAAGCCGTGCTAGCTGAAGTTAGGAGGAGGCTGAAGGAGGCTAAGGATGAGGATTGGTATAAGACTTACATGGAGTCTGTTTTCAGGGCTTTAGCGGTGGAGGCTAGAGAGCTGGGAGCCTTAAAGGTTATGGTGGCCCCCGAGGACCTGGACTTAGCTAAGAGTATCGCCTCCCGCTACCCCGAGCTTCTGAAGGTATCTAGAGAGCCTGTTGACATCATAGGAGGTGTTATAGCTGAATCCCAGGACGGCACCGTCAAGCTAGACTACAGCTTAGACCTAATAATATCGAGGAACGAGGCTAAGCTAAGGTATATAGCGTTAAAAGCTTTAATAGAATAGCTTAAATGTTAACAGAGGGTGTTAGACTTTGTCCGTTAAAGGTAGAATTGTGAGGATCAGCGGCCCCTTGGTAGTAGCTGACGGCATGTCGGGAGCTCAGATGTACGAGATGGTTAGGGTTGGCAGGGAGGGGCTTATAGGGGAGATCACCAGGATTAAAGGTGATAAGGCATACATACAGGTCTACGAGTCCACGAGCGGGCTAAGCCCCGGCGATGTAGTTGAAGGTACTGGAAACCCTTTAAGCGTAGAGCTAGGCCCAGGGCTCCTAGGCATGATATACGATGGGATACAGAGACCCCTCCCTCTTATAAGTGAGCTTATAGCCCGGAAAGCTCCTCATAGGAGGTTCTTTGTTGAGAGAGGTGTTAGAGTAGATCCTCTACCTAGATCTAAGAAATACTACTTCACACCAGGCGACCCTTCAGGGTTTAAGCCTGAGATCGGAAGCAAGGTTGTAGGCGGTGATGTGATAGGCTATGTTCAAGAAACTAGTATAATAACCCATAGGATTATGATACCGCCTGGCGTGAGAGGCACGCTTAGATGGGTAGCCCCTGAGGGCGAGTACACTATAGAGGATGTAGTAGCGGAAGTTGAGAGAGAGGGTGGTAAAACGGAGGTTACAATGTTTCATAGATGGCCTGTTAGGATACCGAGACCTTACAAGGTTAAACTTGAGCCTACAGAACCCCTTATAACCGGGATGAGGATACTAGACACATTATTCCCAATGGCTAAAGGTGGAACCGGAGCTATACCCGGAGGGTTTGGTACGGGGAAGTGTGTTCCACCTAGTACGCCAATACTACTAGCATCAGGTGAGCTTGTTCCAATCAAGGAGTTATATGAAAGAGTGGGAGACAAGGGTGTTATAGTCGAGAGTAGCGAGGAGGAAGAGTTAATAGACGTCTCAAGCCTAGATCTCAGGATATTATCTTTCGACGGTATAAGACTAAGGGAAGCTCCTGTAAGCTACATCTATAGAGGTAAATCCAGGTATATGGTCAGGATTAGAACTAGATCTGGTAGGGTAATAGAGGTTACACCACCCCATAAGCTCCTTAAGCTAAGCGAGGATGGACGCATAGTTGAGACCCCAGCAGCTGAGCTAAGAAGGGGAGACCAGCTAGTCATACCCAGATACCTCCCCGTTGAGGGTAAGCCACAACTCCTCGATCCCTACGAGCTAGGATTAGATGATGCAACTGTGGGAGACGAGGAGGATTTGAAGCGGATACAGGAGTTCATCAGGGTGTTAGTGTATAGACTTGGTGGCTACAAGAGAGCATCTGAAACCTTAGGTATCAACGAGAAGACCTTAAAGCAGATAGTCAAGGGTAAGACTAGGCCTAGGTTAGGTCTCGTTAGGAGAGTGTGCGCGTTGCTAGGAGTAGAACCGCTAAGACCAAGGATTCTCGGGTTACCTAGGAGTAGGATCTCGGTAAGGGTGCCCGAGCACCTAGATGAGGATCTTGCGGAGTTACTAGGACTAGTAATATCTGATGGTATGGTGACTGACAGGACTGTAAGGTTCTTCAGTAACTCGGAGGAGCTGAGAGCTAGATTCAAGGAGCTAGTATACAAGATCTTCGGAGTCATAGCTAGGGATGTATCGTTTAGAACAGTCAAAGGTGTCATAGTGAACTCTAAGCTGGTAGCTAGGATATTCAAGGCGTTAGGGGTACCCTCTAGGAGAAAGTCCCGGGAGGCGGTGGTTCCACACTTGATACTAAAATCCCCTATAAACGTGGTGAACGCCTTCCTAAGAGGCTACTACCTGGGAGACGGGGGCTTTGCGAAGAACGAGGTTGTGATAACAACGGCATCTAAGTGGGTAGCGGTAGGCCTAGCCTACCTACTAGCTAGACTAGGCATACTGTATACCATAAGGGAGAGGAGGGTAGCTGGCAGAATCTACTATAGGATTATGATAACGAGTAGAGATGAGATAGAGAAGTTCCTAGAAGCGATATCAGCTGAGTGGACCACGAGCTTAAGTAGGATCCTCAGGATAGCATCATATGTATCGAGTAAGAGGCAAGATAGGAAGGCCGGGGATGCCGTGAGGATGGAACAGCAGGTAATATCAAGGGCTATACTTATGGCCCCAAGAGGAATCCTAGAGCAAGCGGGGATTAACTACACCATACTAGGCGAGAGAGTAGGCACAGCAAAACTAATGCTACTAGAACGGTTAACTAAGGATAGTGTGTTAGCCCCTATAGCTGAAGCGTTAAGGTATGTGGCTTTCGATGAGGTGGAAAGTATAGAGGTCATCAAGGGGGACTTCGATGTATACGATATTACAGTACCCGGAACCCATAACTTCGTGGGAGGCGAAGTACCAGCTATACTCCATAACACTGTAACATTACACGCTCTCGCGCAGTGGAGTGAGGCTAAGGTGGTCATATACATTGGTTGTGGTGAGAGGGGTAATGAGATGACGGAGGTTCTTGAGAGGTTCCCTAAGTACATGGACCCCTGGACTGGTAAGCCTCTAATGGATAGGACTATATTAATAGCTAACACTAGCAACATGCCTGTCTCGGCTAGAGAGGCTAGCATATATGTTGGTGTAACTCTAGCCGAGTACTATAGGGATATGGGCTACGACGTGTTACTCGTAGCAGACTCGACGAGCAGGTGGGCTGAGGCTTTAAGGGAGATAGGTGGGAGGCTTGAGGAGATGCCGGCTGAAGAGGGTTACCCAAGCTACCTAGCGTCGAGGCTGGCGGAGTTCTATGAGAGGGCTGGTAGGGTCGTAGCATACGGTGGTCCTGAGAGGGTTGGGAGTGTAACGTTAATAGGGGCTGTCAGCCCGCCTGGAGGGGATTTCAGCGAGCCTGTTACAAGTCATACAACGAGGTTTATAAGGGTCTTCTGGGCTTTAGATACGAAGCTAGCTTATAGCAGGCACTACCCCGCCATAAACTGGCTTGTGAGCTATAGTGCTTACGTAGACCTTGTATCAGAGTGGTGGCATAAAAGCGTGGATCCCAACTGGAGGGAGTATAGAGATGAGGCTATGAGAATACTGTTGAAGGAAGCGGAGCTCCAGGAGATAGTGAGGCTCATAGGAACGGAGAGTTTAAGTGAGAAAGATAAACTAGTTCTTGAGACAGCTAGGCTATTAAAGGATGGGTTCCTTAAACAAAACGCCTACGACCCTGTAGATGCCTTCTCAACTCCGCAAAAACAATTCATGTTATTGAAGGCCATAGTAGACTTACATAGAAAAGCAGAGGAGCTGGTAGCTCATGGAATCCAAGTCTCCAGGATAAGAGAGGCTCTGGGTAGGCTCTACACGGAGCTTGTTAAAGCTAAGTTCACCATACCTAATGACGAGCTGGGTAGGATAGAGGAGTTAAGGAAAAACATACTAGAGGTGCTTGAGGGGTTAAAGGCGGAGATAGCCTAATACACTTCCTCAAACTCAGCTATCAACCCCCTTCTCCAAGCCATCCTAACAATCCTCTCAGCAACACTCTTAGACCTAACCCTTACAAGTATAACATCCCTACCCTCAACGATCTTAGCGTATGGATCGTTATTCCGTTTCAGGATTGACTCAGCAAACCCCCTACCCTCAGGCTTCAAAGGTATAACATAGTATCCGTGAGGATCCCTCCTCGAAAGTATATCCCAGAGAAACCTCCCACTCAAGCCCTTCAACTCCCTCACAGACGTCTTCGGGCTGGGCCCGTTTCAGAGGTTACCACTTAAATCTTATAAGCGTTATCGTAGCCCTCCTTGAAAGCTTAAATACCTCTAACTATACTACTAGATTAGCTTATGACGTGCAGGTTTACGGTCTCACCGGTGGTTCGAATGAGTGTCTGGTGTAGGAGGCTCAGGTATGTATGGCTTAATGGTAGGATTGTGGAGTGCGAGAACGCCAAGGTCCACGTTCTAACACACGCCCTCCACTACGGCTCTGCTGTATTCGAGGGTATCAGGGGTTACTGGAACGGCTCAAACCTCAATATATTCAGGCTTAGGGATCACATGGTTAGGCTTGTTAACTCCGCTAAGCTAGTGGGCTTTAACCTAGGTTACACTGTAGAGCAGCTTGTAGATGCAACTATAGAGGTTATCAAAGCTAATAACTTCAAGGAGGACGTCTATATAAGACCTATAGCGTTTATAGGAGAGGGAGGAATATCCCTCGATATAACCGGAATGCCTGTCGAGGTTTCCATAGCAGCTTTTCCCTTCGGTAAATACCTTAAAGCTGAAGGTGTTAAAGTTAAAATCACAAGCTGGAGGAGGATCCCCTCATTCTCCGTCCCTGTCATGGCTAAAGCCTCAGGGATATACCTTAACTCCATAGTAGCTCTAAGAGAGGCTAGAAGGGAGGGTTACGATGAAGCCATACTACTGGACTGGAGAGGTTACGTAGCCGAAGGCTCTGGGGAGAACGTCTTCATAGTTAGAGGGGGGGTGATAGCGACACCGCCAATCACAGCCTCCATACTTGAAGGCGTAACAAGAGACTCTGTTATGAGAATAGCGAGAGACGAAGGCTACACAGTCGAGGAGAGGGATATAACGAGAGAGGAGTTACTAGTAGCAGACGAAATATTCCTAACCGGGACGGCAGCAGAGATAACTCCAGTACTGGAAGTTGATGGAAAACCTGTAGGCGATGGAAAACCAGGACCTATAACCATGAGGTTGAAAGAGATTTACCAAAACATCGTTACAGGCGTAGATGTAAGATATAAGAACTGGTTAACCCCTGTCTACTAAAGCATCTTACACCCGGAAATACTCACCTTTAAAATGTGTGTAACAGTTTAACCTCCCTAACTACATGCAACCTCTTAAATCCCTAGAGTTATGAGGAGTTTGCAAAAAGGGAGAGCTCCCGAAGAAACGTGTGAGAACCATCACACCCTTAGCTCTTAAACGTGCTACCCTTGAAGCAGCACTCCAAACGACGAGATGATGTTGAAGGCAAACTCAACAAGCCCTATTGTAGAGGATGCAGATGGTCGATCTCGAAAGGTTAAAAGGAGGTTATGACCCCTCCCTGCTCTTTAAGGGCGGGGTTTCGAACCTCTGGATCCAGGGTGTTACCCCTGGCGGAGGGGGTTATGGTTTCCAGTATCATCTCATCAAGGCCTGGGAGTAAGTTGTACTCCAAGGCGGGTTTCGGCCCCGCAACCCCAAGTCCTCGATTTCAACCAGATATTATCATCACTACTCTAGCGGTGTGCCTTCCGAGCTCCAGAGGTTTAAAAGCCTAACTCCACCTTTAAGGGCGAGGTTTGCTAGGTCTTTCCATCAGGGGGTGGTAGTTTAGGTTAGTAGTGTGTTCTGTATTCTATTAACTTTTCTTAGAACGGCTATGTATCCTGTGAATGTCGTTGTCTTCGACGGTCTTATAGCTTCTCGTGAGAAGTCTAGGTCTCTTTCGCTAACCTCTACTATTCTTACTAGTATCCAGTTCTTGCTCTTCATCGCGATATCCACTAGTTTGACAACCTGGTTTAGTGTTGGTATGAATGCTACGAGGGGTGCTGAGGGCTTGAGGTTTCTAGATAGCGGTTCTAGGGCCTCCCAGGGATCTGGGATGTCGAGTACAGCTGCATCTAAGTCCTCTTCTCTCACACCGGCCCTTACATCGCCTAACTTTAATTCGACGCAATCAAGTAAACCTGACATCCTTAAATTCCTTTCTGCAACCTCTAGATTCTCCGCTTTCACATCATAGCTATAGACTCTACCTGTAGGGCACACTATCCTGGCGATCTCGCTTGTTAAAAAACCACTACCCGTACCACCCTCTAAGACCCGCATCCCGGGTTTTAGGCCTAGCTCAAAGCTTATGAGGCCAGCGTCCTTAGGGTAGACTACCTGTGTAGCCCTCTCATAGAAATTATCGAGAATCTCCCTTAACGTAGGCTTCAAAACACAAGCCTCCCCATCAGCCAGTTCAAAACACTCGCCATAACCCCTCCCAACTATACTAGAGCCTCTCACCATACCAGCTATAGTGGAGTAGACGTTAACAGACCTTACTTTAAAATAGTAAGACCTAACAGAACCACCCCTAACAACAGCTAAGACTACTAAGTCACCCTCATTAACAACGCTAAGAACTCGAGCCAACCATGACCCCCCTCATATAAAATATCTGGAGGCTCTTAAAGCACGTCCTTCACCCGGTCTCCACAACCAATACTTGAAGAGAGGGGGTTTTCACCATAGTAGTGTGCCACGAGCTAGAGTAGCTACAGGGGCTTTCGCTATCCTCCGAGCTCTAGGCATAGTGAGATCGGTGAGCTTAATAAGCTCCAAGCCTAGATAACAGATGTCTTGGGTCTGAGGGCGGTATCAGACTGGGTGCCTTTAATGTCTATGAGGGAGGATGTTGAAAAGGGGATCCTTGAGACTCTGGAGGATCTGGATAAGAAGTCTAGGGTTAAAGCGGTTAGGTTTATACGGAGCCTGGGAGATGTTGTTAGAAGTGCTCTAAGGAATAGGTATAGGATTGCTGTGGTCTACTCGGGCTCCGACCCCTTCAGGGTGGGTGCTGTAACGGCTAGAACCCTACTATACTATGAGAGGGTTAGAAGGAGGGGTGGTGATGAGAGGAAGCTTAAGCTACTCTACGTATTCCACGACGAGTTTGAGGATGCTAGGATAAGAAAGGAGATTGTGGGGAGAGCTGTTAAGGAGGCTTCTAGGAGCATAGAACCTACCATAGGGGTTTATGAGGAGAGCGAGAGATTCCTTGGAACCACATTCCAGCTTCTAGTTCTAGATTTAACTAACGATCTTAAACCAAATGATGTAGGTAGGCTTATAGGCATAGTGGAAGGAGGGGGTTTGATAGTAATCCAGGCACCTCCCTGGGATGAATGGGATAAGATGATAACGATATTTAAGGGTAACCTACTAGTACCTGGTTTTAAGGAGCCTAGGCATGTTTTCATATCGTGGTTTAAGAGGAAGCTTCTAGAGCATAACGGTAATATCTTCATCTACAACCTAGACCTGGAGAAGCTCGTAAGCGGGTCTTCATATGAAGTTGAAGCCCCTCCCAGGGCTGAAATTGTTATTCCAAAGGGTAACATGTTCCCGGAGGAGCTCTACAGCCTAGCTTTAACACAGGATCAGGTTAACGTTATAAAGTCTATGGAGTGGTTCTACGAGAGGCCTCCACGTGGTAAGAGGAAGGTTATGGTTGTTACAGCTGATAGAGGTAGGGGTAAGAGTTGTGCTGTTGGCATAGGGATTGTGGGGTTAGCTAAGCTGTTAGGCGAGGTTAAACATAGGGTTAGAATACTGGTGACCGCTCCTGAGGTTTCTAATGTTCAGAGTTTAATGGAGCTGGCATTGAAGGCAGCTAGAGTGGTGGGATTAGATCCTAGGCCTGTAGAGAGGGGAGGTTATATTATAGAGATACAGGGTAGGAAGTTTAGCCTTGAGTACTGGGAGCCTTACAGGATACCGAGGCTTAGCGCTGACATAGTAGCTGTTGACGAGGCTAGCGGTATACACGTCCCACTACTACATAAGATATGGAGGAGCCATGATAGGATCGTGTTCGCAGCTACAATACACGGGTATGAGGGGGCTGGTAGGGGGTTTAGTGTTAGATTCCTTTCTACTATAAAAAGCGATCCCAGTACGCTCCTGAAGTCTGTGGATATGGAGGAGCCTATAAGGTATGCTAGGGGAGACCCTATAGAGAAATGGCTTTTCGACACTCTCCTATTAGATGCTGAGCCAGCGGAGCTCGATGATGTGGATTTAGAGGATATAAAGTCTGGTAACCTAGAGTATGTCAGATTGGATCCAGAGGAGCTATTCAACAAGGATGGTGAAGCTACTCTAAGACAGCTTTTCGGAATATACGTCTTAGCACACTATAGGAACGAGCCGGACGATCTAGGCCTCTTAGCCGATGCACCGCACCACATAGTAAGGGCTATGAGGACGGCTAGGGGTAAGAAGATAGTATCGGCTATACAGATAGCAGAAGAGGGGGGCCTTGAGGAGGAGCTGGTGGAGAGGCTTCTCATGGGTGATAGAATCTCAGGTAACATTATACCGGATAGGCTCCTCAAACACGTTAGGCTTAGGGAGTTTGGAAGGCTGAAGGGGTGGCGTATAGTGAGGATAGCTACACACCCCCAGGTTCAAGGTATGGGTATTGGCTCTAGAGCGCTTCAACACATCCTAGAGGAGGCTAGGGAGAGAGGTTTAGACTGGGTTGGCTCGGGCTTTGGGGTTAACGAGCAACTACTAAGATTCTGGTTAAAGAACGGTTTTAAAGCAGTACATCTAAGCCCGGATAGAAACCCTGTTAGCGGGGAGTACACAACACTAGTAATTAAAGCTGTTAAACCGGAGGTAGAGGAGCTGGTAGGAGTAGCCTTAAAAGAGTTCAAGATAAAACTCCTAAACAGCCTCTACGACACCTACAAAGACCTGGAGGTTGAGATAGCACAACAACTCCTAAACCAGGAGCCCAAGGGGGTAATACCTGGATATAAACCCACTCTAACCAAGGTACAGCTAGACAGACTCTGGACCTACTGCTACAGCTTCATGACATACGAGGCTGTAAACGACATAGTACACGAGCTAGCCAAAGCATACTGGGTGCAAGGCGGAGATGAGAGACCAAAGCTAGCTGATGTAGAGGAGAAACTACTCATAGCAAAGGCACTACAAGGAAATAGCTGGGAGAAACTAGAGGAGGACCTCGGGGAGAGCATGCACGAGCTAGTGGTTAAACTCAAAGAAATAGCTAGAAAGATGGCACAACACTACTTCAACCTAAGAGAGGACACACGAGTAGGGCTAACACTGGATAGCTACAGGATGTCTTAACAATACTCAAGCAAAACCACCCATAGTCAGGAGGAATCTTAGAGTAGAGCTACCTCCACCCCACATGTTGCACTCGTTCAACCCGAGTCTTATGGGTTCCAGTGAGCCCAACACTACAGGGCTCCCATCTACGGGGTATTCTAGTAGCATATAACATCCTCGAACCTATGGTGCTCTCATCCTCTCATCATCGTAGAGGGAGGTCAGTTTAATAGAAGGCCCAGTGCTTGTGTTTACACCAAACTCGTAACAACCTTCTGGAGCTCAAGCTCTGATCTTCTAAAACTAGAATGACTTCTGTGAGCTAAGATGTTTCAATGTTAGGTAATCTTACGATTTTAAATAACCTCTGCTCTCCAACTCTAGGAGTTGGGTGTCCCTAATGGGTCATGTTTGGGTTGAGGCGAAGCTTGCCAACCCAATTACTGGCGAGGAGGTTAAGGTTACAGCCCTAGTTGATACAGGAGCGACATTTACTGTGGTACCATGGTGGGTTTACGAGAAGTTAAACCTTAAGATCATTGGTAGGAAGAGGGTTGAGACTGCTAAAGGCTACCTAGATCTGGACGAGAGCTTCGCTGTTATCGAGATAGAGGGTAGACGGGGGGTAACCCCGCTTCTCGTCTCCAGGGAGCTAAGCGAGGTCCTGGTAGGAGTTGTAACCCTTGAGGTACTAGGTTTAGCGGTTGATCCAACCACCGGTAAGCTTAGGGAAACTAGGATCCTCTTACTATGACTATAAGGGGTTGGAGCCCCTAGCGTGGGGGATGGTTTATCTGAGTGCGTTAGCCTAACAGTACTATTGGGAGCCCCTGAACAGCTATTACCTTAGATCTATAGTATCCTCGAATGGGCTTACCTGGTGACTACAGTGGATGTCCTTAAAGCGGGGTCACTGGAGGGGAAGATGGTTTGCGCTAAGGCTTTCTCTAGGAGTGTAGCTGAGGTTTTCAAGGGTAGGGTTTACAGGGTTGTACTCTTTGGTAGCCTGGCTAAGGGTTTAGCTGAAGCTGATAGTGACATCGACGTTCTCGTGATCCTCGACAACGTGCAAGATGTGGATTCAAGTAGGTTGGCTGAGCTAGCGTTAAACAGGACTTGGAGTGTGGTGAGCCGATAGAGTATGTTGTAATGTCAGTAGAGGAGTATAGGTTAAAAGAGGCTGATAGCCCCTTTATAAGCGAGGTTGAAAGATGGGATGTAATCTTGTATGAGGATAGCGGAGTTGAGAGATCCAGGGCTTTGAAGCTCGTAGACCTGGCTATGGAGTACTATGATTTCAGTATTAGAGCGAGAGACAGCCTGATGTATCGAGCTGCTATAAACCTAGGCCGTAATGCTGTAGAGTTGTTAGTCAAAGCGTTGATCATGGTACGTGGGGAGCCGCTTCCTAGAACACACGGGGGTTATATTAAACGGTTTAGTGAAATCTACCTAAGCTCAAACCTCGTAAACAGAGAGGTTGTGGTTAGACTATACAGAGTTCTTGAGCTATGGAATAAGGCTGGGTACGATCCAGACTATAACCCGACCGTCGATGATGTGGAGTACGTTCTTACAACATTCAATAAGCTCAGGGAGGTTGTTAGGAGGATTTTAGGTAAATAAAGTATCCCTTAAAGGCTCATAGGAGCTTCTAAACCATCATTTACCCTAGAAGCTTGCTTAGGGATTGCCGATGTTAGACTCCCGTAATTGCTAGGGCTTTTAAGAGCTCGTCTAACGTTAGTAATGCTATGGCTAGAGTGCTTATATGCATTATGGTGCAGTAGATGCATATTGCTCTTGCTATGAAGAGCTCTAGGTAGACGAGGTATGGTACCATTAGTAGGCCGCCCCATTGGGTTATTGCGAGGATCCGTAGGGCAGGCTCCCACCAGGTTATAGTGCTGATCAACGCTAGGACCAGGGTTAACCCGTAGTAGTAGGGTGCTATGGAGCTTAGGTGGAATCCTAGAATCCAGGCTTGAGGTATACTGTATACCGCTAGGCAATCCGCTTTACCACCGGGCCTACATATGGGGGTTTCAGAGCCTCTTGAATAGCTATAGTAACCCCATAGTGAAGCCGTGAATCCCGCTATAGCTGAAACCAATACACCTAACCCTCCCACATCGCCACCTAAAACCACAAGAGACACCCTTCATGTTATGGTAATCTTACCTTTAAAAAATATTAGTATGTAACTACATGTGTGCATATTTACTAGAAATATATTCTTAAAACTAGATAATAATAAGAACGCTTTTAGCCTTAGAATATTGTTTCCGTTAAGCAGTGTGATTTGTGGCTGAGGTTGTAGCTACAGAGGAGTTGTTTTGGAGGCTGTTCACACTATACCTTATGGGAGCTCTGCTTCTAGGAGGTGTTGCATCATTCATATTATGGTATCTCGCTTTCCGATATAAGGCTAGGAGCCCAGAGGATGTACCTCCAGATGCTCCAAGACCTGGCCTGATACCATCAGCTCTCCTGAGAACTCCTAGCTGGAGTAAGCTCATGCTGGTATCAACAGGTGTTATAGTAACTGGTTTAACCCTATACTCTTTCATACCACTAAACTATCTAAGCCAGACCCCCGTGGTTCAGAGTCCTAGCCTTGATGGGGGTGGGGATAAACTTGTTGTATGGGTTGAAGCTAGGCAGTTCGTTTGGGTATTCAAGTACCCCCAGGGTTTCACATCTGTTAACAAGCTGGTTCTACCAACTGATACCCTTGTTGAGTTTAAGGTTACAAGTAACGATGTGTGGCATGCGTTTGGAATCCCCTACTTTAAGGTTAAGATAGACGCTATACCCGGTGTTGTTAACAGTGTCTGGATTAAAACCCCATCGAAACCAGGTAGCTATGGCTACGTCTGGTGCTATGAGCTCTGCGGTGCAGGCCATAGTATCATGAGGGCTTCTGTCGAGGTTGTTGATAGAGGTAGCTTTGAAGGGTGGGTTAAGAGCATGGGGGGTGGTTGATGTGAGTGAGGGTTACTTAAACCAGGTCTCCAGGTTTCTGTGGAGGTGGTTGACTACAACAAACCATAAGGATATAGGGTTACTCTACATAGTGACAAGCATATACTTCTTCCTAGTGGCAGGAGCTCTCGGGATGCTCGTAAGAGCTCAGCTATCAAAACCTGGTAACACAATCCTAGTGGGTAACGAGTATAACGAGGCTGTCACAATGCACGGGCTCTTCATGCTACTCTGGTTCGTCTCACCTCTAGCATTCGGCTTAGCCAACTACATAGTACCTCTACAGATAGGGGCTAGGGATCTAGCCTTCCCAAGGCTTAACGCTCTAAGCTACTGGCTTTACCTCGTAAGTGGTTTAATAGCCCTGGTGAGCTTCTTCGCACCTGGAGGCACGGCTTCAGCAGGGTGGACTCTCTACGCACCTCTAACATCGGATATATACTCCCTAGGCAAAGGGTTGGATCTAGTGGGGTTAGCTGTAATCCTATTCTCAGCATCAGTAACTCTCGGTACTATAAACTTCCTTGTAACAATTGTTAAGATGAGAGCTCCTGGTATGACATGGGCTAGGCTCCCCATGTTCTCGTGGACCATAGTGTTCACAGTCCTCCTAATGCTCTGGGCTTTCCCAACGCTGATAGCGGCTACCTTCCTCTTATTCCTAGATAGGAACTTCGGCACTAGATTCTACGAGTCTCCCCTGGGTGGGAGCTACCTCTGGGGCCATCTATTCTGGTTCTTCGGCCACCCTGAGGTATACATACTCCTATTCCCCGCTCTGGGCATGATAGCTGATATAGTATCTACGTTCTCTAGGAGGCAGCTTTTCGCAAAGCACATCATAGTCCTAGGCTTATCCCTGGGTACAGCTCTAAGCTTCTTAGTGTGGGTTCACCACATGTTCATAACTGGTATAGCCTTGGAGATAAGGAAGATTCAGAGCTTCACCACAGCCATAATCTCCGTGCCTTTCGAGATGACGGTTATAGCTATGATTCTAACATTGTGGCGTGGCAGGATATGGTATACAACGCCCATGTTATTCGCTTTAGGCTCCATATTCAACTTCATGATAGGTGGAGCTACAGGAGTGTTCCTCTCATCAGTACCCCTAGACATAGCCTTTAGAGGGACATACTGGGTTGTAGGCCACTTCCACTACATAGTAGCAGGGGTGATAACATTCGGCCTGATGGCCGGGCTCTACTACTGGTTCCCAAAGATCACCGGTAGGATGTATAACGAGAGACTCGGCAAAATACACTTCGCCATAGCATTCACCAGCATACACCTCCTATACCTACCATGGTTCCTCCTAATGGACATGCCTAGAAGGATCTACGACTACGCACCAGAGTGGGCTACATTCAATCTTGTATCCACAGTAGGAGCCCTTATATTCGGAGCCTCATTCCTACTACCCCTCATCAACTTTACCTACTCCCTGTGGAGGGGGCCTAGAGCATCTGATAACCCGTGGAACGCCTACACCCTAGAGTGGCTTACAACATCACCTCCACCAAGGCATAACTTCGAGGGAGAGCCTATGATAACAAGTGATGGGAGGGTTGTGTTCATAGCGGCTAACGGAGGTTACAGCCATCATGTTCATGTAGAGCATCAAACGCTAACACCCTTCGGTATAGGTCTTGGAGCTTTGCTATTCGGACTAGGCCTAGTCTATAGCCCAACGCTATCCACAATATTCAATCTCAATGTAACCCTGTTGTCCGTGGTAGGCGTTATTGTGATGGTTGTATCGCTGCTTAAATGGGCTTGGAACGATTTACTTGATAAATTCACGATACCTGAGCCTAAGGTGTTAGAGGATTGGCCTCTAAGCGGTGTTGATAAGGTTAGATCTGGGGTTTGGGTGTTCCTGGTAGGTGATATATTCCTATTCGGGACCCTGATTGGAACCTGGCTATTTGTTAGAACGAGGAGCCTTGCCTGGGAACCAGGTTACCTAAGCCACGATATAACGATAGGCTTAGTCAACACGTTCATACTCTTCACAGCAACATACTTCTACCTACTAGGCTACCTCTTCATAAGGAGGGGTAGCATTGCAGGTTTCATGTTAAGCATGGTGATGGCCTTAGCCTTGCTGGTATCCTTCCTACTAGTTAAGGTGGTAGAGTGGAGTCACCTAGTCAGCGTAGGCTACACCCTAGCTACAGGGTTGCAGGCACAACTATACTACACGTTAACAGGGTTGCACGGCTTACACGTGCTATTCGGGGCCCTAGCTACAGCTTACGTCATAGCTAAGGCTTTGAGGGGAGGTTATACGAGGGAGGAGCATAAGGGGGTTGTCGAGATAGGATTGTACCTGGGTATGGTTGAGATGATATGGGTATTCCTATTCCCCATGTTCTACCTGCTATGAGGTGGTGGTGTTGGAGAGGTTTAGAGCATCCCTTACTATATACACGGCCACCTGGCTCATCCTAGTTGGAGGGGCGGTGCTAGAGGCTGTATTCATTTTAAATAGGATAGCTAGGTGGCCTGAGCTCTTCGTACTAGGGGTTTCAGGTTTTCAAGCATCATTGATACTACTATTCTACATGCATCTTAGAGATGAACCTACATCGGTTAAGGCCATGCCCGTTGTAACACTATTACTACTAATAGCACTCCTAGCTAGCGCTATAACAAGTGTCCTGGCATGCACACCATACATACCGGGGTGATGCAATGGCCAGACCCCAAGTATTGATAGTGGCTCTCCTAGCACTCCTAGGATTACTACTACTCCTAGCTATAATCGCCAGGCTCCTGAGGCTCATCTAGATATGCTAAACCTAAAACCATACCCCCACTTTTTCCTACTAGGCGCTCTCGCAATAGCCTTATTCTCTATATCAGCGGCGTTATACACATATCTAAGAGGGCCGGGCGTGGGGGTTGAAGGCGGTATCCTAGACCCGGCCCCAGCGTACGCTATAAACAGACTCCTATTCCCTCTAACAGTCAACAGCACCTCAGGTCCGATGGAGGTACCGGTTAAAGGGAAGATCAACGTGTTCGTACCACAATATGTTAGATGCCCGGATATATGTCATATGGAAACCATAGTAATGCTTTACGTCATGAAAACACTAATGGATAAAGGTCTTGTAGATGATGTGGTGTGGATAACAGTAGATGTAGACCCCTGGAGCTCCACCTTGGAGGACGCTAGGAGCTACATGAAGGCTAAAGCAGGAGGGGCTGGGTTGAACATATTAGTAGATAGGGGGTTCTGGGTATGGGTACTCGATAGCGAGGATAAGTTAAGAAAAATATGGAGTCAACTGGACATTAGAGCGGAGAGAACCAGAACGGGGCTAGTTGCACACACAGCAGGCTTCGTAATTGTAGATGGGGATGGGTACATAAGATACTACGTTAACCCAAGAGATTGGGCAAACCTAACAGCAATAGCTGATAAAATAGTGGAACTGGTGGAAAACATTAAATCGGGCAGATAAAAATATTAAGCTTAACTTGATCCATACACAGAATGGGTGGGATCACGCCAATAGGGCCCTTTAGCGAAGGAGAGCTCCTAATAATACTACTTATAATACTCATAGTAATGGGTCCGGGCAGGCTACCCCAACTAGCTAGAGCTCTAGGGGAGGCTATGAGAGAATTTAGGAAAGCCATGAGCGGTGAATATGAGGAGGAGAGGAGAAAGGGGAAACCTAGAGAGGAGTAGGGGTACGTCAGCCGCTGGTTTCACCATATGTGCTCCTCTATTTAAACCTCCCCTTCTAAACTAAATTGTAGAGTTAGATTTGACGAATGGTGTATGTAGTTTGAACTCCCTAGAGGTTACATTGGCGGCCCTTATGACAATCTTGGCGCTTCTCGCATTAAGAGTACCTTTATATGTGATCATGATCCTTGTTCCACTTATATCAGCATTAGCCTATGGTGGTTTTAGTTTTACCGCTAGCATCGCCATGTCAGCTCTCAACAGCTCCGCAACATGGGGTCTTGTTATAAGCGTGGCAGTCATATCGGTGCTTGTCTCTCTATATAGTAATAGTGGTGTTGTGAGGAGACTTAGCCTAGAGCTATCCAGGGCTTTCAAAAACCATGTGGTAGCTATAACGTTAACCCCAGGTGTTATAGGGTTGCTTCCCGTTCCTGGAGGAGCTCTCATGTCAGCTCCTCTGGTTGAGCATATAGGCTCTCTGATGAACATGTCTAGGGCTAGGATGTTGTTTGTTAATGTATGGTATAGACATGTTATAGTCTATGTTTACCCTCTGAGCTCCATCATCATACTAGCTTCTGTTGTAACAGGGGTGGGCTTGTGGGATATAGTTTCTAGGCAGATTCCAGTAGCCATAGCCATGTTTCTGATAGGGCTTCCAGCCGTGGGATTTAATGGAGGTAGTTCTAAGGGTGGTGTTAGAATCGGGGTTCTAGCTAGGGATCTAGCACCCATACTAGTAGCAGTTGTGCTAGCCATACTATTCACCCCCCTGGACGGCCTTCTAGGTGTTGAGAGGATCTCTGTGGCATTCGCAGTCGTAATATCCATAACCTTATTCGTTGTACTTGAGAAGATAGGATGGAATATGCTTCTGGAATCGCTACGTGATAGGAGATTGTGGGAGCTCACGATAATATCGTTTGGCGTTATGATGTTCAGGGAGCTCTTCCTAAACATGGATTTAAAGCCTATAGGAGAACTACTCCTAAGCTACAATGTAGGTGGCCTAGCGCTAGCAGTACTACTACCCATATTCTTCTCCACCGTCAGCGGCCACCCAACAGCAGGCATAGCTATAGCAACACCGATAATAGCCTCTCTGATGGGGACAGACGTGAAGATAGCATCACTCATATACGCCTCAGCCTTCATAGGATACATAGCATCACCACTACACCTCTGCTATGTATACACAGCAGAGTACTATAAAGTACCCTTAATCGAAGGCTATAAGTATATGATTCCAGCTACCATAGCCTCCCTAGCGGTCGCCATAACATTGTTCACCATGCTCTAACCAATCCTCCACAATCCTCTTAATAACCTCTATTAGGAAGCCCTCCTCCCCGGGAAGCCCCTCAAAGTACGTCCTACCACAGAATTCTATAACAGGATACTCTTCAACACCATCCATAACCCTAACATCTATCGCGACACCATACTCCCCCTCAACTAGCCCTTTAACCTCCTCGAACCACCTCTCCAAGGTCCATCTGAGATAGTTGGGTTCACCTCTGACAACTATCACTACTTTAAGCTTCATAGTTTTACCTAGGGTAGAACTAGGAATAGAAACTATATAAAAAAGATTGTAACTCGTAAGGGGTTGGGGGGTTATGCCGGTAGTAGGCCCTCCTGTTCTAGCCTATCGGCTAGCCATTTGAGGCCTAGTTTCTCTAGGGTTGCCCTTGTGGGCCTTCCTTTGATCCATCCTCTTAGCTGGTAGTACTCCTCTAGCATTGGCTTTAGCTCGACGACGTGTCCTTTAGCTGGACCTTCCGGCATTGGCTCTTCTAGTAACCTCTTAGGTAGGGTGTCGTACTCCTCTCCATCTCCAAATGCTAGTATGTTGAAGGCCCTCTCAGCATTGTATATCCTCTCACCTATAACATCGAACTCGTCAACGCTAACATCCCATCCTGTTACAGCTGATAGTTGTGCTGCTAGAACGTCATTCCAGTAGGAGAATGTTACGAACTTGCATACAACGAGGCTGTCTAGTGTGGCAAATACATCTTGGAAGTGTTTAACCCACTTAGCCTTCCCGGCTGTAGCAAACCTATCTACGAGCTGTGGTAGTCCTAGGATCTCAGGTGATATAATGTAGGCTCTTAGATGGCATCCTCCCCTATTGCTTGTAGCGTAGGCTAGACCGTGGCCCTTAGCACCCCTAGGATCGTATGCTGGGAGCTCCTGACCTCTAACAACCATAGCTAGCTCTGGTGCCCCATACTTAGTTGCAAGTCTTAGGGCTCCCTCAGCTAGATCATCTCCAATACCGCTTCTATAAGCAGTCCTCCATGTTAGCTCGACCAAAGCCTCCCCACTACCCCATGTTACGTTAAGCCCTCTAAGCTTCTCCCCTGGGATCTTACCCTTCTCAACGAGCTCCATCAAAGTCCCTATGACGTGGCCCATGGATATAGCGTCTAGGCCTAGCTCGTTAGCCAGGTAGTTAGCCTTGGATACAGCTGCTAGATCGCTCGTTCCAGTCTGGGCTCCGAAGGACCATACGATCTCGTATTCAGGGCCCCCTCCCTCACCGGTGTAGGGGCCCTTAGTTATCCTACTGTACCTAGCACACCCTATAACACAGCCCCAGCATATCTCCTCCTTCTGCTTCTCCCAATCCAATATAGTCTCAGCTATTCTCTCACCGCTAATCTCAGAAGCTCCCGGGAATACACCTGTCTGGAAGTTCCTAGTTGGGAATATGCCGTGAGCGTTTATAACGTTAACTAGGACTGCAGTTCCATACTTGGGTAGGGCTTCGGAGGTTACAGGGGATTTCCTAGCTAGCTCCATAGACTTCGATACTATCTCCTTGTAGGCATCCTCTCTAGCAATCTTCAACCTAATATGACCTCTAACAGCTATAGCCTTAAGCTTCTTAGAACCCCAAACAGCCCCATGGCCGCCCCTACCTGCAGCTCTACTCTTATCATTGATTATACACGCTATCTTAGCTAGGTTCTCGCCCGCAGGCCCTATAGTTGCAACCTTAATCTTCCCAGCCTCATCCCTCCCAACAACGGGTGCTAGCTCCTCTACAATCGTGTCCGTTGTCGAATGCGTATCCCTACCCCATAGGTGTTTTGCATCCCTAATCTCAGCCTTCCCATCTGTGATCCACAGGTACACGGGCTTCTCAGAGGCACCCTCAACCACTATGGCGTCGAAGCCAGCGAACTTAAGCTCGGGGCCGAACTTACCACCACTCTGAGCATCGTGTATCGTGTTCGTCAGCGGGGATTTAGTTATGGAAGCCCACCTACCAGGAGCTACAAGACCGGGTACACCTGTTAGAGGGCCTGTAGCAACTATAGCCTTATTAGCTGGGCTTAGAGGATCAACCTTCGGGTCGACCTCCTTAAGCATAAAGTAGACTCCAAGACCCCTACCGCCAACCCACATCCTAAGAACATCCTCAGGGAGCTCCTCATAGTAGAGCTTCCCATCAGTCAAGTTAACCCTCAGGATCTTACCAGCATACCCACCAAGAGGCATTAAAACCACCTCAACAGGCCATAAGATGCTAGCGTAGGAGGGATTATAAATATCTTACATAGAAAAATCCTGATTTTGAATTTAAAACCACAGCCATCTTATTAATCTTAGATTTAAATCCTAAACTAGGTGCTCTTAAATGGAGTACAGGTATACCAATTGGGTTGTAAGGCTGAGAGAGGACTCTAAGCCTAGAACGCTAGTGCTGGAGCTTACAACAGCTTGTAACTACTCCTGTATACACTGTTTTAGGTTCGCGGCCAGGGATTTCAAGGTAACCTTTATGAATCAAGAGCTCTACCATAGGATCGTGAAGGAAGCCATGGATATCGGGGTTAGAAGGATTGTGTACACAGGCTGGGGCGAGCCCACAGTACACCCTAGGTTCACGGAGTTCTTGGAGGATGCTAAGAAGCTTGGGTTTGAAGTTGTTGTTAATACTAACGGATCTAGGCTTGAGGAGCTAGCTGTGAGCTTCGTTAAGCTTTGTGTAGATGAGGTCTACGTTAGTATTGACGCTTTCGATGCCAAA
>Ga0326761_1000023_pt1 | contig 40162 bp, 53 predicted proteins | sample GCREP_P_FD_207739 | JGI IMG/M metagenome (GOLD analysis project Ga0326761, IMG submission 207739) | Hot spring water microbial communities from Geyser Creek Basin, Yellowstone National Park, WY, United States - GCR.EP_P | ecosystem: Environmental > Aquatic > Thermal springs > Unclassified... | reverse complement strand
CAAGAGAAAAACTTAAAAAGCAGTGGAGAGAACTAAGACAAGGAACTCTTATAAGCATCGGGTCAAAGGCAGACAAAGGAAACAGACTAATGAGATTTGAAGACCTAAACGGACAACTCTGCCTTAGGATTACCACAGGAAACAGAGAGTTTATCTACGCTAAAGTGTTAAGAGAACCAAGCAATAGCAAAGACAAGTGGCTTATCTTTATGACTATGCTTTTAGAAAGTTGGCAAACAAAAAGCTACTTTGCCTACACAGTGGAGTTAAAGCTGAGGGAAGGAGAATTTTATGGAAGCGTATCCTTTGAACTTCCAATGCCCAAGGTAAGATACACCAAAGAGAACGGAGTAATAGCCATGGACACAAACGCATCACCAATTCATTTAGCCATAGCAGAGGTATCAAAAACTGGAGAACTACTAAGCTATCAGACCATTAGCCTACACCACCTTTTAGGGCTTTCCCAAAACAGCAAAGACCACCAAGAGTGGATATTGGCACATCAGATAGTGGATTTGGCCATCCAGAAAGGTAAAGCTATAGCCATAGAGAATTTGAAAAAGCTTAAGAGGGGAAGTAGAGGAGATGGGAAAGCTACACTAAGAAAAAGGCTTCATCACTGGAATGCCAAAAAGTTTATGCAAAAGCTAAAAAGAGTAGCAATGTTAAAGGGAGTTGAAATAGTAGAAGTCCATCCCGCCTATACGTCAATCATAGGCATGCTAAAGTATGCACCGCAGTTAAGCATAGACAAGGACATAGCTGTTGCTTATGTGATAGGAAGAAGGGCACTGGGATTTAAGGAGGATGTGCCTGAGAATTACGAAAGACTGCTAAAAAACAAAGCATATTTGGAGTTTGCCCTAAAGAGGTATGAAGAGAGGGAAAAAGAACTTAGAGAACTTATAGAGAAGGAAAGCAATGAATACAAGAGAAACGCACTAAAAAGCGAACTAAGGGGTGTAGAGGATGCAAGGAAACTTCTAGCTAATCTCCTACAAAGCCTTCAGAGCGAGCCAAGCTCTTGCGAGGGAGCCAACGGAAGGAATCCCAAGCAGGGGAGGGTAGCAAAAACTACCCTTCAAAGTGTTTGGCAAGTTCTGAAGGTAGTCCTCCTCTTCCCTATCCTTGGAAAGGTCTTGCCAAGAGACCTTTCTCCTCTGAAGCCCGTGTTGGTGGAAGGAGTGTGGGATAGGGTGAGGAGTAGGTTAGTTCCCTTAGAGGCTGAGGGGACGGTCCCAATAAGGGATTTTTAGAACAGCCTCAAGGAAAACATGCGTGCCGATGAGAAAAACTTGGTGCATGGAGGTTTTATCTTTAGCCTTGCGGATTACTGTGCCATGCTGACGGTCAATGAACCCACTGCTGTTTTGGCATCCGCCAAGGTGGATTTTAAAAAACCCGTGGTGGTAGGAGACACCCTCCGGGCAGAGGGCAGACTTCAAAGGGCAGAGGGCAAAAAGCGATGGGTAGAGGTAAAGGTCTATAGAAACCAAGATTTGGTCTTTTTGGAAGAGTTCCTGTGCGTGGTACCCGATAAACATGTGCTTGATGTTGGGTGAATTTTGTGATAGATTTAATACAAATCTAACTCAAGGAGGTGATACAATGGTCAGGGCAGTGCTCTTTGGTTTAAGTGCGGTTGCCTTAGCTTTAGCCCAACCAAAGATTGAGGTGAAAGATCCATGGGTCAGGCTCGTCTCACCCAACGCAAAAAGCACCGCCGCATACATGAAGATTGAAAACAAGGGAACGGAGGCAGACAAACTGGTGGATGCGTCCAACAATGTTTCCAAGATCACCGAGCTTCACGAGACGGTGGGGGGCAAAATGCGCCGAGTAAAAGCCATAGAAGTTCCTGCAGGAAAGACCGTTGAACTAAAGCCCGGAGGTCTCCATGTAATGCTCATAGAACTCAAGGAGCCCCTCAAGGAAGGTCAAATGGTGGAGATCACCCTAAAGTTTGAAAAGTCAGGAGAAATAAAAGTTCAAGCACCCGTCAAAAAGGGAATGGGTGGTATGCATAATCACCATCACCACGGACATTGAACCTTGGCCCTCGGGAGAACTCACGAACTTATAAACCTGCTTACCCTCCCGGGCTTTCTTTACTTTTTACCAAAAGAGTTTTATTTGTCCTTTAGCGTGGGCTACTTGCTGGGCACCTTTTTTCTATCCCCCGATTTGGACCTAAAGCACTCCAAACCTTCCAAAAGATGGAAAGCACTAAAAATCCTCTGGCGTCCCTATCAAAAAAAGTCAAAACATAGAGGCATTTCCCATATCCCCCTTTTGGGCACCTTCACAAGGCTTTTGTACATCTTCCTTATAATCACAGCCCTTTATTACCTGCTTTACTTTTTCCTTTCTTATTACTGGCAGGATGGCACCCAAAAAATATCCCAACTCAACCCTCTTATTCTTGCCGAAAAGCTCGCATACAAAGAATGGACCTTTTACGCCCTCTTAGGTCTAATAGCCTCCGAGCTTACCCACATAAGCCTTGACTTGCTTTGGAGTTTTTGGAAGAGAATAAAACCCTTTTGAACTCAATTTGTCATAGCGAACTCTTCTTTTATAGCGTTGCTAAGTTCTTCGTGAAGTATAAACCAAAAGTGCCTTTTTAACTCCGGTGGGATGCTCTCTATCTGTTCCGCAAGATAAAAACTAACCACAAGACGGAAATCCCTACTTTTTCCCCTCTCCAATCTGTAAAAGTCTGCCTGTCTCATAGGTCTTAACTCGTGCCTTCTTTTCAGAGCTCGCCTTAGTGCCTTTTTAAGTATGGGCATAAACTTTCTATCGTACTGAAGCTCAAGCCTGTCTGGATAGTAAGGTTCAAAAAGCCTTATAGAAACTAGCCTAAAAAACACAAGGGACTTCGTATAGTTTATAAAACACAAAAATTAAGCGGTTTCTGACAATTCTTTTTCAACTCCACACGGTACATTAGGAACAAGTTAAATGGAAACGCCTCAATACAACATCCCTATCAAACTTTCAACTCCACACGGTACATTAGGAACCCTAAACGACCACATTAACTAAAATAAGACATATCATATCAATCATTTTGTCAAGAGGGCACCCCTTTCAAATGAAGTTAATTTTCCGAAATCCGAGATCATGCAAAGTTGAGTATGTTATTGTCAAATTCAAATCTCTGTCTCCCAACGCTTTCCACCACTGACCATAATTACGGCATTACGGCATTACATAATTACGGCTTTACGGTGAGACTGCTACCCGAAAAGCTTGAAAATCAGAACCCTCTCTCTGCTAAAATTGAGATTTTCAAAATAAAAACGCTGCCCCCATATTCAGTTGCCGAGTTGACAAGGGTCCAAGTTGGACCCTCAAGCTCCCTTATGTAGGCTATTTAGAATTATAGCACAAAGTAGCAGAGGGAAGGAGTCTGTGATATAATTTAAATGCCATGCCAAAGCTTTCTCCGAGGGATATAAGAAGAAAGATCCAGGGTATAAAAAACACCAGAAGGATCACTAACGCTATGAAGGTGGTCTCCGCCGCCAAGCTGAGAAAGGCTCAGGAGGCAATATACGCCTCAAGGCCCTACTCAGAAAGGCTTTACGAGATGCTTGCTCACCTTTCTGCCCATGTGGATATGAGCGCGCATCCCCTTTTGGAGGTTAGGGAAGAGAGAAAGGTTGATATCATTCTTATAACTGCAGATAAAGGTTTGGCTGGTGCCTTCAACTCAAACGTAATAAAGAAGGTAGAAGAGCATATCGCAGAAAAAAATCAGAACGGCATAGAGGTATCCCTTATCCTTATAGGGCGTAAGGGTGTCCAATACTTCCAAAAGAGAAACTGGAAGGTTCTAAAGGCTTACGAGGAGGTCTTTAGAAAGGAAATCAACTTTGATGTGGTCAAAGAGGTGGGCGAGTTAGTCCGGCAAAGATACCAAAACAAGGAGACAGACGGAGTGTATCTAATAAACAATGAAATGATCACAAGGGTAAGCTATAAGCCTGTAGTTAGAAGGTTCTTGCCCTTTGAAAGGATAGAGCAAAAAGAGCAAGACTATAGCTCCTACGAGTTTGAGGTGGATGCGGAAACCTTCATAAACAAGCTCATTGACCTTTATTTGAACTATCAGCTGTACAGGGCTATGCTTGAGTCCAACGCAGCGGAGCACTTTGCCAGGATGGTAGCCATGGACAATGCTACGCGCAACGCGGACGAGCTTATAAAGACATGGACCTTGATCTTCAACAAGGCAAGGCAGGAGTCCATAACCTACGAGCTTATAGATATAGTCAACGCAGTGGAAGCTATGAAGTGAAATGTTTGGCTTTTTCAAAAAGTCAGAAGAGGAAAAGTTAGCGGAAAAGGGAGATAAATCTGCCATTCTTAAGCTCATAGAAAAGGGCAAAAAGGATAAGGCTATAGAAATCTTAGAAAGATTCAAAGAAGACCCTGAACTAAGACCCATTCTCTTTAAGCTTTACATGGAGGAGGGCAAGTATTACTATGCCTACCAACTGGTGGAATACTACGATAAAAACTTAGCCACCGCCAAAGAAAGGGCACTTCTCTACGAAAAGGTGGGAGAGATCCAAAAGGCGGTGGAGGAGTACTCCAAGGTGGGAGACTATGAGAGCCTCTATAGGGCTGGGATGCTTTTGAAGGAGGCACAGCCCAAAGAAAGCCTTGAGTTTTTTGAGAGGGCTTTTAAGCTGGCAAACGAATTCCAAAAGAAGGAGTTGGAAGAGCACATTTTGGAGATAAAGAAAAGGCTCGGCCTTGTAGAGGTAAAAAAAGAGGGCTTTTTGGAAAGGCTCCGCAAAGGTCTAAAAAAGACGAGGGAGCTCCTTGAGTTTGGCATTATCTTTGCAGGGAGGAAGGTAGACGAAGAACTATTGGAAGAGCTTGAAGAGAGGCTCATAAGGGCAGACATTGGAGTAAAAACTGCGGAGCAACTGGTGGAGGAGCTAAGAAAGGAAGCCATAAGAAAAAACATAAAAACCTGGGAAGAGCTGTTGCCGGTGCTGAGGGAAAAGTTGCTGAGCTACATAGGAAACTGTAAAGGAGAGTTAAAGGAAGGCAAGGTTTATCTCTTTTTGGGAGTCAACGGTTCTGGAAAAACTACCACCATAGGAAAGCTCGCCTATAGGTTCAAAAGTCAAGGGAAAAAGGTTCTGCTCTGTGCTGGAGATACTTTCAGGTCTGCGGCAATAGAGCAGTTGCAGGTTTGGGCTCAGAGGAGCGGGGCGGATATAGTCTATAAAGAGGAAGGTGCAGACCCTGCGTCGGTGGTCTATCAGGCTTTGGAAAAGGCTCAGAAAGAAAACTACGATGTGGTTTTGATAGATACCGCCGGAAGGCTACATACAAAGGAGCCACTTATCAGGGAGCTAAGGAAAATAAAGCAGGTCATTCAAAAGTTCTACCCAGAGGAGCCCACCGAAACCCTCTTGGTGTTGGATGCCACAATAGGACAGAACTCCCTTTCACAGGCTAGGGTCTTTAAGGAGGCGGTGGATGTTAGCGGTATAGTGCTTACCAAGTTGGATGGTTCTGCAAAGGGTGGTGCGGTGGTGCCCATATGCAGTGAGTTAAAAATTCCCATAAAGCTTTTGGGGGTAGGTGAGGGTTTGGAGGATTTGCAGGAGTTTGACCCAAAAACCTTTGTGGAGGAGCTGACAAGTTGATTATGGAGGACTTTTTCAAATTGCCGGAAGTTCCATCAGATGAGTTTGAACTGCCCGCCATGCCCCTGAGGGATTTGGTGGTTTTTCCCGCCATGGTTGTTCCCCTCTTTGTGGGCAGGGAATTTTCCGTCAGAGCCATAGAGAGCGCCCTCAAAAGGGACAGGCTAATCCTCTTGGTCTTGCAAAAGGAAAAGAACGTGGAGGAGCCAGATAAAGAAGGCATTTACTCTATGGGCGTTATAGCCCACATCATCCGGGCAACGCCTTTGGAGGAAGGAAAGCTAAAAATACTCGTGCAGGGTATAAAGAGGGCACATATAAAGGACTACTACAAAAAGGAGGACCACTACTGGGCGTTGGTTCAAGCTATAGATGAAAAGGAGATAAACCCAGAGGAACTTAGCAGGGAAGACAGGGCGTACATTTCTGCTGTAAAGGAGCTTTTGGATAGAGCGGTAGCCTTAGGAAAGCAAGTGATCCCGGACCTCTTGATGGTAATAAGGGAGTTGGAGGACCCCGGCAAGCTGGCGGACCTTACCGCATCCATCTCGGACATAAAGTCCCACGAAGCCCAGAAGGTCTTAGAAAGCTTGGATCCCATCGAAAGGCTAAAGCTGGTATATCAGTATCTGTCCAACGAAGTGGGTATGCTGGAAGTCCAGACCAAGATCAGGAACACCGCAAGGGAAAGAATAGAGAAGGAGCAGAGGGAGTACTTCCTCAGGCAACAGCTAAAGGCTATCCAAGAGGAGCTCGGAGAGCTTGACGAAAAAAAGGAAGAGATAGAAAACTACAGAAAGAAGTTAGCCCAGTTGAAGCTTTCAAAAGATGTGCAGGAAGAAATAGAAAAGCAGATAAAGAGACTGGAAAAAATGCATCCAGAATCTGCGGAGGCTGGAGTGATAAGAACTTGGCTTGATTGGGTCTTGGAATTGCCCTGGAACAAAAAAACCAAAGACAGATACAACTTGGAAGGGGTCAAAGAGATCTTGGACAGGGATCACTACAACTTAGAGAAGGTAAAGGAGCGGATCATAGAGTATCTGGCGGTGAAGAAGCTTACAAAAGGTAAAAGCACTGCGGTGCAGATCCTCTGCTTTGTAGGTCCTCCGGGCGTAGGCAAAACATCCCTCGGAAAATCCATAGCGGAAGCCTTGGGTAAAAAGTTTGTGAGAATATCCTTAGGTGGTATAAGGGACGAGGCGGAGATCAGAGGACACAGGAGAACCTACGTGGGTGCCCTACCAGGTCGGATCATTCAGGCGGTAAAGCAGGCGGGTACCAAAAACCCTCTGATCGTTCTGGATGAAGTAGATAAGATATCCGTATCCTTCCAAGGAGACCCTGCCGCAGCTCTGTTGGAGGTGTTGGACCCAGAGCAAAACAAGACCTTTACGGACCTGTACATAGGCTTACCCTTTGACCTGTCGGAGGTGTTCTTTATCTGCACCGCCAACAGAGTGGATACAATTCCAAGACCTCTCCTTGATAGGATGGAGGTGATATACCTCTCTGGTTATTCGGAGGAGGAGAAGGTATTTATAGCCAAAAATCACCTGTTGCCCAAGCTTTTGCCCTTGCACGGCTTTAAAGAGGGAGAGGTTATATTCCAAGAGGAAGCCCTTTTGGAGGTTATAAGAGGATACACCCGCGAATCTGGAGTTAGAAACCTCCAAAGGCAGTTGGGAACTATCCTAAGAAAGCTTGCCCTCAGAAAGCTAAGGGGCGAAAAGCCACCCTTTGAGGTAAAAGCCCAAGATGTTAAAGGGTTTTTGGGAGTGCCCAAGAGATTTACAGATAAAGAAGATACACCAATGGTTGGCTTGGCAATAGGTCTTGCTTGGACAGAAGTAGGCGGTGAGATCATGCTCATAGAGGCAACTCGGTTCAAAGGCAAGGGCAATCTCATACTTACCGGTTCCCTTGGAGATGTGATGAAGGAGTCCGCCCAAGCGGCAATGTCTTACATAAAGTCTAAAGCGGAAGATTACGGAATAAACCCGGAGGAGTTTTCCAACTGGGATGTGCACATACATGTGCCAGAGGGAGCTGTGCCCAAGGATGGACCCTCTGCGGGTATTACCATTGCTACAGCCCTGCTCTCTCTGTTTACAGATATACCTGTCAGGTCTGACATTGCCATGACTGGAGAGGTTACATTGCGAGGAAGGGTTCTGCCGGTGGGTGGGCTAAAGGAGAAGATCCTCGCCGCCAAGAGGGCTGGCATATATGAGGTGATCCTTCCCGAGAAGAACAAAGATGAGGTTTTGGAAGATTTACCCGCCTACGTGAGGGACAAAATGACCTTTCACTTTGTCAAAGACTTAGACCAGGTCTTCGAAAAGGCGCTTGTTTCTAACCCAAAGAAGACTTGAGAATTAATGAGGCTGTTTTAAAAATCCCTTATTGGGACCGTCCCCCAGCCTCAAAGGGAACTGACCTACTCCCCACCCTATCCCACACCCCTTCCACCAACACGGGCTTCAGAGGAGAAAGGTCCCTTGGCAAGACCTTTCCAAGGATAGGGAAGAGGAGGGCTACCTTCAGAACTTGCCAAACACTTTGAAGGGTAGCTTTTGCCACCCTTCCCTGCTCGGGATTACTTCCGTTGGCTCCCTCACATCCGCTTGGCTCGCTCTGAAGGCTTTGCAGGAGATTGATTAATAGCCTTTTTGAATTCTCTACACTCCTTAGTTCGCTTTTTAGTGCGTTTCTCTTGTATTCATTGCTTTCCTTCTCTATAAGTTCTCTAAGTTCTTTTTCCCTCTCTTCATACCTCTTTAGGGCAAACTCCAAATATGCTTTGTTTTTTAGCAGTCTTTCGTAATTCTCAGGCACATCCTCCTTAAATCCCAGTGCCCTTCTCCCTATCACATAAGCACCAGCTATGTCCTTGTCTATGCTTAACTGCGGTGCATACTTTAGCATGCCAATAACTGAGGTGTAAGCAGGATTGACCTCTACTACTTCCACTCCCTTTAACATTGCTACCCTTTTTAGCTTTTGCAAAAACTTTTTGACGTTCCACTGATGAAGTCTTTTTCTTAGTGTAGCTTTTCCATCCCTACGCACTCCTTTTTTGAGTTTTTTAAGATTCTCCACTGCTATAGCTTTACCTTTCTGGATGGCCAAATCTACTACCTGATGTGCCAATATCCACTCTTAGTGGTCTTTGCTGTTTTGGGAAAGTCCTAAAAGGTGGTGTAAGCTGATGGTTTGATAGCTTAGTAGTTCTCCAGTTTTTGACACTTCCGCGAAGATGTCAACTTTTGGCATCCATAGACTGGGGTGGTTGATGGTTAGGACCTGAAGCAGTTCTGATAAGCTTAGAAATATGAAGGCAAGACAAGTAATAGAAGAAATACTAAGCAGAGTTTTTAAGTGGCACAGGTTTCCTGTAAGCCTAAAAGCAGAAGCTGTGCTCCTCTACTTTAAGGGACTTTCTCTAAGAGCAGTAAGGGAGTTCCTACTTCACAAGGGTTATTAGGGAAAGCTCTTCAGGCAATATATACGATTGCTATTAAGGCAAAGGGATGCACCACTGACAAGGGACCTTGGTATGTGAGTGCGGTCAAAGGGCTTGCAATGGAATGGCTACATGAGACTTTTGGGAAGAGGAATGAGGTTCTACAAGAGGTTTCCTTGGAATGCTAAGTATGAAACCGTCTATAGATGGTTAGCCTCCTTTATTGTCATTTATACGATCATGAACCTAAAAAGTTGACATCCTCTTGGCGTAGATAAACTCTCTATTTCCTGTGGTAATTCTAAGGCAGAGTTGTCCGTTTAGGTCTTCAAATCTCATTAGTCTGTTTCCTTTGTCTGCCTTTGACCCGATGCTTATAAGAGTTCCTTGTCTTAGTTCTCTCCACTGCTTTTTAAGTTTTTCTCTTGCCTTTCCTGAAAGATGATTTTTACAAAGCTTTTCAAAAAGTCTTTTGCCTCCAAAGACCAATGGTTTATCGGTAGGATACTGCTTAGCCTTGTAAATGGCTGAGTCAATGTATTTAGTTGGTAATTCAGGAAATAGCTGTCTCAGTCTTTGGTATATTTGGGCGTGTGGGTTTTTTGTTTTTTCTTTTTCCAACTCCTTTAGCATATTGTATGCCACACGGATAGCGGAGGATTGCTTACGCATAAGCTTTATGAGTTTTTCTTTATCTTCTTTTCTCAGTTCAAGCTTGAACTGAAGGCTTGCAAACATCAGGGTTAGATTTTAGCTTTAAAACTCTTGTGTGTCGATGGAGTTGTATTTTTAGAACAGCCTCTGAGAATTAATTGACAAGGCTTTTCTTTATGTCTATATTCATCTTTGCATAAGTATGATTGGTGTGCGGACATGAGAAAGTTTCTTTGCCTGGCTTTTGCTGGGATTTTGCTACTGCTTGCTCTTGTGGTTGTCTTTTTGTCGCTACTCTTAGTGGTTCCTTTTGTGCTGTTGGCTGTTTTCTTTTTAGTCAGATACTTCAACAAAAGGGATCCAGCACGCGTAAAAAGGGTTTTCTATGTCGTCACCAATGTGCTTAGGTATGATTGGCGTGCAAACATGAGAAAGTTCCTTTACAGAACTATTGCTGGGATTTTGCTACTGCTTGCTTTTGTGGGTGTCTTTTTGCCACTGCTTCCAACTGTTCCCTTTGTGCTGTTGGCTGTTTTCTTTTTGGTTAGGTCTTCAAAAAGAGACTTAGTGCGCCTTAAAAAAATTCCTTACGTTGGTAAAATTCTGTATCCTTACATAAAAAGGGTAGCAAAATGGAATACACAACAGCCAAGTTCTTCCACCTGATAGGCGTCTTTTTGTGGGTTGCATCCTCCTCTTCCTTAGGGCTTTTTATGATTTACGGAAACTTTAAAGATACCAAATGCGACAAGCACATTCTCAGAAACTTCTACCGATGGATGACAAACCTTGAGATAGCCGGATTTGTTCTTGCCCTTGCCATGGGCTTTTATATGCTACATTTACTTAAATATCGCTTTGACATAAACTGGTTAAACTACAAACTGCCCATTGTACTGCTCCTCTTTTTGCCCTTGGAGGTCCTAAACTTTTGGTTTGTGAATATACACATACCAAAGAGCCAAGACAAAGAAAAGGCATACAAAAGATACGACCTTTTTACATACATCGTAGCCCTGCCCTTGCTGGTGGGTGGTCTGGTGGTGGTCTATTTGGCGGTGGTTAAGCCATGAAAAAGAGCGTTGTTCTTTTCAGTGGAGGAGTGGAAAGCACGTGTGTTCTATACCTTAAGCTCTTGGAAGGACAGGTTGTCTATCCGGTTTATGTTAAATGCGGAATGCCCTGGGAAAGGCTTGAATATGTAAAAGCTACTGAGCTCTGGCAAGAGACAAAAAGAAGGTTTTCAAAGTTGATGCCTATAAAGGTTCTGTCTCTAAAAACTTACCATAAAAAGCACAAAGCCATAGAGACAGAAGAGGAATTGTTTATCCCTCTGAGAAACTTAACCTTGCTAACTGCAGTGGCAGGATACGCCCTGTCAAAGAGGGCGGAGAGTATAGGCATAGGCAGTTTGGGACTGTATCCCTTTCCCGATAACAACCTTGTCTACCTTAAAGAGGTGGAAAGGCTAATCACAGAAGGTTCAAAGAAAAGGTTAAAAGTAGAGGTCCCCTTTTTTGGCATGGAAAAGGGCGAGGTTGTAAAGAGATTTTCAAAGTGGGTTCCACTGCACAGGACCTTTTCCTGCATCAATCCCATCTTACGAAATGGGAAGGTCCTTCATTGTGGAAGGTGTATAAAGTGCAAAGAAAGGGAAGAGGCCTTCAAAGAAGCCCAAATTCCTTTATGAAGAACACAAAGCTAAGCAAAAATCCCCAGGCGACGATCACCGCTTTGACGGTTTTCTGATTTAGCCTTTTGGCTACCACCGCCCCCAAGTATCCCCCCAGCATAAAAGCCGGCATCATAACAAGCACAAAATTAAAGGCAACCTTGCCACTAAACAAAAAGATAAGGGCACCCAAAAGGTTTATCACAAAACCCAAAAAATTCTTGAGGGCTATGGTCAGTTGCATGTTTGAAACACCGGAAAGCACTATGGAGGATGCCATCATTATACCTATGCCCGCCCCAAAGTAGCTCCCATATATAGCTGTGAGAAACTGAAGCAAGATAGGAAGGAGCTTCGAGGAGTTGCCAAGCCTTGTTATTAACTTGAGAATCGGCTCACTGAAGGCAAGCAAAAGGGTGGCAAAGCCTATCAAAAAGGGAACAGCCTTTTTAAAGGTCTCGGGCGGAGTGTATATGAGTAAAAAGGCACCAAGCAGGGCACCAAGTAAAGATGGAGGCAAAAAGGTTTTAAGAATAGGGAAGTTTTCCCTCAGAGTTTTTCTGTAGCTCAGGGCACTGGTAAAAGGTCCAAGCCATAGGGCTACGGTGTTTGTTATGTTTGCAGAGAGTGGGTCTAAGCCTGCAAAGACCAAAGCGGGAAAGGTTATAAGGGTTCCACCGCCAGCTATGACGTTTATAAAACCAGCTACGATGGAGGCAAGGATTGGTATTAGGTAGGTTTCCATTGTTGATGGGTTTTTCTTAAGGCAACGGGCGGATTCGAACCGCCGTAGAAGGGATTTGCAGTCCCTCGCCTAACCACTCGGCCACGTTGCCTAAAAGCGGGCGACGGGACTCGAACCCGCGACCTGCTGCATGGCAAGCAGCCGCTCCACCTCTGAGCTACGCCCGCTATAGTCTATATTATAACCCAAACTACTCTATATTTGCTACCTGTTGTTTTAACCTATCAACCTCCGTTTTTATTTCCACCACCCATTGGGAAAGCTCGGGCATTTTGTTTCCTAAGGTGTTTATCTCCCTGTGCATCTCTTGGAGCAAAAACTCCAGCTTCCTTCCTACCTCTCCCTCTGCGTCCAACAGTCCTTCAAACCTCTCAAGATGAACCTTAAAGCGTGTCACCTCCTCCTCTATGTCCATCTTTGAAAGGATAAGACTGATCTCACTGAGAACAGTGGGATTTCCCTCCGGGAGTTTTAACTCCTTCGCCTTCTCCAAAACCCTTTTCTTTGCCCTTTCTAAAATGCTATCCTTGTTTTCAAGGATGTTTTTTAGGTGCTCCCTTATAATTCTCAGTCTAGAAAGAAGCTCCTCCTTTAGTTTTGCTCCTTCTTCTTCCCTGCTCTTTACAACTTCCTTTAGTGCGTCGGTCAATGCCTGAATAATAAGTGCCTTGGTTTCCTCCTCCAGTTCCTCCTCCGCCATTTCTACATACCTTAAAGAGGCGTAAAAAGCCATATCATCGGAGAGGTTGAACCCAGAACGCTGGGCTAAATCTTTAAAAAACTGAAAAGTGCTAACCAGGGCGTCGGGATTTACCACGTTTCCCTTCGGCTTTTTTGCTTCTACCTGCACCAGGACGCTAACAGTTCCCCTTTGCAGGTACTCTTTTATCTTATTCCTTACCTCAAACTCAAACTCATAAAGGTTTATATTAGACCTTATTGAAACGTCAAGCCCCTTCCCGTTTAAGGTCTTTATAAAAACTGTTACCTTTCTCTCTTCATCCTCCGCGATAGCCTTTCCGAGCCCAGTCATACTACGCATGTTACCCACCGCCGTATTCGGAGCTTTCCGACTCCGCCGCAAACTCTTCTATCATACATATCGGTTATAAGCTTTAAAAGCTCCTCCGTGTTCTTCTCCAAGTAGTAGTCAAAGAGCTCTATTTTCCTCTCCTTGGTTATGTTTTCTGAAACCTCAAACCGCACCAGAAGATAAGGGACTTCCTTATGTAGCTTAAACTGAGGGTCCTCCGGGAGCACCAATTCTACATCCACATCTGCACCAAAGGGTCTTTCCCTTTCAATAAACTCCCTCAAAGCCGAGAGCTTTTCTTTATATTTCTTCCAGTCATACATCACTCTACCATCTCCAACCTTGAGAATATAAAGGGAATCTCATACTGGGCAGATTCCACAGAATCTGAGGCGTGCACCGCATTTTTACCCTTATCGGTGCCAAATAATGCCCTTATGGAGTTAGGAGCAACCCTCCTTGCCTCTTCACTGTCGGTGGGACCTATGATCTCCCTTACCCTCCTTATGGCATCCTCTCCCTCCAAAACCATGGCAACCACAGGGCCCGAGGTCATAAACTCCACAAGCTCCCCGTAAAAGGGTCTGTCTTTGTGCACTATGTAAAAGCCCTTTGCCTGCTCCGTGGTGAACCTAAAGAGCTTGAGGGCAACAAGCCTAAAGCCTTCGGAGAGGAACCTGTCTATTATTTTACCAGTTGCCCCCTTCTCAAAGGCATCGGGTTTAACAATTACCAAAGTTCTCTCCACCGCCATCTGGAACCTCCTATGTTAATTTTTCTAAAGCCCTCTTTACTGAAGCATCCAAAACAAAACCGCTCGTTTTTACCACAAAGCCCCCTATGAGGGATGGATCCTCTTGGACCTCAAACTCCAATTCCCTGTTGAGGATCTGTTGAACCTTTGACTTTATGGACTCTAAGGTATTCTCGTCAAGCTTTCTGGCAACGAGTATGAAAGCCTTGGAAAGCCTTAGGAACTTTTCCACTTCGTGATCGTAGAGTCTTTTGACTTCCCCCAGCATAGGCATTGCGTTGAGCTCCACCAGGTAATTTATAAACTCCCTTACTTCCGAGGGCAGGGAAAATTTTGAAGAAAGACTTACTAAATACTCCACCTTTTTTTCGTTGGGAACTTGTGGGTTCAGTATAAAGTTCCTAAAGAGTCTTTCTTTTCGGTATAGGTTATAAACAAAGCCAAGAAACTCGCTGACTTGAATTAAAACAGACCTTTCTTTAGGAAGTTTGCTCAGCAGGGATTTAGCCAGCTTTTTTGAAAGCTCCTTGTTCATTTTTGTACCTCCAGTTTCCTGAGCATTTTCTCTGCGTATTTTTTCTGGACGTCTGGGTTCTCAAAGTCTTGGAATAGCCTTTGGAGGGCGAGCTCCTTTGCCTGCTTCATTCCAAACCGCAGGAGTTCTTCTTTTGCTTTCTTGGTCTCCAACTCAATGGTTTCTTTTGCCTTTTCCTTTATCCTGCTGGCTATCTCTTCCACTTTTTTGAGCTCCTCTTCCTTCATCTGCTGGGCGGTCAGCTTGGCAAGTTCTATCTGCTCAGTGTGGCGTCTTTTGGCATCTTCATACTCTGCCTTTGCCCTTTCTAAGGTCTCCTTTGCCTCCTTCAGCTCCTTCTCGGAGCTTTCCAGACCTTCCGTTAGTTTGGAGAAAAAGCCTTCAAAGGCTTGGCTTATGTGCTTTTTACCAAAGAAATAGACTATCGCCAAAAAGAGCAGTATGTTGAGCCCTTTCCAAACTAACTCTATGGTGTGGTGCCCTTCTGCCATTACGCTGCCTCCTCTTCTATTTTTCTCACGATTTCTTCCGCTATATCCTTTACCCTTTCTTGAAGTTTTTGTTTTTCTTCTTCAAGTTTTTTCCTTATTTCCTCCACTGCCCTTTCTATCTCCTCCTGAGCTTCCTTTTCCACCTGTGCGAGCCTTTCCGCCTTGATCTTTTCCACTTCTCTCTGGGCGGAGTTTAATATCTCCTTGGAGGTCAAGCTTGCCTTTTCCAACTCTTCTTTTGCCAGCTCTAAGAACTTACTGGCTTCCTCTCGGAGTTTCTTTGCCTCTTCATAGTTCTTTGCGGTAATGCTCTCCCTCTCCTCTATTACCGCACTGTAGGGCTTTACGAGGATCTGCCTTATTATGAACAGGAAGATCAGAAAAAGGAAGGCTTGGATAAACACTGTTACGTTCGGATAAAGGGCTTGCTGTATTTCCATCTTAGCCTCCTGAAAAGGTATTTTAACATATACCTTCTTCTATCTCTTGTATGAGTTCCAGTCTCTTTTGATGCCTTCCGCCCTCAAACTCCTCACTGAGCCAAGCGGACACTATGGAAAGGGCTAACTCTTCCCCCAGAACTCGGTCTCCAAGGCAGAGTACGTTGGCGTTGTTGTGCCTTCTGCTCATGCGTGCCATGTATTCATTCAGACACAACGCTGCCCGAATGCCCTTAAACTTGTTGGCAACTATGCACATCCCTATACCACTTCCGCAGATGAGAATGCCAAAATCCGCCTCCCTTCTTTGAATTGCCCTTGCCACCTCTTTGGCAAAGATGGGATAATGGGTGGATTCAGTGGAATTAGTTCCAAAGTCTAAAACCTCATAGCCCTTGGATAGCAAAAATTCTTTTATTTTTTCCTTTAGTTTGAAGCCCGCGTGGTCTGAACCTATGGCTATTTTCATTGAGACAACACCTCGTTGAGGATTTTATTTACCAATTGAGGGTTCGCCTTTCCTTTTGTAGCCTTCATAACCTGTCCTACAAAAAAGCCTATAAGCTTTGTCTCTCCTGCTTTGAGCCTTTCGTACTCCTTTGGATGGGCGTTTAAGACCTCTTGTACCACTGCCCTAAGAGCACCTTCATCGGTTATCTGCTTGAGACCCTTCTTTTCCACGATCGTATCCGGGTCCTCTCCAGTTTCAAACATTTGAGAGAGCACCTCTTTGGCAAGCTTGGAAGAGAGCACGCCTTCCTTTATGAGTTTTATTAACCTGGAAAACTTTTCTGGGTCTACGGGCGAGTCCTCAAGGCTCAGACCACGGTCTCTTAGTTGTCCCAAAAAGTCGTTCAAAAGCCAGTTGGATGTTAGCTTTGGGTCTTCAGGGTAAAAGCTGAGGGCTTTCTCAAAGAAGTCTCCAAGCTCTTTTAAGTCCGTTAGAACCTTTGCGTCGTAAGAAGAAAGGGCGTAGTCCCTTATAAACCTTTCATACCTTTGTTTGGGAAGTTCGGGCATGGTTGTCCTGATCTCTTCTATCCACTCCTCCTTTATTACCAAGGGTAGAAGGTCTGGGTCTGGAAAGTATCTGTAGTCCTCCGCCTCTTCTTTGGTTCTCATGGGATGGGTGAGCCCGGTGGATGGGTCAAAGGTGCGGGTTTCCTGCACTATTTTTCCACCAGTGGAGAGAATTTTTACTTGCCTTTCTATCTCGCTCTCTATTGCCTTCTGAACAAACCTAAAGGAATTGACGTTCTTTATTTCTACCTTCGTGCCAAGCTGATCTGTGCCCTTAGGTCTTAGAGAAAGGTTTATGTCGCACCTTAGCTGTCCCTTTTCCATATCTGCCTTAGAGACGCCCGCATACCGGAGTATGTTCCGGAGGGTTTCCAAAAATTCCCTTGCAAGCTCCGGAGAATCTATGTCTGGCTCAGTAACGATCTCTATAAGTGGTGTGCCAGCCCTGTTTAGGTCTATGTAAGTTTTGTTGCCTTCGTGAATGCTTTTGCCCGCATCCTCCTCTAAGTGCAGTCTCCTTATGCGAATTTTCCTACCGTTGACCTCCACCCACCCGTCTGTAGCCAAGGGCTGTTCATACTGGGATATTTGATATCCCTTTGGCAGGTCCGGATAGAAATAGTTCTTTCGGGCAAAGATAGAAAAGGTATGCACCTTGCAATTGAGGGCTAAAGCTGCCCTTATGGCGTACTCAACAGCCCTTTTATTGACCACGGGAAGACTACCTGGCAGACCAAGGCATACAGGACACACAAGGCTGTTGGGCTCTGCCCCAAACTCCACAGGGCACGAGCAAAACATTTTGGTTTTGGTGTCCAATTGTACGTGGATCTCAAGCCCTATAACCGGTTCAAATTCCATGATTTTTTATTTTAACGAATGGCTCAGAAGGAGCCTTAGTGGATGTTCAGTATAGCCGGATAATACTCACTCTGTCTCCCTTTGTTTTTTACACTGTTCAAGCTCAAGCCTCAAGGAGAGCATCTCCCTTTCTTTTTCCAGAAGTAGTTTTTGGATTTCTATATCCTTTTGCGCCAGTTCAAGCTCCTTTTCTTTGAGCTTTCCTTCCAATTTGTGGACCTCTTTCTCTTTCTCCTTGAGCTCCTTCCTTAGCTCTTCCACCAAAGCCTTTTCCCTCTCGCGATCCTCCAAAGCCCTCTTTAGAAGTTCTATTTCCTTCTCCTTTACCGCCAGAAGGGTGTATAGGCTGGAAAGCTCATGAAAAAGCTCTTCCCTTTGTCTGTCCTTTTGCATAAGCATCTCCAAGTAGGTGGCTATCAGGCTCCCTTCAAAGCCCGCCTTTAGCTTTTCCAAGTTGGAAGAAAGATTGGCCTCTTGCTTGGCTCTTTCTTCCTCCTTCTATGTCAAAAACTCATACTCTTCCCTGTTTAAAAGGACATACCATATGCCGTCCTCCCCCTTTTCGCCGGGAAGCACCCCTGCCTTTATACGGTTCTTGACGGTGTTCAGAGATACTCCTATCAAATTTGCATATTCACTTGCCTTTATTTTGACAGTATCCATGATACCCTCCTTTTAAAGGTTTGATACTTGATATAAATGATAGCAAATTGTCGTCAGAAATGTCAAGGGATGGGATGGTAGAAATGTTAACATAATTGCCATTATATTAACAACCTACCCCTAGAAGGCTCCCACGCCATGTTCTTCAACTGCTAAAAACAGGCAACCAAGCTACCCACCAAGGGAAGCAAAAAGTTATCGTCAATCCTTTTGGAAAAAAATTCCACCAATGCACCCGCAAGGGCTACCAAGAAAGCCTTTGGACCAAGGAAGGGAAAAAGAACAAAGCTGGTGCTAACAAAGAAAGCCAAAGCACCCTCCAAGCTTTTGTTTCCTATCTTTGTCTTTCCAAAGTGATAGCCCACTATGCCTGCAAAGCCGTCTCCTACTGCAGTAATTACCACGCCCACCGCACTGCACTCTTTTGGGAAGAAAAGAAAGCTTAAAAATACACCCAAGTTTAGCCAGAGGGCTTGAATGGATGGCTTTTCGCGGTTGTTCTCCCTCTCAAAGTAATAAACTAGATCGTATATGGGCTTTAGCCGGTCTTTGCCTAACTTAAAAACTAGTGAAAGATTTAAAAGGATCACCAAAAGACATAACAGTAAAAGTAAAGGCTTTGGAAGTAAAAAAAGCGGCAAAAGCCATAGAAGTATGGAAAATATATGAAACAGCTTTCTTTTTAGTTCTACGTTCATTCCCACTCTATGGTGGCAGGTGGCTTAGAGGATATATCGTACACCACCCTATTTACACCCTTCACCTCGTTTATGATCCTGCGCATCACATGGTCTAAAAACTCGTAGGGCAGTTTAGACCAGTCCGCGGTCATGCCATCCACACTATCCACAGCCCTTAGACCCACTACCCTCTCGTAGGTCCGAACATCCCCCATCACCCCCACGCTTTTTACTGGCAACAACACCGCGAAGGCTTGCCAAACCTTGTCATATAGTCCCCATTTTTTTAGTTCTTCTATGAATATGGCGTCCGCCTCCCGGAGTATGTTTAGGTCCTCTTCCTTTACTTCTCCCAAGATCCTGATGGCAAGACCTGGACCAGGGAATGGATGCCTCCGAAGTATGCCCTCGGGAACCCCCAGAAGCTTTCCTATTTCTCTAACTTCGTCCTTGAACAGTTCCCTCAAGGGCTCCAAAAGCTCCAAAGACATCCTCTCTGGCAGTCCTCCCACGTTGTGATGGGTCTTTATTACTTGGGCTCCCTCTATGCCCGCGCTCTCCACCACATCGGGATAGAGGGTTCCCTGAAGCAAAAGCTCCGCCCCAAAGTCCCTTGACTCCCTTTCAAAGACCTCAATAAAGGTATGGCCTATTATCCTTCTCTTTTCTTCTGGGTCTTCCACACCTCTCAGTCTCTCCAAAAACAATCGGCTTGCATCTACCTTCTTGAAGGGAAAGTTCATCGCCCTAAAGTAGCCCTCCACCTCTTGGGCTTCGCCCTTTCTTAAAAGCCCATGATCCACAAATATACCCAAAAGGTTGTTTCCAATAGCCCTGTAAGTTAGGGCAAAGGCTACCGTAGAATCCACACCGCCAGAGAGGGCACATATGACCTTTCTGTTTCCTACCTTCTGCCTTATCTCCTCTATGCTTCTTTCAATAAAGTCCTCCATCTGCCAGTTCTTTTCTGCCTTTGCCACCTTGAAGAGAAAGTTGGCAAGCATCTCATTTCCATACTGGGTGTGGGCAACCTCTGGATGGAACTGAACGCCATAAATGGGCTTTTCTCTGTGCCGAATTACCGCGTAAGGAGAGTTTTCCGAACTTGCCAGAACCTCAAAATCCGGTGGCAGTTTAGAAACCTTGTCCGCATGGCTCATCCACACATCAAAGCTCGTTGGAAGTCCTTCAAAGAATGGGTCTTCCTTCAAAACCCGTAGTTTTGCCCTGCCATACTCTTGCCTTTGTGCCCTTTCCACAACACCACCCAACTGAAAGGTTATTGCCTGAAGCCCATAGCATATGCCAAGGATGGGTATGTTTAACTCATACAGTCTTTCGTCGGGCAGTGGAGCCTTTGGCATATAGACGCTGGCAGGTCCTCCGGACAGAATAATGGCGTAGGGCTTCTTTTCAAGGAGCTTTTCCACCCTCTCATAGAAGGGCACAATTTGACTGTAAACTCCTAACTCCCTTATCCTTCTGGCGATCAGCTGGACATACTGGGAACCAAAGTTAAGGACTAAAACAGGTCTCAGCATAAAAATATGATAAACTTAAAGCTTATGGAATACCACGTAAAGGACCTTAGCCTAGCAGAGGAAGGGAAAAACCGCATAGAGTGGGCAGAAAGGGATATGCCCGTCTTGAGAAGCATAAGGGAAAGGTTCAGCAAAGAAAAGCCCTTTAAGGGTTTGAGGATCTCTGCATGCCTGCATGTGACCACAGAAACCGCCAACCTGGTGATCACATTAAAGGAAGGTGGTGCAGAGGTTTATCTTACTGCGTCAAACCCCCTATCCACCCAGGATGATGTTGCCAGTGCCTTGGTAAAGTATTATCAAATTCCCGTCTTTGCTATAAAAGGTGAGGACACGGAAACCTACTATTCCCACATAAGGGCTGTTATAGAAAAGGAGCCCCACATAGTAATAGATGACGGAGCAGACCTAATATCCACCATCCATAAAGACTATCCTCACTTGTTAGGTAAGATAATGGGTGGTATGGAGGAAACCACCACGGGCGTAATAAGGCTCAAGGCTATGGCACAAAAAGGTGTTCTGGGCTTTCCCATTATCGCGGTGAATGATGCCTATACCAAGCACATGTTTGACAACCGTTACGGCACGGGTCAATCTACCATAGATGGTATCCTAAGGGCTACCAACCGGCTCATAGCGGGCTCTTACTTTGTGGTGGCTGGCTACGGTTGGTGTGGCAAAGGAGTAGCCCAAAGGGCTAGAGGTATGGGAGCAACGGTGATCGTAACAGAGGTGGACCCAATCAAAGCCTTAGAAGCCAAAATGGATGGATTTTTGGTAATGCCCATGAAGGAGGCGGCAAAGCTCGGGGACTTTTTCGTCACCGTTACGGGCAACACTTCCGTCATAAGAGGAGAGCACTTTGAGGTGATGAAAGACGGTGCCATAATCTCCAACGCAGGGCACTTTGACGTGGAGATTGATAAAAAGGCTCTGGAAAGCATGGCTGTATCCAAGAGGGAGATAAGAAGGTTCGTGGAGGAATACACCCTCAAGGACGGCAGACGTATATACCTACTGGCACAGGGTAGGCTCGTAAATCTTGCCTCCGCAGAAGGTCATCCTGCGTCGGTGATGGATATGTCCTTTGCCAACCAAGCCCTCTCGGCAGAATACATCGTCAAAAACTACAAAAACCTTGAGAAGAAGGTCTATAAGGTGCCCGATGAAATAGACAGGGAGGTGGCGGTTTTAAAGTTAAAGAGTATGGGCGTGGAAATAGACCAGCTAACGCAAGAGCAGATAGCTTATCTTTCCTCTTGGGAGATAGGGACCTAACTTATCCACAGCAATACCTACTTCTCTATCCTATGTGCCCTTAACCTCCACCTCGTTTGGTGCTGTGAAGAATGCTACCGGAAGCACTATATAACCCGCGATTATCAGCAAAGCACCTAACCCAAATAGGATTACTGTAATTGCACCTATAAACATCAAAATCCCAGCAATCTTAAAAAGATTATGAGCTGTTGCTTGGGCAAGGATTTCGTATGCTTCTTTATAAAAGTAGAAAGCAACTAAACTAATGGCGTATGCAACTATAATAGTAACAATAACCCCAAAACCTAATCCTAAAATAGCACCTGTTTCGTCTCTCATGGTAGCAAATGATGATATTCCTGCCAATAGCCCAAAGCCAAGAGCTATTACTATGCCAGCTATGTTTAAAACGAAACCTATCAAAACCTTTTGAAAAATAGTTGGCCTTCCTAATATATTGCTCAGCTGGTACATGCTAATAATCCATAGAACAACCCCCAAGATGCTTAAAAGAATCCCTATTCCTGGTATCCAACCTAACAGCATCAAAATAGAACCAATGCCACCGAGCATTTTCTGGGTGGATATATTCACCCTCTGAGTGGGCAAGTTGCCTTGTTCCATCATGACTCACCCCCCTTTTTTTGATTTCTTTAGATAGTATAACGCAAAAAGGGAAACCCGTCAAATGGTTTTCACCCATACCCGAATTTTAAGCTATAAAATGCTCAGCAGTTTATAAGCAATAACCCCTGAGACCCATGCCACCGCAAAGCTGTATGCTAAGAACAATAGGGCAAACTTTGTCCCTCCCTCCTCTTGCAAAACTGCCACCGTACCTAAGCAGGAGGTGTATAAGAGTATAAAGACCATAAAGGCAAGAGCCTGGGCTGGGTTCATGGAGTTTTTAACGGCAGACTTTAGTTGAGAATGTTCCTCCTTCACCTCAAGGGCCTTTGGCATTGGGTTTAAAAGGTTAAGAAAAGATTCTTTAAGGGCATTGACAAAGGCTACTCCTTGCTCCTGCAGTGCCTTTCTGGGCTCAAACTCCTCTTTCTTGCCTTCCTCCACCGAGTAGATCACTGCCATAGAGCTAAGGACTATCTCTCTGGCAAGGAAGGCGGGGATAAGGGATGTAGTAATCCGCCAATCTTCAAGCCCCATCGGTTTGAATATGGGCACCAACGCCCTGCCCACATGACCCGCAACGCTATCCTTCGGATTGGAAATGCCCGGGGGCAAGTTTAGCATAGCCCAAAGGATCACAGAAACCGCAAATATTAGGGTTCCAGCCCTGTATATGAAATGTTTCACATGTGCCCAGGTGATCCTAAGCACCAGCTTTAGGGCGGGCAAACGGTAGGGTGGTAGCTCCAAGATCATATGGTGCAAAGAGCCTCTATAAACCAGCTTTTGAAGAAGAAACGAGGTTAAAAAGGCAACAAGAACACCAAAAAGATAGAGCAGAAAAATCACAAGGGCGGGATTTGGAAAAAAGAGAACCGCAAAGAAGGAGAAAACCACAAGCCTTGCGGGACAGCTCATAAAAGGGACCATTGCAAGAACCAAGAGTTTGTCCCTTTTTGTCTCCATAATCCTTGACGCCATTATGGCTGGCACATTACAACCAAAGCCCAAAAGGAGGGGAATAAAACCGGTGCCATGCAGTCCAAACCTATGCATCAAACCATCCATCAAAAAGGCAACCCTTGGCAGATATCCAGAAAACTCAAGCAAAGAAAGGATAAAAAGAATGCTTGCAATCAGGGGTAAAAAGGTAAGCACAAAGCCCACACCACCTACAACCGCCTCAGATAAAAACCTTGAAAGCAAAGACTCACCCAAAAGATAAACTATCAAAGGAGAGATAAAGTTATTCATAAAACCGTCCAGCCACTCCATCCAAGGGGCAGAAAAGTCAAAAGCTATTTTGAACATAAGAAACATCAAAAACAAAAAGAAAAACAGACCAAAAACTGGATGCAAAAGGAGTTTATCTAAACTGTCCGTCAGGTCAAAGGCACCCTGATTGACCTTTTTTACCACCTTGTAGAACAAGCCATGGGCAAAGGCAAATCTCTCATCTTTCAAGAGTCTGTCAAAATCCTCTCCGTAAACCTCTTGGGCTTTTCTGATCTTTTCAAACTTGGTATTCCCCTCTACCTTGGAAAGGTACTCTTCTAAAGTTTGGGAGTATTTCAAGGGAAAGGGCTTTATCTTTTGCTCGTAAGTTTGGACTATAGCCTCCAAAAGCTCTCTTTTTCCCTCTCCAGTCCTGCCGTTAGTTTGGACTACCTTTATTCCCAAAAGTTCAGAAAGTTTTTCTTTATCCACCTCTATGCCGAGCCTTCGGGCTTCGTCCAACATGTTCAAAGCAATGACGGTAGGCAATTCCATCTCCAACAGTTCTGCGGTTAGGAGGAGGTCCCTTTCCATGTTGGGAGTTTCCAACACATTTACCACCACATCGGGCTTTTGGCTCAAAAGGTAGTCCCTTGCCATCTGCTCCGCCTCGGAAAAGGGCTCAAGGCTGTAAATGCCGGGCAAATCCACCAAGTAAATTTCGTAACCCTTGTAAAAGGCTTTGCCTTCCTTCTTTTCTACGGTGGTGCCCGCCCAGTTGCCGACACGTAGGGTGGTTCCAGCAATGTGATTGAGAAGGCTCGTTTTACCTACATTAGGATTTCCCACAAGGGCTACGTTGATCCTCATTGAACCTTTATCTTCTGTGCCAAGCTCTTGCTGATGGCTATCTTAGAGTGGTCTACTTTGACCACTATGCTCCTACCAAGCTTCTGCACCACTTCCAATACTTTACCCTTCCTTATACCCATAGCCTGAAGCTTTTTTATGCTATCCTCCTTTCCTTCAATGTCCAAAACCTTAACCTTCTTGCCCACCTCTACCTTTTCCAGCACGATTTCACCTCCAAAGGGTATTAATATTAATATACAATCTCAAAAATTTTCGTCAACGGTTATCTTTATGCTACAACGCCTCCACCAACACCGCCTTTTTCTCAAGACAGTTTATTATTTCCTCCACCCTATCCCTCTCCACAAAATACACCCTCCCACCCAGTGGGTTATTGAGTTCTTTTAGAGGTTTAATCCTCACATAGCCTATGTTTTTGCTTGCCACATATCCTGTGGTGTAATCGGGGTCGTCGCTCCAGCAGAGCTCTGCAAGAACTCCACAGTACACATTCTTTGTGGCAAGGGCTAAGGCGTCCAGGAGTCTATGTAAATACTGTCTTTTTATTCCCCTCTTCAAAAGGGCAAGCTTTATTGATTTTCTGTCTTTCCAATCAACCCTAACGGTGCGTATTCCTCTCTCTTGGTCTGGCTCAAGTCTTTCCCCAGTTCTGACATCCATAAGGACCGCACCCCTCATGTTCCCACCCTTTGGGTTTGGACCCTTTTCCAAAAGTTCTATCGCCCTTTTAGCTAAATCTCTGCTTATACCCGCCTCCTCCAACTTCTTCACCGCAAAGTTCCGGGCAGACTGGACGCTTTCAAAGTCGTAGCTGTATATGGTCAGAGCCTTGGGAATTATGTATATTTCCTCCAGCTTTTCCAAGGTTATAACCATCTTGTTATAATCTTTTGGTCTTTTTAGTAGTTCCTTTACCACCCTCTCCACCTGCCCTTCATCCACTATCCTCTCCGCTCCGGATACATGAATACCCTTTAGTTCTGCTCGCATACGCACGCTGATCATCTCTTTAAACTTGTGAGCCAAGCTATCAAATATCCAAACAAAAAGCCTAAAAAGAGCGCCCCGACTACCAAGAGTCCAAGGGGTATGGGTGGTATGCGGTAATATTCTCCGTTAAACTCTGGGGTTAGCACAAGCTCCACTGGAGTTTTGTTTAAGTAGACCACATAGCCAAAGGCCAAAAGCAAAAGGAAAAGTAAAGAAAAGTATATAAACATCTTCATAGTCCTTCCTCCCTCTTGGCAACCTCTAATTGCAAAAGCACCTGCTCCTTTGCGGTCCCGCCGTAGCTCTTTCTTCTTTCCGCTACCTTTTCGGGCTTTAATAGGCTCAGTGCGTCTTCCTCAAAAAGCTCAGAGAAAGCTTTTAGCTCTTCCAAACTAACCTCTTCCAAGCTTTTCCCCTTTTCCAAAAGCTGTGCTACAAGGCTACCCACCACTTTATGGGCTTGTCTGAAGGGCATACCTTTTAAAACCAGATAGTTTGCCAGGTCTGTAGCCAAGGCAAAATTTCCCGCTGAAGAGTAAGTCTTTTCTGAGTTTATACTCAGCCCTTCCAATAGAGGCTTTAAGACCACCAGAATGCTTTTAAGGGTGTCCAAGCTGTCAAAGAGGGGCTCCTTGTCTTCTTGGAGGTCCCTGTTGTAGGAGTAAGGCAGTCCCTTCATGACGGTCAAAAGGGCAAAGAGGTTGCCGTAGAGCCTTCCGGTCTTTCCTCTTATGAGCTCCAACACATCGGGGTTCTTTTTCTGAGGCATTATGGAACTTCCAGTGCAGAACCTATCGGGCAGGGAAACAAAGCCAAACTCCTCAGAGGACCAAAGGATCAGGTCCTCAGACAGCCTTGAAAGATGCATACCGCAAACTGCACAGGCATACAAAACCTCAAGGATAAAGTCTCTCTCCGCCACCGCATAAAGGGAGTTTCTTGTTAGGGACCTAAAGCCAAGCTCCTGGGCTAAAAAGAACCGGTCTATGGGAAAATCCACACCCGCGGACGCACCGCTACCCAAGGGCAAACTGTCCGCCAACCTGTAGGCGTGGGCAAAGCGCATAGCATCCGCCAGCAGAGCTTCCCTGTAAGCTAAAAAGTAGTGGGCAAGCCTTATAGGCTGAGCCCTTTGAAGATGGGTATAAGAGACCACTATCACATCTACTGTCTTATCCGCCAAAAGCACTAAGGTTCTTCTTAGTTCCCTCAAGCCTTCCAGTATCTTCAGTAGTTCTTCTTTTATAAATAGCCTCTCGTCCGTTACTACTTGGTCGTTGCGGGACCTTGCGGTGTGAATTTTGCCACCTACCTCCCCCACCTTTTCTATTAGCCTCCTTTCTATGTTCATATGCACATCTTCCCAAGCTTTGGAAAACTCCATTCTGTTTTCCTTTACTTCCTGCTCTATCTCCTCAAGTCCCTTTCTTAAGAGCTTCTCTTCTTCCTCTGAGACAATACCTGCCATTCTAAGAGCCTTCAAATGGGCAAGATTTTGCCGAATATCCTGTAAGGCAAGCCGTTGGTCAAAGCTAACAGACTGGGTAAATTCCTCCACAAGTTCGTCAGTTTTTTCCCTAAAGCGTCCTTCCCAAGGTTTTTGCATAACCTATAATAATTTTAAACATGGAAAGCGCTGCCCTAATTACGGACCTTTATGAGCTAGCTATGGCTCAAAGCTACTTGGAGCACGGAAAGACCGGGAAGGCTGTCTTTAGCCTGTTTGTCAGAAGACTTCCGGAAAACAGAAACTTTTTAGTTGCCTGCGGGCTTGAAACACTGATGAAAAGTTTAGAAAACTTCAAATTTGGAGACAGGGAACTGAAATACCTAAAGAGTTTAGGTATATTCAAAGATTGGTTTTTAGACTATCTGAGAGAGCTGGAGCTGGACTTGGAGTTTTATGCCTTGGAGGAGGGGACTATCTTCTTCCAGAACGAGCCCATCCTTCAGGTGGAGGGTCCCCTGCCAAAGGCTCAGCTCATAGAAACCTTAGTTATAAACCTAATACACCTTGAAACCTTAATCGCATCCAAAGCGGTAAGAAATTACATTGCCGCAAAGGGCAAAACTTTGGTGGATTTTGGGCTCAGAAGGGCACACTCTCCCATGGCTGGGCTACTTTCCGCAAGGGCATGCTACATAGGAGGTTTTAACGGCACCTCCAACCTTCAGGCGGGAATGCTCTATGGCATACCCGTCTTTGGCACCATGGCACACTCTTACATAATGGTCTTTGATCAAGAAGAGGAAGCCTTCAGGGCTTTTGCAAAGAGTTTTCCAGACAGGGTCTTTTTGTTGATAGACACCTACGACACGGTGGAAGGGGCAAAAAAGGCTTTAAAGCTTCTGAAGGAAGGTATAAAGGTCTTGGGTGTAAGAATTGACAGCGGAAACATTCCGGAGCTTTGCAGAGAAGTAAGAAGGATCTTTGATCAGGAGGGCTTTAAGGATGTGAAGATTTTAGTCAGCGGAGGAGTGGATGAGTACGATATAGAAAGGTGGGTCTCCGAGGGTGTGCCCATAGACGCCTTTGGCGTTGGGACAAAGCTTTTGACCTCTGCAGATGCACCTTATCTGGACATAGCGTATAAGCTCGTGGAGTACGAAGGAAAGCCCAAGTTCAAAGAGAGCCCCGGCAAGAAGACCTTTCCATACAAAAGGCAGGTTTGGAGGTTTTTCAAAGACGGAAGGTTTGATTACGATAAGGTCAGCAGGTTTCAAGAAGGTGGCTTGGTAAAAAAGGTTAGCTTCCCCTTGCCAAGCCTTAAGGAGATAAGGGAAAGGGTCTTGGAACAGATAAACCAGCTTCCAGAGGAGCTGAAAAGCTTAAGAAAGAAGGTAGAGTATAGGGTAGAAGTGGATGAATGATAGGCGTTGATATAGTTTCCAACGAGAGGATAAGGAAAGCAGTAGAAAGGTTCGGCGAGAGATTTTTAAAACGCATATACACTCCTTTGGAGCTTGAATACTGCAAAAAACAGGCAGATTGGATAGCTTGCTTGTCGGCCCGTTGGGCGGGAAAGGAGGCAGTCTTAAAGGCGGTTTATCAGAGCAAAGGGATCGTCCTAGAGTTCTCTGAGATTGAAATTTTGGGAGACTTTGGAAAGCCAGCAAAGGTTAGACTCTTGAGGGAAGAGCTCAAAGACATACAGGTGCTTATTTCTCTTTCCCACGAGAAAGAGTACTCGGTGGCAGTTTCTTTTATAATTACTAATGGAGGTTTTTTATGAAGAAGATTTTAGCGATTGGGTTGTTTGTAAGCTTTCTGTCTGCTGGGCTCGTAAGCTGTCAGCAGAGTAAAGCTTGCCCCACAGAGGAGAAGATAAAGACGAGCGTTAAGGAACTTATCCCTCAAGAGTTTAAGGTAGAGAGCGTTCAGACACTAAAGGATATTCCGGGGCTTTGTGAAGTGGTTATAAAAGTGGGAGCCCAACCTCTTGTTTTTTACACAGACAAAGAGATGAAGTATGTGCTGGCTGGCAATCTCATAAGCCTTGCGGACAAGAAGAACATCACCAGAGAAAGACAGCAGGAGTTTATGAAGGTTAGCCAAGACCTTTTGAAGGAACTTGAGAAGTACAAGGATTTTGTTTTTGGCAAAGTAGGCTCCCAAAAGTATATTTATCTGTTTACTGACCCAGACTGTCCTTTCTGCAAAAGGTCTGAGCCCATAGTGGAAAAATGGGCTAATGAGAAGGGAGTGGAGGTTCGCGTAATCCTTTTCCCATTACCTATACATCCGCAGGCTTTTGGAAAGTCTGTTGCCTTGGTATGCGACAAAAAGGGATGGGAAGAGTATAAGAGTGGATATAACTCCAACAATCAGTGCGAGGATGGAAAGAAAAAGATTGAAAGCAACTTACAGCTTGCGGAAAAATATGGCATAAGTGGGACGCCCACCTTCATAGGCATGAACGGCAGAATCCATGCGGGCTTGCCCACAGAGCAGGATTTGGATAAGCTCATTCAATGAAGAGGGAAACTTGGCAAACTAAAATAGGGCTTATTTTTGCTGCGGCGGGCAACGCCATAGGGCTCGGAAACCTTCTTAGATTTCCCTCCAAGGTAGCCCTATACGGGGGTGGAGCCTTTATGATTCCATACTTTGTCGCCCTTTTCCTCCTGGGCATTCCCTTAATGCTCATAGAGTGGGTTATAGGTAGGTATGCGGGGGCAAAGGGGCACGGCTCTATGACGGGTATAATAGGTTCCTTCTTCAACCACTCCTATGGCTCAAGGGTTCTTGGCTCCATCGGAGTTTCCATTCCCGTCCTCATAGTTTGCTATTACATATACATAGAATCTTGGACCCTGGGCTTTGCCTTTCTGTCTCTGTTCGGGCAGATGCCCCAGCCCGTGCAAAGCCCTGACTACAAAACCGCCATGGAGCCATACATTTCCTTTTTCAAGGAGTACACACAACCCTCTTTAACTGCCCTTGTTTTCTTGGTGATCACCTTAGCCATCAACTGGGTAATCCTTCAGAGGGGTATAGTTAAGGGCATAGAGCTAACCGCCAAGTACGGTCTTCCGCTGCTAATTTTAATGGGAACATTCTTGGGCTTTGTATCTTTGAGTATGAACGGATGGAAGGGTGTGGAAGGCTTGCTTTTCATATACACCCCTGATTTTTCAAAGCTCTCGGACCCTCAGGTGTGGCTCGAGGCATCGGGTCAAATATTCTTTACTCTATCCTTGGGTATGGGTGCTATCGCAACTTATGCCAGCTATGTCAAAAGGGACGAGGATGTGGTAAAGGCGGGTTTGTGGACTGCTACAATCAATGAGTTTGTGGAGGTAGTTATCGGTGCCAGCATAGCCATTCCTGCCGCCTTTGCGGTTTTCGGTGCTTTGGCGGTTCCAGAGCTCGCAAAGGAGGGAACATTCCGCCTTGGCTTTATGACCATGCCAGCCATTTTAATGTCCTTGCCCCCTGGGAGCCTGCTATCTACTGTCTGGTTTTTCCTACTTTTCATAGCAGCCCTTACCTCCTCCTTAGCCCTAATACAGCCTTTGGTTGCCCTCTTGGAGGATGAGATGAGGTGGAGCCACTCCAAGGCGGTTAATGTGTCTATGCTTGTGGTTAGCGCGGGTGCCTTTTTGTCCGCCTTTGTGCCGGGCTTTATAGACGATGTGGATTTTTGGGCGGGCACATTGATGCTCCTGTTCTTTGGTCTTTTGGAGATCATAATTTTTGTTTGGATCTTTGGTGTTAATAACTTCCACAGGGAGCTAAACACCAACAGCTTTATAAAAATTCCAAAGGCATTGGTCTATTTCTTTGCGGTTGTTTCACCGGCATTTTTGGTTATCCTTCTGTATTTCTGGGGTGTTACCAAGCTACCGCAGGTCCTATCCCAAACGGAACCCGGCGTTATCGTTGCAAGGGCTTTTGTTATATTCGTGCTCGTGCTTATTGCCTTCCTTTCTGTGGAAAGCAGGAGGAGGTATCTGGCAGGTCCTCACATGTAATCAGCCACCACCCACCAGATGCACAATTTCCACTCTGTCCCCCTCCGATAGCTTGTAGCTTTCGTACTTAGATTTTGGCACCACTTCCTCGTTGACCGCCACTGCAAAGCCCACTTCCCGCACCTGAATGTTTAAACTTTTGATAAGCTCAGAAATCGTAATGCCTTCAGGAACTTCCAACTCTTCTCCGTTGAGGTATAACCTCATACGTACTAATTTAATACCATTTTATAAGATTCGCAAGCGTTTATCCTTTGGAGGACCGCTTAGATGAAGGATCTTTGAAAGAAGCATCAGCTTTACGAACTATGGGAACAAAAGCCTTAGTGGATAAAAGTACCTTGTCTCCCGGCTTGAACTCCTTCTCCTGATACCTTGGCACCACCACCTGAACCACCTCAGACCCAACCGCCACACTGAGAATACAGGCATATTCCGCAATTTCTTTTTCAAGAACTATAGAGCACATCCTTTGGCTTTCCTACCGACTTTATCTTTCCTTCGGAGAGCAAAAGCACCCTGCCTGCCAAGCTTAGGGCATCCTGCCTGCTATGGGACACCATAATTGTGGGTATGTTAAAGCTCCTTTGGAACTTCTTTATTTCCTCTCTGAGGATTATGGCGGTCTCCGGGTCAAGGGCGGAGAGGGGCTCATCCAACAGCAAAAGCTTCGGTTCCCTTGCCAAAGCCCTCAGCAAGGCTACCCTCTGTTTTTGTCCGCCCGAAAGAACGCTTGGCTTTTTATCCTTTAGCTGTTTTAAGCCCGCTAATTTCAAGAGCTCCATAACCCTCTGTGGGTCCTTCTTCTTCATTCCAAAGGCTATGTTTTCAAAAAGGCTCATGTTTGGGAAGAGGGCATAATCCTGAAAGACAAAGCCCACATCCCTCTTCTGCAGTGGTAAGTTTATTCCTCTTTTTGAGTCATACCAGACTTCACCCTTTACCTCTATGTATCCTTCCTCTGGCTTTTCTAAACCTGCCAGCATTCTTAAAAGGGTTGTCTTTCCACTGCCAGATGGTCCAAGGACCACAATAAACTCGTTTTCTTCTATTTCAAACTCCAGCTCCAAAAGGAAGTCCCCCTGAGCGCCGTAAAGCTTCTTTTTTAAGCTGAACCTTATCATAGAAGGCTCCACCTTCTGTTTAGCACATACAACGCGGTAAGGGAGAATACAGAAAAAAGTAAGAGCACAAGGGAATAAACATGGGCGGTGGTGTAATCAAGGGCTTCCACCGCAGAGTATATGGCTATGGAGACCACCCTTGTTTCCCCCTCAATGTTTCCGCCTACCATCAAAACCACACCAAACTCCCCCAAAGTGTGGGCAAAGGAAAGAACTACACCCGTAAGCACGGAAACCTTCTTGGATTTTCCCAAAGTATAGCTGGCTTCTATGAGATTTTTGGGCACAGACCTAAAGCCCGCAGTGAGAGGATGAACCATCATAGGCAAGCTGTAGATCACAGAGGCAATCAAAATACCCTCAAAATGAAAAACCAGTTGCTTTCCAAAAAGCCTATACCAAAGGGAGCCAATAAAACCTTCTTTGTTTAGGGCTAAGAGCAGATAAAAGCCCAAAACGGTTGGAGGAAGAACCGAGGGCAGGGAAACTAAAGCCTCCACCAAAGAGGTGTACCTACTTCTGCTGTACGCTAAAAAGTACGCTAGTGGAATACCCAAAAAGAGCAGTATAATGGTAGTCCAAAAGGAAAGCTCCAAGGGGTAAGCCAAAAGGGTGTAAGGTCCAAGCTATTCATCCTGTGCCTCCAAAATCACATGCATGGGTGAGAGGAGCATATAAACCTTTGTTCCTTTAGAGAGCCCAAGGTTATCCACCTGCCTGCTTGTGAGCATAACCCTTATTTCCTGCCCTTTGCAATCTACCACCAACATAGAGAGCACACGACCTTTTTCTAAGGACTTTATCATTCCCTCAAAAAGGTTTATCTGGGAGACCTTCTCCCTCAGAAGTAAAACCTCCTTGCAGACGGAGAGTTTTCTCCAAACTTGGTTATTCCGTAGCCCTGAACGATGGGTCTGTGCCTCTCTTGAGGAATTAGCCAGTATTTTCCCTTTTCTTTCATGGTGGGAGATAGGGCAAGGGAAAGGGCTATTATACCCACATCCACTGCGCCCGAATAAACGTAGCTGGCTGTCTGGGAAATGTTTTCCCCAATAACCAGTTTGTTTTTTACTTTTTCAAAAACTCCGTAGCTTTCAAGGGCTTCCTTTGCTGCTTGTCCGTATGAAGCGTGTTCCCAGTTTGCTATGGCAATTTCGTTCGCCCTAAAAAGTACGTCCGGAAAGTTGGAAGGGTCCAAGCCCGAATCTTTTCTCACTCAAACAACAATCCTTCCTATTGCGTAAGCTTTAGGCTGTGTTATTATGTAGCCCTCTCTGTGGAGTTCCTCCACATACTTCGTGTCGGCGGAGAAGAACAGGTGGTACGGGTCACCCTTTCTTATCTGGATGGCTCCCTTACCCGAGGAGCCAAAGACCAGTTCCACCCTATCCTGAGGGTTAGCCTTCATGTACTCTCGGGCTATTTCTTTTAGGGCGTATTGGAGGTCTGCTGCTGCGAATACCCTTATAACCTCCGCCATAGAGCTTTTAAAGGCAAGAGAAAGCCAAAAAATAATAAAGAGCAATCTGTTCATGATGTTTCAATATTTTAATCTCTCAAGGGATATCATTAAAATACTACTAAATGTTTGAAGACTACTTTCCTAAGGTTATAAAACAAGCCTTGGAAGAGCTATCAAAAATTCCCACCTATGGAGAGAGAACCTCCTCAAGGTTTTTGTATAACTTCCTTAAGCTTCCAAAGGAGGAGAGGGATAGGCTCTTGGAGAGCTTGATTGCCCTAAACGAGCAGATAAAGGTGTGTAGTGAGTGCGGTTTGGTCTCAGATATGGACCCGTGCAGGATATGTCAGGACCCAAAGAGGAGCAAAAGGTTTATATGCGTGGTGGAAGAACCCCAAGACGCCTACGCCATAGAGAGGATTGAAAGATACACTGGCGTTTATCATGTGCTGGGTGGTAGGATCGCACCCTTGGAAGGTGTCTCCCCTCAGGACTTGAATATAGACAAACTCATTGAGAGGATAGAGAAAAACGCAGTTAAGGAGGTTATAATAGCCACAAACCCCAACTTGGAGGGAGAGGCAACCGCCAACTATCTGATAAAGCTTTTGAAGAAGAGGTATAGCAAGCTCAAGGTGAGCAGGATCTCTCACGGTTTGCAGTTTGGAAGCTTGGTGGAGTTGGCGGATGAGTTATCTCTGGAGAAGTCCATTGAGAAGAGGACGGGTTTTCCATAATGAGCTGTTTTGTCCCCTTTCTGAGAAGCTGGACGATCCTCGGCACGCCGGAGTTTAAATCGGGTGCATGCCCTCTACCCAAGATAACCACCACCTTTGCAGATTTGTTTTCCGAGAGTATGCGCACGATCCTCAGAGCCATACCATTGTCCCACGCAGACTGCACATCAAAAAACCTCTTCTCATCTACCTTTGGGTGTTCTTTCAGCACCTCTCTTAACCTTTCCTTCTCCTGCGGTGTGTGTTCATAGACCTTGGAGGGCAAAAGGTCATCTTTCACATTCTCCAAGCCATCCGTAGAAATTCTTTTTACCAACTCGCTTGGTATGTTAAGGGCGTATATCCTTATGCCCTTTTCCTTGGCAAACCTCCACAAGGGTGAGTAATACTCGGTGGGAAACCCCCATCTCTTTCTGTATTCGGTCCTTTCCAACATTTCCTCCTCTGAAATTTTGCAGGCGATGTAATCGTTCAGATATTTTTGGAAGGGTTGCTGGAACATCTCCATTGCCAAGACAAACCTATAACCCTCCTGATAGAGCCTTTTTATAAACTCCTCTTGGAACTTATGATCCTTTGGGTTGTCGTGGGTCTCTGGCAGGTATATAACCTCCGCCTCCTGCAAAGAGGGAGAACCAAAGGCAAAAAGGCTAAGAACCATCAAAGCTATACTCCATCTGAATAGCATTTTCGCCATCGGAATAATAATGCCTCCTTTCTCCTACGATGTAAAAGTTTAAGGCCTGATAGAGCCTAATAGCTCTTATGTTTGACTTTCTAACGTCCAATTGCACCTTTTTAACCTTGCCCTTAAGCCTGTTTAAAACTTCCCTTAAAAACTCCTTTCCTATACCTCTTCCCCAGTAAGCCCGGTCTATTGCAAAGGTCATAACGTGGGCGCAGTCTTCTATCAGCCAAAGGATGCAGTATCCTACAAGCTTGCCCTCCACCTCCGCCACAAACCTAACCGAGTAAGGAAGCTTAAACTCCCTCTCAAAGCCCTCCATAGTCCACGCATCGGTGGTAAAGTTCTCTTTGTTGATTCTGAAGACCTCCGGTATGTCTTCCTTTTCCATATCCCTTACCTTTATCATCACCATATAATTTTAGCTATACATCGGGTGAAAAATTACCCCCATATTTGAGACTTCCTGAAAAAGCTGTAGCCTATAGCGTAGCCATAAAGGTAAGCAAGTAAGGTAATCCCTTTCCTCCACCTGCTTACTCGGTTGAAAAGCTTTATCTGTGAATTTACACCCTCTACCACCTGCCTTATACCCTTTTGTTCCTTGCTCTCGCAAACCTCTACATACTCACAACCCCTGTATCTCCTATCTCCCATAAGCCCAAAACTATCCACTAAAAACCTAAGCCACCTACTCTTCCTATACCTTATCCTCAAAGACCTCACTTCATGATAGCTCGCAGGATGAAACCACAGGTCATATACAACCCCTTCGCCATCGCAAACTACCATATCCAAAACGCCATAATACATCTCCTCAAATCTTACCTTCTCTTTGTAATGCTCGCTATAAAGGTTTCTCTTTTTCTTGCCACAAAGGGCTTTACCAGAAAACCGCTTTATCCTTTGTGTCCTTGCCCTGTTTAGGTTCGCTACCTCAAGAATAGTTCCATCTACTATAAGCGAGGATGTCAACTTTTCAGGTTCATGATCGTATAAATGACAATAAAGGAGGCTAACCATCTATAGACGGTTTCATACTTAGCATTTTTATTCTGTGCTTGATGTAGAAAAACCACCTCTCTACCACATTCCTCACTCACATACCAAGGTCCCTTGTCAGTGGTGCATCCCTTTGCCTTTGTGTTGTAAAGAACCAATTTAGCTGTCCAAGAGTCCCTCCTTCCTGAAAGATGCACAAACACAGGCAAACCTTATAGACCCAAATAGCAATCGTATATATTGCCTGAAGAGCTTTCCCTAATAACCCTTGTGAAGTAGGAACTCCCTTACTGCTCTTAGAGAAAGTCCCTTAAAGTAGAGGAGCACAGCTTCTGCTTTTAGGCTTACGGGAAACCTATGTCGCTTAAAAGCTTTGCTTAGTATTTCTTCTATTACTTGTATCGCCTTCATATCTCTAAGCGTATCAGCCCAGTCTATTAATGCCAAAAGTTGACATCTTCATGCAAGGAATGAACTTGAGGGTATCTTTAAAAGACACCCGTCCGTAAAGGCAAAAGCCCAAGAAAGGGAAAATATACAAACCGCATGGGAGTTGGCAGTTTACAGGTTGATTAACTGGTTCAAAGAGCCTCAAAACCACGACCTTGCTAAAAAATACTTTGGCAGATTTCCCACGGAAAAAGATTTCCCACAGGAATGCCCTTATACCTTTGAACAGATGACGGAATACGAGCCTTGGGTTTAACTCCTCAACTTCCTCAAGCCCAAGGAGTTTAAAGGTTGGAGGGAGTCCTTACAAGGGATTTTTCAAAAGAACTTATAAAAACATATTGAAACATTAGCTTTTCTCCGAAATCAACAGGCTTCAGATCCCTATTGCCCTGGAGATACTCATACAGCATTCTTAAGACTTTAACCCTCCCCTGGGGTGTAATGATACCCTTCATGGGAGCGACATCGTAGCTAAAGAACTCCTCCGTCCATCTCCTGAAAATGGCTACTTGCCTTTCCTTTATTATCGTCATTTCCATTTGAGCGTGAAGGGTTAAATATCTCAAAAAGGACAAAAAGGAGTTAAGCTCCTGCGAGTCAAAACCTATTCTCCCTCTCTTTATCACACCGCTTTAAGTTTTCCATTTTCATTTACATCTTGGAGTTCTTCTTTTGTGTAGTAGGGCGTTGTTGTTTCCACATAGAGCTGTTGTCTCCATTCCTGTGGAAAACTAATGGGTAGCGTGTAAAGGTTTTGATGAATTTGTGGATACAGTTCAAACACTAATCCTATCTTTCCGTGCCTTAGGCTAAGGGGCTCTGCATTAACTTTTTCGGTTATTTCCATGGTTATACCTCCTTCGTCTTTGGTTTTAAAAAGGCCCCCCATGGGGACCTTGTTTTATACCTTCCATTCACCGGAAGGTACCAAAGACGCACCCTCCACCTCTCTGTTATACAGATAGGCGTGGGCACGCAAAGGAGTGTGGTCCTCAAGGACCACCTCAATGAGCTCCCTCCTGAAGAGGAAAGGAGCTCCTTCCACCCAGTCAAGCTCCTTAAAGAGCCCTTCTGGGATTTCATAGACCTCTCCACGCACTACCCCATCTCCGGGAACCATCCCAGGGTAGGCGCCGAGGTCATAAAGGGCAAAGCCCTTTGCCAAGGCACGCCCTAAAAAAGGACAGCCCTTTAAGAGGCTGTGCCTTGATCCACCCCTTTTAAGGGTGCCATACACGAAGAGGTAAGCCATTAGCCCACCTCCTCGCAATAAGGGGCCAAAAGACCCCTCAGAGAAAGCCCTCCCTTGTTAGGAAGGCTCACACTTTTGCTTCTTATCCCAACGACCATCATACATTATATATAACCCACATTCTCAGCAGTTTCTGACAGTCAATAAGTGGAAGCTTTCTAAAATACACTCAATAGGGAATTTATAAAACAGCCTCACAGCTTAGTTCTACTTCAAAAACTTCTCCCAGTATTTGTCTACCTCTTCATCTGTCCAACCTGTTGTTTCTTTTAGCCCCTCTTTAAGAACATCCAAATAGAGCTGAGAGGGCGTGTTTTTCTCATCATACCAGCATCCAGTAAAGGTAAGTATCTTCAATCCGTCTTTTTCTCCCAGTGTGATTATTTCACCATACCAACCTTTCCCTTCTTGTTTTTGCAGATCCTCAAGCTGGCTTTCCTTTATTTTTCCAAAGCCTGACTACTGCATGATACTCTGGGTTAGTTTCCTTCTCACAGGATAAGAAGGCTACTCCCTGATTATTCCACCTTCCAGAACTCTTTGCGAAGTAAACCCTATATGGAACCCATATCCATCCAAGAGGTTCAGGTTCCGTTTTGTCTTTACAGCCTTCGTAATGTACCCCCATAAAAGTACCGCCCTTAATATAAACCAGGAATCTTTCCTTAAGTAGATTAGAGCCGTATGCAGCGTAGATAACATGGGACATACCTATCCCTCCCTCCTTATATTTTTTGTTTTTTGTTTGGTAAAATATTAACTGGGAGGTTTAAGCCATGAGAAAAAGCCTTTTGCTTTTACCCTTTAGTGTGGCCTTGGCTCAGCCTGTTATAGAGCCCAACTTTGCGGATAGATTGTTTCCCTACATTACCTACGGGGAAGTTTGGAGTGGCACTCCAGCCATGTTGAAAGATGTGGCCATTCCTAATGTGCTAATTGTTTACGGTTCAAAGGAAGACCCAGAGGTTGTAGCCCAAGCGGGCAAGATTGCCTTTTACTTGGGGCAGTGGGCGGAAGACATTGGCTTTGGTGCAGAGGAGGTAAAACAGTCCAAAATACCACCACTACTGGTAAGCGACACCCAACTAAAGAACCTTCAGTGGAAAAACATCATAGTGGTTGGCACCAACAACGATGTAGTAAAAGAGCTGGGATTGACCTTTGAAAAGCCTACCATAAAGATGGTGGAAAAGGATGGAAAAAGAATTCTGGTGGTGGGAGGAGCCAACAAGGAACAAACCATACAGTCTGCCAAATACCTTGCGGATGTTAGGCTAAACTTCAAGGCGGGTGCCTACAGAACTTTCTTCTCCTTTGTGGCATTGAGGGGATACATAGAAAAGGGTGAGTTTGACGCTGCCCTAAGGCTTGTCAGGAGCCCTCTGGGGATTTCCGCTTGTGGTAAAAACATGGCTTTGGCTGGACCTATGGTAGCCCAATGGTCTGATGATATGAAGGCAGTGGTTAGAAAGAGGAACGCCATTCTATACCAAGAACTGCCAAAGGCTTTGGAAGAAAGAGACAAAGAGAAGGCGGTTGCCCTTTGGAAAGACGCAATGCTAACCTGCTACCAATGCCATCAAGGTATAGGCATACCTCAGGTAAGAAAGTTCAAACCAGTGGAAGAGATCCACGCAAAACATCAAAGGATCGCAGAAAGCTTTGGTCTGTCCTGTACAGCCTGCCACGCAGGACAGACGCAGATCAGAGGTTATAAGTGAAAAGGGTCATCCTCCTCTCCCTTTTCTTCCCCTTCCTTCTCGTTTTTTTGTGCGTTAGGCTTGCCTTTACAGAGTTTTTTGTGGAGTTGAATTACAGATTTGGGAACCTGCCACCGGACCATTGGGGCATGGGCTACGAAGAAAGGTTAAACATTGCCAAGCTAGGGCTAAGGTCTGTGCTATCTGACGAGGGAATGCGGGAGTTTATCAATTCTGGACTTTTTAGAGAAAAGGAAATAAAGCATATGCAGGATGTAAAAAAACTTCTTTCAGTGGTCTTTAAAGTTCTCTACCTCGGAGGTCCCCTCTGGCTAATTCTGTTTTTTAGCCTAAGGAACAAAAGAAAAATGGGTCTCACGCTCCTTCTTGGTGCAACCCTTACGGAGATTTTCGTTATCTTTGTTCTTATCTTTTCCCTTTTAAACTACGACCTACTTTTTGAGGCTTTCCACAACTTCTTTTTTGATCCATACTCTTGGCGTTTTTTTGACGAAGATATGTTGCTTAGGGTATATCCTATGAAGTTCTGGTATAACGCCACCCTTTGGGTGAGTGTCTTTGCCCTTATTTTAAATTCCTTCTTCCAAGCCCTTGGGTTTATACTTTGGAGAAGTACTTCTTGAGCTTTTCCTCCAAAAAAGGTTCGGGTTTTCCAAGGTAATAACCCTGTGCGTAGTCTATGCCTAAATCTTTAACTACCTCCTAACAAAGCTTACGACCTGCATAATATCCTCATAAGCACCTCAAAGCCAAAGAGGGACATGTCCTTTAGGTTTATGATCTCCTGATACGTCGGGTGAAAAATTACCCCCATATTTGAGACTTCCTGAAAAAGCTGTAGCCTATAGCGTAGCCATAAAGGTAAGCAAGTAAGGTAATCCATTTCCTCCACCTGCTTACTCGGTTGAAAAGCTTTATCTGTGAATTTACACCCTCTACCACCTGCCTTATACCCTTTTGTTCCTTGCTCTCGCAAACCTCTACATACTCACAACCCCTGTATCCCCTATCTCCCATAAGCCCAAAACTATCCACTAAAAACCTAAGCCA
>Ga0326761_1000022_pt1 | contig 42065 bp, 49 predicted proteins | sample GCREP_P_FD_207739 | JGI IMG/M metagenome (GOLD analysis project Ga0326761, IMG submission 207739) | Hot spring water microbial communities from Geyser Creek Basin, Yellowstone National Park, WY, United States - GCR.EP_P | ecosystem: Environmental > Aquatic > Thermal springs > Unclassified... | reverse complement strand
GAAGAATGATGGCGTCAGGAGGTTTCTTAAGCTCATATAATATCTCGAAAAGTATTGTCTGATAACCATTCATTAAATAAGGATCTGCAGGCGATATATATATTCTCTCAGGAGAGATCTTAGAGTAATATCTCATTATATTGAGAGATTGTTCAAAATCTTCAACAAGTTTCACTTTAGAAGCTACTAACATAGTTCGATAGATCTTGTATGGAAGAGTGTCTGCTGGGAGAATTGCAAAAGATTTTAGATTAGCTCTTCGAGCATAAGTCGCTAAGGAGATCGCATGATCTCCTCTAGATATTATGTTGACACTTCTGAATCCTCTGTTTTTAATAAGAGAGATGAGATATGCAGATCCTCTGTCTATAAATAGATTATTAGGATTTCTAGACTCATCTTTAAAAAACAGATTTTTAATCCTATATTTTTTATTGATAGACTTACTCCTGAGCAATGGCGTAGAACCTTCTTTTAAAGATATTTTATAAGATAGATCTTGTTCTAAAAAACCTTTTGACCATCTCCACACACCTTCATCCTCAACAGGCTCAGGAACTCGATCAATAACTGGTATCAACGGATTGCCACATACAGGACATCTATTAATGATCTTGTCTTCAAATCTCTTCTCAAAATAACCACAATAGAGACAGACATATCCTCTCTCAACTTTCTTAAGCAGTAAATCTAACGTCTCTATAGATCTGCACCTGTCCAGATATATTATGATGCTACCACCTATTTAAAATTATTTAACATTACAAAGATCACACTATTTAATCACATACTTACAACCGAAAGCCTCGTCTTTTAGGGCGGGGGATGAGTAGAAAGATTTATAATCTTTTCATGTTCTGATCTTTTTTGGAGAGGCTTTATGGCGACTGGTGATGAGGGTTTTCTAACCCTCTCGATAGGGATGAGGGTTAGTCCTGAGCCTGTCGCCTTAGAGCTTCTCTATAGATATAGAGATGCATTGAACTATGCTATAAACAAGATAATAGATAATAATCTAAAGACATTAAAACAGATTCATAAGATCTTGTATAGAGATCTTGTTGAGAGATTTAATCTTCCATCTAGAATAGCTGTTGATTGCTACAGAGATGCTCTTATGAATGTTAAGGCTTGGAGAAATAATCCTAAAAGAGGAAAAAGACCTGTAGTAAAGAAGTTATCAATGCTTCTACATCCACGGCGTGCCATATGTGAAGGTCGATCCTAATGGGACGTCCTCGGAATGTCCAAAATACAACTACAAGGGATTAGAAGAAGTAGGCTATAGAAGACTTAGATGCCCTCGATGCGGCTTCGAGGCGGATAGAGACGTCATTGGGAAACTTAATGTCAGAAAGAGAGGATTAAGGAAATTAGGCATATATCCTCGCGGGGGAGCTCTGACCCCCCTCGCTGCCCCTCAGATGACAGATGTAGCCTCGAATAGATGAGGGGAACCGATGAACCGCTCCGAAAGGAGCATAAAGCTCCCGAGGGCGAGCGAGGAGGTCAGATGTCATGAGAAGATCTGTTGAAGAAGTCTCATCTGATATATGGATATATAATCCATATATTTATTAATATCTCAGACATACTATATTTGATTATGAACAAAGGCTGATCTTTATGTCATATGAGATCATAGATCTTATGAATAGATGGAAAATTTTTGCTGAGGATCTAGATTCTAGACATGTTTTATTCATGTTTTTCATAGCTTCAACAGAGACCTCAACCATACCTGGGATCAGTGTCGCAGGCCCAGATCCTTTCTCAACTCTTTATACCCCCACGTTAGATGTAGAATATCTTGTGTTAGGAAAGCCGAGGACTATTGATATGGTTCCTATAACTCCAGAGGGCATCCCGACGCCAGCATTAATAACAAAAGCTGTTTTTAATCTTATTAAACCTTCTTATCTTATAGTTGATTCAGGGGTTTTCAGAGAGCCTAAGATCCCTTTCATATCTATTCCACATAAGACTGTAGGTGGAAGAATTGATGAAGAAGATTCTTTACCAAAAGATTTTGCACATAAGATCTTTGAGGAAAGCAGGATCTTAGGGAGAATGTTATCAGATAAAAAGATGTTCATTATAATAGGAGAATCTATGCCTGGAGGAACGACAACAGCGATGAGCATCATCGAGTCTTTAGGCTTTAAAGGACTTGGAAGAACAAGCAGTTCTTCACCTAATAATCCTGTTAAACTTAAGATAGATGTGTTTAAGAAAGCTTTGGCTAGACAAGGATCTTTTTCCTCTGATTATGATGTCTTTAGAATAATAGAGATTTTCGGAGATCCTTTGCATATCTCTATAGCAGGTTTCGTCATCGGAGCCTTAGAGAGAGAATCTAAGATAATGTTGGCAGGAGGAACACAGATGTATGCAGTCTTATCTATTTTAAAAAGACTTAAAACAGATCTGAATGGCAAGATCATTGTTGGAACAACAAGATGGATCGTTGAGGACATAACTTCAGATATTAAAGGTCTCGCGAGAGAAATCTCTCCAGAAGTTCCTCTGTTATATACTAAAATAGATTTCAAAGACTCTCCTTATGAAGGTCTTAAATATTATGAGAAGGGGTATGTGAAAGAAGGAGTAGGAGCAGGAGGATCTATATTAACCGCTCAGATCATATATGGCTTATCAATAGATGAGATTAAGAAAGAGATCTTTCGAGAATACGAGAGATTAATAGGGTCTGGATATGTTAAAGAGAATAGATAAGGCTGATGATAAAACTATTGTCATCGAATTCAGTAGACCTATGAAGACTGTCTCAACAGTACCTGTGATGTCTATAAATGGTGTAGATGACACAGGTATTATTGATAAAATAGTTTTTCATAATGTTTCTGAAGAACTAGATCTTTTGTATAAAGATTTGATAAGTTATTACATAAGGATCCTTAGAAGACTAGATCTTGACAAAGGCATGATCTTTTTAACAGCAGCATCTCTCGACAATATGAAGAGGATATCATTATTTGATGACAATGTCGAGATATTTATGACGATAGGTTTCGAGCCTGCATCATGTATAGAATATGAGAATATTTTCGAACCTTTAAAAATCTCTACAATAAATATTGTTGTCGCAACAAATTATCCTCTCACAATAAATGCTATGACAGATCTTTTGAAAACAATTGTTGAAGCAAAAACTTTAGCATCGTCAGACATATTATTGAGATGTAGATCAAGATCTAGTGGCACGATAACAGATGCGATAGCGATATTAAGACCTGCCGAGGTTGAGGAGAAGATGCTTTTCGCAGGGATCGCAACTTATATCGGCAATAAGATAGCTAGAGAAATATATGATGCTGTGAAGACAGAGTATTTTAGAAAAGGAGAGGAGTATTATCTAAAAAACATATTAGGTCTAGATCTTAAGGAGCTTTTAAAAATATTTTCAGATGTTTACAGACGAGCCCCTCTACCAGATGTTGATGAGAAGATTATATTAAAAGAGGCAGAGGATCTTTTGAGAGAGTTTCTTAAAGATCCTAATGTGTGGAGCATGATTATAGCTGCCAGAGAACTTGATCTTCATGGGATAGCTGAGACGATACCATATCTTACTCGAAGTGAGTATAAAAGTGATTCTAAGAAGATCGTGGCTGACGAGATCATAGGGATCTCATTGGCTATGTATTTATCAGGTCTCAAAGGATTGTTCGCCATGTATTGGATTGAGAGATTAAAAGAAGATAAGTCAATAAAATATTTTTCGCAGGATAACATGTTTGAAGATGATATTATATCAGCAGTTATAGCCTCATTATTGACACGCATCTTAGACAAATATATGTCGAGAGGTCTCTCATGACGAGTACAAGTCTTATTGATATATGCCTGATCATGGCGGGAGGATCTGGATCAAGATTTAAAGATCCTTTGAAATATATGAGAGAAATATGTGGAGAGAGCATATTAAAAAGACTTATAAGACAATTAAAACTAGTTTGTGTCAACATTATTATCGTAGCCTCTGATAAGTCTTTGTATAAGATATCTGATTTATGCAGAGAAGATTTTAATATAGACTGTGTAGAGACCTCGGGACATGATTATGTATCAGATCTAATCATAATGTTGTCATCTATAAGAGCAAGGCCGATATTAATATCAGGAGCTGATGTCTTCATAAGATCTATAGATGTCTTGATAGATTTTATAAACAAAGCTTTCAGTCTTAAAGATGCTAATATCATAAACTTAGCAGTGTATGAAAATGATCAGGAGAAGCTCATTGGGTTATCAATATTTTTCGATGATAGAGGTGTTTGGAGAAACATCTCATATGATTCTGATGAGGTATTTGATATAGACACATATGAAGATCTGAGGAGAGCAGAGAATGTATGTAGATAAAAAAATGTGTAGATTTCATGGAGGCCGATATTCTGAGAATATTAAGATAGACTTCTCAACACCTATAAATCCTATAGGCCCACCAAAATTTTTAGAAGATCTTATTAGAAAAGCTGTTGAGAAAAGATTATATATGTTATATCCTGATTATGAATATAAGACTCTTCGTGAGGCAGTCTCAGAGTTTTATAATCTAAATCCGGAGCATATAGTTTTGATAAATGGAGTTGCAGAAGGGATCAATCTTATATTGACATGTTTAAGAACTAGAGATCTGATAGTTTTTGAGCCGACTTTCGGAGAATATAGATGTCTAACAGATATTCTCGATATCAATCTAAGATCGATTCCTTATCTCGAGAGAGAAGATTTTTATTATATTGATGAAGATTCTTTCAAGAGATCGATACGAGATGTTGATAAAGAAGGGATTGTCTTACTCTCGAATCCTAATAATCCTACTGGAGCTTATGTTGATAAAGATCTTATGGCAAACATAATTAATTTATCTAAGAACATGACTGTTATCATAGATGAGGCATTCATAGATCTTTGCGAGAAATGCTCGTCTGTACTAGAGCTTGTCAAAGAGTTTGATAATTTGGTTGTTCTGAGAAGTCTCACAAAAACATTTTCAGTCCCAGGTCTTAGAATAGGATTTATATATACTGAGAATAAAAAGATTCTCGAGACAATAGATCTATGTAGACAGCCTTGGAATATAAATAGTATAACATCATATGTCTTCTCACATGTTTTAAAAGAATATAAAAAGGATCTTTATGAATACATATCTTCATCAAGAAAGATCATTGAGATAGAGAGAGAGTTTTTATACAATAGTTTTCGAGACCTAGGGATAAAAGTCTATAGATCATATGCTCCATTTTTATTGCTCAGACATTTCAAATATAAGGCAGAGGATGTCATTAAAATTCTTAATAATCATGGGATTCATGTGAGAGACGCCTCTAAATACCCGTTTTTAACTCCTTATCATATAAGAGTGTCTGTGAGACTTAGAGAAGATAATGAATATCTCGTGAAGGTGTATAAAGAAAGTGGCATCAGATAAAGATAGATTCAGAGTTTTAAGAGAGTTCAGAGCATTGCTATCATTAACAACGATACTGCCCTCTGGAGTCTTCTCATTAGAAGAGGCTGCAAGAGGTTTTTACATGATCAATATTATAGGTCTTTTGGAAGGCGTCATGATCACTCTAATTCTCTATATGTTAAAGACTTATGTCCCAGATCTATTGTTGTCATCTCTATATGTTATGTTTCATATAATGCTCACAGGAGGGATCCATTTAGACGGTTTCGCAGATTATTCTGATGTGATAGGATCAAGAGCTCGAGGTTTAAAAGCTATAGAGATCCTTAAAGATCCGAGGAAAGGATCTTTTGCAATAATTATGTTAGGAATAAACATGTTTTTATCGCAATCTAGCATGTACATTATATTGTCGTCAGATTTTTTTCTAACAATTTATCCAGAGCTGATCTTTTTATATGTTCTATCTGCAGAGTCTATGTATATAGTGTCATTATTAGGTCGTGAAGAGCCTTATCAGGGGCTTGGCAGGTTGTTTATCTCATATTCTAAAGAAAAGATCAATATATTTAAAAATTTATTGTTGATGTTCATAATAACATTGTCTATGATCTTTATGTCTGCACATAAAATGCTTGTGTTGATCAGCATTATATTATCTGTGTTGATCAGCTATATCATCTATATAGATGCTGACAGAAGACTAGGCTTTGTCAATGGAGATGTCTTAGGTTTTTCTTATGAGACGGTTAGAATATCAAATCTGGTGTTGATCAGTGTGTTGTGTAGATATATCTGATCTATTATTAATAAAAGATCTGAAGGAATGCATGTTGATACTAATATTGGCTCATCTTCTAGATTTTGTCTATCCATTTCATAAAGGTTTGTTACTAAAGATCCATCCGGTGCATACATCATATTTCATGGCTCTAAGACTTGGAAAACCTTATTCATCTAAGATAAGAGGATTAGTAGTCTGGCTTCTTGTTGTATCATCTCATCTGATCATATATGCTTTGGCAATTATAATCTCGGGAGTTATAAATAGATTAATATGGATCCTTGTCTTATCTTATGTTCTCAAAACTTCTATATCATTAAAATTGTTAATAGATATAGTTCATAACGTAGGCAAATGTTTTGAGAAGAGAGATATTGAATGCGCCAGATATTGGACACAACAGATTGTTAGGAGAGACGTGTATAAACTTGATGAGAGACATGTGGCTTCAGCCTCAATAGAATCTCTTGCAGAAAGTCTTGTGGACGGCTATATCTCACCTCTTTTCTATTTTATTTTCTTAGGACCTTTAGGAGCTTTGTTTCAGAGGATAGTTAATACATTAGATGGAGCTCTTGGATATAAGAATGAGAGATATAGAGAAGTGGGATGGTTCTCAGCTTTTATGGACACATTATTAAATTACGTGCCGGCCAGGATCACTGCTCTACTAATAATAATATTATCGCCTATAAATAAGAGAAGTATTAGAGAATCATATGAGATATGGAGAAGAGATCATAACAAAACTGAGAGTATAAATGCTGGCCATCCGATGTCTGCAATGGCAGGATCGCTAGGGGTCATATTAGAGAAGCCTGGTTATTACAGACTGGGTGAGGATCTTGTTGAAGAGCCTTATCATATTCTGATTAAAAAAGCTATAAGAATATCATTATTAGTTGCAATGATCTTTTTCATTATAATCATCATCATGAGGACATTAATAACAATATTAATAAGCCTCTAGCTTGTACAACACGATCATCATAGCATTAATATCAATATATTCTTTGATAACAATTATATTTGAGGAGACCGTTTAGTGAGGGAGCAGTGTTGAGAAGTAGAGAGACTCCTCATGATCTAATAGATCTTTTGCCGCCTTTAGAGAGGAAGGCTTATGACATAATTAGTAGCAAAAGCAGAGAGGGAGGTATTACACAGATAGAGTTGTGGAGGATCTTGGGTATAGATAGTAAAGAAGGCTCAAAGATCGTTCTTAAACTTATGAGAAGAGGTCTTGTAGTGAGAAAAGAGATCGAGACTAATGGAAGAAAATCTTATGTTCTTACTCTACCAGGACATCTATTGAATAAAGAGGATCTTCCTACGCTGGTTAATATAAATCTTATTGAAGAGATCCCATGTTTCACATGTAGCTTATTAAGTGTCTGTTTATCATCAGAAGAAAGTCTGTGGATGACTTGCCCTAAGATGAGCGAATATATATCTAGAATTCGAAAGTGAGGATATTGAGATATTCTAGAGACATAATATCTCAGAGCACCATCTTTGGAGAGATATATGAGTACATAGAGAGCAGAAGATCAATAATTGATAAAAAGATTCTTGATGAGATAAAAGATTATGAGACAGAGATTAAAGAGATCGCCAGATATATAACAGACGGAGGAAAAAGACTTCGAGGAGTTCTCACAATATTAGTCTCAGAGGCTCTGGGAGGATCTATAGATGATGCTTTGGATGCAGCAGTCGCTATAGAGATGGTTCACTCAGCATCTCTCGCATTAGATGATATAATAGATAAAGATCTTTTCAGAAGAGGAAGACCTTCGACATGGATCAAATTTGGGATCTCTCAGACGGTTTTAGTATCAAATTTTTTGATCCCAAAGGCTCAGCTTATGATAAAGAAATATGGTTTCGAGGCCTTGTTAAATGTTATTCAATCATGGCTTCACGCAACATTAGGAGAGATCTTAGATGCATTTGGAAGTCTCGAGAGATTATTACCTCATGATTATGAGAGAATAATAGATCTTAAGACAGGTTCTGTGTTTAAAATGGCTGCATATTTAGGAGCAAAAGCATCGAAAGCTTCTGAAGAAGTTGCCGGAAAAATTTCTGAGTACGGAGAGTACTTAGGAAGATCTTACCAAGTGGCAGATGATCTTACAGATGTATTAAGCGAGGATCCTGATAAAAAGAAGAGTAACAGCGTTAGATTATTTATCAGATGGATAGGTTATGAAGATAGAGAACTATTAGTAAATGAGGCTTCTAAAAGAATCATTTATTATCTCGAGAGATGTCTTGAGAAAGTTAAAGATGTCTCTAGAAACAGATATAGTGAGTATCTAATTGTTTTTCCAGTGTTTGCGGTATATTCAATATTAAGAGAGGCTGGCGAGGTGGGTCTAAAAATTTTTTATGAGAAGATTTATCCGAATATCAACATCATGTATACAAAGATCATTGAGAAATAATTTTTTTATTTTAATAAAAATTTCTCTTCTAAATATCTTAGGAACACCGTAGGATCCACCTCTATATCTAAGGATCTTTTTAATAACTCTCTCGGCGGATAGATAGATCCATACATATGAATCTTTTCTTTAAGCCATTTCTTAACAGGCTCGAACCTTAGATTTCTCACGTTATTCGCAAGATCGATTTCTTTAGACATTTTATCTCTTATATGTGCCGCTATTAAAGTGCCGAGCGAATATGATGGGAAGTAACCTATTGAGCCAGAGCTCCAGTGAATATCTTGTAAAACTCCTTCTGAATAAGTCTTAGGACGGATCCCTAGGAGCTTCTCCATATAATCATTCCAGAGCTCAGGAAGATCTTCAGTCTTAATCTCTTGATTTATCATCATATTCTCCAGCTCAAATCTCAAGACTATATGAAAGTTGTATGTGACTTCATCAGCATCAACTCTGATCAGGCCGGGCCTCACTATATTGAAATATCTATAGATCTCTTCAACATCATATTTTCCTCTGAGATCTAGATTATCAGCCAAAAGATCATATATAGCATATATAAATTCTCTGCTTCTACCAATAATATTCTCCCAGAACCTCGACTGAGACTCATGGATCCCCATAGACGCTCCTGAGGCTAGCGGCGTAAAACTTAGTCTCTCATCAATCTGAAGCTCATATAATGCATGGCCGAACTCGTGGATAACTGAGAACATAGTTCTTCTAAAATCTATGCCTTCATATCTTGTTGTTATTCTCACATCTCTAATACCCATGTTAGTTGTGAAAGGATGTGCTGACACATCTAATCTTAGTCTTCTCCTGTCATAGCCGAAGATCTCTAGAATTTTTTCGTTAACTTTCCTCATAACATTGACGTCATAAGACATATTCTCCAACGGACATGGTCTAGAGAAATATCCATCACTTAATATTTTATCAAGTATCTTCTTAAGCCCGGGAACAAGTTTATCAACTATTCTCTTAAACTCGTCTGCTGTAAGACCTTCCTCATAAAGATCTAGGAGAGCGTCATAAGGATTCTTCTCATAGCCTAAATAATCAGCGATCTTTATATTAAGACTTACAAGTTTATCAAGATATGGCTTAAATTTCTCGAAATTATTTTCTTTACGAGCATTTCTCCACACTACATTAGCCTCAGATGCTGTCTTAGAGAATTCTGCGATGATCTCTGGAGGAACTTTAAGATAATATTTTAAACTTCTTCTCAACACTCTTATAAGAGCTCTCTCATATATAGTGGGATCCTCTATCTTCTCTAAGGCCTCTATTTTCTCTAAAAAGCTTTTATCAGTGATCAGCCTCTGAATCAATGTGGCAATCTCAGATAAAGCTATGCTTCTCTCAAATACGCCATCTTCAGGCATGTAAGTCTCCTGATCCCAGCTTAAAAGTGATGTGGCATGATTAAGAGCCCATATAGTTTTATAAGATCTTAAGAGCTCTTGACTTTCCTTATGTGGGAAATACTCTTGATCAAATTCGCTCATTAAATACACCTTTTAATTATGTACTGATGTTGAAAATAAAAATCAATATCTAACAGAGTTTTTTGATCATGAGATATGCGTCGCCTCCATCTTTATAATATCTCTTTAGTATATCTACGATATCATATCCAAGTTTTTTATACATCTTCATAGCCTCTTCATTATCTACTCTAACCTCTAATTTTGATATACAGACTCTCTCTTCGACAAAATATTTCTCAGCCATAATCATGAGTCTCGAACCTATTCCTCTTCTTCTAAAGCCAGGGTCTACGCATATCGATATTATATGACCTGTCTCTCCGCCTTCTATTATTCCTATTATATATCCAATTATAATCTTCTCAGGGATCTTCTCTGCCAATATAAAAAAGTTTTTTGGAAATCTCATGTAAAAGAGAAGTAGCTGAGGCGGGTAAGCATCTTCTCTGAAACATTTTATCTCTAATCTATATAGATTCGTAAGATCTTTGTCATCAGCTTTTCTAAAAATCACTTCATCAATGATCTTTTGATCCATTTGTTATCATCCTCATAGAAAGCTGAAGAAGGAGAATGAAAAGATCAGTATGAAACCTGTTATTGTCAAGATCTGTATTACATCTGATAATTTCTTTGGAAGTATTATAGAGAGTATTTTTCCTCCATCTGTTATATACAGTGGAGCCGCATTTATTATAGCCAGACTTATATTTATAATACTCAGCCATACTAATATTCTGATAAAAGCCTCGAGAGACCACAGTCTTATGTAGCCTTTCTCCTCAGGAATTATTAATGCTCCCATGAAGAAGTTGACTAGAGGTATTGAGACGCCGTCAAATCTAACTCCTATGATCGATAGATTAGATGGTTTGTGAACTACAGCTTCTAACATGGTTCCATTAGGATATACTCCTTTTATTATTAGAGTAATGTTTTCATCAGGTTTAAAATAGTTATTTCTATACTCAATGAACCTCTCTAGAGAGATTATTCTGCTATCATTTATATTCGTGATAAGAAGACCAGGTCTAATACCTGCCTCATATGCTGGAAGACCGGGCTCAGCCCATTGAATCACTGCTCCCTGAACTATTCCTAGATAAGGTGTTATATTCAATATAAAGAGGATTAACAAAAAAGATATTGCGAATATGATCATGTTGAATAGCACGCCTGCTGAAAGGATCCTTAGAGATTTTCTTTTAGATTTCAACATCTCATTATCATCAACCTCCACAAATGCTAATGGCATGAAAAGAAATATTCCAGCACCATAGCTTTTGAGATTTATCTCATCTATTTTAGCAGCAATAGCATGTCCAAGCTCGTGAGCAACAACTGATATTCCTATTGCCACGAGAAGATATATGATATCTTCTCCTTGTATAGTTAATCCAGGTATTATAGGCGCCACTGGAGGAGCTCCTGAGACGCCTCTCTCTCCTAAAAACATGTTTTTTATAAAAGAGATCACATAACCTATTCCTACAAAGAACACGCCTACATAGAAAAGGATCATTGATATAAACGCTATTAAAACTCCCGAGCTGATCAAAATGTCCAGCCATCTCTTCTTCTGCACTTTATTAAGAAGATCTAAAGCACCTCTTTTTTTAATTAATATTGTGAATATTGATATCTCCAGACCAATCTTAGACAAAAATTTCCTTCCACTCTCTGTCTGATTAATAAGAAAAAGGATCAACTCAAAAAACGTTATGTATAAAAGAATTAGAAGTATCTCTTGCTGAGCCATCTATTTCTCATCTGAAAATTTAATGTGTGAGAATATAATAAAGTTTTGACAATGAATCTTCTGATACAATCTTTTGATCTTTATATTCTCTGAAGAGATCTATAAACATGTTCTTCAGAAGATCTTTCTTTGTCATCATGTTATTAAGTATGTCTCTGACTTCTTGACAAAGTTCTTCAGAGAAGATTTTTTCTTCACAGAAATAATTAAATTCTTTATCATCAATTATTCTAATCTCGTCTCCTATGATCACCCCATCTATAAAAAGATCGTTATATATGATCTTGAATCTAAGTTTTGAACGCTGATGATCTATGTCAGGTATTACAACAGGTTTAGTATTCATATTAATATACAGTCCTTTAAGCTCTCCATCTTCGCTGAAGTAGGCATGTGATATACTTCTAAGAGATGTAGACACAAATGTCAAAGCATGATCTCCCATGTTTTTAGGTATGTTGAGACCGTCATATACTCCTTCTCCTTTAATAACTCTATGAAGCAGTAGATTGATGTTGACATCATCTTCATCAGATGTGGATATATTTAATATTCTTGCCGGGCCAATATATATGATCTTTTCAAAAAATGTTTTTCTATGGATCAGAGTTGCGTCAGTCTCATACATTTTCTGTCTCAATATATTTGATAATCTTCTCATAAACTCCCTCTGATCTTTTAGATCGCTCATTTCATCTAAAAGATCTATCAGCTCGCCAATTGTTGAGTAGGTCTTCATAACATGATGACCTGGGAAAGTTCTGATGACACTAGATCTATATATATCTAATGTCTTCATATCTTCTGATGACACGTGTATAAACAAGATCTCTTCGCCGATATATGCCAGTCCTCTCTCTCTATCAAGTCTCTCTTTAACTTCTCTATATTTATCTTTTAATTCTGTGTATTCGTTTAATAATGATGTTGTGTCAATATTTTTTGCAGAGCTTCTCCATTTAACTCCGAAACCTTCTTTAACTATGATCTCTGATAATCCTCTTAGTTCTTCTATGACATCAGGATCTTTTATATGTTCAGAGTATTGAGCTACGCCAGAGTCGTTCAAGATCATGTATTTACCAACTATATATACTCCTTCTCTCAGCACTGGCGTCTTAAGATCGTTTTCATATCCTATTATAGTGAAGTTTGTCTCCTGCCCAGGAAAACAGAATTGATCTCTCCACAAGCCTGAGGCTCCTATAGGCGTCTCAACGAGACATATATCTCTAGAGATCTTTTTTTCAACACGTCCTCTGAAGACAGCGTAGAGAGGAAGTATCTTTGAGAAGAAAGATCTTTTTAATATATCTTTTAAAACTGAATAGGTTTTTCTCACAGCATTTTGAAAACCTGTGACGACGATCACATCTTTAAAATTTTCATCATTTTTTAATGTGACGTCTACATGAGATCTTCCTAAGGATCCTTCTATAGATAATCTTTTCAAAATTTTTTCGCTAAGATCTCCTGGCAGAAATCCTTTGTCAAGTAATATCTTTGTTAATGCTGTGGAGTATATCCCTCTCACTCTTATGCTATATCTCTCTTCTGAGATAAGAGAGTCACCACTTTATCAGTCTTTCACAGTCTCTAGAATAGTGACTATGTTCCATAAAGTAGTTCTTGCATGAACAGGCATATTAGGATCCTGGCTGACCTCATCTAAGACGCTTACCGCATTAGAGGCTCTGACCCCTAGGCTTAGAGAGTTGTCTTGTAATATTCTCACAGCCTGTGTAGCGGCTCTTCTAATATTTCTAGGTATAGAGGGGTCGTTTATTATCATTGTGAGTAGTGTAAGCGCCTGTCTAATCTTAGCCTCATTACTTTGCGTCTTGATATCAGATGACATTTTTATCACCAAAATAATGTTTTAATGAATAGCCTAATAATGTTTATAAATATTTTTAGCATTTATCGTGTATTGGATATGTATATGAGTGATAAAGAAGAGATCGATAGAGAAGAAGCTGTCAAGAAAATGGCTGAGCTGTTAAGATCTGGGGCTACTATGTTAGCTGAGACATGCCCAATATGCGGATCGCCATTATTTAAATTGAGAAGTGGAGAGATCATATGTCCTATTCATGGGAAAGTATATGTTGTGTCAAGAGATGAGGATATTAGCAAGATCTCTGCCGAGAATGTTTTAAGCAGATTAGAACATCTGGCATCTATAAAGATAGATAATCTGATGAAGAGATTATCTATTGAAGAAGATATTGAGACTATTGAAATGATCAGTAGATGGCTTGATATACTTTTGAAGATAAGAGCAATAAGGACAGGATCTTCTAAATAAGATCTTAAATATTTATAAGATATATAACATTATATATAATGATATATATGAGAAAAAAATATAGAGAGGATCTTAAGATGCTCATGCTTTATATATTGAAAGACTCTGAGCATCACGCATATGGAATGTTGAGTGAGCTTGAAAAGATCATTGGTTTCAGACCTCCACCAAGCATCATCTATCCATTGTTTAAAACACTTCATAGAGAAGGTCTTGTAGAATATGTCGAAGGTTTAAGAGGAGGTAGACATGTTAAGATCTATAGATTGACTGATAGAGGAAGAGAGTTTATCGAGAGAAACAGAGAGAGACTTGAAGAGGTTATGAGACATGTTGAGAGACATAAAAAGATGGAGGAGCTTGGGGTCAGAAGAATTTTTAATGTCATCAAGAGATTACATGATGAAATTGATAGACTTGATCAGAAGAAGCAGAGAGATTTAAAAGAGCTTTTCATCAAATTTGAGAGAGACGTGATCAATATATTGTCTGAGGCTGAGAAAAATGAGTGATCCTGTTATTGAGTCTATTGATCTTGTTAAAAAATTTAAGGACGTAGTTGCTGTTAATAAAGTAAGTTTTAAAGTTTTGAGAAAAGAGATCTATGGATTGTTAGGTCCTAATGGAGCTGGAAAGACTACAACTATAAACATATTGATCACATTGTTGAAGCCTACGTCTGGACAGGCATTTGTTGACGGGATCGATGTTGTCAAGAGTCCTGAGAAGGTTAGAAAAAAGATCGGCGTGGTATTTCAGGATCCTTCGTTAGACATGTTTCTAACAGCATATGAGAACATGTATATTCATGGCAAGATATATGGTTTAGGAGGGAGAGAACTTAATAAAAGAATTAAAGAGCTTTTAGATTTTGTAGAGCTAAAGCCTTTTGCTGATAAAGTAGTGAGATATTTCTCTGGAGGCATGAGAAGAAGACTTGAGATTGCAAGAGCTCTTTTGCATGATCCTGATATACTGATCCTTGATGAGCCCACGTTAGGTCTGGATCCTCAGACTAGAAACAAGATCTGGGAGTATATCAAGTCTGTGAGAAAAGAGAGAGGCATAACAATTCTTATGACGACACATTATATGGATGAGGCAGAGTTTTTATGCGACAGGATCTCTATAATGGATCATGGGAGAATAATTGCTGAAGGAACTCCTGAACAGCTTAAATCTATTATAGGCTCAGATGTTGTCTTGATAAAATTTAGTGACACTCAAAAGCCGATGTGTCTTGATAATGATCTTGATGGAGCAATCATCTCCTGTAGATCTGTAAGTGGGAATCGAGTGGAGCTTGTTGTGAGAGATGCTGTGAAAACTCTCCCTAGGATATTTGAAGAGTATGAGAGAAAAGGTATGGTCATTGAAGAGATCAGCTATAGAAGACCTACTCTAAATGAGGTGTTCATATATCTGACTGGGAGAGAGTTGAGAGATAGCTTAGAGGATCAGCCCAGACCTATACATAGATGGAGATGATCTTTATGTACTCATTCATAAGATCATTAAACTATTTTTATACAATGATATATAGACAGGTGAAGAGATTTTTAAGAGCAAGATCTAGAGTTGTTGTAAGTATTGTTCAGCCTATTCTATGGATATTTCTATTCGGCATGGGGATGGGAGGAGTATTTAACTTTCAGAATCCTATGATAGACGCTTTCATAAGACAACAATTTAATGGTCTTGATTACATGACTTTTCTGCTCACAGGGATCGTTGCTATGAGCATATTCATAGGATCTTTTATAAGTGGAGTGTCTGTGATATTTGATAAACAATTTGGTTTTCTGAAAGAAACTTTGGTCTCTCCTGCTCCTAGAGAGATCATTCTATTAGGAAGAGCTGTTGGAGACTCTCTAGTGATTTTAATCAATGCATCAATTGTTTTAACATTAGGTTTCATGATCTCAAATCAGCTCAGACCTGAGGGAGTCCTACCGGCATTATCATACGGATTTGTTCTATCGATAGGATTCGCATCTTTAGGTATTGCGATTGCGAGCAGAATGAATAGTATGGAAGGTTTTCAAATGCTTATGAACCTATTGATCATGCCGTTGCAGTTTGTCAGTGGAATATTCTTTCCTATACAAAGAATGCCTGATTGGATGCAGATTATTGCAAAGATCAATCCTTTGACATATGCTGTAGATGGAATAAGATATTGGCTGACAGGAAGGTCAGAGTTTGATCCTATGATTGATATAATTTTATTGATGATTTTATCAATAATCTTTCTTGTAATTGCTATGTGGAGTTTTAGAAAAGCCACGATAGAAGACTGATTTTATCACTTCTAAATTTTTAATAAAAATTTTGAGAGGAAAGATCATGAGATAGTTATAAGGATTTTTATAAATGATTTCTGGGAGATTATCAGATGAATAAAAGAATGATCCTTGTGATTTTAATTGGTATAATATCTGTTTTTTATATTCTAAACATTTTGTATGAGAACAACATAGAAATATCATATGTCATGGCTCAGACGCCTGCCACAGCTACTAACACAAATATTTCAACAAACACTTCAACTCTGATCAATATCTCTGTAACAACAGCAACTGTGACTATTATTGTCTATCCATTGACAAAAACTTTAGAGACTACATTAACAAGAGTTGTCAACGGCACTACGACGACAGAGATCTCAACTTTATTATCAATGATCTTTACTCTGGCACCCACGTATACCTATACCGACTATAAGTTTATCAGCATAACCGAGACGAGACCGCCGACTATGGAGGAGAGAGGCGCATGGATCAGCGGTGGGATCATAGTAGGAATATTGGTGGGTCTTACAATAGCATATGGATATTATGGCAGAGGAGTCACTATGAGAAGAAGACGTGAATGATGTGAGTCTTTTTCGCTGAGCCTCAGACCAGTAATACTCTAGACGTTCTGACACGTATCTGTCTTAATCTGTTGATTAATGTCTCCACTACTTCTGAAGGGATCTTATTTATCTTTCCTAAGTATCTTACAACTTTTGTAGGAGCGTTTTTATCAATCATATTCTCGAGTAGATATGATATAAGTTTTTCAACATCTTTATAGAGAAATATTACTCCTCCTAATCTCGGTAGAAATATTGTGAATTTATTTGTTGATGTATATTTAAGTTTAAACCATTTGATCTCTTCAGTCAACATATTTAACAGAGGCTTTGTCAAAAGAATCTTTCTTGTTCTAAGTTCTCTACTTGTGACAAAACCTTTCTCCTCAATCATTCTTTTTATCTCTTCAACAGTTTTCTTCATAAGATTCTTTTTCTCCTCTCTTCTAATCACTCTTTTAGATATGCCAAGAATCTTTTTATATTTAGCTATACAAGATATTGATATATGCATCTTCTCAGCGATATCTATGTCTCTAAAACCTTCTTTTATTAATCTGATGAACATCTCCTTATCTATTTCACCACATTTGTTTATTCTTCTGCTGGTAAGTCCCATAGCTTTTAAATATGTTGAGATTGTTCTAGGGCTCACACCTATCTTCTCAGCAATCTCACGGATCTTATGGCCTTTCATTCTCATTTCTCTGATGATCTTAAGCTCTCTCTCGCCAATTTTTGCTTTACTAGATCTTTTCCTAGGTTTTATGCCATGAACTTTTATATACACATAGACTTGTTTAGGATTTATCTTGAGCCTTCTGCTTATCTCAGAGATCTTGACACCACTATTATAAAGCTCTGCAAGAGCCTTAATATCATCTGGAGACAACATAAGTATCTGTCCTCATAAACAGAAGTTGAGGCCCAGTAACATTTTAGATAAGAAAATTAAAAATTTTTTATACATCAAATCACAAAAGATCCTGAGGAAACGATAGATGAATAAATATAAAAAGTCTGTAGAAAATAATATTATCTATGGAGCGGGGGTGCCCGAGCGGGTCAAAGGGGGCGGGCTTAAGACCCGTTGGCGTAGGCCTGCGTGGGTTCAAATCCCACCCCCCGCATAGATCTTTATATTTTTGTGAGATATTTCATTGTTGAGACGATAGATCCTATGGTTATTAATGATACTCCAATTACAAGTCTCTTCTCAATCTTCTCTCTACGAGTTAGATAATAAAATGTTAAAGTGACTAATGGTGATGATAATGATATTATTGATGATATGACAACTCCTATATCTTCTGACCTCCTCTCCGCCCTAAAGGGCGGAGGTTCCCTTTAGGACGGTTCATCGGTTCCCCTCATCTATTCGGGTTTACATCTGTCATCTGAGGGGCAGTGAGGGGGGTCAGAGCTCCCCCACGAGGATATATGCCTAGTTTTCTTAATCCTCTCTTTCTGACATTTAGTTTTCCAATCACGTCTCTATCAGCCTCAAAGCCGCATTGAGGACATCTCAGTCTTCTATAGCCTACTTCTTCTAATCCTTTATAGTCGCATTTTGGACATTCTGATGAAGTCCCGTTAGGATCAACCTTCACATATGGCACACCATTTTTCTCAGCCTGCCAGTCGATCCATTTTTCGATCCTTGAGTATCCCATTATAATAAGCTTAGTCTTATGATCCTTAGGAAGCTCTCTTAATGATCTTATCAGATTAGTAAGATCTTCTCTTGAGACAGCATATCTAAGTTCTTTGGCTAGTCTAATTATCTCTAGAGATATTTTTCTTGTCCAATCGTTTAATATATTTTTAGCTTTCTCATGATAAGATCTTATCCTATTAAGGATCCCTCTTCTTCTTCTCCAGGCGAGATATTTAGATGAAGAATATTTTCTCTGAAGATCCTCGGCAAGCCTAATATATTTATATGCTTTATCTATTGCTGTATCTTTCTCTATATTGATGATCTCATCTCCATAGACAATCTTCTTCTCATTAATATCTACACCAATGACATCTATAGGAACATACTTATTAGGCTTAGGAATTCTCTTAGATATCCATAGAATCATCTTATCTCTCTTATATACTAGTCTAGCCTCTCTATTCTTATAATCATCATATCTTCTGTCCCAACCAATTATTCTAAGTCTTATTCCGCCGATGATCTCTACATAATCATCTTTTATTCTATAACTAAGCTCTGGATGTAAAAGCATTGATAACTTCTTTACTACAGGTCTTCTACCTCTCTTAGGATTATTTCTCCAAGACTTTACATTTGTAAGAGCATCTCTGTAGCAATCAACAGCTATTCTAGATGGAAGATTAAATCTCTCAACAAGATCTCTATACAAAAAATTATGAACCTGTTTTAATGTTCTAAGATTGTTATCTATTATCTTGTTTATAGCATAGTTTAATGCATTTTTATATCTTTGGAGAAGCTCTATGACGACAGGCTCAGGACTAACCCTAACACCTATCGAGAGGGTTAGAAACCCCTCATCACCAGTCGCCAAAAAGCCTCTCCAAAAAAGATCAGAATATGAAAAGATTATAAATCTTTTCTATTCATCCCCACCCTAAAGGGCGAGGCTTTCTGTTGTAATCAGAATCATTATAGCTATTGCTGTGAGACTTCTATAGAATTATAGAATATTATGATTTCAAAAGATAATTCTGTGACAGCTATTTTTGATAAAACAGTTGCTAATCCCCAAAACACTCCTGAGACTAATGCTAAGAAGATTCCTATGACATATTCTTTTATAAAAGATCTTTTTTCAAAAGAGAGCCTGTTCATGTCAACACCTATCCCTAGTCCTAGAAAAGCTATTAAAGAGCCTGCCACGTCTAACAAGGTTATATTTTCGATAGAGAGTATCTGTGAAATAAATGATGCCCAGAAGACATATGTATAAGATATTGCTGTAGAGAGATTCACTCCAATTCTCTTCATAGAGGCTATATAGATCTGGTCTGCAAGTGCAGGACCTGAGACTCCTAACAAGATCAATATAATTAAGATGTTAAGATCATGTATAAAGACGTTTATGTTGTTCAAAAGTATGTATGAGATGATGAATATTATCGTGGCTGAATTTCTTAACAAAGTGATAATATATGAAGAAGCTTTTATTCTATCAATTAATAGAGGAGAGACTCCGTTTCTCAGTAGATGGTGGTTCATTGTCATTCATATCTATTGGTCTCAGACTCTCCGCCATCTACTTCTCAACGGTCTCCCCGAGCCCCCTCACCGCAGAAGCTCATCACTAGTCGCCTAGCGGCTCATCACCCTACGGTTCTCGGAAACTCGAGGTCACCGATAAATATATAAGCTTCTGAAGTTTATAAATTCAGCCTCTAAACATCAATAAATATGAGTGCTACAAATAATTATGAAGACCGAAACAGCCCATAGAAAAGCTGCCGAGACAGAGCTTATTAATGCAAATGTTATATTATTCATTTTGTTCTGCCTAAAGATCCTAGGAATCTGAATATGACTTCTCTTATAACTCCTCTGTGATGTCCCGCAGGAGCATGTCTCATTCCTTCGATAACTATTCTCTCAACTCTCACGCCAAGTTTTCGAAGAAAATCTTCTAAAATTATTGAGTGAAAAGGTCTGACAATAGGATCTTCAGAACCTTGAATAAGAAGAACAGGCCCTCTGATCTTTTCTATATAATATAATACAGAGGTCTTTACATACGCCATAGGATTCTGATAAGGCTCTCCGCCGAGGCTTTTCACAAGACTCATATAGATCTCTCTCTGAGGACTTCTCTCCTCATGGATACTCAGCCATCTAGCCTGAAGAAGTCTATCAGCAGGTGCTCCCACAGCGATCACAGGAGCTTCATGAAATGACGAGAGGATCAGAGATGCGGCACCTCCTAAAGAGAAGCCTGCATAAAGATCATATTTTTCTCTAGAGTATTTCTCAATAATCTCTTCAAGACTCTCGTATTTAGGCACATACACTTCATATCCAAATTCTTTAATAGGCTCATAAAGCCATGAGACAGCTTCTGGACTGCTGCCAGCTCCGTGAAGCACCAGAGCTTTCATATGAAATCCTTTTGATAAAAAGATTTAGACAACCTTTAAATCTTTATTTAATAAAAAAATTCTGAGGCTAAGAATGATTTTCAGAAAGCTTGTATATGAAGATCTTTCATATATATATTCTTGGCTTGATGAAGATGATTATTTAAGAAGAGGAGTCTTAGACGAATATGTTAAAAAAGGCTTGGGATATGGGATCGAGGTAGATAGAAAGATAGAGGCTATAGGTCTTATAAATCTTATTAAAGAGCTGAGATATGCATGGCTGTTAGGTGCGAGAGTTAGAAGAGAGATGAGAAGAAGAGGTCTCGGAGAGTTTCTCACAAGAAGACTTATAGAGGAGAGCATCAGATTAGGAGCTCAGAGAGTTGCTTTATCAACTTCTTTAGATAATAAAGCTGTGATAAGAATTGCTGAGAAAATTGGGATGAGAAATCCTGTCTCAATAATCATGTATAGATTAAGAACTGAATATCTTACTTCTTATCCGACAGGATTGATTGCAGAAGGAGATCTTATAGATCTTGTTGAGAAAATCGTCTATTCAGAAGATCATTACATTATATTTATTGAACATCCCTATGTCTGGATCCCTGTTAAAATTATTAATTTAAAAGATCTTGTTTATAAAGATCTTGTGACAATATGTGTCTCAAAAGATCTTGATGCTATAACATTTGTATATAAAGACGATAGAGGCAGAAGCTGGACTCATATAGTTAGATCGAGCGTTGTCTCAAGCTCATATGAGTCTATAAAGACTTGTTCAGAAATTATGTCTCTAGATAGTTTCAACGGGATCATATTGATTTCCAATAGATCTGTTCTATGGGATCATTATATTAAGAACATAGGCTCAAGAGATTATGAATGGGGTTTTCATATTTTCGATTATCAACAAGATATATCTCAATTTTAAGAATTTATGAGATGAGTGATTTTTATGAATAAAATTATTGTGATCCCTTTTGTATCAGAAGCTCATGAGAGAAGTTATTACGAGAATATTCTCGGAGTCTTCAGAAGATATTTTGAAAAACATGGCATAATGTTTTATGATGATATAGTCTCTTCAGATGATAAGGCTGATATCGCGGCTCAGAAGTTCAGAGACTATATAGTCATCGGCCTGATATTGACTGGCGGAACAAGTAGTTTAGTTCACAAATTTATGTCTAAAGCTTCTCTTAATAAAATCATTTTGTTAGCACATTCTGAACATAATAGTCTTGCATCTGCAGTGTCTGCCCGCAGCAAGATCCGAGGAGAAGGTTCTTCAGCTCTTCTGTATTGGTGTATTGATCCTAGGTCTTTAGAATGTGAGATGATATCTGATTATACTATTAGAATTGCTAAGGCGCTTGATTATATCTCGAGTCTCAAGATAGTCTTTATTGTTGATAGAGACGATAAAAATGTTGTTGAGAGAAATTTTGAAAAAAGATTTGGCTTATCCATAGATCTTTATTCTATAAATGATTTTATCAATTATATCAATCAGATTTCCGATGAGAAAATTAGAGAAACATCTAAATTAATTGAAGAAAGATACGACTTTAGAGTATCCAAAGATCATATTGGCAGAATTGCTAGAATATATGTAGGCATGAAAGATCTTGTCAATAAATATGGTTATAATGTTATCTCTATAGATTGTTTTCCATTTATAATGAGATACAAAGCCTCTCCATGTATTCCTCTGTCAATGCTTAATAACGAGGGTGTGACAGCTGTTTGTGAGGCTGATCCTGTTGCTATGTTAGGCATGATTCTTGCAAAAGCTTTGTCAAGCTCGAGTGGTTGGATAGGAAATATTGTCTGGACAAGATCTAGAGAGATCATGTTTGCACATTGTACAGCGGCACTTGATATATTAGATGAAAAGCCTATTGCAACCACACATTTCGAGACATCATTGCCATATGGCGTCTCAGGTTCTCTGAGAAAAGATGTTGTCACAATTATCTCTACAGATAGAGAATTTTCAAAAATATATTTGGCCAGAGGAAGAGTCATCAGATCAGGATTGTTGACAGAGACCTCATGTAGAACTCAGACTATAATTGAGCTTGATGTGTCAACAGATAAATTTGTTGAGTATGCCCCATCGAATCATCATGTGATCATATTTGGCGATCATTTGAAAGAGATTAGTGATATAGCATCTATATACAATATCTCAACAATATCATACGAAGACCTTATGAGATAAAAAAGATTTATTCTTGTGATCTTGATACAACAATTTTTCTTCTAATATTCTTAGGTATATAAGGCTTCTCTGGAAGGATTCCTTGAGGCCTATATATCAGTATTAGACCCATTATAAGACCTAGAGATATATAGTCGAACCACACAATGTCAAATGGCAGAACTCCTGCTAGAAGATGTTTATTGAAAATTATTAGTCTATTGATCAAGACGAATATGAAGGTTCCTAACGCCACTCCTAGATTGTTTCCTATTCCTCCTAAAAAGATCATTAGCCATGGAAGAAATGTCCAGTCAAATCTCTGTAGCGTAGGTGTTATTGCTCCGCTATATAAAGTCCATAAAGAGCCTGCCACTCCAGTGAATGCTGAGCCTATTATCATTGCAATAGCTCTGTATCTAATGAGGCTCTTCCCGAGAGAGACTGCCGCAATCTCGTTCTCTCTTATAGCTTTCATAGCTCTCCCGAGAGGTGTTCTCCCGAGAAACTCAACGTATATATAGAGAATAAATGCTATCAAAAGTATGATCCCAGTCGCCAGATAAAATCTATATCGTGAGCCTATCCATGAGAATACGTCAGGAACCTGTACTCCTAATGATCCATTTATAAATGGTTTGTATGCTATAGCAATATAATTCATTACCTCTCCTAATGCTAATAATGTGATTGCTAGATGATCTTCTCTTAATCTTATTGCAGGCCCTAGCTGTATTAGACCTAATAATGCTCCGAAGGACGCTCCTATCAATAGTATAATTATTAGTAATGTTATGGATATGAGAGGATTAGAAGCTAATATAGGATTCAGAACCATCAGAGCTGACACAGGCTGTGTTATCGGGTCTGCCTCTACTTTTGCTCCTGTCAATAATATTGCTATCTTAGCTGTTAAATGACCTGTTATATAAGCTCCTCCAGCATATGAGAATAAAAGACCGAAATTAGGTACTCCAGCATATCCTCTCTCAATATTTAATGCTGTGTTAAGCATGAGATATATGCCGAAGACTGCCAAAAGATCTGTTATGAATAGAATTATAACATCAAACATTTTCATCACCTTTTTAATATTATGCTTACAACGCCTCTCGGTATAAATATCAATGTTATGATCAATGTTATGTAAGGAACCATCAGTGAGTAAGTCATGATCCAATATCCTATCACGCCGGACAGCTAAGAGATTAAAACGTAAAGATTAAAAGAATTGAAGGAGGTTATGAGGCAAAGATTTTGTCTAAATGGCTTGAATCATTAGGAGACGAGAGAATGTATTATATAGCTCATGCCTCATGGGGATTTCATCCGAAAGCTCTTTTACGAGGAATACCGGTAGAAGACGAGAGAGTATATGCAGGAGTAGAATTCGGCTTTGGATCACAAAGTCTTAAATTCAAAGGTAAGATCGGGCTGGCAAAGGCACATACAGATATGAGCATATTAGAGCCTGAGGTATATTATGATGATGTTTTAGTAGCTAGAGGAGGCAAATTTGTTCATCCTGAGCTTGCAGATTTAGATAAAAGACTTAGAAAATAATTTTATATAGATGATGAGTTTTTCGGGGTCTTGAGAATATGATGAGGCGGTTACCCAGCTGATTTTCTAAAGATCTATGTTAAGAATAGGTTAAAAAATTTGTTTTTATTTTCAGCTGAAGCATGCTTTGTTAAAGTATATCTGTTCGCCATCTATGTATATTGTGTATCCCTTAAGATCTTTTGTAGATGCGTAGAACCATTTCTGTACGTAGAGGAAGATCCATGGAGCATCGTCCCATATGATCTCTGTAGCCTTCTTATACAGCTCTAATCTCTTGTTTTCATCAGTTTCTTTGGCGGCTTGTTCCAGTAACTTGTCTACTTCAGAGTTATTGTAATGTGCTTGTCCAAGTCCTTTAGGTGCCGCCTGTGATGAGTGGAAGTTGAAGTATAAGACGAAGTGTGCGTCTGGCACGGTGGATCCCCATCCTAGTAGTAGAAGGCCGAGATCATATATGACAGTCTAGATCTTGGGTTCGATGCTGATAAAACTCCAAGTGGTAGAGAAATTGACACGGCAATAGCCTCTGCAGCAATTGCTAGAACAATTGTGTAAGGCAGTCTAGCCATGATCTCTTTAATAACAGGAGTGCCGTATTTAAGTGAGACACCGAAATCTCCTCTTAAAATAGATGACATATAATCAATAAACTGTATATATAGAGGCTTGTTAAGTCCCAGCTGTTCTCTTATTCTCTCAACATCTTGTTCCAACGCCTCAGGACCTGCGATTAGTCTTGCAGGGTCTCCAGGCAACATTCTGATTAATATAAACATGACTATCATCGCACCTATCAACGTAGGTATCGCATATATTATTCTTATGAGTATATATCTGATCATTGACATATTGTTGCACTACTACAGTTTTTTGAAAATAAGACTTATAAACCTTTATATAAAAACATTATTGAAACATATATTAATACGTTAGTTAATAAGTTATATACAACATGTTAATCAATATAATCATATTAAAAAGAGCATGATATAGATTTATACTTTAAATTCTTAAATTTCTAGAGGAGTAGTTTAAATGAGAAGATCTCGTGCTGAGATTGTTGAGAGAATAGTTTATCTAAAGAAGATCTCTCTTGTCACAGGCATGATTGCTCTGGCGGTGATATTAAAGTTTTATGAGATCCCTCATCCGCTGGCTTCATATCTCAAGTATGATGCTTCAGAGATTCCTCTAACGATCTTAAGTATCTTATCTATAAAATATGCTTTGTCAGCTCTGCCAATATATTATCTCATTCCAGTTTTGACAGGCTTTGATCCTATAGGAATGTTTATGAAGACTGTTGCAAGTCTCTCTACATTTATTCCTCTCACAATAATATTCAGAAGATTCAAAGAATCTACAGTGGGAGCAGTTTTATCTATAACATTATCAATTTTGTCAAGAGTAGCAGTGATGACATTTTTAAATCTAATAGTAACTCCATTCTGGCTTGTCTTCGCAGGATGGGCGAAAGATCTTGAGTCTGCATGGGTCGCAGTTTTATACGTGTATCTGCCTCAGATAATAGTTTTTAATGCTATACTAGGATTCATAGTGGCCTCATCATCTATAGGCATATTTAGAGTTGTTAGAAAAACATTATATAATCTTATGAGCTAAGAACATAATTATTAATAGGCTGAGAAAATCTTTGAGAAATCAACAGCCATTGTTAGAGCTTAGAGATGTCTGGTTTAGATATAAAGATGGAGAATGGATTCTCAGAGGAGTCAAAGAATCTTTTTATGAAGGTGAGACAGTTCTTATAATAGGAGAGGCTGGAAGTGGAAAAACCACCTTGGCAAGAGCTGTTACAGGCTTAGGCGAGACTTTATATGGTGGAGAATTGAAGGGAGAGATTGTTTATCGAGGCAGAGATATAAAAGAGCTTGATTTCTCAGAGTTATTTAAAGAGATACGTGTCGTAGGTCAGAATCCATATAATTATTTTATTGAGCCTCTTCTCAGAGAAGATCTGATGAGTCATATAAGATATCTAGTTGATGATGAGAAAAAGGCTGAGAAGATATTTAATAAAATAATTGATATGACTAGACTGAGAAACTTGATAAACAGATATTTCTATGAGCTCTCAGGTGGCGAGGCTAGAAGAGCTCTTATTGCAAAAGCTCTTGCCTCAGATCCTGTTTTAATAATTTTTGATGAACCTCTCATGTGGCTTGATGATGATTCTACAAAAGATTTTCTCATGAACATCGTTTTTCTAAAAAAACTTAGAAAAACATTGATCATATTAGAACACAGGTTTAAACCGCTGATCAATATATCAGATCGTGTTTTGCTGTTGAGAGATGGTGTTTTAAAAGATGTGACTTCAAAGATCAAGAGTATATCTAGAGAGAAGATGTCTAAGGAAGATCCTGTTGTTACAAAAAGATCTTTTGATAATAAAATTATTTTAAAAACAATAGATCTGTGGCATAGATATGATCATAATATTATTCTGAGAAACATTAATTTATCAGTTGATAAAGGAGATGTAGTGATGATCTATGGGCCTAACGGATCTGGGAAGACAACTCTTTTGAAAATATTGGCGGGCTATCTGAAGCCTTGGCGTGGGAGGATTTATAGAGATGTTGATATGATGTATATTCCACAGAATATATTGCTCTTTTATACTGAAGAGAATGTTAAAAAAGAGGTTCAAGAGATCTGTAGAACAAGAGGCTTGGGAGAGAGATGTGCTAAGGATCTTTTGAAGAAAATTGTTGATATAGGCATAGACGTAAATCTCTCTCCCTTCGACCTGTCATATGGACAACAAGTTAAACTTGCCATAGAGATCAGTAGGAACGTCTCTGACAACATAATGTTGTTAATTGATGAGCCTTTCTCAGGATTGACATATGTAGATAGAATAGAGATTTTAAAAGATCTTTTGAGTGATGATAAGACAAAGATTATTGCTACTGCAAATCTTGATATCATATCTAGATATAGGAGTCATACGAAGATATACATGTTGAGAGAAGGATCATTATATAAATATATTTATTCTGAAGCTGATGAAAATATTGATCTGGAGTTTCTAAAGAGTTTATACAGAGGATCCTTATGATCAGAGGTCTCTCATATTTATTTCTATTCTCAGACAAGAGATTAGAGTACAGCGTCTTATCAAGGATCATTCTTATACTCTCTCTTCTGATAATACTGATCTTGTCAAGATCTGTTCACAACTTTTATATCTATATATCGTATCCAATAATAATATTAGCCTCAGAGTTTGTCATATTAACAATCATTGGAAGATTAAGAAAAGTTTTGAGCGGGATCTTTATGATAGCGATATTCATATTGATAGGCATAATAATTCAATTGATAAACGTGTTTCTCAGACTGCCAGCTCCAGGTCTAACAGAAATTATCATAGGATCTTTTAGATTGACAGCTTTCTTCATAGGATTCACATTAATATTTCAGTTGATAAATGTTAGAGAGTGGAGATCTATATTATCTAGATTAGGATTAACAGAACATGCTCAGACCATAACAATGGTCTTAGCCCAGATCCCTGTTATATTAACATATTTCTCTGAAGCACTTGTTACATTAAGACTGAAGTATAAAGGAAGAAAAATATTTTCAGCAATAACACCATTAATATATTACACGGCACAAAACTCTAGAAATATTGTCGAGACATACATCATGTATCCAATGAAAGAGTCTAGAGAGAATATAAACCTGTTCAATAAAAAAGATCTTTTAATATACATATATATCATATCTCTGATCACGCCTCTGGCAATATCGTAAAAATCTACAAGATCAAGACTTAAAAGATAAATCTACGACTTCAAAAGATCTATAATCTTATCTATATCTTCAACGAGATGATAAGCTTTGAGACCTGCCTTCTGAGCATTATAAATCATGGTTTTATCACTTGAGATAAGAAATGATCTTGATCTTAATGCTGAAGCTATATAGTATGAGTCAACAGCTCTCGACCCTGTCTCGAAGGCTACAGTCTTCGCCTCTTCATGTATCTCGTCTTCTCCTACAACTATAACATTATTCATAATATCATTCACGATCTTTTTTACAAGATCTTTATTTATATATCTGACTAAGACGCCATATAGCTCTATCTCAAGAATAAAAGGTTCGAATATTTTAACATGAGTCCCTGGGACGAGATTTAAAACTCTTGTCGCAGCAATGTTTCTCTCTTCCAGCCCTTTTATTCTGATAAGATGATCTATAAAGACGCTCGCATTTATCACTATATTGATCAATATGTCTCTACCTTCTCTCAGAACTTAAGATCTTTATAGGATCCTCCTCAATATATACTATAGATCCTGGGATCTTTTCAGCTATAGAAGAGGAGGTTTTTAATATTTCTATGAGAATTGTCTCTCCCTCCTGAAGATCTAATGGTTCTAAAGGTTTCAAACTATTATCCTCCCACTTGGCTAACGCTGCCTTTGTAGCAGGAATCTTCTTAAAGATTATTGATGTTAATGATGTCTGATCCTTAATAAATTTCTCTATAAAACCTATAGAATGTCTAGCGACAACAATTACCGTCTCTCCCTCCTTAAGATCTAATGGTTCTAAAGGTTTCAAATAGCCTTCTCTATAAATAGCTATTGTTTTCAGAGGCATCTTTCATATTCTCCTCATTTTTATACTTTCTATAAATCTCTATTAAATTCCTGACCTCCTCCTGCCTTAAAGGACGAGGGTTCCCTTAGGGCGGTTCATAGGTTCCCCTCATCTATTCGGGGCTACATCTGTCATCTGAGGGGCAGTCGGGGGTGGTCAGAGCTCCCCCACGAGGATATATGCCTAGTTTTCTCAATCCTTTCTTTCTAACATTTAGTTTCCCAATGATGTCTCTATCCGCCTCGAAGCCGCATCTAGGGCATCTAAGTCTTCTATAGCCGACCTCCTCTAATCCTTTATAATCACATATAGGACACTCTGAGGATGTCCCGTTTGGATCAACCTTCACATATGGTACGCCATGTTTCTCAGCCTGCCAATCAATCCATCTCTCAATCTTCGAATATCCCATGATGATAAGCTTAGTCTTATGATCTTTTGGAAGTTTTCTCAGAGATTTTGTCAGATTAGTAAGATCTTCTCTTGATATAGCGTATCTAAGTTCTTTAGCAAGCTTAACTATCTCTAGAGATATCTTTTTCGTCCAATCAATATAGTATATTTCTAGCTTTCTCATGATAAGATCTTATTCTATTAAGGATCCCTCTTCTCCTCCTCCAGGCGGGATATCTTGATGAAGAATATTTTCTCTGAAGCTCTTCTGCAAGTCTGACATATTTATATGCTTTATCTATTGCGGTATCTTTCTCTATATTAATGATCTCGTCTCCATAGACAATCTTTTGTTCATTAACATCTACACCGATAACATCTATAGGAACATACTTCTTAGGCTTAGGAATCTTTTTAGATATCCATAGAATCATCATGTCTCTTCTATAAACCAGTCTAGCCTCTCTATTCTTGTAGTCATCATATCTTCTGTCCCAACCAATTATTCTAAGCTTCATCCCGCCGATGATCTCCACGTAGCCATCTTTTATTCTATAACTAAGCTCTGGATGTAACAACATTGATAACTTCTTTACTACTGGTCTTTTTCCTCTCTCAGGATTATTCCTCCAAGACTTTACATTTGCAAGAGCATCTCTGTAGCAGTCGAGAGCTATTCTAGATGGAAGATTAAATATCTCAACAAGATCTCTATACAAGATCTTATGAATCTGTTTTAATGTTCTGAGATTATTATCTAATATCTTATTAATGGCATAGTTCAATGCATCTTTATATCTGTGGAGAAGCTCTATGACAACAGGCTCAGGACTAACCCTAACACCAATAGAAAGGGGTTAGCATGCCCTCATCACCTGTCGCCAAAAAGTCTCTCCAAAAAAAGATCAGGATGAACAAAACTTATAAATATTTCTATTAATCCCCGCCCTAAAGGACGAGGCTTTCGGTTGTAAGATCTCATGATTCTCGGGTTATTAATAATTTACGAGGGAATGTTCATGAACTTTTCATTTGTTTTTGAGGAGATATTTAATATTTCTTCCTGAAGATAATATTTATAGATGATGCTAAGGGACATAGATTGATCATAGAGCTAATAAACTCTCTGAATATCATTATAAATGTTCTTCGAGAACTAGGGCTTAAGGTGTTTATAATAGGTGCAAGAGCTTTAATTATAAGAGGTGTTGATCTTGGCAGAGAAACTAGAGACTGGGATTTAACTATTGATAAACATCCTGATCTATATCTTAGAGACAAGATCACAGAGAGACTTAGAGAGAAAGGTTTCATAGTTCAATGGAGAAAATGGGGCTTTTATGTTAATGATGATGTGCATGTAGATATTAATTATGCTCCCTTGATCCTTGATGATCTATTTATATCTAGATCTCTAGAGATCAGGCCTGGCCTATTAATACCTTCGTTAGAGGATCTGATTATTCTTAAGCTTATGTCAGGTGAAAGAAAAGATCTTATGGATCTAAAAAAGATCTTTTCTCAAAAGAGAGAAGAGATCGATATTAGCTATCTCCAGATAAGAGCTAGACAAGCTGGTCTTGAGAAAGATTTAGAGAAGATCCTTAGGAGGCTTAAGTTTATATGAGTATAAAATTTATAAGAATTGTTCCTGGAATAGCTGTTCCAGAATATATGAGATTTCTTATCGAGAATTGTGAGCCTGCTAGACATACCAAAGAAGCTGTTGAAAAAGGACATCTTCTTCTTATTGATTATCATCCTCCATATATTGAGCTGGAGTGTATAGATATTGAAAAGATTATAGAGAAAGCTAAGAGAAGAAGATTAAGAATTTATATTGGGAAGAGACATATAACTGTATCAGATGGAGTTTATACTGTCAGGATCTATAGAAAGATATAGGCTCTCTTAACGGAGAATAAAATAGAGGCTTATAATGATCGCCGGCTTTATCATTTCAGATCTTAAGATAGTCCTAATTTCAGTTAAGATCTTGAGATCATATTTTTATCATATAGATCTTTGCGGTTAAGCCTCCGTGCATAACTTTTCTTGAGTGTATTATTTTAACATCCGCCTTCTCTACGGCATTCTCAAATTGTTGTGTCGAAGCTGTGATAAGAACTAGTTTAATATTCTGATAGACTTCTTTTAAAGTCTTTAGAAATGTCTCGTAGAAACCTTCGATCTTTTTTAAATTATGAGATCTCATGCCATATGGAGGATTAGTCACTATAAGCTTCGCTTCGATATCTTCAAAACTTTCTCTTCTGGTTGAGTCTCTGTTAAAAAATTTTATTGTGTCATCAACTAAAGCGTTTTTTGCATTTAATAATGCTCCTTGAATATGCTCCCTGCTTATATCTACACAATATATCTCGTAAATTTCTTTGTTTATCGATGAGATCAGTTTTTCTTCCACATTTTTCTCAATAGATTCATTGTGTAGAGGAAGTCTTCTGAAGTAATATTCTCTTCTAAATATTGAGATAGGATATTTTCGTGCTATATGTGCAGCTTCTATAGGTATAGTGCCTCCGCCACATAAAGGGTCTAGAAGAGGCTCTCCAGTGTAGTCTCCTAAAAATATCATTAATGCAGCAAGATTCGTTTTTAAAGCTGCTGGATGATTATATACTCTATATCTTCTTTTATGAAGAGACTCTCCAGAGGTGTTTACGCCAATCAATATCTCGTTAAATCTGATTAAAACATTGATCTCTATGTCAGGATTCTCAAGATCTACTTTAAGTCTTGTCTTCATAGAGTCTATATAAGAATCAATTATAGCTTGACCAGCTACTCTAGCAATATCAATACTAGTGAAATTATGTTCACCTATTCTCTCAGCTCTCACAGCAAATTTCATGTCAGGCCTAATTAACTCTCTGAAATCCGTGTTTTTAACTATACGATATATATCATTAAGATCTTTAAACTCTTCTATTGCCAATAAGATATACAGCTTGTTTATAGTTCGAGACATAAAATTGATCTTATACATAGCCTCAAGATCTGTCTCAAGAAAAACTTTGTTAACATCGATCTCAGGCTTGACTCCTACGATCTTCTCCAGCTCTCTTGCAGATATGTCTTCTACACCTGGTATCGTGGTTGCAAAATATTTATACATATTCTACTCCTTTTTTATCCAAAGATCTTTGGAAGTCTCTATATATTATTTTCTGTAATAAAGAATTAAATAGGGTTCAGAAGATCCAGAGGATATTTATCGAACATTTAGAGAGTGAGCTTAGCAGATGGATATTAGCTGAGTATAAAAATAGTTTTAAAATTGCAGGCTCTATACTAATGATCACTAGTGTAGAGATCGAGGGTCTGCCTAGTTCTAGAAAAAGATTTCATGAGCTTATAGATCCTTCGAAAGTGATCATATTAGATCCTCAGGCATCTCAAGTACTGACTCACAAAGATCTTCAGAGATTTGAGGCTGTGGTGATCGGAGGAATATTAGGTTCTCATCCGCCGCTCGGAAGAACAAAAAAGCTTCTCTCAGACAAGTTTCCAGAGGCTGAGAAGAGAAACATAGGAAGATATCAATTTCCAATTGATGGCGCAGTATATGTTGTCATGGAGATGTTGAAAGGTAGAAGACTTGAGGATATCAAGATAGCATTAGGACTTGTTTTAAGAAGAAGAATCGGAGAATTTGAACATCTGATAGAGCTTCCATATGCATATCCATTAATAGATGATAAACCGTTGATATCTGATGAAGTGATTAAAATACTTGTAGGAGAAGAAGATTATGAGCTTGAGATTATTAATATAACAACGCCTATCTAAAGATCATCAGAATGCGGAAAAATCATCATTTTTCAGCGCGCGAAATTTTCTTCATCAATAAATATATCATCTACAAAATATTTAAGAAAAGATCTTGATATAAATATATTAGATGAAGAAAATGCACGTCTCTGAAAAATGATGATCCTCCACCGGGTCTGATTTTCTCAAGATCATAATTTTATATGTGAATAATTTGTAACCTGATGTAACCATATGTGAGTTAACTCTGATTTTTAAAATAATGTCTATATGATGTTTTGGATAGCTATGTCATCTAAAGATCGTTTGGAGAAGACTTTATCAATCGAAAGATCAGGGCTTTATACTTATCTTAATATATTTTGAAGCTATATAGAGCTTTTCAAGATTAGACAGACTTTAGCATCTGTATTTATAGGTGTGATGACTTATTTAAAATATATTAATCTCACGCCAGATCTCTATTCTCTTATTTTATTCTCTTCAGCTTTATTTTTAGTGACGGCAGGAGCAACTGGTGTGAACATGTTTTTAGATGCTGATATAGACTCGATTATGATTAGAACTAGAAACAGGCCTATTCCTTCAGGAAGAATTGAGAGATACAGAGCTTTTATAACATGTCTTGTTATAATGATCTTAGGACTCTACATATCATATGTATTAAACATATATGTGTTTATCTCAGCATTTCTAGGCGTATTAATCTTCGACATATTATATACGTTGATCCTTAAGAGAAGAACTCCTTGGAGTGTTGTCATATGTAGTAGCGCCGGCGTTATGCCTGTGATCGCTGGAGCCTCTTTATCAGGGAGAATAGATATAGAGGTTCTATATTTATCTATGATGATCTCTTTATGGAGTCTTATTCATATATGGACTACAAGTATTAAATGGGCAGATGATTATAGAAATGCACATATACCGATGCTCCCAGCTGTGTATGGTGCTGAGAAGAGTATTGAAACAATATTCGTTGCGGTATCAATACTTTATATATTCAATATTCTGATGTATATAAAAGGCTTCTTAAGCGTGATGACACTCATTTTCTCATATCTCATACTACTGATCATGATTATCTTAGGCATCAAAAGTCTTGTGTCAAAAAAATATGAGAAATACTCCTATATAATGTTCAAGATAAACACATTATATCTGATTATATTTTTTATCTTTTATCTTCTAAACCTATGATCTCATAGACGTTCGAACTTATCCTCCTCCAACTCTCTCTAATTTAAGACTTGTTGAAATAGATTCGCTCATCATTATAAGTCCTATGCTGTATATCAATATGAATAATGACGGGTAGAGAATAACCTACCAAGCATCTCTATAACAGCTCCAGTAGCGTCTGCCCAGTATAATGTCTTCCTCTACACATTGCCATTACTAGTCTTCTGAGCATAAGTCACAGCAACATTACTGATAAAAATAGACGCTATTATCATAGAAAGGATCAAGGTGTTTAATAATACATACATAAGACTCCTAGTCTTCATCTTATAGAAACCTCCAAAAAATTATGTAGGCAACCTTTAATAAATGGTGAGTTACGTAACAATTTACGAATATATTATCTCTTCAAAAAATATTTTATTGAGAATATGATTAGAGGAGCCGTGAGACATGTCATTACTGTCGGCAAAAGATCTTTGGCTGTTGTGATTCCTAAGAAATGGATTTATGGAATAGGTCTTAGAAAAGGCGACAAGATCTTTTTAACACTTAATAGAGACGGATCTATAACTCTATATCCTGTACCAAAAAGATTTATGAGGAGATCTAGGAAAGATAAGGTGGATAAATGTATAAATGTGTCTATAGAATCTTTGAATGATAGAATAGTTTTAAAAGAGATCTTGAGCAACCTTGTTTTTAATGGAGGCTCACTATGTATCAATAATATTGATATGATAAGAGATATGATGGCTAGTTTAGTGGGAGATTACGAGAAGCTTGTGAATCATTCTCTTGATTTTATTGAGAAAGGATTTGATTCTTTAGAGAAGTTTCTGATCAATATGGAGAACATTTATGCTGAGAAGATTCATGAGATAGAGTTTGAGATGGACATGATCTATTATTTATCTTTTAGAAGATATGTGAGAGAGTTCATAAAAGAACTTTATAAAGAGCTTGACACAGATCATATAGCTAGATATGCAGTGTATAACATATTGATCAAGATATCTGAAGACGTGATCGATTCTATAGACAGGATCATCTGGAGGATCTATGAGACAAAAACTTATTCAGAAGATATAAAAGACATAATAAGAAGTCTTAAAGATATTTCTCATGAGATCATTAGTTGTATCAGATATAAATGTGAGAGTAATGATCCAAGCGAATATTTCAAAGATCTTAATATTTTAAGAGCTAGATTAAGAAGAGATATCACGAGAATACCTCAGTCTATTCTTCCAGTAGTTATAGAGGTCGAAGGCTTGATCAATAATATAGAGAGTCTTCTTGAGATAGCTATTATAAAAAAAGAGATCAGCTCTCAGAGAGAAGAGAAAAAAGAGATGCAATTTTAAGGTACTATCTCTCCCATAACAACATATCTATGTGCTCCAGTGGCACCTACGATATTATTAGGCACTCCACTTAGAGTCTCATGAGCAAGAACAGCTATTCCCAGAGCCTCTTTAATCTTTGAATCTATCCCAAGATCTTCGTGAAACAATATTTTAAGTCTTCTCTCTCTAAGCTCTCTCTCAAGCATCTCCATAAGAAATCTATTTCTAACGCCTCCTCCACCTAGAACAACCTCATCTATTTTATATCTATTTAATATGAAAAGATCATAGTTTTTGATGATGCTATAGACAGTAAATGCTGTGACTGTTGCCACGATATCTTCTTTAGAAAGTTTTTTCTCAAATCCTCTCTTAATAATATCTCTAGCCATTTCTATCCCAAAGACTTCCCTACCAGTTGTCTTTGGAGGAGGTCTGGTTATAAACTCGTGTCTCAAAAGATCTTTTAATAAATCATGATCTACAGAGCCTCTTCTACCGATCTCTCCATCAGGATCATAGTTCAGTCCTGGGTAGAGTAGCGACACCACGTAATCAATAAGACTGTTTCCAGGGCCGGTGTCAAAAGCATATATTTCATCTCTCGAGGCGTTGGCCGGAATTACTGTGGCATTAGCTATTCCTCCTATATTCTGAATGATTCTTCCCTTCTTAGGGTCTGATAACAACACGTAATCTACATACGCTATTATAGGAGCTCCCTGACCACCTGCGGCGATATCTCTGATCCTGAAGTTTCCCACCACAATTCTTCCAGTTCTCTCTGCGATAACCTGTGTAGACCCTATTTGAAGAGTACATCTGCTGGAAAGATCTTTTGTAGAGAAGTATTCTGGAAAATGATAAATGGTCTGACCATGAGATCCTATAAGATCTATCTCAGAAATCTTTATTGAAGAATTCTCCAAAGAATCTTTCAAAGCTTTTGAGAAAAACTCTGCAACAAGAAAATTTAGTATACACACGTCTCTGACGACTCCTCTCTCTAATGTCTGAAGAATATAACTTCTCAACTCAGGATGGTAAGGGACAACGTCTTTATGAAGAATCTTGTGTCTAATATTTTTCTCATGACCTTTCAGCTCTACAGCGACGATGTCTACTCCATCAGCTGAGGTGCCTGACATTAGTCCAACTACTATTCTCTCATCTTTGAGAATAGTGTCTACAAGTCTTTTGGCAACTGGTGTGCTCATGATGTTTCCTTAGAAATCTTTATTTTATAAAGTTTTTAATAATGGAACAATATCTTAGGAGGTGATTCATATGTTGAAAGGAGTTGTAGAAGGGTTCTACGGATCTTTCTGGAGTTTTGATGACAGGATCAGTGTGATAGACTTCATGTATAAAAATGATCTTAACATCTATATATATGGTCCGAAAGATGATCCTTATCATAGAGTTAGATGGAGAGAGAGTTATCCAGATAAAGATATGGAGAGATTTAAAATGTTAATTGATTATGCAGAGAGATATAACATAGATTTCTCAATCGCGTTATCACCAGGTCTTGATATAGACTATGAATCTGATAAAGATCTTAAGTTGTTAATTGATAAGATCGCGAGATTCATAGATCTAGGCTCTGACATCGTCTCTATATTTCTTGATGATATACCAGCTGAAAAAGAAGATCCTGTTGAACTAGCTGATAAACAGGTCAGATTTCTTAATAAAATTTTTAGAGAGTTATCTCCGAGAGAAATGATCTTTTGTCCAACACATTACTGGGGTTTTAAAAGAGAGTATCTTGAGAAACTTAGAGAGTTAGAGAGCAAGATACATGTGATGTGGACAGGCAGAGCAGTTATTTCTCCAAAGATTACAAGAGAAGATCTTGAGATTTTCAAAGAGATTGTGGATAGAAAACCTTTTATATGGGATAATTATCCTGTGAATGATTTTTTCACTGTAAGAGGTGTTAAAAGACTTCATCTAGATTATATAAAAGGTAGAGATCCTGAAATCATTAATTATATAGATGGCTATGTCTCTAATCCTATGAATGAGGCTGAGCTTTCTAAAATATCTTTATACAGCATCTCAAAATTTTTGAAAGGATATAGAACAAGTATGAAAGACGTTATTGAATATGTAGACAGATATGTGGAGGACGATCTGTTTGAGGAGATTATAATGTTCATATTATTTAACAGGTCTAGCATCTTGGATCTTTATGCCGATATAATCCCCTCTCCTGATGATGGTGACAAACTTATTAAATTATCTGAGTATCTAGAGAGGAATATTAGAAATAAAAAAATGTTTGCCGAGATAAAGGATGTGCTTGTTTTTCTCAAAGAGCTTGGGGTAAAGATCAAGAGTGGTGAGAAGATTATAAAGACAAATGTATATGCTGCAGGACTTTATAAGCCGTTTACAAGACCTGAGAGAGTTTTAGAATTGTTTGGCAGAGAAGACGTCTATGTCAAACCCTGGTGGTATAGAGAAGATTAGCTAGGAACATGTTTTTCCTAATGCTATTGATATATATCTCCATGTAGAGGGGTCTCCCTCATCAAGTCTCCAAACAGCTACTCCCTTGATCTTTTTGTCCACAGCTATTAATGCTCTGTAGAATGTCATCTCTCCATCTACATAATAAGCTACTGAGCCGTCTGGAAGAACTATTTTTCTCTCCATCACACTTTCATCAGTTGTGTAACCATATTTGGAGGAAAGATCTTTCCAATCTTGATATAAAAGCCATTTGACTCTTGATCCTGTCGAACTCCATATACTACCATAATTAGGTATTCCTAGAACAAGCTTCTCTTTAGGAATATATTTGAGAGCATAATCAACCACATCTTTAACCCACCATATGGGTGCAATAGGCTTTGGGACGCCACTCCACTCATAGAAATCATATGCCATCAATATTATCGCGTCAACAGATGTTTTGCCAAGCTTTTCATAATCATAAGTCATAGTATATGAGGAGGGCCACTCAGTTCTCTTTCCAGGAACATCTACTGTGAGAATCAGATTATTCTCATGCATTAACTTTGATAAGACATCTATAAAATATGCAAAGTCTCCTGAGTTATCTGGTAGTGAGACCTCGAAATCAATGTTATAGCCTATGTATCCAAATCTCTTTGCTTTATCGATCAATATATTTGCGAATCTATAGATTTTCGATAGATCAGTTATTAAACTTCTAACACGATCAGCATTTGCAGAAACAACCATAGGCATAAGACTAATGTTGTTGCTCCTCAGATCATTGATAAAAGACTGATCCTCGGCGCATCTAGACGTATAAGCTCCCACACCAAGATCTTCGGATAAATAATACCAGTCTGGTGAGACAACGTCTATGACGCCTCTGTATCTAAGTATAAGATCTTTATAAGATCTGTTGCATGTAGACAACATCCATGCGATAACCATCTGATCACCTGCTCCAATCTTTGGTACAGTTGTCACAATAAAAGTCTGAGTATTATTAAAAACTCTCGTGACATAACTAGTATAGTTATAAATCTGTGTAACATACAAAATGTTTGTATATATAGAGACGATTGTCATAGTTGATGTGTAAGTCTTTTCATGATATAAAATCATCGTCTCAGTCCGAGGCGTCAGCGCGTAGCTGTAGAAAGAGGCTGTGGCTATATAGCCGATTACGACTCCTATGATCAACATTAAGATCATTATAATACTCATCTTCATAATAATCCCATAATATTTGATTTGAATACTTCAAGATAAATGACTTGTTACGTATTTTCTCATTATCTACATTGATGTAGTTATAATTTTAAATATAAAGATTAATAGTTTTTAATGGTTATCCTGATTGATTATAGATGAGTTGTTAAGAGAAGTAATGTCCTCAATATTAGTATCAGCTTTATATGCATTAGCTGCCTTAGGTCTGACTTTAAGTTTTAAAGTGACTAAAATAGCTAATCTGGCTCATGCTGAGTATATTGTCATAGGATCTTATGTAGCTGCTTATTTAACATTGATATATATAGATCCTTTGTTAAGTCTATTAGTCTCTGCATTGATCATAGGATCTATTGCTATAATAATTGATGAATTATTTTATAAACCTCTTTATAGAAGAGGTGCGACATCTCTACAACTTTTTGTAGCATCAATTGTCAATATATGCTGATATGAAAGATCTTTTGTTTCTAAACTCTGCATATTCACGTCAGCCTATACTCTCATGAAGATCATCGTTAGAGTAGCAAGTCTTCATAATGGCAGAATAATTTTTGATGAAAATGATATATCTCATGAGCCTCCTGAGAAGAGGATTCTAAGAGGAATAGGATATCTGCCACAGCTTAATAACATCTTTCCAGATCTTACTGTAGAGGAAAATCTTGAGTTAGGAGGATATCATCTTGCTAAAAATGAGATTAGAGATAGAATAAATAGAGTATATGAGCTGTTTCCTCTTCTAAAAGAGAGAAGAAGATTATTAGCAGGATCTTTAAGTGGAGGTGAGAGACAGATGCTTGCTATAGGAAGAGTTTTAATGAGCGATCCTAAGCTGATCATATTTGATGAGCCTTCTGCAGGACTTGCCCCAAAAATTGTTGTCGCAATCTTTGATGTAATAAAAAAGATTAGAGAAATGGGAAAAACGATCATATTAATTGAGCAGCTGGCTAAAAAGGCTCTTGAGAATTCTGATAGAGGAGTTCTAATGAGAAGTGGTAGAATAGTGTTGATAGATGAAAGCAAAAAATTATTGTCTTCAGGGGAGCTTGGCAGATCATTCTTAGGAATCTAAAAGATTTTTAGGATAAATATTTAATTTCTTTTTCTTTTTCTCAGCAAGAATATGTGGATGAGATATGAGTAATTATGTTAAGCCTGTGAAGAAGGTCTCGTTCTCAAGATCTTTTATGAAAGATCTTCTTCTAAAGACGTTTTTAAAAAAAGATAAATGGATTGATCTTTATGACAAGCCTATTAAATATCTTCTTATATACAGCAGAGATTTTATTGCAGATTTCTTTGAGATCGAGATTAGAAACGATCTTTTCTCAGAGAAAGATTCTATAGAGATCTTGAGAGGAATAGCGATCAGTCTTATAGATAAGAATATATACGAGGCTCTCTCTATATATAAAAAAGATCGTTGGGAGACATATTTTATAGAGAAGATAATTGACACATATATAGATCTTAGCGATGAAAAATATATATGTGTAAGAGATGGTTTCATATCAGAAGACATTGAGAAGATCTATAGACATGTATATAGAAGACATGTCGTCTCAAAACCTCTATTTTTTCATATCAAAGATGTTGTTACAAAAATGATCTTTATGATTAGACTGTATAAAGAGTATTATAGACATATGAGAAATATTGAACATAATATCATGATCCTTGATAAAATATATTTCTCAGAATAATTGTCCCTCTATAGGCTGGTTATACAATATTTATAATATTATTATACTCTTTTTATCTGAGGAGCATCTCATGAGTTTGTTAGAGACAATTCAAGAGCTACTAGACGGATCAGAGTGGAGAAAAGATCATTGGAAGCTTTTTGTGATAATATCTTTATCATTTACAACCGAAAGCTTTGTCCTTTAGGGCGAGGATGAGTAGAAAGATTTATAATCTTCTCATGTTCTGATCTTTTTTGGAGAGGCTTTATGACGGCTGGTGATGAGGGGTTTCTAACTCTCTCGATAGGAATGAGGGTTAGTCCTGAGCCTGTCGTCATAGAGCTTCTTCACAGATATAAAGATGCACTA
>Ga0326761_1000021_pt1 | contig 43214 bp, 44 predicted proteins | sample GCREP_P_FD_207739 | JGI IMG/M metagenome (GOLD analysis project Ga0326761, IMG submission 207739) | Hot spring water microbial communities from Geyser Creek Basin, Yellowstone National Park, WY, United States - GCR.EP_P | ecosystem: Environmental > Aquatic > Thermal springs > Unclassified... | reverse complement strand
CACGGCTATAACTACCGTCAGGTAGAGCGTTACCCCGCGTATCACTAGGTGCCTTATCAGCCGCTTCGAGACCATGGCCGAGCACACCCGTTATCTCCTTGTTTAAATATTTTTCCGTAATACCACTTAGAAAATTATACGGAGAGAATCTTAAACGAGAAGGCACTTAAGGAGTAGAAATGCAGTAAAAAGATTTTTTAATTTTTCCCTCCTTAATTTTTACTGCTTCACTGCGGCTTTAGGCTTTCTCAACGCCAGGAACACAGCCACTAAGGCTATGATCAGGCTTATGACAGATATCGCCATCAAGATGTTCGCCGTGCTCTGGAGAGACGCCGCTGTGCTCGCGAGGTCGGAGACCTTGCTCCTCAGCTCGCCTACTCCCGACTCCACGCCCGCAATCCTGGACTCGAGCAGGCTTCTGGTGCCCGCGACCATCGCCTGGAAGTAGGCGACCTGCGGGATGACCGTGAACGGAGCCTCCTTGATCGCCGGGGTTGCCACGTCCTTGCTCAGAGCGATCACCATGAACCTGTAGGACCCGGGTGCGAGCTTACCTGTGTCCTCTGGGGACAGCTTCGCCTGCCAGGTACCCTCAGCGGCTGGGGTTGCACTGCCCTTTGCGAGAACATTCCCAGCTGCGTCCATTACCATGAACTTGACGAAGTCAATCCTAGCATTGGGGTAGGGCTTGCCAGCATAGCTCAGCCTGATCGTGAAGGTTGCATCGAGCCCTGGCACAACGTTCTCCGGCGGCTGGATGGCAGCCTCGGGTACCGGCGGCTCGGCGAGCCAGTCCCACCTGTCGGACTTGTCCGGGTAGTTCCTGTTGGCCTTCAGCACTGCTATGTGCGCGGTGAAGTCCGCCCTGTCCAGGTAGTACGGGCCGTCACCAACCCAGAAGTGCTTGTGCTCCGCGTACCACTTCTTGAGAGCCTCGTACCTTGCCTTAGCCTCGTCCACCTTGACGTACTTGCTCATGAACTCCTTGAAGGGTATGTAGCCCTCAGCGATGCTCTCGTCCAGCATCTTCGCGAGTATTTCGAGGCTGGGCCCGCCGATGTAGTTCATCCACTCTACCTTCATCTTGCTAGCCTTACTCGAGCTGAAGGCAAGGAGACCCTTCTCCTCCGCCCTGATACCGATGGCGTAGGCGTGCCACGGGATGCTAGCCCAGCCTGCAAACGCGGAAACTATCAACTCAGCGTCGAGAGACGTGTAGTTGACGTAGTACTCGATGACCAGCGGTGACGTGCTCACAATCCTCCAGGCCCTGAACGGCTCCCTCCAGGCCCGGAAGCCGGGCAATGCAGCCTCGTCGTAGAGCGGGCTGCTCGGGTCAACCCTCGCGAAGGTCAGCGGCCAGGTCACCAACCAGTCCGCAAGGCTCATCGTGGTGCCATCGTGGTACTTAATCTTCCCGATAACATCGCCATAGTTCACGACTATCTTTACCTGCGCGTACTTCTCACCAGCCTCTCCCGCAGTGACCACCTTGCCCGCCTTCACGTCGTAGCTGTACCACGCGTCAGCCGGGATCTCAACCTTATCCACAAAGGTCAGCTTACACCAGTCGCTCGAGCTCTGGGTGGAAGTGCCCTTGAGGGCATACACCTCAGCGCTCACAGCCCTCTCAGGCATGGGCAACCCTGTGTAGGGGTTGATCAGGAAAGCTGAAGCCAGCGTACCGTAGATCAGGAGGGTGTCGTAGATCCAGTTTGTCCCTGCTACAGGGTTCCACGGTTCAACGAGAACCTCGCGCATATACGCCTTGACGCTGCCTCCAGCCTTACCAACGAACCTCAGCGTCCTAATCGATATTGCGGACCATAGACCGCCGCTCAGGTCGGCTGCCAGTGTAACATCCTTGCTGTAGATCCACGGGGTTATCTGGTCGAGAAGCCAGACTCTCACAGAGTCCTTCAGGGCGAGCACTAAGGCCTTTGCCATGAGCTCCTGCCTCTCCTCGATCGTCTTAAAAGCCCTGTTCCAGAGCCTCGTGGCTATATCCATGAAGACAGGGTCTGGCTTGTATGCCTGCCAGAGCGGCTCAGGCCTGCCTAAGGGCGTGTAGAAGTACCCGAAGTTATCGGCATCATCCCTGCTCACCACGGTTGTTACCCATCCTCCGGTGTAGACGTGCCACAGACCATCAGCCGGGTTCCCGCGTATCCAGATTGGGCTCGCCTCCCTGGCGGTCTTATACATCCTCTCAACAGTGAAGCCAAGCTTCTCGAGCTGGTCTGCCACGTAGTCGCCGATCTGCCTCCTCTGGTCCTCCACCCTTATGAGGAACTTAATCACCACGGGCTTGCCCTTGTAGTACCACTTACCATCCTTGTACTCCGCACCCATCTTGGCCATCTCCTCGAATATGATCTCCTTGCCCTTCTCGAAGTTGTAGCTGTACTGGGCCTCCAGCAGCTTGGCTACGTCAGCCAGCTTCGCGTACTCTGGGAACTGCGAGACGAGCGGGAACCACTTGGGGACAGCAAAGCCCAGCATGAACTCGTTGACTATGTAGTTCCTGTCGACGATGTAGTTCATGGCTTCCCTGATTCTGGGGTTGCTGAAGGGGTTCAGCTCGCCAGTCTTCGGGAACTCTGGGCCCACGGGGTTAAAGGTCAGCTCGTAGTAGAGCCCGAAGGAGTACTTGTACTTGATATTGGGGTCAGTCTTTAATCTCTGGGCAATCGCAGCATCAAGTTTCACATCGGTGAAGAATACGTGAGCATCGCCCTTTGCTATCATGTCCATGACTTTAGCAGGGTCCCCCTCCTTCGCGAAGGCAATCTCGTCAACCCATGGGCCCTGGAGCGGCTGCGGCTGGGCGCTGAGGAGCGGCGCAAGAGAGGCTGCTATGAGGAGCAGGACGAGTAATAATGAAGCTTTGCCTTTCATGGTTTTGTCGGAGCATTCCTTGTAGTGTTGCCCTATATAAGCTTTTCTATCTCTTTCGCCACAGCAAGAATTTCCTAAGACAAAGACGCAACCCTCTAAGCGAAGGTGTTAAATATTTTTCAAAGTGCGGGGAGAGGTATTGATTATTATTCCTAATTAACAATAGGCTATAAGCCATGCTTTCTGGTCTCAAGGATTACCAGGATTGCTGCAGCTAGCATTGGGGTGAATAGCAGGAGAGGCATGTTTCTTTCAATAAATTTTATCACCTCTCTAACTGGGTCTATCTGCTTTATGTATTTCTGTCTATTGATTATTAACTTTACTGATGAAATAGGTATTTCTTCTACTTGGAGTTGAAGATCGGACGCTTGGAGGGAGGGGCATTCCCTAGCCTTGACTACCGACCAGAGGGGTCTCCAGCCGTAGAGCCCTGTGAGGATCCTTGGTGCTTGCTCCTTGAAGTCTAGCAGGTCTACTGTAAGTGGCGTAGCTCCCTCCCCTAGGCACGCAGCTTTCTCCTGGGGGTTGAGCACAGCTATGCAGCTACCTATCTTGACTGCAGTTGCTGTGTTGCGGGATCTGAGCGGTGTTACTTGTCCTGCGCTAGAGTTCACGATCAGCGCTGTGCTTGGCTCTAGGGTCCAGGGGTCCTTCAAGGTGTAGTTCACGAGTAGGGTGAAGCTCGCATCCTCCTCGAATCTCCCGTAGAGTGCTACAACGTAGGAATTCTCTGCCTTGAAGACGGCGGCTGCGTACTCATTCTCGTACCCTACAGCCGCGGAGAGGTAGGTCAACCCCCCGATATCCGAGACCCTCACTATGAAGGCATCCGGGGTCCCCGTTCCTCCCACAGTGGTGCCCACGACCAGGATTGAGCCGTTCTTCATCGGAGCCGCGTCCTCGGCGGACTCGCGCCCTGCCCCTCCAACCGCCACGCTTTCAACGAGTTTGAGGTCGGGTGTGACCTTGGCTATCAGCACATCACTCTGCGAGACGTTGTAGGCGTAGGTGTCCCCGATGACCAGTATGCTGTTGCCGCCTGCCAGCACCCTTTTGGGGTGGTCGTCGAAGGCTACGCTGCCGAAGGCTAGCGAGCCCTCTACTCTGCCTGTTACGTAGTTGTACTTGACTATGATCACGTCCGACTCTACTACTGGGGTATACCGGTAGATATAGCCGGCAATGTAGAGGGTATCGTTTACGGGCAGGAGGTCTACGCCGTAGAGCGGGGCCTCTGAGTAGATTACTGTGACGCGCGGCCTCCCTCCGCTGGGGAGCTGCACGAGCAGGACTGCTGGGAGGCCATCGAGGTACGCTGTGCCGACGAAGAAGAAGCTTTCTCCATGTGCAGCGGCGCTCAGCAGGTAGCCTCTAACCCGGAGAATATACGCCTTAGACAACGCCCCCGATGAAAACCCGAGCAGCGGGAAGTCCAGCCTGCCCGACCTAGCGGACCCGCTGAAGAGCAGCACGCCGTCTTCAACGCTGGCAAACAGTACATTCGGTGCGAGCTCCTGGCTAGGCTGTGGGTGGAGAGCTGGGAGGGTGAGAATAAGCAGCATTAGGGGCAGCACGGCAGCACCGCGCCACCGTAAACCTCGCCTTCCCTGCGGGTAGGTGCGCGCGAAAGGTATGCACCGCCTCGGCACGAGCACGAGTTAGGGAGGGGCACCGCGCATAAAAGCATTGCAGGGGTGGGAGAAAAAGTTTGACTCCGCCTGTAATGCGAACATCATTTATAAAGCTGGGGCGGTGCTACCGCTGGGATGGTGGACGAGAAGGATCTCGAGATAGTGAGGCTGCTGTCGGAGAACGCGAGGAGGACTCTGACCGAGATAGCGGAGAGGCTGGGCATCAGCGACGTCGCCGTGAAGAAGAGGATTGACAAGCTGGAGAGGGAGGGGGTGATCAAGAAGTACACGGTTGTCGTGGAGCCGAAGAAGCTTGGCTTCAACGGGGTGGCGCTCGTGGGCATCGACACCGAGCCTGATAAGGTGCTGAGCGTGGCGAGCGAGGTTGCAAGCAAGGAGTACGCGGCGGCGGTGTACGTGACCACCGGGGACCACATGGTGATGGTGGAGGTCTGGACGAGGAGCAGCAAGGAGCTCATGGCCGTGCTGGAGGAGATAGGGAGGATAGACGGCGTGAAGAAGGTCTGCCCCGCCATAGTGCTCGAGAGGATCAAGTAGCAGGCCTGCTCCGCAGGAGGGAGCGGAGGAGCAGCAGGACCTTTGCCTGTAGCCTCAGCTCGCTGGGGCTTCTCCCGAGCATGAACAGGCCCTTCTCCCTGAGCCTCTCGAGGGCCCTGCCCAGCTCGTCCTCCCTCATCCCCGCCAGCCTCGCTGCCTCGGGGAAGGTGCCGCCCCTTGCCAGCGCCTCGAGGACGCGGGCTTCCTCCTCGCTCAGCTCCGGGGGCTCTGCAGGCAGCAGCCTGTCGAGGACGCTGACGAGCGCCTTCTCGACAAGCTCCGCGAGCTCCTCGGGGCTCACGAAGTGCATGTACTCGGGGAGGAGGATCACCTGCACCCCCAGCTCCTCCGCGAGGGCTCTCGCCGAGTCGTCCGAGAAGCCGCGCGCGAGGATCAGGGGCTTCGCGCCGAGGAGCCTCGCGTTCGTGTACGCCTGCCTGACGTCGGTCACGCTGACCTTGCCCGACTTCACCTCCACGGCGTAGAGCTCGCCCTGCTTGCGGGCCACGAGGTCCACCTCTGCTATCTCCGAGGAGCCCTTCACGATCTTCTCGCGCCTCCCCAGCACCTCGAAGCCCTCGCTCTCGAGCACGAAGAGCGCCAGCTGCTCTGTCCAGAAGCCCCTAGACACGCTCAACCACCTCCAGCCGCGGCTCCGAGACCCACATGCTCCTGAACATGCTCCTCGCCTCCTCGAGGGTTAAGAGCTCGCCGGCGCCTGCCGCTCTCCTCTCCTCCAGCCTCCACCTGGCGGCAGAGGGCGTGAAGCGCCACAGCGCGTAGCCCCAGAACTCCTCCCACTGCGACACGGCTGAGTAGAGCCTCCGGAACTGCATGCGGGCTGCGTGCTCCACGAGCCCCTCGTCCTCGAGGGGGTAAGCCTTGGAGAGGGTTAGCTCGTAGAGGCTCCTGTAGGGGCACAGGGAGCACGACACCCTCGGCAGCCCGTCTAGGTAGTGCGGGTGCACGAGGCCGCGCTCCCTGAGGACCTGGGCCACCGCGAGGGCGGGGAGGTCGTAGACGAGGTTCAGAGTCTTCCCGGCTATGTACGCGCTCCTGGAGAAGGCTAGCGAGAGCCTCTCCATCCTCTTGCCAGACTCGGCCAGCCTCTCCGCCCTGGCTTCGTAGTCGGGGGAGAGCCTCCTCCGAGCCTCCCTTAGAGCGCGCATCTTGAGGGATGTGCACCACCTGGAGCCTCTGCGCGGCAACCCCTCCCTGCTCAGGTAGAACAGCATCTGGCCTCTGTTCGCCTCCACGACCTCAAGGTCGTACCCGAGCTTCCCGGCTATGCGCTCCGCGTGATCCACGCTGCTCGGAGGCTCGAGGTAGGGCACGTGGACGTAGACGGGCGTCACCCTGAAGCCCACCCGCTCGCTGAGCAGCGAGATCAAGAGCAGGTTGAGCGAGCTATCCTTGCCACCGCTGAAGTCAACGAGCACGTGACGCCCCCTCAGCTTATCACCGATAGCCGCCGCTGCCTTGGCCACCCTCTCCTCGAGGTCCACAGGAGAGATCCTCGGCTCCAGCGGGGGCTCGTAGAAGGCTCGGAAGAAGGTGGTGCCGCCGCTGTGCAGAAGACCCCAGTCACCCTCCCACAGGTAGTACCTGGAGGACCCATCGGCGAAGACCTCCAGGTAGTCGGAGAACGTGCGCACAAAGCCTGCAAGCCTGCCCTCCCTGAAGAACGGGTAGTACTCCATCATAGCGCGCCCACCCCCGCAGGTTTGGGGAGGCATCGAGGCACACGGTCTCCCAGCGGCTCTAGCGCGGCGCTACCGCGCCACCGCATGCCCAGCTTTCTCCGCGGGTTGGAGCTAGCCACCCGAGTAGCCTCCAGCTTCAGCGGGGTCGGAGGAGCTTCCGGTCTGCCGAGCACGCGCACACCAGCTAAAGGATCTCGACCCTGATCCTCCCCTCGAGCGCCTTCCTGAAGCTCTCGGCGTCGCGCTCGCTGCCCACGATCTCCCCGTAGTGCATGGGAACCGCCACCTTTGGCTCTATAGCCAGCGCAGCCTTCGCGGCCTCCCGGGCGTCCATCACGTAGACGCCGCTGACCGGGAGCAGCGCGATGTCGACGCTGCCGCGTAGCCGCTCCATCTCAGGTATGTAGTCCGTGTCACCGGCGTGGTAGATCGTGACGCCGGCCAGCTTGACCAGCACGCCTATTCCCTGGTACTCCCTGGGGTGGAAGGACTTCTGCACGTTGTACGCCGGGACCGCCCTGAGCTCCACCCCCTGGATAACGATGCTGTCGCCTGGGCGCAGCAGCTTGTAGGAGTAGCCGAGACCCTTCACCTTCTTCTCGCAGTTAACGCTAGCCACAATCACCGCGCTCGGCTTCGCAACCTTGGAGATGTCCTCGGGGCTGCAGTGGTCGTAGTGGTCGTGAGTGCAGACCACGATGTCCCCGTCGCGGGGCGCTCTAGCCACTCTGAAGGGGTCTATGTAGACCACCTTCCCGCCTCCTGAGACTCTGAAGGCCGCGTGGGAGAGCCTCTCGAGAACAATGCCGCTATACTCGAGCCTGCCCATACCTGCTCGAGAAGGTTAGCGCGCACCCTGCATTAATTACTTTCTCGGCGCCTTGGCTTCTGCGCTCATGGCAGCTTCCCCGGAAGCATGAAAGGGCGGCCCCGGCCGTGGCAACTACCCCGCGTGTTCAGGAGAGCCTGATAAGGGGGTCGCCCTGCCTGACCGTGGCGCCCTCCTTCACGTAGACCTCCTCCACCACGCCCTCTGCGTCGGACTTCACCTCGACCACCGTCTTCATCGACTCTATGAGCACCAGGGTGGAGCCTTTCTCAACGCGGTCTCCCCGCCCCACGGCGACCTTGGAGACCCTCCCCGTGATCGGGGCGCGGACGACACCCTTACCGACTGGGGGTGGCTCAACCCTCTTGACAACACCCGACTGAAAGACGGAGAGCACGGTCTCCAGGGGGCTGGCGCCCTCGGGAGTCTCAACCTCGACCTCGTACACCTCGCCATCCAGGACGACGATGAAGCGCTTCTTCAAGCTTCCACCTCCGCGGAGGCGGGGTCGTCTATGTCGAGAGCCCTTGAGAGCCTCCAGGCGGAGACGGGCCTGTGCACCGCCTGCGCGGCACGCCGCGAGGCTCGTGAGCGAATGTACGCGATCACCGCGGCGAGCACCGCCGCCCTCTTGCCCGGCAGCATGATCTACACCGGCGGCACCCCGTGCTTCCTCGGCGGGCGGGGATGTTTCTCGCGCTTGTCCAGCAGGTGGAGCAGCGCCCTGTACAGGTAGGCCCTGGTCTCCCTGGGCAGCACCACGTCGTCAACGTAGCCCCTGGCGGCGGCGACGTAGGGGTTGGCGACCTCGGCCCTGTACTTCTCGGCGAACTGCTTCGCCAGCTCCTCGGGGTTCGGGGCCTTCTCCAGCTCCCTCCTGTAGATCACCTCGATAGCCCCCTCGGGCCCCATCACCGCTATCTCCGCGGTGGGCCACGCGATCACGTAGTCCGCGCCGAGGTGCTTGCTCCCCATCGCGATGTACGCCCCGCCGTACGCCTTCCTCATGATGACGGTGAGCTTGGGGACCGTAGCGTCGGAGTAGGCGTAGATGATCTTCGCACCGTGCCTTATCACGCCTCCGTGCTCCTGCACCGTGCCCGGGAGGAAGCCGGGCACGTCGACCAGCGTGACTATCGGGAAGTTGAAGGCGTCGCAGAAGGTCACGAACCTCGAGATCTTGTCCGAGGAGTCTATGTCGAGGCAGCCCGCCATGTAGGCCGGCTGGTTCGCCACGACGCACACAGGGTAGCCGCCCAGCCTCGCGAAGCCCACCACCGCGCTCTGCGCGAAGAGGGCGTGCACCTCGAGGAACGAGCCCCTGTCGAAGACGCGGGCTATGACCTCCCTCACGTCGTAGGGCTTGACCGGGTCCTCAGGCACAACGCCGTCGAGAGCCGGGTCCTCGCGCAGGGGGTCGTCGCCCGTGTCCAGGAAGGGCGGGTCCTCAGCGTTGTTACTAGGCAGGTAGCTGAGCAGCCTCTTAATCAGCCGTACCGCCTCCAGGTCGTCCTCGACCACGAAGTGCGCCACGCCGCTCCTGGTAGCGTGGACCTCGGCGCCGCCCAGGCTCTCGTGTGTGACGTCCTCGCCCACGGAAGCCTTGACGACCTTAGGGCCCGTGATGTACATGTAGCTCTTCCTCGTCATCACAATGAAGTCCGCCAGCGCGGGGGAGTACACAGCGCCGCCGGCGCAGGGGCCGAGGATGGCGACTATCTGCGGGACCACCCCGCTCGCCATGACGTTCCTGTAGAAGATCTCACCGTAGCCCTTCAGCGAGTCCACTCCCTCCTGGATGCGCGCGCCGCCCGACTCATTCAGCCCGACAACTGGAACCCCGATCTTCACAGCTAGCTCGAGCAGCCTGGCGATCTTGGACGCGTGCATCTCGCCGACGCTGCCTCCCATGAAGGTGAAGTCCTGGGCGTACACCGCGACCCTCCTTCCATCCACGGTGCCCAGGCCCGCGATCACGCCGTCGCCGTACGCGACCCTCGACTCCATGCCGAAGCCCGTAGCGCGGTGCCGTACAAAGCGGCCGATGGGTACGAAGGAGCCCTTGTCGAGCAGTGCCTCCACTCTCTCCCACGCGGTGAGCTTGCCCTGCTCGCGCAGCTTCTGGGCGGCTGCGGGGTCGGCCACCTCAGTCTTTTTCCTAAGCTCTAAGAGCTGTGAGAACCTATCGCCCATCAGCTACCCGCCTCAGCTTACCTCCAGCACCCAGGCCTCGTACTCCACCCCGCCTATGCTCACGCGGACGAGCTCAGCACCCTTCTGGACGATGTCTGTGAGCAGCTCGAAGTAGCGCTGCAGCCTGTGAGCCGCCTGGAGCCAGTCGCCGTTATCGCTGAGAAGCGACGGGGGGACCTTCAGCGCCGCGAGGAGGCGCCCGCTCACCCCGTTCTGCCCGTTGGGCTCCGTGCTCAGCTCGACCCCGCTGCTCAAGGGCACCTTCCTCTCGGCTGGCGCGCGAAGACCCCTCACCGAGACGTAGGCCCTCCCCTCCGCGAAGACGCTCAGGCTCCTCTCCACGTAGAGGGCCGACCAGGTCCCAGCCTTCCTGCCATCCACTGCCACCGCGGCAGGCCCGGTGACAGCGGCGAGCACCGGGTGCGAGGTCTCCACGAGCAGCTCGCCACCTCTGAGCTCGATCGCAGGGGACATCAGGGGGTTCAAGCACAGCAGGTTTGCAGCCGCGTGAGCATACCTGTCGAGGGAGGCTGAGGGGGCTGGCGACAGGAACGCCTTCTCAGCTACGCGTATTACGATCGTCATACCTGGCTGGGGAGGCTGACGGCCCATGTGGTATTTAAGCGTTGTCGAGGGGTTCATCAGCAAATGTCGAAAGCCCGCCAGGAACCCCTGGACGAATTTTCGCAAGCGCAATTAGACGACCCAGTCTTCAACGTCAGTCCTCCTCAGCACGAGAACCCGCACGAGACCTGCGAGGAGCACCACTAGCCAGAGCACCTGGTAGAAGAAGAGGTAGAGCGGGTAGAGGTAGGCCTCTGAGCGCATGGAGAGCTTCTTCGATGCGGCGATGTGCCAGGTTGTGAAGACGAGCAGCGTGGCCAGCAGCGGGGCCGCTGTGAGCAGGTAGGCCAGCTGGATGTGGAGCGTAAGGAGCGTGGCCACGGGTAGCAGCTGCGAGACCAGGGATGACAAGCCTATCAGCAGCAGCGCGGCCGCTTTGAAGCGGTCCAGGTTGTACAGGATAAGGGTCATTGCGAACGTGATGAGCGATGGCAGAAGCAGCACCAGGCCGGGCAGCAGCACGTGCGGCATCTCCGCCACCGCTTTGAGGAGCACGCGGTAGTTCCTGCGGAGCCAGTCGGAGACGCCTATCGCCCACCTCTTGCGCTGCCTGTACCACTCACTCCAGCTCGCCGGCGGGTAGTTGAGCACGTAGGTAGAGTCCACGAAGGTGTACCTGAGGCGGTGGAGGAAGCACTTGAGCCCAAGGTCGAAGTCCTCCGTTAGCGTTGCGGGGAAGCCCCCAAGGCTCTCGAGGGCCTCCCTCCTGATCGCGAAGGCTGCACCGTTGAACGCCACGGTGTAGCCTGAAAGCCTCGCCAGCAGCATGCTGGCGAAGTTCACCGCCACGTACTCGATGCGGACTAGCCTCGCCAGCAGCGACCGCCCGGCGATTACCTTCTTCACATCCGCCACGTCGTAGCCCCTCATAGCCTCCACTATCTTGCCCAGGAAGCACTCGTCCTCCACAGCCACGTCGTCGTCGAGGAAGACTAGCACCTCCCCGCTTGACAGCTTAACTGCCTCGTTGAGCGCGTGCACTTTACCCCTTCTCTCATTGCTCACAACAAGCTTGCACCCGAGCTTCTCCAGGGCCTCCGCCACATCGGGAAGAGGCTCATCCACAGCGACAATCACTTCCTTTCGAGGATAGCTGTCGCCGAGCAGGCGCTCCACAAGCTCTACAAGCTCTCTCCCACCGCGGTAGGCCGGGATGATCACGGAGACTGCGGGCAGCTCGGCCTCCCCGCCGCCCAGGCCGTCAGCGCACCCCGATGAACACACTCGCGCCTAACACCCGCTGGGAATAAATCTTTACCTGGCATCAGCTAATGCGTGACCGAGAACCGCGTGTCCGCTCTGGTGCAGCTCATAGAGCACCTGGCCAGGCGCAGCATGTACAACAACGTGGGCAGGGTCACTCTGCAGGAGCTCCTCGAAGAGGGGTTCACGAGGGACGAGATAACCTCGGCCGTCAGAGAGCTGGGGAGGAAGTACAGGGTCGTTGTTGTGGGGGATTACATCAAGGTGTACTTCTGATGCGGATCGTCTACATCGACTGCCTGGGCACGCCTATCGGGGAGCTGTGCGTAGCCGTCTCAGACGGCCTAGCGCTGGCAGTGCACAGGCGCAGCAGGGTGCTCGAGATCGCCAGGCGCTACTCCCCAGACGTGAGGGAGGGGGGTGAGGCTCGCGAGCTTGCCGAGGAGCTGCGCGAGTACTTCGAAGTCGGAAGGGCGAGCTTCTCCTTCGACCCGGCGATGCCGGTTAACCCCCTGCGCGCCGCGGTGTACTCCGAGGTCAGAAGGATCCCCTACGGCTCTACAGCCACCTACGGGGAGATCGCCCGGAGAGTGGGCACGCACCCCAGAGTTGTCGGCCACGCGCTGAGGAGGAACGAGGTCCTCATACTAGTACCCTGCCACAGGGTTGTGGGAGCGCGGGGACTGGGGGGCTTCGAGCTCGGCCCGCGCGCGAAGGAGATCCTCCTAAACCTCGAGCGCGCGGGGAAGCCGCTGGGGAACTCCCTGACTCCGCGTGGTCTCAGCAGGGTGTGATGTCCTCACCCGTCGGACCACTGGCGGTTTCATCAGGCGGGGATGTGCATCGCCACGGCTTTAAAACACTTACACAGAGAGGAACAGGTTTTAATTAGCGCGCGTGCGAGTAAGCCCGTGACGGTGGTCCTCAGCTTCTGGGGTAAGGGGGGTGTCGGCAAGACAACCCTGTCGAGCTCGCTTGCCGTGCGCCTGGCGGAGAGGGGTTACAGGACGCTGCTGATCTCCACGGACTTCGTACCCTCCCTGGGCGACGTCCTGGGCCTAGAGGTGCCGCCCCGCCCCACGAAGGTTGCGGAGAACCTTTACGCCGAGCAGCTCACCGAGGACAGCATCATCGAGCTCTGGAAGCAGAGGTTCGGGGAGGAGGTCTACAGGGTGGCTTCAAGCATATTCCCCGTGGGTAGGGAGGTTATCGACTACGTGGCTGGAGCTCCAGGGATTGTGGAGGAGTTCGCCCTCTACTACGTGTACGAGCGGGCGCGCAGCAGCGGGTACGACTTCCTCGTCTGGGACACCATGGCCACGGGCGGTGGGCTGCGCATGCTCAGGATAGAGAAGGAGTTCTACGACCACCTTGGCGACGCCGTCAAGATGTACCTCAAGGTGAAGGGCGTGATCGAGAAGATAAGGACGGGCGCCGCAGACCCCCTGGAGCTGATCGAGTCGTGGAGAAAGCTCGCCCACGATGTCCTCGAGTTCCTGCGGTCCAGCAGCCACAGAGCCTTCCTGGTCGCAAGGCCCATGTACGTGGACCTCCAGGTTGCGCGGCGCGTGTACCAGGAGCTTCTATCCTTCGGGATCCCGCTGGGAGGGCTCTTCCTCAACATGCACATCAGGGAGCAGCCCTACCTCGAGGTAGAGGAGGAGTACAGGAAGTTCCTGCCCCAGGGCTTCCCCATCTTCACAGTGCCCCTCCTCAGCAGGTCTCCAAGGGGTCTGGAGGAGCTTAGAAGGCTGCTCAGCGACGTACCTGTGGAGGAGCTTGTACAGACGGGAAGAGCCTGAGCGCGGCTGCTCAGCCTCTCTACAGCTGGCCCCTCCCCCTCAGGAACCTCTCAATCGTGGATATCACAACAGGTATTACCTCGGGCGCCTGAGCGTTCGCGGATATCGTCACCAGCTTGCCCCTCCTCTCGTAGTAGGATATTATGGGGGAGAACTGCTCCCTGTACAGCGCGAGCCTCTCGGCTATAACCTCGGGCCTGTCGTCCTTTCTCACGACCAGCGGCGCGCCGCACTTATCGCAGGTCCCCGGGAAGCGCGGTGGCATGTACTTCACGTGGTATATCGCGCCGCACTTCGAGCAGACTCTCCTGCCGCTCAGCCTCTCTACGATCACGCTGTCGTCGGCGACGAAGTTCAGGACCAGGTCGGGGGGTGCGAAGCCCTCCAGGGCCTCCGCCTGGGCTAGGGTCCTGGGGAAGCCGTCGAGAATGAAGCCGCGCCGGCAGTCGTCCTGGGAGAGCCTAGCCTTGACGACCTCCACCACGATCTCGTCGGGTACGAGGAGACCCCTCTCAAGGTAGTACTGCACCTTCCTGCCGAGCTCGCTGCCTCGCTTGACCTCCTCCCTGAAGATGTCCCCGGTGGATATGTGGGGGATCTGGAAGCGCTGGGAGACCGCCTGGGCGTACGTGCCCTTACCGACGCCCGGAGGGCCTATGAACACGAGCTTCATCCGCCTCTTCACTCGCTCGTGCGGCACCCCGCTTTAAAGCGTTTTTAAACCAGCCTGCTTAGCAAGATGCAGGCAAGTTTTATTTAAGGGCCTAGCGCACGTGGGGGTGCATGAGCTGGGAGTACGAGGACCTCGTGCTGAAGGCTGTTGACTACGCCTTGTCGCTGGGCGCCGGGTACGCCGAGGCGCGCTACCACAAGGTTGCTCGGAGTGGCGTGGCGACCAGGAATGGGGAGTTCATAGGTCTTGAGAAGAGCTTCAGGGAGGGCGTGGCGGTGCGGGTTCTTGTCGGCGGCGCCCTGGGCTTCTCCTCCACGGACACGCTCACCTGGGGTGGCGTGAAGACCGCCGTGGACGAGGCGTTCGCGAAGGCGAGGGCGCACAGCAAGCTAATGAAGCACCCGATCGAGCTGAGCCACGAGAGGCTGGGCAGGGCTTCCTACGAGGCTCTCGAGAAGAAGAAGGCCTCTGGCGTGAGCGTGGAGGAGAAGGTCGCGTACTGCGCCGACGTCTGGAAGCATGTCAGCACCGCGACAACGACAGCGAGAGTGGCCACGCTCACGATGTCCCTCGGCGAGAGCGTCGAGGAGAAGGTGGTCGCCAACAGCGATGGAGCCCTCATCAGGAGCAGGGTCCCCCGTGTCTCTATCTGGTACAACGTCGTCGTGACCGTACCCTCGAAGGGGACTGTGCAGAGGTTCTTCTCCCACGCGGCCTCCGGCGGTTACGAGTGGGTGGAGAAGTGGGACGTCCTGGGCTACCTCCCGGGGGATGTCAAGACGTTTGAGAGGATAATCCTGGAAGCGGTTAAGCCCCCCACCGACAGGCCTGTGGACGTGGTCGTCGGCAGCGAGATCGTGGGCCTGATGGTGCACGAGAGCTGCGGCCACCCGAGCGAGGCCGACAGGATACTGGGCCGCGAGGCGGCGCAGGCTGGGAAGAGCTTCATAAAGCCCGACATGCGGGGTCAGCGGATAGGCAGCGAGGTAGCTACGGTGATCGATGACCCGACGATACCCGGCAGCAACGGCTTCTACCTCTACGACGACGAGGGTGTCCCCGCGCGGCCCCGCTACCTGTACAAGGAGGGTGTGATCAACGAGTTCCTGCACAACCGCTGGACGGCAAAGGTCTTCGGCACTCAGAGCAACGCGGCTGCGCGGGCCATGGACCATGCGAGCGAGCCCATAATCAGGATGGCGAACACGTACTTCAAGCCGGGAGACCACACGCTCGAGGAGCTCATCGAGGGCGTGAAGTACGGCGTGTACATCAAGAGCTACATGGAGTGGAACATCGACGACGAGAGGTGGAGCCAGAGGTACGGCGGGCTCGAGGCGTACCTCATTGAGAACGGCGAGCTGAAGCACCTGGTCAAGAACCCCGTCCTAGAGATCACGACTAGGACCTTCTACAGCAGCGTCGACGCCGCCGACAGGAACCTGGAGTTCTACGCGGGGACGTGCGGCAAGGGCGAGCCTATGCAGGGCGTCCCCGTGTGGTTCGGCGGGCCTAACGTCAGGCTGAGGAACATCCAGCTGAGGGTGATCGCGTGATGTCCGAGCTGATCGAGGTAGGGGTTAAGCTCAGGGACAGAGCGCTGAGGGAGGGCTTCGAGGAGGCCGCTGTGCTGGTCACCCACACGGAGAGCCTGATGGTGAAGTTCGCGAACAGCGAGCCGAGCGTCGTTCAGAGGTGGAGCAGCCGGGAGGCAAGCGTCTACCTGGCTAAGAACCAGCGGCTGCTCGGGACCAGCGTGCCCGTTGGCTCGCTGGAGGAGGCCTACCGCCTGATAAGCGAGCTCCACTCGCTGCACGCCAAGGTACCCCCCTCCATGCTGTACGCGCCGCTCCCGGAGCCCGAGAAGCCTCAGCCCCTCGAGGGGCTCGTGGACAGGAAGCTCATCGACGTTCTGCACGACCCCTCCAGCGTCAGCGAGGCTGTGGTGGAGGCCGCGCTCAGGCATAGCATCGACTACTTCGCCGGCATGTTCCAGGTGAGCTACGAGAGGAAGGCGCTTGTCACGAGCAAGGGCGCGGAGCTGGAGGAGGAGGCAACAAGCCTGAAGATGTACATCAGGTCGTTCGCCGGCGAGGGGTCCGGCCAGTGGGCTCTGGGCAGCAGGAGGTTCGACCTGCAGAGGATAGAGGAGGTTGCCAGCACCGCTTCGAGGCTTGCCTTCGAGAGCAGGAGGCAGGAGGACGTGCCTCCGGGCAAGTACGACGTGATCCTCTCCCCAATGGTGGTGGGGAACTTGTTCAACATCGTGGCTGACATGGCGACGGCGTCATCCATACTCATGGGGGCCTCGATCTTCGTGAACAAGGCTCCAGGCGACAAGGTGGCCTCTGAGCAGCTCACAATCATAGACGCCCCAAGGAACAGCGAGCTCCCCGGCTCCACCGCGTTCGACGATGAGGGGGTACCCACGTACTCGAAGCCCATCGTGGAGAAGGGAGTCCTGGCGAACATCCTCCACAACACGAAGACCGCGGCGAAGTTCGGGGCCCGGAGCACTGGTAACGCTGGGTTGATATTCCCGAGGGTCTGGGCCCTCGAGGTCCTTCCGGGCGGCTACAGCCTGGACGAGATGATCCGGGAGGTGAGGGAGGGGCTCGTCGTCACGAACAACTGGTACACTAGGCTGCAGAACTACATCGAGGGGACCTTCTCCACGATCACCAGGGACGCAGTCCTCATCGTGAGGAACGGCGAGGTCGTGGGCGCTGCCAGGAAGATGAGGATCGCGGACGCTCTGCCACGCATGCTCAACAGCATCGCGGCCATCGGGAGGGAGGTCTACGACATACACTGGTGGGAGGTAGATACCCCGACGAGGGCGCCGTACATACTCTTCAGGGAAGTGGGCACGTCGAAGCACACCGCCTAGGCTCCTGCTGGCGGAGCAGTGGTGGTTTCTTTCCCCTTCCTTTTCCTAGCCAAAGCGAGCGCTGCAAGCGCGATAGCCGCTACTGCCAGGAGGACTAGGGGGAGCAGCCTCTGGAGCTCCCGGAAGGCAGGGGCAGGAGCGGGAACTCCTGGAAGCACGGCCCGCTCGTCGAGCACTTTAGAGCCTGAGAGGAGGAGCACCGTGTAGTTGCCAGGGGGCACGTAGGGGAAGACGACCACCCTCCTTTCCCTAGGGTTGAGAAACACCCTCCGGGCCTGGTCGACGCTCCCGCCCCTCACCCACACCACGGAGTACCCGCTGGTTAGGCCCGTGTTCTCGACGACCACGGTCAGCCTCGTGCCTTCGAGGAATGCTTCCCGGATGGCTGCCCGCACCTCGGGCGGTACCCCCTCGTACTTGAATCCCGGCAGAAGCAACGCGAAGATGTAGTAGTCGGGAGCCTCCAGCTCGTTGTGGTTCCTCCAAACCAGCCTCCCCTCGCCAGCCTCCGCTGGGCCACTCGCGTACGCCGGGGCCCAGGTGTAGTTCACAAGCCGCGCGCCCTGGAAGCGGAACTCTATGACGTCAATCCAGCTCCTGGGGTCTGAGCTGGTGAAGCTGTCCCTGACCCTGACCTGGTAGGCGCCGTCCCCGAGAGGGGTGACGAAGGCGCTCGTGTTGAGGTAGATGAGGACGGGGAAGACGTAGGCTCCAAGGAACTCCTCCATCCTCCCCGTCCCCGACACGTCGCAGTAGACGCGCTCGCCGTACCTCTTATCCATCCTGAGGGCCGCGCGGTACAGGATCCTGTCGGGCCTGTCGGTGAACATGAGGAGAGCGTAGTTGAGGAACTCCCCTGTCGAGTTCCTTAAGTGCGCCTCGACCTCCCTGTCCTCGAAGAGGCTCCTCCCATCAGCTGTGAAGGGGTGCAGGAGCTCCTCTACGAGCACGGTGCCGTTCCCGAAGAAGGTCACGCGGAAGTTCAGTGCTGTCCAGTAGTTCGGCTGTGCTGAAGCGAGAGCCCACCAGGGAGAGAGGAGGAGCAGCAGGGCTAGCGCGAGGCAGCGCCCGCTCATCGCCTAACACCTCTGAACTCGTACTCCACGTACTCTAGGTCCAGGTAGCTGGGGATGCAGCTGCTGGTGAGCGCCGAGCCGTAGTACTTAGTCTCCTCTACGCCGAAGACTATGTGGCGGGCGCTGTACACGCCCACGTTGGGGCTCATCCCGTCCAGCATGTCAACGTCCACCCAGCCGTAGGGGGGTATGTACACCTGGGGCCACATGTGGCCTCCCCAGTGCTGGAGCAGCGCCTCGCCCTCCTCCCCCACGGTCGACATGTTGAGCCACATCCTCTGCGAGTAGCTGGTCAGGAGCACACCGTACGCAGTCCTGGCGGGCAGCCCGAGAGCCCTGGCCATGGTCACATAGACGTCCGCGACCTCGACGCAGTCCCCCCGAACGGCGTAGCCCCCGAACGTCCTGATAAGCGCTCTGTCGCTGCCAGCCCGCCCTAAGTTCACCGTGTAGCTGATTCGCGGGAGAACCCAGGAGGCCAGCCTGCTGGCGGTCTCCAAGGGAGAGTCCGCGTAAGCAGCACTGTAGGCTAGCCCCACCAGCGTAAGGTTGTAAGTGTTCCAGTAGGCAGTCTTGGACGTGTACCGCTCAGCAACCGAGAGGGGAGGCCACTCGCCGCGCGCCAGATCCACTCTTATCCTGTAGCCCCTCACGACCACTCTGTACTCGACGTCGACAGCAACCTTCTCGCCCGGCTTCGCGACAACTCTCACAACGCCCATGACGTTGCCGTCCTCGTCCTTGACGAGCCTCAGGAGCGGTGGCTCCACGCGCACGACGTAGCTCTCCTGGAAGCTCGTGTTCTGCGGGAGCGCAATGTAGACGAAGTCGTTCAGCGTCACGTTGTGCCTGTTCACGAGGACGAACCTCCCCCTCACACCGTACTCAACCACTTCCTCGACAACGACAGGGCTCGGCTGAGTCCAGACCGCTGAGAGCAGCACCAGCGCTGCCGCTAGAGCTGGTAGCGCGGAGAGCAGCCTCCTAGCCCGCTGGTCCATTAACCCCCAGGTACGACGCGGTGAAGCCGGGTAATAAAGCGTGCTTGACCGCGCTAGCAGTTCTCCAGAAGGGTGCCGGAGACCCCCCTGACCACCTCTAGCGCTCTCTCAAGGCTGCCAATAGCGGCCCTACCGCCGCTTCTCACGAACTCCACGCAGGCCTCCACCTTGGGGCCCATGGTGCCCGGTGGGAAGTGCCCCTCGGAGAGCAGCCTCTCGGCCTCGGAGGCGCAGAGACGTGTGAGCAGCCTGGCGTCGGGCCTGCCGTAGTTCAGGTACACGCCTTCGACGTCCGTGAGTATGACGAGGATGTCTGCGCCGAGCTCCCTGGCGAGCAGCGAGGAAGCAAGGTCCTTGTCTATCACAGCGTCCACACCCTCCAGCCGCCCACCGCGCTCGACAACGGGGATGCCGCCTCCGCCTGCCGCGACCACCAGGTCCACCCTGCCGAGCAGCTCTCTTATCACGTCGATGTCCACGATGCGCTTAGGTCTCGGCGAGGGTACTACGCGCCTGTAACCCCTCCCTGGGACGTGCACCAGTTCCCACCCCCTCGCTGCGAGAGCCTCTCGGAGGTGCTCGGGGTAGTAAGGGCCGATGGGCTTCATGGGCCTCCTGAACGCGGGGTCCTCGGGGTCTACGAGCACGCGCGTGGGCACCACGGCAACCCTGGCTCCGGGGTCGACGCTGTTCACAGCGAGCTGGATCAGGTAGCCTATCAGACTCTGGGTCATAGCAACGCAGGCGTGGAGGGGCATGGGAGGGGCTTCGCTCGTGCTCTCCTGCTGCAGGTAGAGGTTCCCCACCTGAGGCCCATTGCCGTGCGTGACCACCAGCTGGTACTCCCTGGAGAGCTCCAGGAGGGAGGGGGCGACCCGCAGCAGATTCGAGAGCTGCTCCTCGAAGGTGCCCCTCTCCCCCCTCCTCAGCAGCGCGTTGCCACCTAGCGCTAAGACGAGTACAGGCTTCTTCACACAGTAAAGTTACTAAGACGAGATATAAACGCTAACAGTTGAAAATCTTCGACCGTATCGGCTTAGCACATGGCTGGGGCACCACAGCCCATGCGCCCACGAGCTGAGCACAAGCACCTGCCAGGCGACCCGGTATGAATACCATTTGCTAGAGGCTGTTCTCCGCTATCGCTGCGTTTATCCGCTCCACGACGCTTCTCACAGCCTCCTCGGCCAGGGTGTATATCTCGAGGAGGCGCTCCGCCTCCTCCGTCAGCTCAGCTGTCCCACCAGCCTTGCCGCCGCGGAGCGTCCTCACGAGCTTCAAGCCCAGCCTGTCCTCGAGCCTCCGCAGGTACCTCCAGGCAAAGGAGTAGGAGTAGTTCAGCCTCCTCGCGGCCTCCTTCAGCGATCCCGTCTCCTGGACAGCCCTCAAAAGCTCAACACCCCCCTCCCCCAGCAGCGCGCCGCTCTCGCTCTCAAGCCACACCTTGAACCTGACCCTCAGGGCTTGCGCAGCGCCTCCTCTTGCAGTAGCCGGCATACTCCGAAAAGAAAGACCTCCGGGGCCAATTATACCCAGCGCCGCGCCCTCGCTAGCCTCCGGCTATCGGTGGGAATATGGACACCACGGCCCCGTCCTCTAGCCTGTCGGAGCTGAGGAACTGCACATGCCTGCCGTTCACCAGGATTATCCTGTCCCTTCTGACCTCGCCGTTCTCGTACACTTCGCTCACGAACTCGGGCCCCAGGAGCTCTGCGGCTCTCAGCACAGCGTCGCGTAGCGTCCCGTCGCACTCCACGGTGACCTCCTTGTGCCCGTACTTCTCCCTGAGGGTTGCGAAGAGCATGAACTTCACTCTGACCATGCCCTAGCCCTAATTCGTCTCCGCGCTACCACCATAAAGTTTTACCGCGCGGGAAAGTTTGAGTCTGTGCAGAGTATGTCCAGGGACACCCCTGCACCGCGTGTTGAGAGAATCGTGCTCGAGCCCTCACTAGGTAGCGGGCACGGCGCCCTAGGAGAGACCCTGAGGGCTATCGCTGACGCCTCTGAGCGGGCGGACGGAGTCGTAGTTGTGGGACCCCCGGAGGCGGCCAACCTCTGGGGCAGCATCCTGGGCGAGCTCGCCGGCATGGGTGCGCGGTGGCCCAGGGTGGTCTTCGTCGACAAGGAGAGGGACACGGCGCTGTCCTCCCTAGGCTTGGAGGAGCTCCTGAGCATCTGGGAGGAGTACCTCCGCGAGTCCTCCAAGTACACTCTGCACATCAGTGTAAACCTGGACGCTCGCGTCTCACGCCGCGACCTGCTCTCGCGCGGGCTCAGCTCCGCGCTGCGCTACCTAGCGCTCGTCGACGTGGACTCGCTGAGGTGCACTAGGCTGCCGGATTGCGCGCTGTGCCTCCAGTCGTGCCCCTTCTCAGCGCTCGAGGGGAAGCCTCCCAGGGTGGAGGGGGAGAAGTGCCTGGAGTGCGGGCTGTGCACGAGCAGCTGCCCCAGCGGCCTGCTCTTCCAGCCTGCTGCCCCGCCGTCGGCCGTGAGGAAGCTGGTTGACGCAGCATCCTCGAAGGGCATCGAGAGGCTGGTGGTCACCTGCCCCTGGGGCAGGGGTAGTGTGTACGACGCCCCCGGTAGCTCGGGTAGGGCGCTGGTCCTGACACTTCCGTGCATTGCGGCATTCAGGCTGCACGAGCTCCTCTACGCCAAGCTGAGAGGGCTCTCGGTCTCCTTCTACTGCGCGCTCGGCGAGAAGTGTAGCCGCTGGGCGGCGGCGAAGATCCACCTGGAAGCCGTGGGAGAGGTTGAGGAGAACCTCGGCCCGCCGCTCGGAGCCTGGGCCACAGCCCCCTCCGAGCTGCCCAAGCTAGCATCGCTCTTCGCGGTGAAGCCCCGGGCCGCGCCCACGAGGCTGCCCCTATTCCGGCTGTCGGCGAGCGAGGCTTGCACGCTCTGCGGGGCGTGCGCCAACCTGTGCCCCACCGGCGCGCTGAAGCTCTCCCAGGACGGCGACAAGGTCTCACTCCTCTTCAACAGCTCCCTCTGCGTCGGCTGCTCAGCCTGCGTGGAGAAGTGCCCTGAGAAGGCTCTCACCCTCAGCAGGCAGCTCCAGGTTGCTGACGCCTTCGAGATGGTAGCCAGCAGCGGTGTAGCACGCTGCAGGCAGTGCGGCGCCCCCCTGGGGCCTCTGGCGAGGCTGAAGAGCCTTGAAAGGAGGATGCGCGAGAGAGGGTTCGGCGAAGAAACAATCCAGTCCCTCTACCTGTGCGAGAAGTGCAAGCACGAGAAGCTCTTCCAGGAGTTTCTGAGCTCGGTAACCCGGGGGAGCTAAAAGTAGAAAAAACTAGTTGAGGGGGGAACTTTCCTTCTAGAGCTCTATGCCGAGCTCCTTCAGCTTCTCCTTCGTTGGCACGCCGTCGACCCAGCCTCTGAGCTTGTAGTACTCCTGGAGCATCTTGTCGAGCTCGACGACCTGGCCCTTCGCAGGCCCTTCGGGCATGGGCTCCTTGAGGAGCCTCGGCGGCAGCGTGTCGTCCTTGGCAGAGAAGCCGTAGAGCGACATGATGTACCTCTCCAGGTTGTAGATCCTCTCGCCTATCGTCATCACGTCCTGCTCTGTGAAGTTGAAGCCCGCGATCGTGTTGAACAGCGCCGCGTAGTCCTTCGCGCCCAGCTCGAAAGTGACGAAGAGGCAGTTCACCGCGCTGTTGACGACGCTGGTGAAGTCTTGGAACACCTTCACCCAGTAGGCCTTGCCCTCGGGGGTGAGCGGGTCGATCTTCTGAGGTATGCCGAGGATCTCCGGTGAGATCGTGTAGCCGGTGACGTGGCAGCCTCCCCTGTTCGCGGTGGCGTAGTTCAGCCCGATGCCCTTCGCACCCCTCGGGTCGTAGGCGGGCATCTCGAGGCCCTTGACGCTCATTGAGAGCTCGGGGGCGCCGTACATCTCGGCGAGGCGCTTGCTTCCCAGCGCGAGCTTGGCGCCGAAGCCTGCCTTGTACGCTGTCCTCCAAACGCACTCGACGAGCGCGGCGGCGTTGCCGAACCTCAGGTCGAGGCCCTGGAGGTCCTCGGCGGGGATGTAGCCCTTCTCGTAGAGCTCCATCGCGCAGGCGATCGTGGAGCCCATGGTTATCGGGTCCATGCCGAGCTCGTCGCAGAGGTGGTTAGCCTTGATTATCGCCGCGAGGTCCATGACGCCTGTGGCGTTGCCCAGCGCCCAGATGCTCTCGTACTCAGGCCCCTCGGTGTGGAGTATCTGGTAGGGGCCGCTCGGGACCTTGGTCACGCGGCCGCAGCCTATCTGGCAGCCCCAGCAGGGCCTCCTCGCAATGAGGTAGGTCCTCTCGAGGGTCTCGCCGCTGATCTTGTCCGCCTCGGGGTTGTAGCCGGACTGCCAGTTCTTGAAGGGTAGCGCGCCCGCCTGGTTGATTATGTTGATCAGGATCGCCGTGCCGTACTTCGGCAGGCCCTCGCCGGTGACAGGGTTCTTCCTCAGGCGCTCGACAAGGCTCTTGGAGAGCTCCCTGAAGCCCTCGGGGTCCGCGATCTCAGGCTTCTGCTCGCCGGAGACCACGATCGCCTTGAGCTTCTTGCTCCCCATCACTGCGCCGACTCCCGTCCTCCCAGCCGCCCTGTGCTCGTCGTTCATGATGTTGGCGAAGAGGACCAGGTTCTCGCCTGCCGGCCCGATGCAGGCAACGCTGGTGTTCTTGCCCCCAACCCTCGCCTTGAGCACCCTCGTCGTGTCGAACACGTTCTTGCCCCAGAGGTCGGAGGCGTCCTTGATGTCCACGTGCCCGTCTACGATCTCTATGTAGACAGGCTTCTCAGCAGCACCCTCGATGAAGATCATGTCGTACCCGGCGAACTTCATGTAGGCTCCGAACTCGCCGCCAGAGTTAGCGCTGCCCACAGAGCCCGTCAGGGGGGACCTAAGGGTCATCACGTGGTGCCTTCCGGGGGACGGGGCTCCAGCCACGCCGGTGATAGGCCCTGTGCCGAAGAACAGCACGTTCTCAGGGCCTAGGGGGTCTATGTCCCTGGGAGATAGGCCCTTGGCCATGTACTCCTTGAGGTACTTCTTGTAGAAGACGTAAAGCGCGTAGCCCTTGCCGCCGATGTACTTCTCGGCGACAGCGGGGTCGACGGGCTCTGTCCGGATTGTCCCGTCGGTGAGGTTCACGAAGAGAATTTTACCCATGTAGCCGCCTTTCATACAGCAAATAACTATCAGCGCCTCCCTTTATTCTTTTCGAGTGTTCCAGTTAAAAATATCGAGGGATAAAGAGGTAGGCATGCGCATAAAAGGTTTTCGCTCCTTAAGGGAGAGGGTGCGCAGGGGGTGGATGAGCTACTCTCCCAGCTGGTGAACACTCCCGGGCCTTCAGGCTACGAGGACAGGGTCAGAGCGGTCATCGTCGAGAAGCTTGAGGACATGGGCTTCGAGCCCGTGGTGGACTCTCTGGGCAACGTGTACGTGGTCCTGGGCGAGGGGAGGCCTCTCATGGTTGTTGCCGCGCACATGGACGAGGTGGGCTTCGTGGTCCGCCACATCGATGAGAGGGGGTTCCTCAGGGTGGCTGCCCTCGGCGGCATCTCGCCGGACACCGTCCTCTCCAAGGAGGTCGTCGTGCTGACCGAGAAGGGGGACGTCCTGGGGGTTTTCGGCGCGCAGCCTCCCCACATCAGAGGACAGGCTCAGCCTCCCTCGATCGAGGACCTCTTCATCGACGTAGGGGCTTCCTCGCGTGAGGAGGCCCTGGCGATGGGCGTGGAGGTGGGCTCTCCCGCGACCTTCCTGGGCAACTACCGGGAGAGGGATGGGAGGATAGTGGGCAAGGCTCTGGACGACAGGCTCGGCTGCTACGTGCTTCTGAGGGCGTTGGAGGGGCTCAGCGCGCCTGGGGAGGGCAGCGTGGCTGTCGCCTTCACCGTGCAGGAGGAGGTTGGGCTGAGGGGGGCCGCGGCGCTGGCGCACGAGCTCGAGCCGAACTACGCCGTAGCTGTCGAGGGCACGATAGCGAACGACACACCGGGTGTGCCGGAGCAGCAGTACGTGACTGTCCTTGGCAGGGGGCCGGCGCTCAGAGTCATGGACAGGAGCATAGTGGCCTCCAGGAGGCTGCTCCTCCACGTGCGCAGGCTTGCTGAGGAAGCGTCGATCCCGTACCAGCTCCAGATATCGCCTTACAGCGGGACGGACAGCGGAAGCTTCCTGGTCAGAGGCGCGGAGACAACCGCGATCTCGGTGCCCGTGCGGTACATACACACACCCACCTCCCTAGCCTTGAGGAGCGACGTCGAGGCCGCAGTCCGCCTCGTGCGAGCTCTGCTGGAGAGGCCGTGGCCCGAGGAGTAGCGCGAGTGGGGCTAGGGACCCCTTCCGCGCCTACGTGCGCACAGCTCCTCTGCGAGCAGGAGGTCTTTCTCCGTGTTCACGTTGAAGGTCTCGAGGCTGGGGTCCGAGAACACCTCGCTCACAGGCACCTTGACAGCGTCGAGAGCGCTCAGGAGGTCGGAGACTCTCACGCGCCCCTCCTCCAGGAGGTGGGGGATGCTCTCCCTGAGCGGCTCCGCCCTGTAGACAGCCAGCAGGGGCTCGGTGTACCCGTTGGGCCACTGGGGAATGACCGCTGCGCGGTCGCCCAGCCAGCTGAGCATCCTCTCGTAGGCCCGGGCTGTGACGAAGGGGGTGTCCACGGGGGCTACGGCGAAGGGGCCTGTGCCGACGGTGCTCGCGGCGGTGTACAGCCCCACGAGCGGCGAGACCTCCCTGAGAACATCCACCGCAACTTCGTACTCACGTCCGGTCAGGGCGGAGGAGAGGGCGGCTGCCTGCCCCTCGCTGTGCACGACCACCACTAGCCTGGAGGCTAAGGGTGCGAGGTTGTCTACAACGTGGGCTGCCAGCGGCTTGCCGCAGAGCTTGGCCAGCGCTTTGTACTGCCCCCCGAAGCGGCTGCTCTGCCCGCCGGCCAGCACCACTACAGGCACTCTCAACCGGCATCACGCGCTAGCAGGTTGAGGAGTAGGCTCCCAGCCTCTCCCTGAACACCTTAGAGAACGCGCTGTACGCCTCGCTCCCGTAGAGGCAGACGATAACCCTCCTGAGGCTCCTCGCGCGCGGCAGGGTGTCCAGCAGCACAGAGGCAAGCACCTCGGCGCACCTGGCGTAAGGGTAGCCGTAGACGCCCGTGGATATTGCGGGGAGCGCAAGGCTCTCGAGGCCGAGCTCCTCGGCCTTCAGCAGCGAGTTCCGGAAGGCTGAGGCCAGCTTCTCGTCGCCCTCGGGCTCCCCGAAGCGGGGCCCGACCGCGTGGATCACGTACTTGGCCTTAAGCCTCCCAGCCCCGGTGACCGCGACCTGCCCCGTGGGCACCGGCCCGTGCTTCCTGACGTACTCGTCGCTCTCGCGCTGGATCTCCTCCCCACCCTTCCTCACTATTGCCAGCGCCACACCGCCCCCGTGCTTCAGCCAGCTGTTAGCAGCGTTCACAATAGCATCCGCGGACAGCTCGGTGATATCACCCTCCGTCAGCTCGACCGTGACGCTGCCTATCCTGTAGCACTCCGGCATCGACACCTTTATGGAGCGCACCGGATTTAAGCGTGAGCCCGCCATGCCCGCCGTCGAGGTGCCCGAAGGCTACACGCTCATCGTCGAGGGTCCCGCGCGAGTCCGCGTCGCCTCGGGCTCCGTCGAGGTTTTCGGCGCTGAGCTCTCGAGCAATAGCGAGGTGAGCGTCGAGCCCTTCAGAGCGCTTCCCTTCTACGCCAGGGAGCTGAGCAGGCTCGAGGTGGAGCAGGGGAAGTTCTGGTTCGTGCGCGGCTCGACAGTGCCCTCGAGCTGGGTTAAGGCGGCTGAGGACATAGCCTCCACGAAGCCCAGGAGAGTGGTGGTCGTGGGGGACATAGACTCCGGTAAGACCGCCTTCACGACGCTGCTGCTGAACACCCTAGTGGGGGACGGGGTGAGGGTAGCGGTTGTCGACGCGGACGTGGGGCAGAAGAGCATAGGGCCTCCGGCGTCCCTCGGCATGGGCCTGGCCCGCTCGCAGGTCGCCTCGCTGTGCGACGTGCCCTTCGAGGACGGCTTCTTCATAGGGTCGTTCACGCCCGCAGGGCTGATACACCGCTCCGTCGTCGGCTCTCTGCTGCTGGCGCAGAGGGCTGAGCGCGGTGGCGCGGAGACAGTGCTCGTGGACACTGCCGGCTGGGTGAGGGAGTGGGGAGGCCGTGAGCTGAAGCTCGCGGAAACCCTCGCTCTCCAGCCGGACTACGTGGTGTTCGTCGGCGAGAGAGGGGAGGTGAGCCAGGTGCTCAGGCCCATCTCGGGCTTCTTCAGCACCTTGCTCGTGGAGCCAGCGCAGGTCCTGAGGCAGCGGAGCAGGGAGGAGCGCCGCGAGTACAGGCGCCACCTGTACAGGAGGTGGTTCGCGGGGGCTAGCGAGGTGGTACTGCAGCTGGAGAGAACACCTGTAGCGTACACAGCGCTCTTCAACGGCGTGGCGCTGAGCAAGGAGGAGGTCGAGCGCGCCGAGGAGCTCCTCGGGGTAAGGATCAGCTACGCCGAGCGCACCGACAACACCCTGGTGATATTCTCCGAGGAGCAGCCGCGCGCGACCGACCTGGCTAAGTCCGTGTTCTCGGTGTCCGAGGTCAGGGTGCTGACGGGTGTTGAGTTGCTCTACAACGTGGTAGCCCTGGCCAGCAGGGAGAAGCTCCTGGAGGGGCTCGGAATAGTGACGGGGTTCAACAGCTCGAAGGGAGAGCTGAGAGTGTACACGGCCGCGAGGCAGAAGGAAGGCATGGTGCTCATGCTGGGTAACTACAAGCTGAACCCTGCGACCTTCGATGAGATAATAATAGAGAAAAACCCGGTGCTTATTTGAAAGGAGAAGAGAGTGCCTCCTAAGCCTTCTTGAACCTCGTGCGGAGCTTCTCCAGGACTCCCGGCAGCGTTGTGTACTCCATCTCCTCGGGGCCCAGCCTGTGAGGCATGAAGGGGCCGTGCCTCCTCATGTAGTCGGCGATCTCCTCAGCCATCCTCCTCGTGTAGTCAAAGGCGGGGTCGTCGAAGAGGTCAACAGGCCCTTCGAGGATGCCGTTGTGCAGCTGGAAGCCGAGCCCAACAACCCTCGGCGGGCCGTCGAACCTCGTGCACTTGGCGTCCTTCAGGCCCACCGGCATGAGTGGGCCGTGGTGGCTCCCGCGCATCCAGCCTGCTACCAGGTGCGGGAAGGCGAAGGCCTCCAGCACCTCGCCCACAGCCGGGAAGCCGTGCTGGGCCCTCACGATAAGCACCGGGTCGTCCTTGCCCACGTAGCGGCCGGCGATGAGGGATAGCCTCTGGACGGAGGCCGAGGCCGCAACCTCCCTGTCGGACTTGCGGTACACCTTCCTTATGACGTAGCGCCCGGGGGTGCCTATCAGGGCCAGCAGGTCGTAGGACTCCTCCGGCGTGTTCATCAGGACGTACATGTCCTCGATGAGGTCTAGCACCTCGAAGATGAAGCCGTCGTGCATGCTGGGGTCGATGACGAGGCCTGCCGTGTTGAAGGGGTCGGCGAAGATCTTGTAGAGCTTGAAGTTCCACGCGCCTGGCTCTGTCTTGTCGGCGGAGAACACGAGGATCGGCTCGCTCTTCCTCTCCTCGAACTCCATCTCGGCGACGCCGGGGCCAAGGCCCCTGACGTTGCCGGAGAACGTGTCGCTGAGCAGGTCCTGCCCGGCGCCGTAGAGCTTCAGCGGCTTGCTCACCTTCTCGGTGGCCTCGACGAAGGTGTCCCAGGCGAGCTTGTGGATCTCGGGATTGTTCTCGCCCTTGGTGTGCGTCATGAGCAGCTGCAGGTCGTCGCCCGCGTGGTAGACGTAGTAGTCGATGATCAGCCCTGTCTCCTTCGCCTCCTGGAGCTTCTTCCTAGCCAGCTCCTCCAGCTTCGGGTGTACTACGCTGTGCCCAGCCAGCCCGCCTATGTCTGCTTTAATCAGGCTTACGGTTACTCTCATCGCGCTTAAACCCTGGCACAGAGTATATTAGACTTGGTAAGTAACGGTGCTGGTGAACAGGCACCAGGGGCTTATAGCTATCTTCCTTTCCGTAGTAAACGCGGAGTAGCACTAGAAGCTCGGCGTAGGGGCTAGGAGCAACGCGCGCACTAGACGTACCAGGATGGGAGGCCTGTCTCGGCCCTTTTCTCAGCCTGCTCTAGCATCTTCCTCATCACTTCCTCCCTGCTCTTGATCTCAAGGATCATTCTGTCGAGCTCGTCCAGGCTGATGCTGAAGCCCAGCAGCCTGGACAGCGTGACCACGACTGCGCGCGCGGCGACGGGGTTCGGCTCTGAGGTGTGAGTGCTTCCCATGATGACGTAGCCCCTCAGCCCCCTTAGGGAGGCTAGCGCTGGCAGCAGCCCGCAAGCCCCGGTGATCGTGCCCCCGCTGCTTCTCTTCAGGTTGAGCCCCTCCAGCTTGCTTGTGTCGACTTCAGGCGCTGCCGCGAAGTACACTTCTACCTCCTCTGACTCCGTCGAGGTGCCGCACACCCCTACCACCTCGCGGCCGCCAATGCTCGTGAAGAAGTCAAGCACCCTCTCAGCCACCTCGAACTGCGCCCAGCTGACAGGCTGCACCTCGCTCGTCAGGAACAGGACGTCCTTTCCCTCCAGCGGCAGGAGGTAGAACTTGTAGGAGGGGAGGAGCAGCCGCCCGTCCCCATCCACGAAGACTCCGGCGTTGCCCACGGGGAGCATGAGGCCGGGCCCGGTGAGCTCCGCCACCTTCGGCAGGTTCAAGCTAGATATTATGTAGTCGACGGCGATCTTGCCCACCAGGCCTATGCCCGGCAGGCCCTGGACTAGCACGCCGTCCCTGAGCTTCAGCTCCTTGTACACCACCAGCCTGTAGCCGTTCATCTCGACAGTCCTCATCAACACCTTCGCCAGCACCGGGTGCACGCGCCTAATTAAGCATTGCAGTACGACAGCCCTGCTCGCGCACGCCGCGCGCTAACCCCCTAGCCTGTAGCCCGGCTCCCCGGCACCTGAGAGAAAGCCGCTCGGACGGGTAAGTTCCTCTCACCGCTCGCTGCCGAGAGTACTCGTCACAGCGGCTCTACGCTGTACCTGGGGAAGACCCTAGTAAAGTTTTTCCAGACTGTGGTGAGCAGCGCGTCGGGGGGCGTGCCGCGTAGGCGGGCGAGCTCCTCCAGGAGCTCGGGTATCATGCGCGGCGTCAGCTTCAACCCCCTGTAGTCGTAGGGCCCGTCGCTCTCCAGGAGGATGAGCTCCTCGGGTAGCTTGGCGGCTATCTCGCGGAGCTTCCTCTGGACCCTCAGCGCGGGGTTCACGGTCACGAGGTACCCTCTCTCCCTCAGCAGGGGTAGTAGCTCCTCGGGCCCCGTGTACCAGTGGAAAATCGCGCTAACCCTCCCCACCTCCAGCAGCAGGTCCAGGGCCTCCCTCCACGCCCCAGCCGCGTGCACGTTGAGCGGCTTACCCAGGCGCGCTGCCTCCTCAGCCAGCCTCCGCAGCACCGGCACCTGGGCGCTGAAGGTCTTGGGGACGAACTTCAGGTCGAGGCCCACCTCGCCGACGCAGTCAGCGTCGCGCACCAGGTCGGCGACGGCCTCCAGAGTGCTCGCGGGGACCCCGTCCTCGGGGACTTGCCAGGGGTGCACCCCGACGCAGGCGACGATGGACTCGGGGTAGCTGTCGCGGAGGTCCAGCGTCCTGAGCGAGGACTCGTAGTCGTCGCTGACCGCTACGAGGACCATGCCCGAGCTCACGAACTCCTCAACGTCCTTCCTCTCGAACTCGTGGAGGTGCACGTGCGCGTCAGGAGGGGCTCTGCGCGCGTGCATTGGGGCCCACCACCTTGAAGATGCTGCCCATCTCGAGGCCCAGCTGCTCGGCGAGGAGCTCGAGGAGCTCCCTCCCGAGCCCCTCCGTTCTCGCAGCCGCTATGGCGAGCCTCTCCTCGAGGGAGAGTAGGGGAGGGTTGCCGAGGAAGCCCTCCGTGACCACCCAGGCTCCGGCCTCCCTGACTACCAGGTAGGCTGCCGCGATGTCGACGACGCGCATAGTGCCCCATGCGTCCACGTAGGCGTCCGCGCCACCGGTTGCCACGGAGGACAGCTCGATGCTCGCGGAGCCCAGCGACCTGGCGATGAAGCCCCTGGCCGAGAGGCCGAGCATGTAGGCATAGGGGAGGAAGCTCGCCTTGGGGCTAGCCCCGACGAAGACCAGGCCCTCGCTGTCACCACCGCTGGCGACGAGCTTCCTGCCGTTGACGTAGGCTCCCGAGCCCCTCGCAGCGTACACCTCCAGCCCCATCGCCGGGGCGTAGACAACACCCGCGACCACGTCCTCCAGGGTCCTCCCCACCGCCGCTGCTATGGAGACCGCGAAGAGGGGGCTCCCGCGCTTGTAGTTCCTGCTGCCGTCCAGGGGGTCTACCACGAACACGTAGCCTCTCCCCCCGACGACCTTCTCACCCATCTCCTCCGAGACCACGGCGGCGCAGTCCGCGTGGCTGAGCAGGTACTCCACGGCCACCCGCTCTGCCTCGAGGTCGCCGCGGAGCGTGACGTCCCCGCCGCTGCCCCTGCCCACAACCTCGCCGGCGCGGCCCTGCTCCCGGACTCTCAGCGCGGCCTCGCCAGCCCTGCGGGCTGCCTCCCTGATAACTGCGAGGACGCCGTCGTAGCCCATCGCTACACCTCCAAGATCTCCACCTCCAGTGTTTCGAGGTTCACGATGGCGAATGTCGCGCGGCCCGCGAGGTAGCCCGACAGGGTGCCGGGGTTTACCACCAGGGTTTCTCCAACCTTCCTCACGTCTAGCTGGTGCGTGTGGCCGTACACGACCACGTGGAACATGCCGCTCCTCGCGAGAGCCTCAGCGAGCCTCGCGGTGTCAGCGGGGGTGCTAGCCCCGTGCACCACAGCAATCTCTCTGCCGCCCAGGCTGAGGAACAGGGGAGGCTCTGAAATCACGAAGCCCATCTCCGCGGCAACCCTGCTCAGGAGCAGCTTCTCACCGTCGTTGTTGCCGTAAACCGCGTAGACCCTCAGGCCCCTGAGCTCCCTGAGCGCGAAGGGCGAGATTATGTCCCCCGCGTGGATCACTGCCTCGACACCCTCCCTCCTGGCAGTCTCGACGAACCGGCGGATGTTCTCCAGCCTGTCGTGGGAGTCCGAGATCACCGCGATACGGTTCATACGCTCGACCGCGTTCACGCGATCATCACCACCCCGGCAGTGATAAGCCTTTCCTGCACGCTGTAGGTGCGCGTTAGCATCCCGAGGAGGGCTGGAGACAGGGCGCAGCAGCTGGTAAAGGTCCTCTCCATACACACTAATGCCCGGCAGGATCCTCGCGCGCCTGCGCAATAGACTAATAAGCTGCCTTCGTACAAACCTCGTGTAATGCCGGGAGCTGATGCGGAGCAGCATGGGGAGGGCGTCCAGCCTGCTGCCATGCAGAAGATGATTAACAAGGCGGCTTGGCTGCTCAGCGAGGGTAGGGTTGTGAAGATAAGCCCGTACATGTACTACGTCATAGGTAGGAATAGCAAGCACCTGGTGAAGTACGAGAACGGGAAGTTCTACTGCACGTGCAAGGGCTTCGAGAGCAAGGGCTTCTGCTCCCACGTCCTCGCAGTCATGACTCTTTCAGGGCTGAAGGAGGAGGCCAGCAGCTTCTTCGACGAGGCTGTGCGCCAGAGGGTTTTGCGGGAGCTCAGGGGCATGGGCAGAGGGCGCTAGCCGCCGATAAAGGGTATCCTCACGCCGTACTCCTGGGAGATCTTCTGAAGTTCTCGCTTCACCTCCTGCATGTTGTCGGTGGAGAAGGTCCTTCTGATGTAGTAGATGCCCAGCGGGTATATCAGAGCCAGGGAGACGAGCACCGTGATGCTCCTCCCGATGAGGGTTGCGAGGAGAGCTCTCTCCTTGGGCACCCCCAGGATCAGGTAGAGCGTCACGAGCGCGGTGTCCACGCTGCCCAGCATGAAGGGCACGCCTATCGACGCCAGGGAGAAGGTGGTCAGTATTGTGTAGCCCGGCGCGATCAATAGGGCGTCCACCTCGACTCCGACGGCTTTCAGCGAGAAGTAGGGCGTCATTATGCCGCTTACCCACTGGAGCACCAGCGCCGCGATGGCCGCCAGGAGCCACGCTGTGTTCTCCCGGAGCTCCGCCGCCACGTTCTCAACCTTCGCCAGGAACTCCTCCAGGTCGCGCTCCAGCTTGTCCAGCCTCCTGGAGGGGACCGCCCTCCTCAGCAGCTTGAGCAGAGGGTTCTTCAGCACGCTCGGCTTAAACACAACAACCCCCATCGCCAGGGATAGAGCCGCGCCCAGAACTATCACAGCCACATAGACCAGCGCCAGGGAGGAGTAGAGGGCTAGGCTCTTCAGCGTGAGCAGGGAGGCGAAGAGTATGAAGAACACCAGAGTGGAGCTTATCAGCAGCCTGAAGAAGAGCGTGTAGCTCAGGGAAGATGCCCAGTCCGACCTCGTCTTGAGGAAGAAGAACCTAGCAACATCTCCCTCCACGAACGCCGAGGGTAGGAGGATGTCGACGAGCCAGGCCATCATAGAAGAGCCGAGAGCTTCCCGGAAGGACAGGTGGAACCTCTTTCTGCACAAGGCCCAGAAGGCTGCTGCATGGGAGACGTAGTACAGAACCTCGAAAACCAGGATGGCCGCGATGTCACCGGGGTCCACAAGGCTTAGAGCCCGCAGGAAGTCCTCCAGGTCGAAGTCCCTGGCGATGTAGGCCGCCAGCGCTGCTATGATGACAAGCTGTACAAGAGTGACGAGCCTGCTTCGAGTGGAGCGCCGCGAGCCCTCAACTATCACACGGCTGCAACCCGGGTAGAGTATAAAATAGTTTTAGCCTCTGAGCCTCTTGTGGACAGCGCGCCCCTCGTCAGCGTGGTGGTAGTGAACTACAAGTCCCTTGAGACTCTCCTCAGATGCTTAGACTCGCTGCTGAAGACAACCTACCCAAACTTCGAGGTCATCGTGGTGGACTCGATGACGGACGGGATAGAGGAGGCGCTCAGCAAGCTCAACGACAGGAGGGTGAAGCTCGTCCACTTCGACCAAGACATCGGCGCAGCCGCCTCCCACAACATCGGCGTCCTGGCCAGCAGCCCTGAGGCGGAGTACATAGCCTTCCTGGACAACGACACCATGGTGGAGCCTGACTGGCTCTCGAGGCTCGTCGAGACAATATCCTCGGACCCCAGGATTGGCGCCGTGCAGGCCAAGGTCGTCTCGCAGAGCAACCCCGGGAAGATGGACCACACGGGCCTGGGCATGGACAGCGTGGGCACGTGGCTCACCTCGTACGGGTGGGATCACAGCGTGTTCTCGGAGCCCATGGTGATATTCACAGCTTCCTCCGCGGCCATGCTGACCAGGAAGGATGCCTACCTGGAGGTGTGGGGTTTCGACGACACCTACTTCATCTACGACGACGACACTGACTACAGCTGGAGGCTCAGGCTCAGAGGCTACGAGGTCGTCTTCGACCCGAGGGCGGTTGTTTTCCACGAGGACAAGCTCGAGAAGAGAGTCAGCTTCGAGAAGCTCTACTTCGGCTACAGGAACAGGCTGCTCAACCTCGTGAAGAACGTGGAGGGGCTGGGCATGGCCGCGAGGCTTATGCTAGCCCTCTACCTGGGTTACATAAACGCGGTGCTCCTGGCCCTGGCGGGCAGAGGAAGAGAGGCGATGGCGTACTGCCTGGCATCCCTCAACGTCCTGAAGAGGCTGCGCCGCTACACCCGCGTGAGGAGGCTGGTCGCCGGGCTCCGCAGGGTTGGGGACCGCGAGCTGGAGAAGAGAGGCTTCACGAGCAGGGGGCTCTACGCCACCATCCTGATGACCAGGATGCTGCTCGTGAGGTACTTCAGGGCTCGCAGGCAGGCGCCCGGGAAGTAGAAAAGGTTTATATAGTGCGGCGTGCACGCGATGCTTGCGCCTGAAAGGGCACGAGAGAGCGAAATGGAAGGAGCAAGCTTGAGGAGTGTGAAGATCGCTGAGATAACTCCTGAGACCCGGAGGTTCTCGGTAACCTTTAAGGTTCTCGAAGTGATGGATGAGAAGAGCATAGTTTCCAGGAGGGATGGGATGGAGCACAGGGTCGCCGACGTTCTCGTAGGCGACGAGAGCGGGGTTGCGCTCCTGACAGCGTGGGACGATGAGATAGACAAGTTCAGGGAGCTCGTCGGAGAGACTGTCTCCCTGGTCAACGGCTATGTGTCTCTCTACAGGGGGTCCCTCAGGCTGGGGCTTGGGCGGTTCGGCTCCATAACACAGCCTGACAGGAAAATAGAGAAGGTCAACACAGAGAATAACATCTCTGAGAGGAAGTACGAGGAGGAGAGAAGAGAGAGGAGAGACTTCCGCAGAAGACCCAGGAGGTTTTAGCAGAGTTTAGGTATAAATTAATCCCAAGCTTTTTCTTTTTCCACGACTATTATGACGAAGTCGTTAACATTGGTTCCAGTGTATCCTGTCGTCACGTGCCCCCCGACCTGCTTGAAGAAGCTGTAGCTGTCATTCCTCTCGAGGAACTCCTCCGGCTTCAGGCCCAGGCTGAGCGCCTTCTCGTACGTGAAGCCGTCAACGACCGCACCTGCGACATCCGTGGGGCCGTCGCGCCCATCGCTGCCGATAGAAAGTATCGCTATCCTGTCCCAGCCGCGGATGGCTATCGCCGCCGAGAGGGCAAGCTCCTGGTTCCTGCCGCCCACCCCGCTACCCCTAACAGTCACGGTGGTCTCGCCGCCCAGCAGCACCACGGCTGGGGGCGGCACCGGGCGCCCGCTGCTCCTTATCTCCTTAGCTATGGAGGCCACAACCCTGCCCACCTCACGCGCCTCCCCCTCGAGCATTGAGGTGAGCACGAGGACGTTGTACCCCATGCTCCTCGCCTTCTCGGCCATCGCCTCCAGGGATATCCTATTGCTAGCGACAATCCTGTTGAAGACCCTGGAGAAGATGGGGTCGCCCGGCTTCGGAGTCTCGGGGGCCCTCCCCTCCCTGCCCGCCTCCAGGTACTCGATGACAGACCTGGGCACCTTCTCCCTAAGGCCGTACTTCGAGAGCACGCCGAGAGCATCCTCGAACGTTGTCGGATCGGGTACCGTGGGCCCCGACGCGATCGTGTCCATGCGGTCGCCTACGACATCGGAGATCATGAGCGTGAGGCAGGCTGCCGGCTGCAGGTGCCTAGCGAGCCACCCGCCCTTGATCTTGGAGAGGTGCTTCCTAACCGTGTTGAGCTCGAATATGTCGGCTCCAGCCCTCATGAGGAGGATGCTGGTTTCCGCTATATCCTCTATGCTCACCCCCTCAACAGGGTACTCGAGGAGCGCGCTGCCACCACCTGAAAACAGCGCGACAACGAGGTCCTCCTCGCTGAGCCCCCTTACCGCCTCCAGGACGCGCCGCCCAGCCTCGAGGCTCTTCTCGGATGTTCTCGGGTGGGTCGAGGGGACCACCTCAATCCTCCTGAGCTCCCTGGAGTAGGCCTCGGCGAGGGGCTCTGGAACCGCGACCACACCCCTCGCTATCCTGTCCCCGAAGAGCTCCTCCACGGCCTTCGCCATGCCCCCTGTGGCCTTGCCCGCTCCGACGACCACCACTCGCCCGCGCAGGGGGATCCTAGTCCCGTCGCGCAGCAGAACCTCGTCCCCGGAGACCCCGACGTAGTCCCTGACTGCCTTCAGGGGGTCAGCAGCCCTGATACCCTCTATTGCAAGCGTGACCGCCGTGACCCTGGCGAACTCAGTATCCTCCCTCTCGCCCACGAGAGTTGTCCAAGGACTTCCTTGATAAAAACGTGGCGCGCTACCAGCGCGATATCACGTAGTCGCCAGCCCTGGCCTCGAAGGACCTCCAGCCCTCGGCATCGAGGACGAGCCTCTGGGAGCTTCTGGGCTGCAGAGCCACCTCCAGGCTGCGTCCAGAGCCCTGCGAGACCAGGACAAGCCTGAGCTCAAGATCCGTGGGGTTGGTCGCCTGAACCTCCACCAGCTTCTGGTCAAGCCTTGTGACCGAGAAAGAGATGGAGCTCAGAAGCCTCACAGCCAGGTACTCCGCGTGAGCAGCCCACTCGAGGACGAACTGCCTCTCGCGCTCGTCCTCGCCATACCAGTAGAAGTCGCTGTCCAGCGAGATGGCAGCCGCCTTGAAGATCTCGTAGACCGGACTCTGCCTCCTGGAGAGCAGGCTGCGAGCCTGTTCCTCCCCTAGTGCCTCCAGCAGCGCTGCCACAGCTTTCAAGTGCTGGAAAACCCTGCTCCAAGTCTCCGTCTTGACACCGCCTACCCACTGGGAGGGCGAGAGCTGGATCCAGGAGCCCTTGGGCACGTACCTGAGAACCCTCCTGGGCGGGTTTCTCTCCAGGTACTCGCCGAGGGTTGTCAGCCGCACCACTTCAGCGTTCGACAGGAGGGAGGCCAGCTTCTCGACAAAGTAGGGGGCGTAGGGCCTGTAGTGCGGGAGTATCATGAAGTTCTCCCCGTCGAGAGCCACCACGACGATGCCCCCGGGGGCCACGTCCCTCCGCTTGGCGAGCTCAACCGCGAAGCTCCACGCAGCCCTCTCAGCCTCCTCGGGGCTGGCGAAGTTGAGGTTGAAGCTTATCCAGTCGCTGAGCTGGAGGTCTCTGAAGAAGACCACCACCCTGTTCCCCTCATCGTCCTCCACTATGTACGGCTCGTAGATCGTACCCTTATCCCCGCTAGCCGCCCTGAAGTGCTGCTCGCAGAGGACTGTGTACTCAACACCAGCCCTGGCGAGCAGACCGACAAGCCCCATGTGCCAGTACATCTCCGGGGTCCACGCCCCTCTTGGCCTCCTGCCCAGAACCTCCTCCACGATTCGGAAGCCCTCCTCGAGCTCCCAGGAGAGGAGGAAGCGCAGGAGCCTCTCGAGGCCGTGCCTGCGGGCCTCGTCCAGTAGGAAGCCCATCACCGTGTGCGCGTAGACGCTGCCGAGAACCTCCGCGGCTCCTCTGCCCGCGAGCTCCTTGACGGCGCCCAGAACCCTGGCGACCGCCTGCACCCTCTCGTCGGAGGGCGGCACCCTCTCCTTCTCCGTCGAGTAGCCCTCGGAGACCGCCCGGACCCACTGCTCCAGCAGAGACGGGGAGAAGTGGTCCACGTCCCGCCACCCTGGCACCCGCCTGTGGAGCTGCACATGGATGCTGTAGGGCCCCTCGCTGTAGGAGTAGAAGTTCCCGTGGTAGACGTGAAGGAAAGGCCAGGGGTCCTTGTAGACCCCGCTGGGCCTGTACTGGGGTGCCTGGTGGAAGTGCCAGACGAAGGCCACGTAAAGGGGCGGGCCCTCCTCGTACACGTAGAAGGGAAGCCTGTCGCTGGCGACAACCTTGCCCTCCACCTCGAAGACCGCTTCCAGCTCCACAACTCCCTTCACGCTGCTCAGGTCCAGCTCCGCTGAGAAGGTGGCCTCAGTGCCTGGAGCTACGGTGCACTCGTCGAAGATCACGAAGGCGCTGGGCTGCTTCTCGCCGAGCTCCCACAGGACGAGGTAGGGCGTACCCCTGGCTGCCGAGGAGCCCTGGTTGGCAACTTTAAAGGAGAAGCTGTTCCTGCCCCTCCGCACGAAAGGAGTAGATGCTAGCAGCTTGGCTTGCAGCATACCAGGCGCCTCATAGCAGCTGGGACAGGACTAATATACGTTAAGTAAAAATTCAGCAATGCAGGAGGTAAAACACAATGGAAGGTTTTGGAAAAAACTGGCTCTTTACTCTGTTTTCACTAGCTCGATCTCGATGGTGGATACCTGGCGCTCCTTGCCGGGCTCGCCGACTCTCTCACTGCCTATGGTGATGTTGCCGTACTTGACCTTCTCGCCGAGGAACCTCCTCACGAGCTCTGCAGCATCAACAGCGCGGGAGATAGCTCTGCCGCGGGCCTTGAGGATGACCTTCTTGCTTCCGCTGCTGAACTGCGTCACTGCAGCAAGTACGTAGCTGCTCACTGGCTTGTTGCCGACGAAGACCACACCAGCTTCTGCTGCCATACCGTTTTCTCACCTTATGCGGTTTTGAGTGCAAGGTCTTTGCCCCTATCATCTTATAAGTTTTTGGGTGGCTTAGCTCTCCTCCTTCTCCTCCGCTACGACGTAGTAGTACTCCTTCAGGACCTCCTTCTGGTAGCGGTCCAGCCAGGAGCCGGGCTTGTTGATGCGGGGGCGCTTCGTCTGGGGGTCTCTCCTGAAGGTCAGATTCATCTCCTTCAGGAACGTGTTCATGCCCTTCCTCATGTCCATGGGCGGCGACGCTGCACCCCTCTCCCCTGGCACGCCCTCGAACACCATCAGCGTGGTGGACAGGAAGTCTACGGCGACTATGTCGTGCTCGACGACTATGGTGGCTGAGCCCCTCTCGGCTGTGAGCCTCTTCACGACCTTGGCCACAGCGTACCTCTGCTCGACGTCCAGGTAGGCCATGGGCTCGTCCAGCAGGTAGACGTCAGCCTCCCTGCCAAGCGCGGCCGCCACGAGCACCCTCTGGAGCTCGCCCCCGCTCAGCTCAGTGAGCATGTGGTCGAGCAGCGGGGCTATCCTGAGCGGCTTCAGGAGCTCCGCCTGCAGCGTGCTTGAGCCCAGGTCGACGCCGCTCTCCCTCAGGTACTCCCTGACCGTGCCGTCGAACTTCACCTCCCCGAGGAACTGGGGCTTGTAGCTCAGCCGCAGGGCAGCGGGCCTCTCCACCCAGCCGCTGTCCGGGGTTAGCTCGCCTACGAGCAGCCTGACGAACGTTGTCTTGCCGATCCCGTTGGGGCCGAGGACCCCGAGAACCTCCCCCTTGTGCAGCTCACCAGCCTCCACCCTCAGCTCGAAGCCGTCGAGGCGCTTCTCCAGGGAGCTCCACCTGAGCAGCACGGACTCGCGGGGCCACTCGGCGGGCGGGGGGTGCTCGTGGAACTCGATCCTGTAGTCCCTGAAGCGCACGTTCTCCTCGCGTATGTAGCCCTCGATGTAGGCGTTGATCGCGGCTCGCGAGCCCTTCACCAGGCCCACGACCCCGTATACGCCTGGCTCGCCGTAGATTATCGAGACCACGTCCGAGAGGTAGTCGAGAACCGCTAGGTCGTGCTCAACGACCACCACGTAGACCCCGGGCTTCACCAGCCCGCGTATCGCGCCCGCGACGCGCAGCCTCTCCCTGATGTCCAGGTAGCTCGACGGCTCGTCGAAGAGGTAGACCTGCGCGTCCCTGAGCATGGCCGCAGCGATGGCAACCTTCTGCAGCTCTCCGCCGCTGAGGTTCGCCAGGGGCCTGTCCCAGACCCCGCCCAGGCCGAGCAGCTCCTTCACCTCGTCGGCCCTGCCGCGCTCATCCACCTTCAGGAGAGCCTCCCTGACCGTGAGCTTCAGGCGGGCCAGCGGGTCCACGGCCTGCGGCTTCAAGACTGCGCGCAGATTCCCGTCTGCGAGCTTCTGGAAGTACGTCTGGAGCTCAGACCCCTTGAAGAAGTCTATGACTTCGTCCCACCCCACCTCCCCCTCGACTCTGCCGAGGTTGGGCTTCAGCTGGCCGGATAGGATCCTGAGCGCGGTGGACTTGCCCACGCCGTTGCTCCCGAGAATCCCCAGGCAGCGGCCCTCCTTCGGCACGGGGAGCTTGAACAGCTCGAAGCCGTTGGGCCCGTACCTGTGGACAAGGTGCTTCGCAAGCTTCTCCGGGAGGTTCACTATCGTTATCGCCGAGTAAGGGCACTTCTTGACGCATATCCCGCAGCCGACGCACAGCTCCTCGGAGATCCTGGCGACCCGCTCCACCTCGTCTATCCAAACGCACTTGGAGCCCGCCCTGTTGATCGGGCAGAACCTCACGCACTCCTGGTTGCACTTGCTGGGCCTGCAGAGAGTCCTCTCGACGACCGCCAGCCTCATGCCGGCTCGCCCCCCACTCACGCGCAAATTTATAGAAATTCAGCGCCTCCGTCGCACGTGATCGAGCTGCAGGTGAAGGGCGTTAAGGGCCACCTCTTCACCAGGTGCCTCGAGACCCCGTCGGAGCTTCTCCCCAGGGAGGTAGCGCGCGAGCTGAGCGGGGTGCTGGAGCAGGGTGAGTGGGTTTCCGTGGTTTCCCGCTGCGACACGCTACCTCCGGAGAGCGTCCTGGTATCGGCGGCGATGTACGCCCTGAGAGCCTACACCTCCGGGAGGATGATCTCGAGGGGCGTGGAGATAGAGCTGCTCCTCTACCTCCTCGGGGAGAGGAACGTGAGCAGGGTTCTCTCGCTGCTAGCCTCTTCGCCGAGCAAGCTGCTCGGCCTTGTGTGCCTCACCACGCGCGAGCCCTTGGAGCTGGCCAGGAAGCTCGAGAGCTTCGCCGCCTCAAGGGGCTTCAGGCTGAGAGAGTACGAGGAGGGGGGTTGGGTGGACTTCTTCGCGGAGTACCTGGGCGTGCGCGCAGCCAGCAGAGACCAGCTGCGTGAGAAGGTGGCGGGGGCTTTACGCGCCCGCGCCGCTCTCCTCTGCCTCACCACCCAGTGAGTGTGCGTGGGCCCTGCGAGCCTCCCTGCGCAGCCTTTCCATGGATACCACGAGGTCTGGCGGGATCACCGCGACTCCCGCCACCTCCCCGAAGACCTCCACCACGATCAGCTTCTGGGGGTTCGTCAGGTCAACCTTGTTCTTGAGCTGGCTTGCTATCGCGTCGATGACGCTCTCCCTCGACAGGTCGGAGAGCCTTATCTTCGCCTCGACCTTGTACGTTTCCTCCGGCAACATCCTGGAGGCAGCCAGGGTCAGAGCTGCCCTGGAAATCTCCTCCAGTGTGGACTCCACGACGACGTGTATGGGGACTATCTTCAGGATGTACCTGAAGTACCAGGGGTTCTCGAGGACCTTCTCCCTGGCCTTCGAGGCGAAGTACTCCGGGTCCAGGCTTGTCCTCGCGACGACAAGGGCTGGTAGCCCCGTCCGGCTAGCGTCCAGCTGCTTATCGCCGAGCTCGCGGGCGAAGTACCACAGCTCCGCGATGCAGTCGTTCTCCCTGTTCCTGTAGGTGGACACCACCAGGTTGAAGTCCCTGAGCATGAGAGCCGAGGAAGTAGGGCCCGTGCGAGGCTGAAAAACATTGTGATCGCTGCGCAAGGGGGGATTTTCTCGGCGAAAGGCTAATATATAGCTGTGCGGAGCCAAGTCTCCCCACGTAGGTGGTGGTGTCACGGGATGGAGTTCTGCCCTAAGTGTGGTGGGCTAATGCTGCCGAAGAGGAGGGGAGGGGAGCTCTACCTCGTCTGCCAGTCCTGCGGCTACGAGATGAAGGCGAAGAAGCTCGAGGGCTACGCGGCGAAGGAGGTGATCGCGGAGGAGAAGAAGACCAAGGTCTCCGTCTTCACAGCCCCCTCGGGGGCTGCCAGCGAGGAGGAGAGGAGACAGCTGAAGGAGGAGTACTACGAGGTGTTCCTCGAGACGATGGTCGAGGAGGAGGGCGAGGAGGGCGAGTAGCGGGAGGCTCAGAGGAGGAAGCTGAGGCCTGTGGTGCCCGGCTATGCCTCTAGTCGCCTTCCTCTCAGACTTTGGCTACACGGACTACTACGTTGCAGCTGTGAAGGCTGTGATCAAGAGGGTTTGCCCCGCAGCAGAGGTTGTGGACGTGAGCCACGGTGTGCAGCCCTGGTCCCTCCTGGACGGCTGCTACACGCTGTCCTGCTGCTTCGACGACTTCCCGGAGGGGACGGTTTTCCTCGCGGTCGTGGACCCGGGCGTCGGCACCTCGAGGAGGGGGCTCGTCGTGAAGAGCGCTAGGTACTGGTTTGTCGGGCCTGACAACGGGCTGTTAACCTGCGTCGCCTCGCGGGATCCCCCCTTCACGGCGTGGTCCATCGAGAGAGTCCCGCACGCGCGCAAGCACTCCTACACCTTCCACGGCCGTGACGTCTTCGGCCCAGTGGCAGCGTACATCGCGTGCGGGGGCAGGCCGGAGGAGGTTGGGCGCGAGGTCGCAGACCCGGTTGTTCTGAGCGGCTGGGAGCCTGAGGTCACGGGCGGCGCGATCAAAGCTAGGGCTGTTCACGTCGACAACTTCGGGAATGTTGCGCTCAACATCAGGGTGGAGCTCCTGGAGAGGATGTCCATAGGGTACGGTGCCGCGCTCCGTGTAAGAGCCGCC
>Ga0326761_1000020_pt1 | contig 43443 bp, 50 predicted proteins | sample GCREP_P_FD_207739 | JGI IMG/M metagenome (GOLD analysis project Ga0326761, IMG submission 207739) | Hot spring water microbial communities from Geyser Creek Basin, Yellowstone National Park, WY, United States - GCR.EP_P | ecosystem: Environmental > Aquatic > Thermal springs > Unclassified... | reverse complement strand
CGAGCTGAAAGACAGAATTGTGCAGGTGGTGGACGTGGAGGCCGCGAAAAACGCCATCAACAGCGGGAAGGTGGTTGAGGTGCCGTGGAGCGGCGACAACGAGTGCGGCGTCAAGATCCAAGAGCTCGTAGGCGCGGAGAGCTTAGGCATCCCCCTGGATGAAGACGCGTCGGTGGGCGGATACGACCTGCGCGACTTGGCGTGTAGGGAGAAACGCGCCGAGATTTGGCTTAGGCTGTCTCAACGCTATTGAGCAAGAAAAATTTAAAAACCGTTCTAATAAGGGGGTTGTGCCGAAAAAGCGCAAGAATCGGGGCCGTAAGAAGGGCGGTAAGGGACGAGAGCCGTATGTATATTGCGATAACTGTGGAAAGGTAACGCCGAGGTCTAAGTCGGTGAGGTTGACCGTCCCCTACTCCCCCGTGCCGCCCGACTTGGCCAGAGAGCTTGAGAAGCAGGGCGTCATCATATCGCGGTACTTGGTAACTAAGCGCTACTGCATTAATTGCGCCGTGTTCTTCGGCATAATCAAGGTGCGTCCCAGGGAGGAGCGGAAGAAGAGGGTGCCGCTTCAACAAGTCGTTTGAGTGCTTTTTTGATAAAAAGCGACGTCGCGTGTCCTTGGTCTATCGACGTCAATAGCCTAGTCAAGAGCAGGTTCGACGTCCTTGTGGATTTTGTAGTGGAGTCTCTCCGCGGCGGCGTGAGCGAGGTGTATGTAATGTTATGCGAAGGGACGACATACCGCATAACGTCTGTGCCCTCCGGCCGGGCGCGCGTGGTTGCCTCTTGGCTCCTAACGCAGGAGTCGTTTAAGGCCGATTTACGCGCCATCTCGGCCAGGTACAGACATGTGTACTATCTACATGAAAGCGGTAGAGACATCTCAGATGTGCGTCTGGAGGGCGGCGGCTTGTTTATCTTCGGCGACCACGACGGCCTTTCGCCGGAGGACGAGGAGCTTCTGTCTAGACGCGCTATATGGATCTCGCTTGGGCCGTTGCCGTATATGTCTTGGCAAGCCGCGGCGTATGTGGCGTACGTGCTTAAGAGACTATCTTAATTAACGGGTATAATCGTCAGTGGTTTCCGAGAAGCTGAGGAGGGTCGTGAACTTGGACAGGCTAGGGAGACGCATTCCCCTGAGCCCAAACCTGCTCACGTTGGCGTCTGGGCTAGTCGCTTGGGGCGGCGTGCCTCTGGTGCTGATCTACGGCTTCCCGCCGTGGCTATTCATATTGGTCTCTGGCCTGCTAGACGGGCTAGACGGCGCAGTCGCCAGAAGCAGAGGCGTAGCCTCCAGAGGGGGGGCTTTTCTGGACTCGTTCCTCGACAGATATTCCGACGCCGCGTATTTAGCCTACTTCTGGGGGCGCGTGGATCCGTTGGTGATCTACGTCGCTTTGGTGGGGACCTACGCGATAAGCTACGCACGGTGCAGAGGGGAGGCGCTCGGCGTAGAGGTTAGGGGCGTGGGGTTTATGGAACGCGGCGAGAGGGTTGCCTACCTTTTCCTGGTTGCAGTCGCGGCCTCCGCCTTTCCCCTCCTTGTCTCGCCCCTTCTCTATCTATACACGGCGTTGGTGAGCGCGGCGGCTCTCTACAGAGGCTTCGCTGTGTTTAGAAGGCTAAGTTTTAAATAGTGGGTCTGGTTGGCGCATAGTGAGCGTAGTTGCTAAGGTCTCTAAAAGTAGCGTGGTGAAGAGGGAAGTTGTGAATAAGGATGTCATGGAGGCTGTTAAGGACGTGGCCGTAGAACTGATAAAGTCCTGGGATCCCTCGTCGTCAGATTTCATCATCCTTAGGGATTACTACTCGGTGTCGTACCCAGCGCCTCTGACGAGGGAGTTGCTGGAGAAGATTAGGAAGTACTCCCCGAAGAGGGTGGAGAACAGGGTGGAGGTCGCGTTGCCGATTTTCGAGATTGTCCACGGAGCGCAGTGGGCCGGGGAGAGCCTCCAAGTTGGCGACGCCACGGTTGTGTTTCCGTATATAGACGACGCCACCACCGAGGAGGTTCTCAGAGGCGTGGTGCAGAGTCTCTCGGCGCCTGAAGAGGAAGAGGCGTTTGAATAGGGTTGGGCGTTATATTAGACGCGTCGCGCCTCTAAGCTCCTCGATAGATACGCCCATCGCCTCAAGTATCTGTTCAAGAGACGTGCTGACGTATTCTAGATATTTCTTCTCGTCTATCTCGTCTATCCTTGCAAGCTGGATCGGCTTGACCCCCGCGGAGTCCTTGGTTTTTATTATGATTATTGCGTCGCCCCTGCCCACATTGATGCCGTATTTCATGAGTTGCTCGGCGGCTTTCACGTGTTGAGGCTTGTTTTTGGTGTATTCTTCTATGTTTTTGCTTAGGACCATTTTTATGCCGAGTTTGTCTAACGTGATCTTCTTCTCTTTTATCTTGGTCTCGGCCTCTTTCACCATTGCTATTATTATATCTCTTGTTTTTACTATATCATCTACCGAATTTATATTTTTCAAGTTGTTTATAATATCTTCCACTAATTCTTTTACAAAGGGTGGCGCGTTGCGTTTCTTAGCCACTATGCCCTTGACAATGACGCCGCCGTCTTTGGTTACGCCGAGGTAGTTCTTCTTCCGTCCGCTAAACATCACAAATTTATATATTTTATCTAGCTCTATATCTATACCAATATTCTCCGTGTATTCAATAAGTTTTTTGATTTTATCCTCTGTGACGTTCCATAGAAACAGCGAGTCCGTATCGCCATATACAGGTATCAATCCCAGCTCCGTGGCCTTCAGAACTGTGCTGGTCATGATGTATCTGGCCAGCGCCGTGGTGAGCTCCGCCACAGGTGGACAATACAGCGGGAAAGTCTCTGCGCCGAAGACGCCGTATGACGCGTTTATAAAAACCTTCATGGCGCTCTGCACCACGTCGTAGAGCTGTCTCTCGGCGGGGGTCGGCGCTTTTTTAGCTAGCTTCTTGTAGACATGCACTCTAAGATCTCTCAAAATGCCGACAAGCGTGCTTGTGAGGCCGGGCCTGTCGCGGCACACGGTGTGTGGGAGCTCGGGTAAGGGCCTCTCGGCGTCGGGCTTGCAGTTGACGGTTTCGTAGGACAGGTTCCACTTGCTTATTATTGTGGGGTACAGAGAGGCGAAGTCTAGCACATACACGTCGAAAAATATGCCCAGCGGCGGGTCCAACACGACGGCACCGGCGTATTTCTTGCCCTTTATGATGGCCTTGGTGTGCACAGACCCCTTTTCCTTCAAGATATCCTCCTTGTTGGGTATGAGCCAGCCCCTCCTTCTGTGTTCGTAGTAGAGCATGTTCCGAATCCACGCAGAGACCTGCGACCTGGTGATGTCTTCAATAGGCATCTTGGCGATTCTTGAGAGGAGCAAGATGAGCTTCATGACCATCTCGTCGTTGTACAGGGTGAAGTAGAGCGTTATCAACGCGTCTCTGTAGTTATACTCGGCAAGCTCCCAGTAGCCCATCCTCGAGACGTTTTTCTGCCTCTCAAGCTTGCCCACGCCTAGGATAGCATACGCAATGCCGTCAAGTCCCCTCTCCCCCCTGTAGACCCCGCCGAACGCATACGCCTCTATCGCCTTAATCGCGAAAAACTTGTACATGTCTATGTGGACGCCGGGCGCCACGCTGACGTAGTCTCTCTTAGCGGCTATAGGCATCTCCTCCTTGGATATTCCCAGGGCTAGAGCCCTGTTGTAGATGTAGGGCAGGTCGAAGTTGTCGCCGTTGAATGTCACAACTACGGGGTACTGCGTAATCGTCTTCAACACTTCTCTAATCAGCTCGTATTCGCTATCGAAAAATATTACCTCGTAGTCCGGTCTGTATCTCAATTCTGCGTCGTTGCCCGGCCTGCGTAGCATTAATACGCGTCTAAGCCCGTCGCTGCCCACCAGCGCCACTGAGATGACCTCATACTCCGCCTCCCGCGGATCGGGTATCTTGTTCTCCTGAGGCGTGTATACCTCGACGTCTATGGCCACTCTACGGATGTGGGGCACCGGCGCTTGAAACAGCGGGATCCACTCCTCGGCGATTTTGCCGTATTCTGGCTGGAACACGTTGCCGAGTGTCGACTTGATCTCCGGCGGGATGGAGATCTCCACGGGGGTCAACCCATTGCCGTTTGACCGGTACCACATCCCTGGGATGATGTTGCGGTCGAAGAGGTAGCTGTGGTGGTACTTTATCCTAGACTCCCACGTCTCTCTCAATATGTCTCTCAACGAGTTCTTCCCGCCGCCGACGGAGAGCGGGTCTTTGGCATATACCTTCGTAACTAGGATTTTTTTGTCGTGTAAAGCGTCGTATTTCTCCTCCACGTCGAAGTGGCTGAAGCCCGGGCGGCGTAGCACCTCGGGCATCTTTTCCGCTATCTCTTCAGGCGTCTTGTTGGTGATAAGGTAAGGCCTGTGTCCCGTGTTGTCGTACCAGTAATACACAGTATCGCCGACTGGGTCATAGAGCTTCACGAGGGCCTTTCCCTCAGCTCCGTCGTAGACAATGGATAAAACAACAGATGGGGGTATGGCGTTGGAGATGACGCCTTTAATCCGGCTTTCCTCGATCGCCTCGCCCTCGTATTCCTTAACCTCTTCCTCAAATTCTTCAAACTCCTCCTCGAACTCGCCCACGTCTATTAGTGGGTGAGGGTTAAAAACGAAATTGGCGGTAATATCGCCGGCGTTAAAGCTTATAAAGTATTCCTACATGGATGTTCGTGGTAATTTACGTTTCGCCACATAGGACAGACAACAAGACCTCGGCGGCTACGGACCTCAAGCGAATTATCGTAACTGAGATCATAAACGAGGCTATACAAGGCGTGACGATTCTCGACGAGCGAGGCGTGCCCCTCATACATCACCTCCCCAACACATTAACCGCGAAGACGCTGAGACAAGTCACCAACCTAATCGAAATAATTAACATCATCAGGCAGAACCAAGATGAGAACCTCGGCGACTTCCACTACGTCACCGTGAAATACGCCAACTACAAAGTCGGCATATTTGAGTTGCCCAACAAGAAGGGCTGGCTCATAGTATTCGTCAATCCGCTGTGGCACATAGAAAACCTGTTGCCGAAAATACGTCAGTTCGCCCACAGGGTAAGCCAAAGCGTCACTTAGCCCTCCCCAGCCTCTGGTGAGCCGAAGCCAGCTCGTTTCTTGCCAGCGCGATTAACAGGTTCAGCTCGCCGGCGAGCACGGCCGCGGCCACTATTTCCGCGAACTTCAACGCGTTGGTCCCCGGCGGATCGCCGGGGCCCGCAATGCCGAGAAGCGCCAACGCCTCCCTCTGGGTGGGCAGACCGGTGCCTCCGCCTACCGTGCCGACCTCCAAGCTCGGCAGGAAGACCGAGATGTAGAGCCCGTCTTCCCTAGGCTCGGTGGAGGTTATGCCCATGCTGGACTCCACCACCTGGGCCGCGTCTTGTCCCGTCGCTATGAACACGGCGGCTACTATGTTGGCGAAGTGGGCGTTGAAGCCGTATGAATGGGCTAAGGCAGAGCCTATGAGGTTCTTCCTTATGTTTACGTTGTGGACGTCCTCCGCAGTTATGCCGAGCCTCTCCAAAACCTCTTTCTTAATTACGGCCTCCGCCACAACTGTCTTCCCCCGGCCCAGCAGGAAATTTACGGCGTTGGCCTTCTTATCTACGCACATATTGCCGCTGAGCGCGACGAGCCTCGCCTTTGGGAAATGCTCATGGATGTACCTCGCCACGGCCTCAGATGCTATAGTCGCCATGTTCATGCCCATGGCATCCCCCGTGAAGTACACCAGCCTCAGCCACACGTAGTTGCCCACGACGAAGGGCTGCGCCTCCTTAAGCCTCCCGTGTCTAGTCGTAGACTCCGCGGCTTTTTTCAACTCATCGAAGTGCTGATGTACCCACTCCACGAACTCCACAGCGTCTATAAGCGAAGGTAGCCTAAACAGCGGGGCCCTTGCCATTCCGTCCTTCAGCACCTTGACCCTTGCGCCGCCTGATTCCGTGACGAACTTGGCCCCCCTGTTTACCGAAGCCACCAGAGCCCCCTCGGTGGTGGCCAGCGGGACGTAGTAGTGGCCGTTGGCGTAGTCGCCCCTTATAAGCAGAGGCCCCGCGACGCCGACGGGGATCTGCACGGCGCCGATTACGTTCTCTATGTTTCTGCCCACCACAGTGTTTAGGTCTATTATGGTCTTGCCGATGTTCTCCAGCCTCGCGCCAGTCGCCTTCTCTAAGTACTGGCGCCGCGCCTCAGCCGCCTTGTTGGCATCTCCGTATATCTTCTCGAACTCGTGAAGCTTAGGTTCCATTAGAAACATTTTAATAAGTTGGCTTTATAACCTTTCGATGAAAGACGTATTCCTAGCCGGGGCCGCACTTTATCAAGCAGGCAGGCACTACGGAAAAAACATCGACGACATAGCCGCCGAGGTCCTCGACAAGGCTCTTTCAGACGTCAAGGCCGACATAGACGCGTTGTTCGTCGCCTCCTCAACCACCGAGCTCGCCAACAAGCAACAAATCTTGGGGGCCTACGTGTTGGAGACCCTAGGCCTAGACAAAATCCCGGTGTACAGGGTGGAAAACGGAGACGGGTCCGGAGGCGCCGCCGTGGCTCTTGCCTACCACGCGCTGAGGTCTGAGGAGCATAACTGCGTCGCCGTGGTGGGCGTCGACAAGCCCAACGACGTCTTAAGCAACCAGCAACAGGACATATACGCCGCCACCCTCGACACGTATTTTGAGCGGTACTTCGGCATAACGCCTCTGTCCTACGCAGCGCTCATGGCCAAGATGTACCTCAAGAAGTATGAATACAAATACGAAGACCTAGCCCAGTGGGCTGTTTTGATGCACAGCCACGGCGCGGGGAACCCCTACGCATACTTCAGGAGACAGATAAAGCTGGAGGACGCGGTCAACAGTGAAATAGTAAGCGAGCCTCTGCGGCTTTACGACATAGGCCCCCTCGCAGACGGCGCTGCGGTTGCGGTGCTCTGCAACAGCAGGAAAGAAGGGCCGCGTATACTGTCTGTCGCTACCTCCACAAACACGGCGGCTTTTAACCTAAGGCCGGACTACGACACGCTTTATAGCCTAAACGAGGCGGCGAGACGCGCCTTCGAGAAGGCCAAAATCACCCCAAGAGACGTGGCGACAGCCGAGGTACACGACTCCTTTTCCATCTTCGGGGTTCTTGCGGTGGAGTCGCTGGGCTTGGTGAGGAGGGGCGGCGCCCTCGCCGCGATGAAAGACGGCGACCTGCCCGTGAACCTAAGCGGCGGCTTTAAATCTAGGGGAAACATGCTGGGGGCCACGGGGGTTTACCAGCTCGTGGAGGTGGCTTGGCAGCTGATAGGCAGGGAGTTTAAGCGCGTAGACGGGAGCTACGGGGTGGTGCACAGCATGGGCGGCGTCGACAAAGTTTCGACAGTTGTTGTTATAGGAGTATGACAAAGCATAAAAACTCGTTTTAGGGTAGGGACATGAGACACGAGTCGGTGCCGATCTACTGGAGGAACATCCCCCATTACTACCGTCTGGTCGCCAGGCGGTGCAAGAAGTGCGGGGCCGTGTACTTCCCGCCCGTGGTGAAGTGTAGGTGCGGCTCCACGGAGCTTGAAAACGTCGAGCTCCCCCGCGAGGGCAGATTGGTGGAGTATACCGTGTTGCACCAAGTCGGGACTGACTTCTTGAAGCAGAAGCCTCTGATTGTGGGGCTTGTGGAGCTCCCCAACGGCGTAAGAGTGGCGGGGCAGATAGTCGACGCCCAGCCGGATAAACTCGCGCCGGGGGCCAAGATGGAGGTGGTGTTTCGGAGGGTGATCACCGACGGGAAACACGGCTTGGTTATGTACGGGTACAAGTTCAGGCCGGTGGGTGGGATATGAGCCGCGTAGGCGTAGTCAGCTGGGGCGCCTACATCCCGAAGTACCGCATAAGGACCGAGGAGGTGGCTAGGATATGGGGCGACGACCCCCTCCGCATAGTAGATGTGTACCTAGTGGACGAGAAAAGCGTCGAGGGCTTAGACGAAGACGCCGTGACAATCGCGGTGGAGGCCGCCAGGCGGGCCATCAGGAGGGCTGGGATCGACCCGAGGCGTATAGGGGCTGTCTACGCAGGCACCGAGTCTAAGCCGTACGCGGTTAAGCCCATCTCCTCCATACTTGTCGACGCGCTGGGGCTCAGCAACAACGTGTTTGCCGTAGACATGGAGTTCGCATGCAAGGCCGGTAGCGAGGGTCTCGTGGCGGCCATAGGACTTGTGGACTCCGGGAGGGCGGAATACGGCATGACCGTCGGCACGGACACGTCGCAGGGAGAGCCCGGTGAACACCTAGAGTACTCAGCCAGTAGCGGCGGTGCGGCCCTCATAGTGGGGAAAGACGGCGTAGCCGCGGAGCTTGAGGCCATGTATTCCTTCGTCTCAGACACGCCCGACTTCTGGCGTAGAGAGGGGTCGCCGTATCCCATGCACGGCGAGGGCTTCACAGGCGAGCCCGCCTATTTTAGACACATAGTGGGGGCGGCCAAGGGGCTTATGGAGAAATACGGCTACAAGCCGAGCGACTTCACCTACGTGGTGTTTCACCAGCCAAACGGCAGGTTCCCCGTCCGCGCCGCCTCCATGCTAGACATCCCGATGGAAAAGATCAAGCCGGGCATAGTCGTTACTCACATCGGAAACACATACAACGCCTCCGCGCTTATGGGCTTCGCGAGGGTGCTGGACACGGCCAAGCCAGGCGACAAGATCCTGCTGGTGCCGTTTGGAAGCGGCGCAGGCTCCAACGCCTTTGTGTTCACGGTAACCGACCTAATAGCTGAGAGGCAGAAAACAGGGGTGCCCACGGTTGAGGAGATGCTACGCGACAAGATATACGTCGACTACGCGCAGTATCTCAAAATGCGTAAAATGATAAAACTATTCGAATAATACAGCCCCTTTAAACACCAGCAAAAAAAGTCGTGCCTCTTCCTATACATGCCGAAAAGGCAGACCGACAAAGTTTTTGAGCGTAAAGAACAGGTCATAGAGTACCTCAAGACATATGGAGAGCTCACTACCAGCCGGCTTATACAGATGACGGGGCTTAGCCACTCGCAGATATTCTACATCCTCAAGCTCCTGGAGAAAGAAAACCTCGTCAAAGAGGTGAAGAGGGGGAAGATAGCCTACTGGAAACTAGTGGAGGCAAAAGAGGCCTAACTTTTTAAAAACAGGCAACCATAGCAGTGGTGATTTCTGAGCTGTACAAAGCCGGAAAAGCCAAACAAGAGGCGTTGGGCGTCTTAGCCAAGACCGTGATATGTGCAAAAACTGGATGCCTCGCGTCAGGTCCGGAGGTCGTCGTCGGCAACGTGACGTTGCAACTAACAGACGCCGTAGCCCTGGCCCCCAGGGCGAAGCCCGCCAAAGAGACTAGGCAAGAAAAGTTGCCGCCCCGCCAGCCGCAACCGAAACCCGAAAAGCCCCCCAGCCCCCAGCCCCCGAAGCCGCAGGTGCCGCCGGGGACGACCCCCTTGAGGGAGCCGCAGAGGGAAACTAAGGAGGTCGGAGAGGCGAAAAAAGAGGAAGCCAGCTGGGATAGGCTGGTGTCTCTACTTGCCGAGGAGACAAAAATCGAGAGGACGAAGGCCGAGTCCATCCTAAACACCATATTTAACTACTTGGCGACCTACCCCAGCGCCGGGGTGCTGAGATTCATCGACGACGTTGCGAGGATGTCTAAAGCCGACCAGAGGACGGTGAGGACGGCGCTTGAGATCCTGAGGTCGTCAGATGTTGTGGAGATGAGAGAAGAAGGGGTAGTTAATTTAAAACGCGCAGTTAGACGTGAGGGCCTGCCTCTTTAACCCCTCTTAGCAGGTACATATATCTCAGTCCTGTGCCCCTTGGCGACCAGCACCAAGTCCCCTCTGTCGCGTAGATTCCTCAACACCTTAAAAGCCACAGACATTTTTATGCCGTATTTAGACGCAACTTCGTAGGGGGTGACGGCCTTCATGCCCTGCACCTCCTTGGCAATGGTCTGAAACACCTTCTCGTCGAGGGTTTGGATAGTCCTCTTAGCTGGAGCCTCCTCCTTCTTCGCCTCCTTTTTACCCTTCTGGGGTTGCTGAGCCTTTTCCTTCTCGGCTTTTTTAGCAAGCTGACTCAGCGTGGGACGCTTCTTCCCTCCCATAGGGACATGGGTGTGTGGTGTTTAAAAGATTTCTCCGGCCCGGAGTCTTGGTTTACGTATCAGAGTATTTCGCATCAGGCATATTTAAATACGGGTTTATAAACCCGTCATATGTCTTCCAGAGGACCCGCATATCGCATCGAGAACATCGTGGCCACGGTGAATCTGGGGGTGGAGCTCGACCTGGAGAGGCTCGCCGAGAGGCTGACGATGGCCGAGTACAACCCCGACCAGTTCCCCGGCTTAATACTCCGCCTCACTAGGCCCAGAATCTCCGCGTTGATCTTCCGCACGGGCAAGATGGTGGCGACTGGGGCCAAGAACGAGGAGGATCTCAAAAACGCCGTGAGGGCCTTGGTAAAACTGCTCAGAGACCACGGGGCCGAGGTCCCCTTCGACCCCGAGGTGCAGATACAGAACATAGTGGCCAGCGGCAACCTCCACGCCGAGGTAGACCTAGAACAGGCGGTGCTAATGCTTGAAAACGCGATGTACGAGCCTGAGCAGTTCCCCGGCTTGATATACAGGATGTCCTCCCCACGTGTTGTTATCCTGATATTCGGCTCAGGCAAGATAGTATGCACAGGCGCCAAGTCGGAGAAAGACGTGGCCTCCGCTGTTCAGAAGCTGTACAACCAGCTCAAGGAACTCGGCGTGTTATACGTCGAGGAAGGCGGCGAAGAGGAACTGGGAGAAGAGTTCGAAGAGGAGTTGTGATCCTCCTATATGGCGAAAAATTCACAGACGTGGACCTCCCCCAAGTTATACCTACATGTGAAAGCTTCGACGCCAGGGTGATCCCCCTCGTCGGCGAGGACCTCCAGTGTCTTCACAGCGCCCTGCGGAAAGCCAGCCGCGGAGTCGTGCTGAAGACCAAGAGCAGGCTGTGGATATCCCTCGCCAGAGAACTTAGGGCTGACCTCACAGTCTACGTCTGGGGCTTGCCCCTAAGGAGAAGGGGCGTAATACCGATATACCCAGCCGCCGAGTACCGGGGTCCGGGGGTTTACTACGTGAAAAACCGGCACGACCTCCACGCGCTGGTGGGCAAGACCGTCGACGGCATCCTCCTCGACGCGAGGGGCTTCGACCCCCGGGCGGTGGAGCTCGCCGTGAAGGGCGAGCTGAGGTGCGACTGCGTGCGGTGCGACGTCGCCGAGAGGCTGTTGTGTAACTGGTACAGGGAGGTGGAGGTGCTATGAGCGTGAAACGCAAGGGCTCGGCGAAGGAGAGAGAACTGGCCAACTTCTTCTGGGAGAGGGGATGCGCCGTTTTGAGAGGTTGCTCGTCGGGCGGCGGAGTCAGGAAGAGATACGTCCCTGACGTAGTCGCCATATGCAGAGGGCGGGTCCTGGTGTTTGAGGTGAAATACAGGTCTAGATACGCCCCCATAAAAATCGAGACGGATAAGCTGGAGAAGCTCATCGCCTTTGCGGAGAGGGCGGGGGGGAGGGCATATATCCTCGTGAAATACGGCAGAGAGCCTTGGAAGGTGCTAGACGCGGCCGAGTGGGTGGGCAGGGAGGAGTACGAGAAGGCCGTGGAGCTCAGGGCCTTCATGGAGTCCCTCCTCTCGGCAAAGATAGACCAGTATTTTTAAATTAACAATTTACCGTATCTGTGGACCTTGGAAAAATCGTCGAGATGGCGAAGAGGCTGGGCGCCGGATCTGTGAAATATGTCAAGTACAGCTACACGCCAGCCACAGACACCTACCACGTGAAGATATATCTCGTGAAGCCCATTGAGTGGAGGGCGTTGGCGGAGCTGGTAAAAGAACTCGAGAGGAGCTTCTCAGCGAAGATATACGCGCCGCACGCCCGCGCGTTGCGGCTCGACCTCAAGAGGAAGTAGGAGGATAAAATTAATATTCACCAAATCACTGCGGCATATGCAGATCAGATGGTTTGGGCACGCGGCGTTTATGGTGGAGACGGGAGGCGCGAAGTTGCTGATAGATCCCTGGATCTCCAACCCCCTCTCCCCGGCGGCTCCTCATGACGTCATAAGCGCAAAGCCCACACACATACTAATTACACATGACCACTTCGACCACCTAGGCGAATCTGTAGACATCGCAAAGGCCACGGGGGCCCCCATAGTCGGCACCTTTGAGCTGACGTTGGAGGTGGCGGAGAAGGGCATCCCGGAGGCCCAGACGATGCCCATGAACATAGGCGGCACGATCAAGCTGGGAGACGGCGTCGAGATCTACATGACGCCTGCGCTTCACACAGCCAACAGAGGCGCGCCCTCCGGCTTCGTCATAGCGACCCCCGAGGGCACCGTGTACCACGCAGGCGACACCGCATTGTTTAGAGACATGGAGCTCTTCGCGGAGCTATACGACATAGACGTGGCCCTCCTCCCCATCGGTAGTGTCTTCACCATGGGTCCGCGCGAGGCAGCCATAGCCACGCAGTTTCTGAGGCCGCGGAGGGTGGTGCCGATACATTACAACACCTTCCCGCTGATTAAACAAGATCCGGAGGATTTCAAGGCACGCGTCGAGGCGGTTTCGAGGTCTAAGGTGTACATAATGAAGCCGGGCGACGTCTTAAAGATCTAACATTTTTTAATGGACATTTCCGAGGTTTTTCATGTCTGAAAGATTTGACGTGGTGGTGGCAGGTGCCGGCACCGCCGGCGCGTATGCCTCTTACCTCTTAGCTAAGGCGGGGTTCAAGGTGGCGCTCCTCGAGTCCAAGAGCGGGGGCGAAATAGGCGTCAAGACATGCGGCGACGGCTTGGGCTTGCATCACGTCGAGAGGATGTCCCGCTACATCACGCCGAACCCCAAGGCGTTTCAGAACAGGATCGAAGGCGTGGAGCTGATAAGCCCAGACGAAAGAACTAGGTTGTTGATCCGGGGGGAGGGCTACGTGCTCGACAGGTTCGGGTGGGGCAAGTGGCTAGTGGAGGAGGCGGTGAGGGCTGGCGCGGCGCTCTACGAGGGCCACACCGCCACAGGCCCGATAGTGGAAAACGGCTCGGTGGTCGGCGTAAAGGCCGTGGAGAGGCGGAGCGGCGCCGCCAAGGAGTTCAGGGCCAAGGTGGTGATCGACTCGTCGGGTTCGGCCGCGGTTCTGAGGACGAAGTTGCTGGGGTGGCTCATCTCGGAGCCGTTGCATCCGGAGGACGTCTCCCACGCCTATAGGGAGATCTTATACGTGGAGGAGCCGCTGGAGAATCCCCAGTACATCAAGATATATCTTGACATGGCGGTGGCGCCCGGCGGCTACTGGTGGATCTTCCCCCGCAACGCCACCATGCTGAACGTTGGGCTCGGCATATGGGGCGTGCTGAAGCAGAACCCCCGCACAAACTACGACCAGTACATCCTACCAAGGTTCAGGGTCAAGAGCAAGTACCACATAGGCGGTGGCTTCATACCGACGAGGAGGCCGCTTAAGTCGCTCGTGGGCAACGGCATAGTCGCGCTTGGAGATGCGGCCGCCGCCGTGAACCCCATCCACGGAGGCGGGATCGGGCAGGCCTTGCTTTCGGCCGAGCTCTCCTCCAAGGTCATCACAAAGGCGTTTGAGGTCGGGGACTTCTCCGAAAAGACACTGTGGGAGTACAACCTGCTCTACATGAAGGAGTGGGGCTACAGACAGGCGCAGCTGGATGTCCTTAGGCTGATGCTCCAGACGCTGGACAACGACGACCTAAACTTCGGCCTGTCTCGTAAAATCCTTACGGAAGACGAGATCTACCACCTGGCGGCTAAGGGCACAAACATATCGCTCACAGACAAGTTCAGGGTAATGATGCAGTTCATCGGCAGGCCAGGCCTGCTTAGGAAGCTCAGCACGTCGATTCAATACGCCAAGGAGATTGGCGACTTGTACCTCGCATATCCAACAGACAGGTCCGGGCTGGAGCGGTGGCATGCCCAGGTCGTTGCTAAGTACAACGAATATAGGGAGAAGATCGGGCTGGGCCCCCTGCCGGCGGCTTAAACTGGCATGTCCACAGAGGCGGAGTTTCTCAAATACGTCCACCTCCTGTACCACAGGGGCCACCTCACCCTGCTCTCCGGCAACGTCTCGATGCGCGTCGGCGACAAGGTCTTAATCACGCCTACCAGCCGCCCTAAGCCCTTTCTCACGCCGGAGGAGCTGGTGTGGATAGACCTAGAGGGCAGGGTGCTACGCGGCTTTTTGAAGCCCACGAGCGAGTGGCGCATGCACGTGGCGATCTACAAGAAGAGGCCTGACGTGGGCGCCGTGGTGCACACACACGACGTGTTGCCCACGGTGCTGGCTGATGGGATTGACCCCTCTGTTCTTTCGGAGGCGGAGGCGTATCTGGGCTCCGGCATCGCCGTAGTGCCGTATATACAGCCGGGCACGGCCGAGCTCGCCGAGGCTGTCGCGTCGGCTCTTGAGAGGAGCAACGTCGCCGTCCTCAAGCGGCACGGCCTCGTCGCTGTGGGAAGAGACCTGGCGGAGGCGGTGAACCGGATAGAGGTCGTCGCAGATCTAGCTAATGCGACTTTCTACGCCGCCGTCTTATCAGCTATAAAAAGGGGTTGAATCAGCTGTGTGGAGTGTATTGATCGCAGGCTGGTGGGGGACCTCCTAGCCTTGTCTAGAGTGGAGGGGCTTCCGGTCGCCGAGGCCGCGGGCAGGTTGTGCATGACGCGGCAGGGGCTTTACAAAATACTGCGGTCTCTAAGAGAGAGGGGATACGTGGAGGAGGGCCCCGTGGTTAAGCTGAGCCAGAGGGGGAGGGACATCCTCAGCGCAGCGCTTAGGGAACTGCTGAGCTACTTCAACATAGCCTCCATCAGTGTGGTGGGCGTCGTGGTCAGCGGCCTCGGCGAGGGCGCGTTTTACATATCGCTTGAGGGGTACAGGAGGGTTATGGAGGAGCTGCTTGGGTTTGTGCCTTATCCAGGCACGTTTAACATCAAACTCGATCCGCAGTCTCTGCCGTATAGGAGGTATCTGGAAAGTCTGCCCGGCATATTGATATCTGGCTTCACCAACGGCATGAGGACCTACGGAGCCGTGAAGGCCTTCAGAGCCAGGATAAGAGGTGTTGAAGGCGCCGTGGTGATGCCTGAACGCACGCATCACCCCACAGACGTAATAGAGGTCGTGGCCCCCGTCAAGCTACGGGACGTCCTCGGCCTAAGAGACGGCGACAAGGTGGAGATAGAGATTTATCTCTAGGGGTTCGGACGTCTATGACCGAGCTCGGCGTCGTGGTGAGCGGCGCGACCATAGGCTCTATACCTGTCCAGATCTACCGTTCGGCGGAGCGCCACGCCGTGGAGGAGCAGCTAGTCGGCGTTGTAGATAGGGAGAACCCGGGGGAGGTGGTGGTGGGTTTTCTCCGCAGGATAACGAAGCTGGAGCCTGTGATGAGAGATAGGGTGAGGACCCCGTATGTGGACAGGCCCGAGATGGTGGACTACGGCATACTTCTGCCGTATACCTCGGCTATCGTGAAGCCCTACGTCGCGATTAGGGAGGGGAGGATAGGCGAGGTCACAAACGTGGTTACGCCCGGCTCCAAGGTGTATTTGCTTGACGCCTCTGCGTTGGAGAACGCCTTCCGAGGCGACTACATATACGTAGGCGTCCACAAGTACTCCGGCTGGGCCCTCCCCCTCGATGTAAGATACGTCACCCACCACGTGGGGGTCTTCGGGGCCACGGGCATGGGCAAGTCGAGGCTCGTGAAGGCGCTTATCAACGAGCTTGCGGCTAAGGGGTTTAGGGTGGTGGTGTTTGACCACACGGGCGTGGACTACGCGCCGTATTACAACACGGTGGTGAAGTCTACTGAGGTGAAGATTCCGCCGAACATCTTGGCATCGGTGATCTCAAAGGTGTCGCAACTACAGTGGCAGACCCACGGAGAATACCTAGAGATAGCAACGATGACCTACGAGGGGAGGTGGACAAAGGAGGGCTTTATAGCCCATTTAAGGCGGGTTATGAAGAGGCTCAACGCCCGCGACTCCACCATAGAGAAGGTGGAGCTCTACCTGAAACAGCTTGTAAACAGCTCCTTCTTCGAGGAGCTCAACAGCCGCGTAAAATCGCCGGAGGACATACTCTCCATAGAGGCACCGGTGGTCGTAGACCTCAGCTTCGACACGGACCTCTCAGTCAAGCAGGCCATCGTGGCGTCGGTGATAGAGGCGGCTTGGGCACAGGTTAAGCGCGAGAAAACCCAAGCTAAGATCGTCTTCGTCGTGGACGAGGCGCAGAACTACGCCCCCCAGACCTGGACCATCTCCAAAGACGCCATAGAGACCACAGTGAGAGAAGGCCGCAAATGGGGTCTCTCGATGATTCTAGCAAGTCAACGCATCGTAGGCGACATAGACCCCTCCATAAGGGCGAATCTAGGTACCATATTCTTCTCCCGGCTGACCGCCCCCACCGACATCAGGGAGATATCCACCTACCTAGACCTGGCGGATATAAACGAAAGCGTCCTTGCGCAGTTGCAACCAAGGGAGTTCTTCGTCGCGGGCCTCATGAACCCCCTCAGGCGGCCCATCTTGATCAAGACGAAGGAGGTTCCTTAAATAGGGAATCTCTTATAGTTGCGTGGAGACGTTAGACTACTGGCTTGAGCCCGACTTGGTGGTTGCCGTAAGGCATGAGGTTGAGCGGCACGTGGAGAAGATAGTGCGGCTCCGCAGGGTGGTGGAGGAGCTCGCGTCGTTGAGGGAGAAGGTGGAGATCAGACGGATAGGCGCGTCTAGAAGCTTCAACGTCTATGCGGTCGACTCCTCCTACGGCTCCCCGCCGCTTGAGCTCATCGGTGGGGTCTTCACTGTGGTGGCTTACGGCTACGTGGGGCTGAGCGACGGGTTGCAGGACAAGTTCGTGACCGGCGCCCTCTTCTTCAGCGACACCAGGGAGGCGGACGTGTCGCTCTTCTCGGCGCTGTTGGAGAAGCGCATGGCCACGAGGCTTCTCGAGGCCAGGCTGAGGGGGGAGAAGAAGATGGACCTCCTCGTTCTAGACGGCGAAATAGCGTTGCATCCTTTGCCCTTCAATTTGGCGGTGAGGGGCGGGAAGTACGAGGAGGTGAACAAGGCGGTCAACAACATGCTGAGGGCCGCCTCGGCAGGCAGGACGAGCATAGTCGGCGTCGCCAAGAGGGTGAGGTCTAGGTACATCTCGGTGCTCGCCGGCAGGTGTCTGCCCGTCAACGACAAGATCGCGGCGTCTACCTTCCTGAGGACCGGGGAGTACTTCAGCCTCGGCAAGCTGAGGGATCTCCTGCCCAGATACGTCGCTATACATTACGCAGACTGCGAAGGCGGCTCCGAGAGGGAGTCCATCCTGCGTTGTTACAGAGGCGAGCCAGCGAAGCTAAGCGCAAGGGGCGAGAGGCTGTGTAGACGGCTTAGGGAGTTCGACATAAACTTCAAGAGGGTGCTGGAGTCCTCCCAGCATCCCTACCTCCGCCTCCTAGGCGATGTCGAGGTGGTTTTCTACAGGCCGTATGGACACAAGGTGGCAGTGAGGGTGGAGGTGCTGGACTTGGGGAACCTTGGCGTGGACGAGATAGTGTCCTACCTAGCCTCCAAGACGTCGTCGGTGACGGGCTACCCGCAGGTGCTCGACGCCGTGGATCAATACGTGAGGGTCAGCCCCGACTTCGTCGAGGCGGTGCTGACGGCGCTTCTCTCGAAAACTCCCGAGCCCCTCACCCACCTCCTCTGGCCTACAAACATGCAGAAGAGACTAGCGGGCAGGTTCTGAAATAGGCAGACGCGTGGCTTGTTCAAGAAATATCTTGTCGATTGGCTTAAGCCGCTTATTTATACGGATCTTCAAACCTTCTACTACAGACAACTCCACCGACTTATAGCCACGCGTCTCTAGATACTCCTCTACGTCGCGGACGTCCACCTTAAGTTTTTTGACATCGCCGCAGGGACCCCAGCCACACAATGCACATGCCTGGCCGTGCGCAACTACGTTGGCTGCGCAGGGAGCCGGCAGAACCTCAAACCCCATCTGCCTAGCGACGGCGGCGAACTTCTCCTTAGGATATCTAATAGGTGTCTGCCATCTTTCATGCAACTCACGTACGTAGGGGGCTACGTCTACTCCGAAGGCCCTCAGCCGCGCGACTATGCCCTTCGTCACGCGTAGAGTTCCGAACACGACCCTCCTGTAGCCCAACTCTGCCGCCAGCGCCAAAAGCCGCGTCAAGTCCCAGTCGGTGATCCCCGGCACAATGGGGCGTACAAAAAGCGTGGCGCTGACGCCTCGTTTGATAAGCTCGGCGCCCGCCCTCAGCCTCTCCAAGGGGGGCGGGGCCCTGGGCTCCAGCTTGCCCGAGAGGTCAGTGACGCTTATCAACACGTCGAGGCCCCCCGCACCTCGGCGAGCTCAGGAGGCGGCGGCATCTTGTGGAGACCTGTAGCGGGTTGCCGAGATATGCGGCGATGGCCTTCATGTAGCCCAGCGCGAGCTCTCTGGTCTGCGGAAGGAAGGGCTCGGTGACAGACCCCACAGCCACGAGGGTGCCCCAAGGCCCCACGGCCACGTGTGGGTTTGTGGCAACGGCATACGCCAGCTGAAGCGGAGATAGCTTGTAGGGCTTGGCCGAGCCCGGAAATCCCACGTCGTAGATGTAGCAGTAGGCGCAGGCCAAGGGACAACCTACCCCGGTGTGTATGGTGATGCCGCAAGGCCGCGGCGGCCTCTTGGCGTGGTGATCTTGCCTGGCCTCTCTCCTCTCCTCCTCGCTGAGCTTCTCCTCCAGCGTCTTAATTACCCTCTGCCTCGCCCTCCACGTCTCCATGGAGTCTCTTCAACACGCGTCTCAGGACCCGCCGTATCGCAACCCTCTTGTCTATGGTGCCAAACAGCTTTACCGCCGCCTTCCTCAAGCTCCCCGCCTCCACCACCGCCCTCAGTATCTCCTGCTCTCGCTTAGTGAGCTTGAGCTTGTTTAAAGCCAGGGCGGCAATTTCCACCGGCGTCAAACCCCCATATTGGAGGTCCTCGGACATATCCACCTTCTCCGCCTTCCCAAACCTCACTATGGTCACTATGGCGCCGTCCCTCAGCCCCGGATACCTCTTCTTAAGATATGCGACGAGCTCCTCCCGGGATTTGAAGCCGTCTAATACGGCATCTTCGTCTGTCAGCTCCTTAACCCGCTTGTAGAGCACTTGCTCCACGTGGGCTACGGCGACTATGCGGCCTTTGCTGTGGATGTACACCTTGTCACCTACGCGGAGGACGCCCGGCCTTATGGTGGACTTCTTCCTCCCCTCGTAAAGAGCCTTTAGGTACCTGGGAGAGAGCATCAAGTGTCTAATCACGGCGCTAGCCGTAGCGCCGGGGTCTTGCCGAACCCCTCCACCTCGTACTCGTCCACGTCCACCGGGAATATCCGCACACCTATTGGACGCCTCTTGACGTATGATATCGCCGCTAGGTCGTGGAGCAAGCGTTTAAGCGCCTCCCAGCCCCCCATCTTTACAGGCGCCATGTCGAGGCCGGGGATGCAGACAGAGGTGTAGCTCACGAAGTGGCCTAGGTCGAGGAGCCCATCCCGCACAAGGCGCTTCAGCTCGTCGTCCTCGGCCAGGGGGAGCATGACCTCGTTGAACCCAACCTTCTTGACGTCTGCGGCCTCTATGGCCTTGTTTAGCTGGTAGATAGCGTGGTGCGAGCCCGCCTCGCCTAGCCTGACCCCAAACAGCCTTTGCACCGCCTTAGCCACGCTTTCCTCGCCCCAAGGCGATAGGGAGGCGTCTACGCCTAAAAACTCCAGGCCGAGCGTAGAGGCGAGGTGCCTACCAACCTCCTCGCCGCGTCTCAACACGTGTGCCACGTCGTCAATAGTCTGCAGGTCGTTGGGGTACAGCAGGGAGATGGAAATGCCCCTTTGGGTGGTTACGGAGGCGGGGAAATATGGCGAGTTGTATACGGCGCCGCCTAGGAGGAGGGCGACGTATCTAGACAGATGGACCTCTCCCTTTGTGTATATAGTTTTGAGGAACTTTATGTACTCGGCCGCGTCTAAAAAGGAGGAGAAGACGCCGAATTGAGAGACGTATCTATACACCTCCTCCGCGCCGTAGTAGAGATGCAGGGCGGAGATGTACTTCACCCCGCGGTCTCTGAGGGCCGAGATAACTCTCTCCGCTTTGTCCGGCGGCGGGGGAGATACAGAAACGCGCACAGTCGCAGGCTTGACGCCCTCAGCCGCTTGCAGGAACTTATCCACGACGGAGAAGTCGTCGTTCCACATCAGATGCAAGGTGACTGCCCGGATCTGCATGGCTAAGCGGACAAGTGCCAAGTTTTAATATATCTACAACGCCGTCAGACCGCGCCGCGGCGCAAGCCACGAAACGCCCCGGCGCATTCTGCAGTTCAAGATTTCTTCCGCTACGGAGAATTGCGCCGAGAAGGTGTCGGCAAGAAATGTGCCGAGGATAAGGAAGAGGAGAAGGTTTATGAGCTTGTGGTTGGGTACTAGTAGTACCACGTGATGAGGTGTAGATGTTCCGGGGGATAGCGCTGTAGGGCGTGCGCCTTGCAGATTTCTCTGAATGGGCAGACGTCGCATTTTGGGCGTTCGCGTGTGCATGTTCTGCGGCCGAAGCTCCACAGGTAGTCGTCTAATGCGAAGGGGTGGATATCTGCGAACTTAGCCACGATCTTCCAGGCGGTTTTTACGAGTTGCCTAAGTCTTATGTCTTCCTCCCGCGGCACCTCCACCCCGCTTTCGAGAAAGTCGTAGCTTACGTCTGCTATGCCGAGGCGGTAGGCTATTCGCGAGAGGTGGTTGTCCACAGGCACGTCGGCCTCCTCCAAGTCTTTGAAGTCGGCCAGCTTCCTGCCGTCTAGAAACTTCGCGAGCAGTAGCGCCTTTTTCTCGACCGGGTCTTCATATGCACGTATCTGCCCGAGGGCCTCCTTAAGCCTCTTCAGCGAGTCGCGCGGGACGAGCCTCTCAAAACCGCCGTTGCGGAGCGCCTTCTTGCCCACGTCGCGTAGCAACAACACGCGGACGTGGAAATCCCAAACCCGCCTGCCGCCTATGGTCAGCAGGTGCTCCGCCTCACTTGGCGCGAGCTCCGCCAGTTTCTCCGCCTTGAAGAAGCCGCGGCCGTAGGCCAACCTGCCGAGTCTATAAAGCGCGTCGGCGCCGTGGAAAAACTCGCCGCCGACGATGCCCTCGAAGGGCTCCCACAAGCCCGTCCTGTGGTCTATGGCGGCCATAGAGACGAAATATGCAAGCTGGTCCTCCAGCGGGTCGTCCGGCGGAGGATAGAGGCGCGGGTCGAGATAGCTGTCGCGCCTCACCCCCACCGACTTCAGCACGTCTGCGACCGCCTCTGCCTTGTCCACGTCTATCGCCTCCATGCGGCTTCAATTTATTTAAGTATATAGCTGTGTCGCCGCCATGCAGACCTGCGTGGAGCTCAGGGGAAGCATCTCGGTTGCGCATAACCCCTCCTTCTCGCCTGGGTGGGCCCGCGTACACGGCCACGACTACGTGATCACCGTGGCTATATGCAGAGACGGCTACGCCGACGTGGTGGTAGACGCCGACCAGGCCTCCGAGAGGCTGAGGGGCGTGTTGGCTGAGATGGACGGCAAATACCTGGCCTCCCCCCTGGAGAAGCCGCCTGTGCAACCCTCCGACGTCTACGTGGTCCCCTGCGGCATGCCGGGCGTCAGCGGGGAGTGCCTAGCTAGGCACATAGCTGATCTCCTCGACGCCACATGGGTACGTGTCTGCGAAAGCGGGCTCGGCGCGCCTTGTTTCTACTTCGCCAAGAAAAATACTTAAAACAGAGACGCGGCACCTCTTGTGAAGCTCAGGGTTAAGTTCCTGGCGACGCTTTATGAGCTAACAGGCGTGTTGAAGACGGAGGTCGAGGTGCCGGACGGCCTAACTATACGGGGGCTGATAGACGCGTTGGCTAGGAAGTACGCGAAGCTTAGGGAGGAGCTACTGGACGAGGGGGGCAACTTGAAGCCCATGTACAACATACTGGTAAACGGGAGAGCTGTCGAGTGGCTTAACGGCTTAGATACGCGGCTGAAAGACGGCGACGAGGTGGTCTTCATTCCGCTGGCCGCCGGCGGCTAGCATTGCAGGGGTCCCATACCGCGTATTCGCCGCAACCGTAGCCGGCTACCGCGTGACATAGAACCACCACGTGATCCCCCACCTCCACCTCCCCCTTGTATACACATTCGACGACCCGTGCGGCGTCCCCCAGCGCCAGACACGGCGCCAATCTGCACCTAGACACATGTCCCCACCTCTCCAGCTTCCGCTCGCCGGGTTTGCCGAAGATTTCGTAGGCCCTCTCGGCGTTTTTCACCAGGTTTATGGAAAAGGCCCGTTCCTGCCTGATGAGCTCCAGGGTCCTCCTGCTTCTGTGGAGCGGTACCCCCACGAGAGGCGGGTCGCCGGGGATGACCAGCGGCCACCCCACCACGGCGCCGTGGCCCCCCACGACGACTATCAATACGGGCGTGGGTAGCGGCGACTTTTCACACATAGAGTTAAATAACGGGCTAATATTAAAACATGGAGTACGAAAAGGCCGTAATTACCACCGTCACGTTGCCTAAGTCCCTAGTGAGGAAGCTAGACAGGCTGGTGACGAAGGGGGTTTTTCCAACCCGCGCAGACGCCGTAAGATACGCGGTCGAGAGGCTGTTGAAGAGATACGAAGGCTAGATTATCTCGTATCTCCCGTCGGGGTAGACTCTGGCCCCCGACCTGCGCGTCGCCCAGCATGAGAAGACTATGCCTATGGAGAACGTGGCTGGGTGTCTGTAGACGTATTCAATGTGTACATCCAGCGCCGTCACCTTGCCCCCTATCCCGTGTACGCCCACGCCGAGCTTGTTCATGGCCTTCAGCAACTCCTCCTCCATCTTTGCAATTTCTGGCTCTGGGTGTCTGGACCCGACGGGCCTGAGCGCCGCCGCCTTTTTGGCGAGTTTCGCGGCGACGTCTACCGAGGGGCCTATGCCTACGCCTACTATAACCGGCGGGCAGGGCATGGGCCCCGCCTCTATCACGGCCTCGAGAACTAGGCGCGGTAGCTCCTTCATGGCGACGCCGGGCGGCAGGGTGAAGGCTTTGCTGGGGAGCTCCGTGCCGCCTCCCTTAGGTACGTAGTGGAACTCCAAGTAGTCGCCGTCGAAGAGCTCCACCTCGAACCAAGGCGCGCCCACCCCGGTGTTGTCGCCCAGGTTCTTTTCGGTGAAGGGATGGACTGTGTTGGGCCTGAGGGGTAGCTCCTTTGTTACTTCGCGGATCGCCTGGGTCAGTATGTCGTATATTTTGCTCCTCAGCGGGAAGCGGTCGCCGAGTTTTATGTAGAAGTTGGGGAACCCTGTGTCTTGACACACCGCGGCTTTTTCAGAGGTGGAGAGGTCGATGTTTTTCAATATGGCGCCCAGCTGGACCTTGGCCGGCTCGTTTTCTTCTGTTTCAAGCGCTTTTTTGAGAGAAGTTGTGACGTCAAACGCGGGGCCTACCGCCGCGCGGATGATAACCTCCTTGGCGGCCTTGAGGATAACCTGCTCAAGCATGTGGCTTAGTGGATGGGTGTTAAAATATATTTATTGCTTCATCGATCTAAAAGAGCTACGTATCTAGCTGTGTACTAAACTTTAAAATACACATACATAATTGACCATGCCCATATACCACTTGAAAACTCCTCTTTCTGCGGAGGATGTGGCGAGGCTCCGGGTTGGGGACACGCTTTACATAAGCGGCGTCGTGGTGGCGGCGCGCGACTCGGCGCATAAGAGAATGCTTGAATACATAGAGCGGGGTGAGAAGCTTCCGGTGGATCTGAGAGGTGGTGTGGTTTACCACGTGGGGCCTGTGGCGAGGAGGACCGAGAGGGGGTGGGAGGTGATAAGCGCCGGCCCGACCACTTCGGCTAGGATGGAGGCGTTTGAGGCGGATGTAATTGAGAAGTTGGGGGTTAAGCTGGTGGTTGGGAAGGGGGGCATGGGTAAGAGGACTGCTGAGGCGATGAAAAAACATGTGGCGGCGTACGCCATCTTTACCGGCGGCGCCGGCGTCTTGGCCGCGAAGGCGATTAAACGCGTCGTAGACGTGCACTGGCTCGACCTGGGGATGGCTGAGGCGATGTGGGTGTTTGAGGTGGAGAACTTCGGCCCGCTTACTGTTATGATGGATTCCACTGGGCGCAACTTCTACGACGAGCTACGCGAGGAGGCCAGGCGGAGGATCCCCGAGATTTTGAACTCCATCGAGTGGCCGCGCCACTAAGGTTATATTGACGTAGGGTTTCGTCGTCGTGGTTTTTGAATTGTTGCATCCAAAGCTCCGGGAGGCTATAGAGGAGCTTGGCTACACCTCCCCAACGCCGGCGCAGGAGGCCGCCATACCTAAAGTGCTCTCTGGCATGCACACCTTGATCATAGCGCCTACGGGGTTTGGCAAGACGGAGGCCGCGTTGTTTCCCGTATTTTCAAAAATGCTGGAGGCGTCTGGGATGGGGGTAAGGGCGCTTTACATCACCCCTCTTAGGTCGCTTAACAGAGATCTGCTGAGGCGGCTTTACGGGCTGGCTGAGAGGCTGGGGTTCACGTTGGCGGTTAGACACAGCGACACGGCGGAGTCTGAGCGGAGGGTTTTGGCGTCTAGGCCTCCCGACCTGCTCATCACCACGCCGGAGTCGTTGCAGATTTTGTTGCTGCACCGGAGGCTTAGGGGTAGTTTGAGAAACGTGCGTTACGTCGTCGTCGACGAGGTTCATGAGCTAGTTGGAAGCAAGAGGGGGGTTCAGCTTGTTGTCGGGCTTGAGAGGCTTGTGGAGCTTGCCGGGGAGTTTCAGCGGGTTGGCCTCTCCGCCACCGTGGGCAACCGGGGGCTTGTTGCTGGGTTTTTGGGCGGCGTGGGGAGGGCGGTGGAGGTGGTTGACGTGTCTGGGGAGAAGGCGTATGAGATAGACGTGGTTTTGCCGACGCCGGCAGATGAGGATTATATAAAAGCTGAAGAGCTCGACGCCACGCCTGAGGCTGTAGCGAGGATAAGGAAGGTTGCTGAGTACATAAGGGGCTCCAGGGGTGCGGTGTTGGTTTTCACAAACACGAGAGATGGGGCTGAGTTCCTTTCCTCTAGGCTTAAACGCCTCCTCGGCGACGTGGTGGAGGTTCATCACTCCTCGCTGTCTCGCGAGCATAGGATTTCGGTGGAGGACAGGCTGAAGCGGGGCGAGCTTAAGGTTGCTGTGGCCACGTCGAGTCTGGAGCTGGGGATAGACGTAGGCGAGATCGACTTGGTTGTGCAGTACGGCTCTCCGCGGCAGACCTCCAAGCTTCTCCAAAGGGTGGGGAGGAGCGGACACAGGCTGGGGCAGGTCTCCCGGGGGGTTGTGGTGGCTTCGGATTTGGAGGATTTGTTGGAGTCTGAGGTTATCGCCGAGAGGGCCCTTAAAGGGTTGCTGGAAAGCGATGTGGAGTACCATGAAAACGCGCTTGACGTCCTTCTGCACCAGGTGGTGGGGATCGCGCTGGAGGCTAGGCTCGACGGCAGGGAGGTGGACGTGGGGCACGCGTTGCGGGTGGTGCGGCGGGCTCATCCCTACAGGTACTTGACGGAAGACGACCTAAGGCTTGTGCTGGATTTCGCCGAGAGGCACCGCCTCCTTAAAGGGCTGAGGCCGAGGAGGGGTAGCCTCAGGTACTACTTTGAAAATGTGTCCACAATACCCGACGAGAAGAAATACAGGGCGGTTGACGAGTCCACCGGCAGGTCCGTGGGTGAGTTAGATAGGGAATTTGTATTCTCCATAGAGCCCGGGACGAAGATGGTGTTGTCCGGCAGGGTGTGGGTTTTCACGAGGCGTGAAGACGACGTGGTTTATCTCTACCCGGACTACGACGTCGTTGGGGCGTTGCCCGCGTGGGTCGGCGAGCAGATACCTGTGCCGTATGAGGTGGCGCAGGAGGCGTGTCGTAAACGCGCGGAGCTTCTTAGATCCGCGCTGAGGGGAGATGCGGAGTTGCCGGTTGACCTAGACGGCATCGAGGAGGGGCTTATACCGGAGCCTGGGAGGTTGCACGTACATATAGTGGGGAACAGATACGCGGTGATTCATAGTTGCCTGGGGTCTAAGGGGAACGAGGCTCTGGGTCTCTACCTCTCCTACGCGCTTTCTGGCTACGTAGGCCCTGTGGGGTACAGGGCTGATGCGTACAGAGTGTTGCTGATATTTAGGGACTACGTCCCTCTGCAAGCCCTAGATGAAGTGTTCAAGAGGCCTCAGTCATACGTCTACACGACGCTTAGGAACGCTGTGAAGAACTCGAAGATGTTTAGGTACCGGTTTTTCCAAGTGGCGAGGAGAACGGGGCTTGTGGCTAAAGACGCCGAGGAGGTCCCCAGCCGGCTTGTCGAGGCGTATTTGGACGACTTGCCGGGCTTGGAGGCGCTTAACGAGGTGTTTGTGGAGAAGCTAGACGTGAAGGCGCTGTTTTACCTGCTGGAGGCTCTGGTCAAGGGGGACGTGACAGTAAAGAGGCTTGCGAAGCCTACTGCGCTCGAGAAGCCAATTCTAGAGGAGGCTCTGCGGGTGGATTTCTCGTTTAAGGGCCTCTCCAAGGAGGCTCTTGCAGACCTCGCCCGCAAGAGGATCATGAACAGAAACGTGACATTGCTTTGTCTCAACTGCGGCTGGTCATATGCGGCGAAGGTCTCTGTGATACCTGACGATGTTTACTGCCAGAGGTGCGGCGTGAGGACGTTGGCGGTTTTAAAAGGAATCGACGTGGAAAAGGCGAGACAGGTTTTGAGTAAATACAAACTTAGACAGAGGATGGGTGCGGAGGAACGGAAGATCTTAGAGAAGTTGCAACAAAGCGCCTCTCTTGTGCTTGAGCACGGTAAGGTCGGCGTCGTGGTCCAGCTGGCACACGGCGTGGGCCCAAAAACCGCCGTGAAGATCCTCAACAAGGTATTTGAGGGCGATGACCTCTGGGCCGCTATATTAGACGCGGAAAAACAGTTCGCGTCAACCAAGGCGTTTTGGGACTAGTCAACGCCTTTAGACTTCAAAAATTCCTCGAAGAGCCGCTTCGCCCGCTCAGCCACCGGACCCACGCCTTCTACCCCTATTTCGCTAACGCGTACCTTGTCGCCTATGAGAACAGTGTTTGTCTCCTCTACGTATTTAACCATGCCCGGAAACACCTTCTCTGCGTATTTTGCGAACTCCCGCATGTCTATGCGCTTCTCTACGCTGTCTATATGAACGATGTATCTGTACATAATGAAAACTCTGGCGTATTTCTCGCCTGTTTTACCCACTGCGTTTGAAAGAACGACGTTGAGTTGGGTGTCAACGGCGTGGAGGACTCCTCTGTAGACCTCCCCATTTGACAAGACCACTTGTACCTCTTTTCCGATTACGTTGTTTAGCTCGGCAACAAAACGTTTGCTGGATTCCGCCAGTGTTGAAGCCATGAGGGGGGCGAGTTCCAAGTATTAAAATTTGTAGGGTTCACCAGCCGTTTTAGAAGCGCTACCCAGCGGCCGTTGAGGTTTTACAACAGGCGAAAGCCCCGCCCTTCAAGGCGGGGATGGGGAGAAAGCTTTAAAATAGGCGTTTTCGCAGTTATGACCACCTGCTGGGGGCGGATGACCCGCGGTGCTGGTCCGGGTAGCTCCATGACCTCGGCCCGAGGGGCCGTTGAGGGCCGGGCGAGGGTGCTGATGAGCCGCCCAAAGGGGTCGCCCTTTAGGGCGGGGAGGAGGTCAGATAAGACCGACGTATACTTTTTCGCCGATTTTTAATGGGAGTTCTTTCTTGATGTCGAGTTGCAGGCCTCCTATGGAGATCCGCGTTATTCCCTCCCCTACATAGTACACGATGCCCCATGCATAGACCTTGTACTTGTGTAGATCTTGGTCTTTTTCTTTATGTATAACTAGTTTTATTTTATTTCCTTTAGATATGCTTATTCCAAGCCTATCTAGCGGTAGCTCCAGTACCACATCTACATCGCCTTTCAAGGTGATTACGCTGGGGGCTCCGCTTGTTACGTCGTCAACTTTTAGCGAAAACTCCATGCCGCATGTTTTGGGCTCGGTATAAAAATTTTGATGAGGACTTCATAAAAACTTTGACCCAACCCTCTCTTCATAGAATAAGATATAATCTATGAGTTTAATACATCGAAAAAACCATCGATACGTGATCTGTCCATATTGTAAGTCTGACAAAATAATACTAAATGAGAACGGCGAGTATGTGTGTACCGACTGCGGAACAGTAGTGGGATACGAGCTTGTTCTGCCAAGGATGAAACTTGAAATGCCGTTGAGGAGAGAAAGCCGCCTCCTCGTATTTCTCCAGAGAGAAACGAAGGAGACGGTCAAAAGGAAATACAGCGAGTTGGTGAGGTTCTACGTAGCCAAAATAGCGAGGGAGCTGGGCCGCCCAGATCTTGAACGCGTTGCGTTGTCAACTTTTCAAGGTCTAGATAAGCGGGTATACCAGGGCAAAAACCCGAGGGTGCTGGCCGCGGCTCTTGTCTACATGGCCGCAGAGAAGACGGGTTACCACATACACAAGCAACAGATAGCTCTACTGCTTAACATAAGTAAGTTCAGTATAAGAGACACGGTTACAAAACTAAGGCGGCATGTTGCACAAGAGTAACTTTCCACATCTCCTGGCCCGAATAGTGGAATGTGTTGAGTGTAAACACGCATGTCTCGAGAAGGGCCTCTGTGACTTCGCCGAGGAGGAGATGCGAGACGTAGTGGCCCTGTCGTCAAGAATCTTCAGCAAAGACGTAGACACAACATTGCAACTGCGCTACGAGCTCTTCGCAAAAATAAACGCCGAAATCGCCGTGAGAGCAACTTTGGCCACGGTAGGCCTCCAGGAGATCGCCGACCTAGTTGAAGACGAGGTGGAGGATATCTTGCTGGTGCCGGGCCGGCCGATCTACGTAACGAAGAGAAGCGGTAAGTTCAAGACCTCGAAAACGGCCGACGGCGCCACGATAAAAAGCTTGTTAAAGCTCGCTCAGATGAAGGGGATTGAACTCACCATGGCAAACCCCTCGTTTAGATACGGCCTGCGGTTTGGCAAGATAAGAATGAGAATATCGCTGGACCTGCCCCCCATCGTCCCGAACCCACAAGCTTACATCCGCATACACAGGGGCAAGATCACCCTGCGTCAACTGATGGAGAGCGGCTTCCTAACGCGTGAGCAACTGGCGGAGATCTTTGTAGCTTTAAAGGAGGGGAGGCATATAGTGGTGGCAGGGCCACCGGGTAGCGGCAAGACCACCCTACTAGCCGCACTCGACGACGTAATTCCCGGCAACTTGCAACGGGTCTACATAGACGAGGCAGATGAGCTTGAGGAGGACCCAGACAAAAACCAGATCAAGATACGCGACGTGAACAAGGCGAGGCAGATCTACGCATCCCTAAACAGAAACATAGACCTGGTTTTCATAGGTGAGTTGCAGTATGAGGATCACTTCCATGCGTTTAAAACAGCCACAGAGATGGGGCTCCAGACGTTCGCAACTATGCACTCAGCGACGGTAGAAGAGGCGTTGAGGAGACTAGAGAGATATACAGAAGTGAAAAACACGGCCATCATACAGCTTGCCAAGCGGTATGGGGCTGTCATAGAGAGGCGGGTCGTGGAGATCTATGTTAAGTGAATACATAGCACACAGAATCCAAGAGATACATGAGAAGGCGTATAATAAGCTGGTCCTTGTACTCGCCTCATCTGCCATGGCCAGCGTACTCCTAAGCGGGTTGGCGTTGCTGGCGAACCCCGCCTTTAAATATCTCGCAGTAGCTGTGTTGATCTCAAGCATCCTCCTAGCAGAGAAGATACACAAAAAGACCCTGGAAAAAACGAGAAAGCTCTTGTCAAACCCAGAGAAAGAAGCCGCCGCCCGCAGATACCTCGCCGCCTTGAAAGAACTATACACAGCAGATGAGATCATCTACAGAGCGCTGGCGGAGCCCCAAATAGAAGACCCCGTGGCCAAGAAGGAGAAGAAACCCATAGTAGCCTCGGCCCCCTTCTTTAAAGCCAGATATGCGGCGCTGAGGACCAGGTCAAAAATCGTCATCACCGCCACCTCCCTGTCGATAATACTGCCTCACTTTATAGTAACAAAGGACATAATACTAACAATTACAGTAATAGCAATATTATTACTAGCAAGAAAAGTAATTTAAAAAACTAGTCGAACTCCTCCTTCTTCTCCTCCTTCTTCTCTTTCTCCTCTTTCTCCAGCTTAGAGGCGGCGATGATCTCGTCGATACGCAGGATCATGGAAGCCGCCTCAACGGCGACTTTCAACGCGTTGAGCTTCACCGTAAGCGGCTCAATGAGCCCAAGAGCCATCATCTCCACAACCTTGCCCTGGTACACGTCAAGGCCGTAACGCCAGCCGTCAGGTTGCTCATGCTTATGAGTCAGCTCAGTTAATATGTCGATGGGGTCGAGACCCGCGTTCTCCGCAAGAGCCTTCGGGATGGCCTCAAGTGCCCTTGCAAAAGCCTCCACGGCGTACTGCTCCCTGCCGCCCACCTTAGGCGCGAAGGCCCTAACGGCCTTAGCCGCCTCAACCTCGGCGGCGCCGCCAGCAGGCAAGATGTAGGGCTCCTCCACCACGTCGGCCACCACAGACAACGCGTCATCTAGGTTCCGCTCCGCCTCGTCAACAAGTCTTTCGAAGCCGCCTCTCACCAGGATAGACACCGCCCTCGGGTTCTTACACTGCTCCACAAACACCATCTTCTCATCGCCAACACGCCGCTCCTCCACAAGCCCGGCGAAGCCGAGGTCGGCCTCGGTCAAGTCCTCGATGTTTGTCACCAGCCTGGCACCGGTCGCCCTAACAAGCTTCTCGATGTCGCTACGCTTCACGCGCCTCACGGCAAGGATGCCGGCTTTGGCGAGGTAGTACTGGGCAATGTCGTCAATTCCCTTCGTCGTAAACAGGGCAGTAACGCCAAGCGCCTTGAGCTTATCCACGTAGCTCTTGAGGATCTTCTCTTCCTCCTCCAGAAACGCCCTCATCTGAGTGGGGTCGTTGATCCTGATCTCGGCATCGATCTCCGGCTTCTCCACCTCAAGAGGAGCGTCAAGAAGCGCGATCTTCGCATCTACAACCCTCTTAGGCATCGCGGCGTGCACCACCTCCTTGTCCACAATTATGCCATAGACAAGTTGCGTGTCGAGGAGGGAGCCGCCGTGCTTCTTCACGATCTGGATGTTGTCAAGATCCACATACCACTTGCCGTTTCTCTCTTCGGCAACCTGCAACACGGCCTTCACAGCCAAGTCTGCAAAATACTCCTTCACAGTCTCGGAGATCTTCCCGCCCATCGAGGTCATGGCTATCTTCTTCAAAGTCTCCGCGTCTGTCCTATTCACCGGGACCGCAACCTTTCGGAGGTGCTCAGCCGCCACGTCAAGAGCCTTCTTGAATCCGCCTACCACAACGGTGGGGTGGATGTTCTTCTCCAGAAGCTTCTCAGCCTCCTCCAGCAGAGCGCCCGCCAGCACCACGGCGGAGGTTGTGCCGTCGCCGGCCTCCTCCTCCTGGGACTTCGATATCTCCACCAGCAGTTTGGCGATGGGGTGCTGGACGTCCATCTCGTCCAGGATCGTTGCGCCGTCGTTGGTGATGGTGATGTCGCCGAGGGAGTCAATGAGCATCTTGTCCATGCCCTTCGGGCCGAGCGTGGTTCTCATAACCTCGGCTATGGCTCTGGCAATCATTATATTCAGCCTCAACGCCTCTTTTCCAAAAGCCCTCTGAGTGCCCTCCTTCAACACGAGCACCGGCACGCCACCTATTTGAGTTAATACTGCCTGACTCATGGCTTGACAAAAATTGTGTATATAAAAACTTTTCTGACGCCGATGCATAACTAGGGACAACCCTTTAGGGCAGAGGTCAGAGCAGGTCGAGAGTTCTAGCCAAGGGCACCACAGAGTCCTCCCCTACATATACGGTATCCTCATATTGCGCCACGAAGCCTCTTGTCCTCTCGATAAGAACCTCGTAGCCGTGCAACACCCCCGCCTTTAACGCCATCGCGATCGTGGCGTCGTCTATCTGCGGGAACCAGCGGAGCGTAAAAGGCAAGGGTCCCGCCTCGGAGCTCACCACATCTATCAGCGGCTGGAAGACTTTGTGTCTCATCCTCGCCAAGCGGTATATCGTGACTTCCCTCCCGTCTGTCACGTAGCCCTCCCCATTGGTCGCGAAGGGCTCCACCGCGTATACATCGCCGGGGGAAAGAGATTGAGATGCCGACTTATCCGGGTAGCTAGGTATTACGTACCCCGCATGTAGCAAGTAACGCTCGATTTTGTGCCCGGTGAGGTTATATATTGGGTTGAAGCCGTAGTTCTTGATAACGCGCTCCACGGCATCGCCCACCTGCCACGCCCTGACCCCCGGCTTCGCTGTGTTCAACGCAGCTTCGAGGGCAGCTCTCGCGGCTTTAGCCAAGTTTGTAAAGACGGGGCCCAAAGCCACCGTCACCGCCGCGTCGACGATGTAGCCGTCGCGTTGAGCCCCCACATCGATCTTCACGAGACCCGTCTTCGGAACCAGCAAATTGTCCCCCCGCTTCGCCGTGTAGTGCGCCGCCACCTCGTTTATGCTTATGTTGACTGGGAACGCCGGCCTCGCGTCGTTGGACCTGATGAAGGCCTCCACCTTTTCACATATTTCCAAAACTGGGACATCGGGCTGTACCAAGTCAAGTGCGTATTTAAGCGCCTTATTCACCACGTCGCCCACCTGCCGCAGTAACCTGAGCATCGCTTGAAACGGGGTGGGGGTTTAAATTTTTGGGGAAAACAGTTTTAAAGAAGAACCTAGAGGGCAGCCATGGGAGCCTTAACCATAGTAGCGAAGTACATGATCATGGCGCAGATGGAGGTAAACGGCGGCGTGGACAAATCCGACATAATAGGCGCGTTGTTTTCCCAAACAGAGGGCCTGCTCGGCAAAGACATGGACTTGAGGGAGCTCCAGATGATGGGCCGCGTGGGGAGGATAGAGGTCGACATAGTTGAGAAAAACGGCAAGACAAAGGCCAAGATATACATCCCAAGCAACCTAGACAGATACGAAACCGCCCTAATAGCCGCACTTATTGAAAGCGTCGAGAGGGTGGGGCCCTACCCCGCCTCGGTAAAGGTGATAGAGATCAGAGATCTCCGTGAAGAGAAGAGGAAAAGAATTGTAGACAGAGCCAGGGAGCTCGTCAAGCTGATAGAGGAGGAGATCTTGCCAGATACTAAAGAAATAATCGACAAGCTGAAGGAGGACGTAGCCAAGGCGGAGGTAGTCGAATACGGACCCGAGAAGCTTCCGGCAGGCCCAGACGTCGACAAGTCCGACTCCATAATCATAGTAGAGGGAAGAGCCGATGTGGTGAACCTAGTCAAGCACGGATACAGAAACACCATAGCTCTAGAAGGCATAAGCAGAGGGATACCGCAGACAATAATAGACCTCAGCAAAAAGAAGTCCGTCACGGTGTTTATAGACGGCGATAAAGGCGGCGAGTTGGTACTGAAGGAGCTGATGAAGGTGGCCCACATAGATTACGTCGCCCGCGCGCCGCCAGGGAAAGAGGTGGAGCAACTAACAGCCAAAGAAATAGCTAAAGCCATCAGAAACAAGATGACTCTGGAGGAGTGGCTGGCGCAACAGAAGGCGGCTGGAGAGAAGACAGAGACCCCTCCTCCTCCGCCGGCGCAGCCGCCGGCCCAGCTGCAGGGGGCCATGCCGCAGTTCCCCTTTGATATAGCCAAAAAGATAGAGGAGATGCTCGGCACCCTGGAGGCGGAGATCTACGACGCCAACTGGACGTTGCTGAAGAAGATGCCGGTCAGAGAACTACCCGACTTCCTAGCCGCCACAGGGGATTCTGTATATGCCGTCGTCATGGACGGAATAACTACGCAGAGAATCGTCGACCTAGCGGCTAAGAAGGGCGTTAAGTTGATTGTAACTGCAAGAGTGGGGCCGCTGACCAAGGTCCCTGAAGATATGAAAATATTGACGTTCGAACAACTACAAAAAGTCCAGTAGCGATTTTTCAGCCCTGCCTGTTTTGAGGTCGCCCTCCTTCACGCCCACAACCTCGGCGATTCTCAACGCGGCGGGGATTATCTGCTTCTCCACGTAATAGTCCACGTCAATTCTCTTAGGGTCGTCAAGCAGGATATACGGCACGGCCCTCTCAGACACCTTCTCCCCTCCCTTAACCACCACATACCCTACGGTGGTTCCCCTCCCCACCCTGTAGCCTCGCTTCTTGAGGAGCAACGCGGCGCTTACGTGAGGAGGATGCGCCTTGTATTCCTCAAGCTCCTTATCGAGCGTCTTCCATATGATGAGGTCATCTGTCTCGAACTGGTATCCTTTCAGCTTCGTGATGACGTCTTTTACGTATTTTATTACGTTCTGTCTTGCCTCCGCGGCGTTTCTAGATGTGAGTATAATCTCGACCACCTTCAGTTGCACCTCTTTGGCTAGTTCGCTCCAGTCCCCCCTCACCACTTCAAAACCCACGATGTCCACCCGGCCGTCTCTCAGCAAACCGGCGTACCTCTTCTTGGCCTCGGTGAAAAGCACCTTGACGTATTCCTTATCCACCTTGATCTCAATCCCGTACTGCTCCTCCACATATCTCATAAGTCTCTCGACGTCTCCGCCCCTCTTGATAAAGAGGCTGTCCGTGTCGCCGTAGATAACGACTATGCCCATCTTCCTCGCCTGCTCAATGACATCCCTCAGTATGGCCCTGGCAAAGGCGGTTACAGACTCCGCCACCTCCCTCCTATACCACCTCGCCCCCACCCAGCCCAGGTAGCCGTACATGGCGTTGGCCATCACCTTAAGTGCTCTCTGTCTCTCGTCGAGCACCCGGTATCCGGGCGAGTGAGGCGGGTATTTCCTCATCTCCTCCCTAGCCACCTTCCTAAGGGCCACAAGCTCCCTGAGAACCTGCGGGACGAAGCCCGGCGGGCTTTTTCTGAACTTATGGCCCACCTCTGGCGCAACCACAACGCCGTCAGGGGGGTCCGGCTCCCCCGGCTCTAGGTAGGTGTCCGGCGAGAGGTTGTACTTCATCATGACGTTTGGGTACATAGAGGAGAAGTCCAGCACCAAAATGTCGTCGTATAAGCCGGGCCGCGGCTCCAGAACTATTGCGCCTCTATACGGCTCATACTCCCGCTCCTCCCTGTTGGGCGCCACCTCGCCCATGCGGTAGGCGTAGCGCAGAAGCATCCACTCCACCCTGTTGCCCACGCTGGCCGCGGCCACTTGGTCGAGGGGAAGGCCCGACACGGCGGAGAGCTGTATCAGAAACGGCAGGAGCTTATCTGCAAGCCCAAGCGTCGACCTCACGTCGTCTAGGACGTACTGCCTGAGCAACTGCCTTCTGCTTGGATCGTTCCAGTATTCATAGATCTTGTGGCCGGGGATGAGGACGCGCTCCGTCCTCTTCATAACGCCGAAGTACTCCGCGACGCGGTCAAGCGTCTTGAGCTTGATCTCGGGGAACTCCTCCACTATGTTGTAGAGATCCACGTTGGCCCTGCCAACCACAGACCAGTGCCCATACACGCTCTGCTGGGGCAACCCGCCGAGCCTATCTAACCTGAGCGGAACCCCCACCGTCCTCGCGCGCTCTGCTAGGTAGGGCCAATCAAAGTTGTTGGAGTTGTACCCAACAACCACGTCGGGGTCATACGACCTGACAAACTCCACAAAACCGCGTAGCGCATCCCTATCGTCCCCAGAGGTTTCGAAAACCTCCTCCTTGCCCTCGCCGGTCTTGACAGCGATGAGAATAACGGGGTCCCGGGCTGGGTCAGGGGAGCCCCTCTCGTTGTACACCTCTATGTCAAACGCCAAGACGCGGAGTGCCGGTGGAAACCCCGGGGAGATGCCTCTCCACTCCTTTACTACGTATTGGGGGAGGTGACCCAGCCTGCCCGCCTCCTCCACCTCTGCGATGTTCCAGCCACAGGTGACCACGCCCTTGTCTATCATGTAACGCATGTAGAAACGTATGTCAGCCTCGTACACGCCGGAGACGCCCGGCACAGCCAGCGCCGCCTCCCTAAGCTTCCTTACGTCTTCCGGTATTTTAGCAACCGCCTTGAGGAACCTCCTGGGGCGGCCCAGAAACCTCCACTCCACAACCTCCACAGCCCCAACCGGAGCGACGCGGGAGAGCGAAGCCTTAACCGCCGCCGCGTCGCAGACGGGGCAGTCCAGGTAGAAGTACGGCCTGAAGCCCCTGTCCACAACAACCACCCTCTCCGAGCTTTCTGAAATGCCGAAAATCCGCACCTCCGACACGCCGCCGACGACGGTGTAGGTGGCGTCTAGAGGCCAAATCTTCAACTCCACATCTTCTATGTGAAATATATAAATAAATCGCCTATCTACTTCATGGAAGCCTTTAAGAAATGCCTAGAGGAACTGCCCAGAAGAGCTGGCACCGCCCACAGCCACGTAATCGAGTGGTTGATAGAGAGGTTGCGGGATACATGAGGCTCTACCTAGGCATCGCGGTCTTCACCACGGTCTACGCAATAGCACTTACGCTAGGCGTAACCACAGCACCGGAGCCGTTGCTGTGGAACGGCGTAGTGGGGTTCATGCTGTCCCTATCCCTAGTGCTCGCCGTAATCCCCCTGGCGGGGCCCCTACTCTACGACGCAACTACACAGGTCATGCGTAGCGCGCTGAACCCGCCGATAGACCTAGACCCAGCCCTGCAGATTCTGAGACCAGTGTCCTGGGTTTTGAACATATTATTCACAGCGGCGCTTATACTCTACATACTCCAGATTAAAAGACCGATCGCACGCAGAATTATAAGAGCGTTGCTGTTTTAGGCGGGTTGCCTACAGGAGCAGGACATGCTTGACACCCCGATTCCTTGATGTTCAAACCCGCGTTCACACCTGCGGGTTAACAACACCGTGCCGCTCCACGGGAAGCCTAACCTGTGGCGTATTGCTTCAAAACTTCGCCAGCTCGGCGGCGGAGGCCCCGGGAGATGCATGTCGTTTGTTGCGTCTGGGAGAAAGTGAAGCCCCCTGCCGGATTTGGCGGAGGAAAACCTCGCTGAAGCCCCGGCCGGGATTCGAACCCGGGACCTCCCGCTGTCTCGCGGGGTCGCTACGAGGCCTGCGCGCGGCAGGCCCCATGCGGGGGCTCCGCCCCTGGGCGCTCCGACCGGGCTGAGCTACCGGGGCCCGTGTTGACGTAGTGCTGGTGTTAAAAATTTTATGTCCGCTCCTCTCTTATGTAGGGTCTCGCGAGCCATCTTGGGGCTAGAGCCTTCAACCGTACTTTTCTCATGGCGACCTGGACGGCGGCTAAGACGGCTATAGACGCAACGTACGGCACAACGTTTAGGAGGTGTGGCGAGACTTGTAGGAGTCTCTGCAGGACGTAGGCAAGCGATATGAAGAAGGACGGCACAAGCGACGCCGCTATCGCAAGCAGAGGCGACCAGAGAGATATCATCGCCGTGATGACCGCCAGGGAGCCCCAGCCCATCACCAGTTGCTCCGACCAGCTCCCGTAGTACAGGAGCACGAGGTAGGCGCCTGCGGCTGAGGCGAAGACGCCTTCCACTAGGCCTGCCACCCTCCTTATGTTGTACACGTCGACCCCCATTAAATCCAGCGAGGCGGGGTCGTCGCCGGACGCCTTTATGGCAAGCCCCACCCTAGACCTTAGGAAGAAGTAGACGGCCACCGCGGCCACGACGGCTACGGCAAACGCCTCGACGCCGTATACCACAGGTTTCTCTATAGGCCTCCCTACGACGCCTCTGGCCACCTGCGACCCGACTCCGTACCCCACCATGGTGAAGGCGAAGCCCAGCAGTATCTGGTTCAGCGCGAAGTCGTTGGACAACACATAGTAGAGGAGGTTATACAGAGTGCCTACAATTACGGCCGCCACGAAGCCCCAAGGCGGGCCCACTGCGGCGGCCACCGCCGCAGATAGATACATAACGCCCTCAAGTCCCAGGTTCAATACCCCAGCCCGCTGGCCCACCACTGCGCCAAGCGTAGCTAAGAGCATCGGCACGGCGCTTCTCAAGGCCTCCAGCGTTATTGAGGCTACTTGGTCTACCGCCATACCACCTTGTACTTATACGTGACATAGCCCGCCAGCCCCCAGGCCATGGCGGTGCCCACGAGGGCGTTTGCGACTAACGCGGGGAGCCCCGCCACTTTTAGATTGACGGCGACTTGATACAGCCAGGCGATATATAGAGAGGCTGCTGTTGCGCCTAGGGGGTGCAGACCGCCGAGCCACGCCGCTGAGATGCCGTAGAGGCCGAAGCCGGTGCTCACCTGTTGCAACGTCATGTAGCGGCCCGCGTCTCTGGTCATTATCTCCACGGCTCCGCCTATCCCTGCGAGAATTCCGCTCAGGCCTAGGGTCGCCGCGATGTATAACTTAGGCGGCTTCCCCGCATATCTCACAACCTCCTCCCCCGAGGAGAGGAGGCGCATCGTGAGCCCAACCCTAGTTCTATACAGCAGAACTACCCCCGCCAAAACGCCGGCGAGGAGCACGGCGGCTAGCGCAGGCTCCATGTAGGGAGCCTCCACGGTGGCTATAAAGCCCCTCTTGGCGGGGTCCTTAAGCGGGCCCTCCACGAAGTAGCGGGCCGCGGAGACGGCGGCGAGCGACATGAGGAAGGTGGTTACGGCCTCGTTTACGCCGGGCGCTACCCTCAACGCCGCAGGTATTAGCGTCCACCCGGCGGCCGCCAGGGCCGCAGACATCACGGCCTCGGCCGCGCTATCTGCCGAAATCGCGGCGAGGGCGCCTACGATTGCCTGCCCCTCCTGTCCTATATTCCAGAGGCCAGCGCGGTAAGACACCACGCCGGATAGACTCACCACGCCTATAACCACGAAAACTCTAAAGAGGTACCCGGCGTCTACAGTGGCGAGGGCTCTGGCTGTTACGGCCAGATCCCCCGTCAGCGCGAACACGATGAGGATAACCGTTGCCAACGAGCCGAGAAACGCCGCTGCGTAGTGAAGCGGCGACGGGGACTGCCTCTGTACCAGCCTCATGTCGTCATGGCCTCGGCTATTTCATCTACGTCGAAGGGTGGAGTGAAAGACGCCGCGATCTCCCCCCTGGAGATTACGTATATCCTGTCTGCCCTCTCCACGGCTTCCTCCACGTCTTCCATGCTTACGACCGCGCCGCCCTTCACAGCGCTTTTCACAAGCGCGTAGAACCTCTCCGCGGTGTCTACGTCAAGTCCGCGCGTGGGGTAGGACGCCACCAATACGTAGGGCTTCACTAGCCACAGCTCGCGCGCAAGCAACAGCTTCTGCTGGTTGCCTCCAGAGAGGGCGGCGGCTCTTGTGGAGGGACTCGGGAAATCGATATCGAGAACCTCCTTGGCCTTGGCCAGCTTCTCCATGCAGCCCTGTATGCACCTAATCTTAAAGTTGTCCAGCACGCTCAGCTCCTTAGCCAACGCGCGGCCTCTATCCTCCGGGAGATACGCAACGCCGCGTCTCAGAAACTCGCTAAACGGCCTGCCCGTGACGTCTTCGCCGTTGATGATCAGCCTGCCGCCTCTGGGCTTTTTAAAGCCGGAGAGAAGAGCCATGAGCTCCTCCTGGCCGTTCCCAGCTACGCCTAAGACAGCGACTAGCTCGCCCCGCCGCACCTCTACGGTGGCCCTCCGCACCCTCTCGCCGGAGAGGTCCTCCGCGCGGTATATCACATCGCCTATGGAGGAGCTCTTGGAGACCCTCCGCTGCACCACGCCCTGAAACATGGCCTCGAGCAGAACCCCCTCGTCGAAAGGCCTCTCGTAGGTGCCTACTCTGCGTCCCCTCCTCAGCACGGTTATTCTATCCGCCGCCTCCACAGTCTCTCTGATCTTATGTGTCACAAAAACCACGGCTTTACCCATTTCGGCGAGTCTCCTAACTATACTCAACAAGGCCTTAACCTCCTTGGGGCTTAGAAGCGCGGTCGGCTCATCCATGAGCAGTATTTCGCTGTTTCTCGCAAGAGCCTTCACGATCTCGACGCGTTGCTTCTCGCCGACTGCAAGCTCCCCCACGTATTTATCAAGGGGGATTTCCACGCCAAGCTCTCTCCCGATATTCACCGCAGTCTCCACGTCTATGCCCGAAAGCTTAAGGTTCTCCTCCACGGTGAGGGTATCCACCAACGCGAAGTGTTGAGATATGACGGAAATCCCAAGACCCGCCGCGTGTCGCGGCGACTTGATCAAAGTTCTCCTGCCGTTGATATATATCTCCCCGCCGTCGGGCATGTAGACGCCGTAAAGAACGGCGATGAGCGTGCTTTTGCCAGCGCCGTTTTCCCCGAGGAGCCCGTGAACCTCGCCCCTCCTAACGTCGAAACTAACGCCGTCTAGCGCCACTACGCCGGGAAAAACCTTCCTAATCCCAACGGCGCTAAGCAAAGGCTCCATGGGGTAAAAATACGGTTTTCAAGAGGGCAGTTGCCCGTAGCCCTCCACAAACCAGTCCATGTTGTACAGCTCGTCCTTGCTGAGCCTCCTCCTCTCGGGCACCCTCACCACGCCCTCCATATCCCTCACAGGTCCAGTAAACGGGTCCCAGACGCCCTCTATAATTTCTCTTCGCAGTTGCTCCACGTAGTTTTTCACCTCGGCAGGCACGGCGGGGTTCAGCGGGAGGATTACGTCCGCCGGGTTCTTCCCGTGGTCGTAGTAGGCGTAGGCGTTTTTCATGCTCCACCAGTAGTCCCTAGGCCTCTCAGGGGGCCACTCGCTCCAAATGGACATCTCGCCGGAGACCCAAGCCAGATACGCCCTTATCACCATCTCCACGTAGAGAGGCCCCCAGTTCACCACCTGCCCCGTGAGGTGAGCCTTTGGGCCGTACTGCGACATATCGCTGTAGTGTGAGAAAGACCACACGGTCCTTCCCCGTTTCTGGTAGTCCTCCGCCGTCTGGAGGACAGTGGGGCTGTCCTCGGTGAAGGCAAGCACGTCGGCGCCGCTGGTTTCCACCAGGGCTGTGGCGGCCTTACGTGCCCCCTCGGGGTAGTACCAGGCGCCTAGTTGCACCACGTCCATGGTCACCTTGGGGTTGACCTCCCTGGCGCCTATGAGGAAGGCGTTCATGTGCCGTATCACCTCAGGTATTAGGAAGGCCGCGACGTAGCCCAGCTTATTTGTTTTAGTCATCTTACCCGCCACAAGGCCGTTGAGGTAGTAGGCCTCGTATAGGTCTATGAAATACTCGGCAAAGTTCGGGAGACTCTGCCACTCCTCTATACTGGTGAAGTACCCGGAGCAGTGGGCGAAGAAGCGGTCTGGGTTTTCCTTAGCCGCCCGCTTCGTCGCGTCCATAAAGCCGTAAGACGTGGTGAAGACCATGTGGGCACCCTCGGATATAGCCTGCTTTATATAAACATACGCTTGGTCCTCGGGAACTTTATCTGTGGAAGAAGTCTCCACGATGCACCACTTCTTTGGGTTAGGGCAGAGGACAGTCTCTAGGTATCTCTTACCCACGTCATGAGCGTGTGTCCAACCGTAATCGCCAATAGGTCCCACATAGATGAAATGGACCTTCATTTTAGGCAGACCCACGGCTGTTCGGGAGGCTTCTTCAGGTGTGGAAGTTGCGGTCTTTTCTACTGCGGCTCTTATACTTTGCAACGCGGCGTAAGTTGCCCCAGACCCAACCACGGCGCCCGCCGCAAACGCCGCCACCGCCTTTAACAGCTCCCTTCTGCTTGTTCCCATGAAGTGCCTAATTAACATAGTATATAAACATTTCCGATAGCTAATCGGTATTTTTTAAACAAGAAGTTAAATTAGCAAACACCGCTGTCTGCCAAATCGAGGCTCTGCATCTCTCTCTGCGGAGACAGCTTAGAACAGTAACCTCCAGCCAAACCATCGACACGGCCACTGTAGGACATCTCAAGACGCGGGCCGACGTCTAGCGACTACTCTTGCTGGCTTATAGTAGTAGACCTCGTGGCGATCAGCTACCCTAGGACCGAGCATCTACCTCACGGGCATGATCTTCATCACACGTCCGTTCTTTTTTAGTGATATAATTTCTTTAGCGACTAAAGCCTCGCCCTCTAGGCGGGGGTCAGCCTAGAAACCCTCTTATTCTGCCAAGCGCCAACGCGTGGGCTTGTGCCTCTGCGTTATTCAGCAAGGCCGTGTAGGTCTCGTCAGGCTCGGGCTTTATGCCCATGATGTCTAGTGCCTCATCTATCTTTTTTGTTAAGTCTTCTCCGAGGACGTTCTTAGCTCTTTTTCTACAGTAGAAAGAGCTGTCGTATCTCCACTCATCGAGAAGAGCCGGTAGTGCTCTAAGTATGGCGTCTAACTCGTCGGTTTTATAAGCCCAAGCGATGAACTGCGCATCTAGAAGCGTCGGCGGCACTCCTACAAAATACCAGGTGGCAGTGTACACGATGGCCCTTGGCACTTGTACTCCGCCCTCCTCTATGGTCCTCCCATATTGTTTCCAACTTACTCTTTCTCTCGTGGAGGGGATGGCTGACGCGACCTCTGCAATCTTCGGCAGATAGACATCTACGAGATCTCTATACATACGGGACGCCACCTCTACCCACGTCTCTTTTATTTCCAAGCCGCGGGGAGGATGCAGACGAGATAAAGTCTCTCTTACCATTAGAAACTCCGCGTATGAGACGTCGTACCTGACGGCGGATTGCACAGTGGCTGTGCGGTAGCCGGAGTACTGGAGGGCCTCTACATGAGCAAGACGGGGGTTGTTCAGTCCTCCTCTAAACGGCGGGGAGCCCATGCCGACGATCGGCCAGATCTTATACTCTCCCTCTCTGTTTATGACGTCTATCTGTTGCAATGCATGTATTACAGCCAGCGCCGACGCTACATGTCCATGCCTCACCGCAGAGTCGGAGATGCCGAGAAAAACCCGCATGTTTTCAACAACGCGGCCGCCGGCGGCAGCTGTGCGGAAGAGGGCCTTGATGAAGTATTCCACGCGAATCTGCCTCTTCGCATCTTCTAAAAGGGGGATTAGCTCTATCACAGAGCTGTCTCGGAAGGCGCCAAGCTCTACGAGATCTCTTGTTTTCAAATCCAAGGCCTCGTATACGAGGGTTAATGTTTCAAAAT
>Ga0326761_1000018_pt1 | contig 44020 bp, 47 predicted proteins | sample GCREP_P_FD_207739 | JGI IMG/M metagenome (GOLD analysis project Ga0326761, IMG submission 207739) | Hot spring water microbial communities from Geyser Creek Basin, Yellowstone National Park, WY, United States - GCR.EP_P | ecosystem: Environmental > Aquatic > Thermal springs > Unclassified... | reverse complement strand
CGGCGGCGCCGTACTCCGTGTACAGCGGCCTCTACTCGGAGGCCGTTGTTTCGTCTATTGCCTCGGCTGTGGCGCTTGCTGACGTAGGCCGCTTCAGAGAGGCTATTGAGTATGTGCAGAGGGCGGCTAAGACGCTGTATGAGGCGGCTAGAGACGTCTTTGAGCAGGTGAAGGTAACGGCTCAGCGCCTCGTGGAGCTGTTTGTGGAGGCGGTGGCGAGAGTGCTGGCTTGGGTGGATGAGCATAAGGCGTATCTCTTCTTGATGGCGGCTGTGGCGGCTGGAGTAATTGTGCTGTCCGCCGCGTTGAACTTGTGGGGTCTTGTGGAGCTGGAGAAGCTGGCTTACGCCGCTTCTGCGCCGTCTTTCGCCGAGCTGGCGGATGCTGGCGAGAGGGCGGCTGAGAGGTTTAGAGCGCTGGGCGAGTGGTACGGGAGGTGGAGGGTGGATGAGAGGCTGATTGACGAAGTGTTGAGGGCGCCTTCTGCCAAAGACAAGAGACCGTACGCGGCGTTTCTAGAGTTGTTCGAGACTAGGAGGAATCTGCCTCCGCCCCTCGTGGAGCTGAGGAGGGCGCTGGCGCGCATCAAAGGCGAGGCGGAGAGAGACGCTGCAGTGGTTGCGGCGCTTGTTCTCTACAAGGCGCTTGTGAAAAACGCCGGGGCTTATGGAGAGTGGGCCGAGCTGTTTGAATGGGGGAGGGGTCTGGTTAAGGAGCGTGAATTCACCGTAAAAGCCGAGGAGGTGAAGAGACTCCGCGAGACGCAGAGGAGGCTTGAGAAGGCCGCGGAACAGGTGAGGAAGGAGCTGAACACCGTGTTGACGCTGTACTCGCAGGTCGGCCTCTATAAAGAGCCCGACCTCGTCAACAAGCTCAGGTCACTCCTGGAGGTGGATGTAAAGAAGGCGGAGGGGCTGGCGGAGGCGAGAAGCGACGAGCTCTCTATGCTCAGAGACGCCGGCATGGGGACTAAGGCCTACGCCGCCCTGCTCTCCATAGCCAGAGGCGGGGTGTACGGACACGCAACAATATTGCTCGCCAGGAAGGGGGCTCTGGCCGACGTAGTGTTGTCAACACCGAGGGGCGCCTACAACAAGGCCAAGAGGGTCGCCAGAGGGCGCGGGGAGGCTGTGGACCCGTCCTATTCGCACAAAGAGGCCACAGGCTGGGAGGACAGGGCCGCCTCTGCGCTTCTGCGCTACCTCCTGGGCAGATCTGAGGGGGCGGATCTCAAGTTTAGACGCGCCGAGAGGAGATTCGAGGTGTTTAAGGCATACGGCGGAGTTGAGGCGCGTGTAGATGTGCTGATGGTGGAGGGACAGCCGCGCTCTAAGGCCGGCGAGGAGGAGTTGAGACGTTTCGTGGAGGAAGCGAGGAGGAAGGCGCCAGATCTCTCGGGGATTGACAAGGCACCGCAACTCGTGGAGTGGCACGCCACAGACGTGTCGTTCGACAAAAGGCAGATAGAGGCCACCACCGCCCATCTTTGGCAGGCGGCTTGGTACATCGCCCTCCTCGGCGAAGAGAAGTCGATCAGCGGCGGAGCCAACATCACGGAGGAGGGCATCAAGCCCAACGTCACTATGTACTGGCCCCGCGATAGGGAGGACCAGGTCTTGAGGGAGAGCAGATGGCTTGAGCAGTTGCTGGGCCGGCGCGTGGAGAGCTGGCGGGAGCTGGTGGACGCCATAGACTGGAGCTGGGTATTGAAGAGAGTCGAGGAGGTGGTCGACGAGTTGAAGCCCTGGATAGGCCCCGAGAAGGTGAGCGACGCGGAGAGGGAGGGGTTGGTGAGGAGGATGTTGGGCGAGTTGGCGCTCCTCACCCACTTCGCCGAGGCCAAGAGGGGCATGGATGACCGCAGATGGCGTGAAGAAAGGGCCAAGAGGCTGGCGGAGGCGGTGGAGGCGCTGAGCGGCGGGAGGATAAAGGGCGAGTACGCAGATAGACTGGCCAAGCTGATTATCTACTACACCGAGGGGCAAAAGAAATATGTAGAAAAGAGCATCGACAAGCTGGCGGGGGAGCTAGCCGGAGTCTCTAGGGAGGAGGTTTAGGGCATCGTCAAGTTCGTCCTAAGCGATATGTACTGCCTCGCGAGGGACTGCGCGAGGGATGAGGCGGTGAGGAAGTTCGTCGCCCCAGCCCTTGAGCTTATCATGCTGGACAAGGCGGTGGGGGGCGGATTTAACAAAGAAGAAGCTCTGCTTCGCTTCGGCGAGATGTACGTCACGGCGATTGCGGGTGACGGCACGGTAGGGCCGGATGTGGTTAAGCTGGTCGTCAGGGGTGAGCTTGGCGGAGGCGCCGCGCTTCTCCGCCTAGCCGCGTTGCATCTGCTCAACCAGCTTCTGCCTAAGGAGTTGGCCTTTAACGTGCGGGTATATGTGGAGAGGAACAGATATTACATGGCCGCAACCGGCGGAGACGCGGCGAGACTTAAGCGCCTCCTCGCCGTCTCTGCACCCTCGGCCGGCGGAAGGTATTTGAGCCCAAAGTTCGATGAGTTTGTGGAGGAGGCCCGGGTGGAGGTGCGGTTCGGCGGCGTAAGGCTGACTAAGAAAGGCCGCGTCGCCGCCGATTTGACCATTTCGGAGGGCGGCATCGCCGTCAAGTACAACGTCTATCTGCGGGACGACATCCTGCTCCAATTCCACTCGTCGGACCGGAGCCGCGTAGAGCTTGCGGCCCGCCTGCTGAGGCTTGTGGGCGTCGGCGCAGAAGTGAGGAAGGTGGGCAGCAGAGGCGTATGGCAAGTCTGGGCAACCACCAACAGGCTTGCGGCCGGGCGCAAAGAGCTTAGAGACGCCCTCGTCGAGATTGTTAGGGCGGCCATGGAGAGCGGCTGGGTGGACGCCGATAGGGCGGAGAGCTGGCTGGAGAAGCTGAAGAGAGGGCGTGTGTTGAGGGAGGGCTGGCCGAAGTGCCACGTGGGGCTGTCCAATAGCGGCGCGCTTGAGGTCAGATATCGCTCCACCAACCCAGACAACATAGGGCGCCAAGCACAGTGGCTTAGGGACATGGGCCTCGTGGAGGGCGTCCACTTCACAGTCAAGATGCCGGAGGGCGGCAGGAGGGGCTACGTGAATATCCTTAGGGAGGGTTTGGCCTACGCCGCATGGCTATCTGTACACGGCGAGGGGGAACGGCAGAGACTAGCAGCTGAGTTTGTAGAGTATATACTCCAGAGGGCCGAGAATGAGGGCGGAGATGTTTACAGGAAGGCCTTGGAGGTGGTGGAGGAGGGGAGGGCTAGGGGTTCCCTGACGGTAAAGGGCTTGGAGAAGAAGGTCGAGGTGGGAGGCAGAGAGCATGTGGTGGAGGTAATAGACGGAGATGCCGAGCTTGAGGAGAGTTGGAGCGGCAAGACCTTGCTTAGGATTAGGATAACGGCGGAGGTGGACGGCGTGAAGAGCGACTACGTGATGACATACGGCAGATACGGCAGAGGCAACGCCGCCTTGGGCTTCGCCACGGCTAGAGCCGATGCTCCCGGCGGCATGGAGGCAGGCGCGGAGAGGTTCTCCGCCGCAGTAAAGGCCCTGACGGGGAGGGAGCCGAAGGTGTACCGGAGGAGCGATGGCTCCATAATTGTAAAGTGCGACAGGTAGCACCTAGACGGCTTTAAGCGCTTCGCCGAGCTCGCAGACGCCATAGAGAGGTGGCTAGAGGAGACCGCTCGGCGAGCCTAACGCGCCGTCTCTCTATTCACCACCAGTATATATACCGGCTATATTAACTAAACGCATGGCCGTTGCCGTCGTGGCTGAAAGCCAGACCCCCGACGAGCCCACGCGCGACATATACTTCGAGGTCAAGAAGAGGGGACTCCCAGTGCGGTATATACCAATACAGAGGCTTTCGGTTAAGATCACGGGGGGCGGGGCCGTGGTGGAGACCAGGAGAGGCCCCCTAGAGGCGTCTGTGGTGGTCATACGGGGCTTGGGCTACGTCATAGACTCCAACATGTTGATGAGGAGGGTCTCCGTGTTGAGGATCCTGGAGAGGGAGGGCAAGGTCGCGATAAATCCTGTCGACGCTCTGCTGAACTGCCGCAACAAGCTGGAGACCATATACCTCCTCGCTAAGGCCGGCCTGCCGGTGCCGCCGACCGTCGTCACAGAGGACCTATACCAGGGATACGTGGCTACCAAGGAGATGGGTAAGGTGGTTCTGAAGCCGATACAGGGCAGCAGGGGGTTTGGCGCGATGATGTTTGAAGACCCCGAACAAGCCTTCCAGGTCATGAGGACGCTACTAATTACGAGGAACCCCCTCTACATACAGAAATACATCGAGAAGCCCAACCGAGACATAAGGATCATCGTGGTCGACAGAAGCCCCATCGGTTGCATGTACAGAGTGTCGACAAGCTGGAAGACCAACATAGCCCAGGGCGCCACGGGCGTCCCGTGCAAAATCACACCGGAGCTTGAGGATATAGCCGTCAAGGCTACTGAAACCCTCGGCCTCGTATACTCCGGCGTAGATATAGGCGAGGGCAGGGAGGGATACGTGGTGTTTGAAGTCAACGCCAGCCCAGACTGGCGCGGCTTCAAGCAGGCAACCGGCATAAACCCAGCCACGTATCTCGCCGACTACATACACCGCGTCGCGAAGATATAAAAACTCCGCCGAACCCCCCTACGTGACCAAGTGGGTGTTGAAATGTACAGCATGCGGCGAGGAGCGGGAGTTCGAGGCAGGTTTCAACCTCGCCCTATTCGGCGGCAGGCTGTATCTGTACTGCCGCAGATGCAAAACAAATAGAGAACACGTTATCCTGGGCTGCGCCGAGCCTGAGGACCTCTGCCCCACCTCCGGCGTAGATGTTATAGACTGAAAAAGGGTTAACCCCTGAAGACCGCCTCCTTCAGAAGCCTCGCCAAGTGGGGGGCGCAACACTGCAACTTCTCCACCGCGGTGTCTACGTCGTCGTGTGGGGATATGCCGTATCTCTGGAACATGTAGGCGTGGGGGCCCATCACCTCCTGAAGCGTGGGCATGTATACTGTTTGCATCCACTTTAAAAAATGCTCCGTAGTGCCGAGCTCTAGCAGACCAGCCTCAGCTGGATTATGCTACTGGTTATTAGGTGGCTGAGGGCGTTTATGCTACCCAGCGTGTTTAGGATTTTGCCGAGCTCCTCGGCCTCGGACTCCTCCAGCTTGTCCAGGAGGCGCTTCGCCTCTAGGCGCTCCCTCTTCTTCTCCAGCTCCGCCTTGAGCTGGGCGAGGGACTGCCCCACTGAGGCGATGCTTTTCTCCATGTCTATACAAGCCGCCCTGAGCCTCTTCTCCCTCTCCTGGAGGCGCTTGACCTGTTCGTTGTAGACGTCCATGCCTATTACGCCCTTGAGGAGGGCCTCCTCAAGCTTGTGGTAGGACTTATCCAGCTCGTTTCTAGACTTCTTAAGCTCCTCAATCATCCTCCCCACCTCCCTGACCTTCACCTCGAAGAACTTGGGCAGAGCCGCCACGTCGAGGTCAACGTACTCCCTCGTTATCCTGACCCTTATGTTGGAGGTGTCTAGGTAGTAGCTCTGCCCGTTGGCATCTTTTATCTCAACGGAGACGAGCTTCTTCCTCTTCACGTCGAACTCGCCCTTCTCCGCCACGCCGATTAACAACACCCCTCCGATGTACACCGGCTTGCCCCTCACCGTAGGCAACTTAGCCTCCTTCTTCTCCTGCCTCGCCACCGCCGAGAAAAACCTCCAAATCACGGCTCACCTACAGGCCGTATTAAAACCACATGGTTTAAGATACTTAATACCTGAAAATTTCCATGGACCTCGAGGAGCTGAGCCGCGAAATCCTTACATGCGTCAAATGCCCCCTCCACAGACACCGGAAAAACGCCGTGCCGGGGGAGGGCTCCATGAAGCTGGGGATTATGATAGTGGGGGAGGCGCCGGGGGCCTCTGAAGACGAGGCGGGGCGGCCCTTCGTCGGGGCCGCCGGACAGCTTCTCACGGAGGCCTTGGCGCGGCTAGGCGTCTCCAGGGGGGATGTGTACATAACCAACGTGGTGAAGTGCAGGCCGCCTAACAACAGAACGCCGACGCGGGAGGAGGTGGAGGCCTGCCTCCCCTACCTCCTCCGCCAAATCGCCTTGTTGAGGCCGAGGAGGATCATCGCATTGGGCCTCGTCGGCGCGCGGACCCTCCTCTCGCTTATGGGGAAGAGGGTGCAGAAGATGGGAGAGGTGAGGGGGAAGTGCTTCCGAGGCCGCATCGCGGGCGTTGAGGCGGAGGTTTGCACAACGTATCACCCCGCCGCCGCGTTGAGGAATCCTAAGCTTAGGGATGTGTTCGTCGGCGATTTGGCGGCGCTTGTCGGCAGCGGGTTGGAGCGGTATTTCTAAATTTATATTGGGGTTTCTACTCGTGGCTTTTAACTGCTTTAGGCGCGGTTGCGACGCGGCTGACCACCTGAAGGAGTTTGAGTACTGCAACAGCAATTTCGGCATCGACAGGATCAGGAAGGCGCTGGTTGAGCTGTCTCCGGAGCACATGGCCGTGTTGCAGAGGATTAGGCTGAACTGGCTCAACACCAAGAACCCCGTGTATATGTTTCTGTCGGGAAGCGTCGTGGTGAACTGCGTCTGGGGGGACGAGACCTTGTGTAAGCACCTGGAGGCGATAAGGTCGGCGGGGGCCGCGGAGAGGGCGGGCGCCGCCTACTACCTCCCCTACACCCTGCTGTCTGACGAGGTGGTGGAGAACCTGCCCCTGCCGGAGGTGGCCGAGGAGGAGTACGAAATAAAGAAGTTCTACGTGGTTAGTCTGCGGGGGGTCGCCGGGGAGGCAGACGCGGTGGAGGCGTTGGCGAAGTTTTTCGAGGTTGCACCTGTGTTTTTGGGGCGTCGGGCCGTCAAGGTGGTGAGGCGTGTCCCACACATCATGCAGTTGGCCAACAGATACACAGACAGGATAGACATATTGCTGAAATTGGCAGACGGCTCCTTGACTGGAGTGGGCTATGTAGACGTGACCAAGACCTACCACCTGGGCTTCTCCATAGCTAAGAGCTTCCTCCTCTATGGGCTTGACCGCGTGGTGGTGCTACACCCCTACGTAGACCAGGGCTTCCACAGAGAGGTGGCGAATAGGCTTAAAAACAGGTGGGACATCTCCGAGGTGGGCTACGCCGCCTTGAATCCGATGGAGGAAGAGCTCTACTTCTACAAACTGCCGCGGGTGAACCGCTACTTGAAGATGAGCATCTCCGCGCAGAAATACTCCTCTTTGATTAGGAGCTACATTGAGTCTCTATGAGGGCCTTCGAGAGGAGCTACTCCCTCCTGCTGGGCAGATCCGGCAGGAGGCTTGCTGTGTACGCCACCTCGTTGCTGATGGTCCTCGCGTTGGTGAAGACCTTGACGTATCCAACCGCCGTGTTGTACTACCTGGCGTTTGGCGGGCTTCTCTTCGCTACGTTGTTTGTGGTGGATCGGAGGGTGGTTAACCCCCGTAGGTCTTACTACGTGGCGGTGGTGTCCGCTCTGGTTATCGCCTTCTTTGACGTGGCGTTTCAGAAGCCGCCTCTCACCTTTGCGCTGGTCGGCGCCTTGACAACTGCCTTGGTGGCCATGGCGCTTAGGTGCAGAGGCTTCGCCTACCTATTGCCCATACTCCTGTCAGCCGCTACGTATTACGTCCTCGGGCAGCCGCATCTAGCGCTACTTTCTGTTCTGTATGCGGTGGTTATGTACGGCCTCAAGCCGGCTATAAACAAAATGGCGGGGGGCCTAGACGCCATGTGCATGTTCTCCAGTTTTCTATATGCCGTATTTGCAGAAGACGACGTGATTGAGGACGCGTTTAGGGAGCTGGGCAAGGCGGAGAGGGTGCCGCTACACGTGTATGTAGTGGGCGGGCGCCACGTGGTGGTGGTTTCAGACTTCCACCCAGGCCCCTTTAGACACATAGGCGGGGGTCAGCTGGTGGATCTGCTTAACCGGGAGGTGGAGGCCTTGGGCTTCCGCTTCACCTTCCTCCATGGGGTCGGAAGCCACGAACGTGACCCCGTCGATAGGGGGTCTGTGTTGAAGATAGTGGAGGCTGTGAAGACGGCTGTGTTGTCTGCGCTAGACGGGAAGCCGCCTGCCGGCGTCCAGCCCCGGGAGGCGGCCCTGGGCGACGTCAAGATTGCGGGGTTCAGCCTCGGCGCGGCGCCGCATCTCGCCGTGGTCAGCAGGTTGCGCTCGGCGTCGGACGACATCCCGACGTGGGTCGCCAGGAGGGTGGACGCAGGTGCCTACATACTTGTGGATGCTCAGAACAAGTTCGACGGGCCTGTGCGCTGGGGCGAGGAGGACGTGAAGGCGCTTTCGGAGGGGGTGGCGGCTCTACACGAGGCGCCTCTGTGCAGGTCCTTCTCCGTGGGCGTGGGGAAGGTAGACGCCGGGCACCTGGACTCGTTGGGGTTTGAGATAGGTCCGGCGGGCATCTCCGCCGTTGTTAACGAATGCGACGGCGTGAGGGGGCTGCTGGTGGTGTTTGACGGCAACAACCTAGACGCCGGGCTCTACGAGAAAGTAGTGAGCCGATACAAGGGGAGGGGGTTCCGCGTGGTGGAGGTGGCAACCACCGACACCCACAGAGCCACAGGCGTGGGGCTCGGCCGAGGCTACAGGATCGTGGGGGAGCGGATAGACCACGGCCGCATATTGGAGGCCGTCGACAGGGCCGTGGCGGAGGCCGAGAAAACGCTCGGCGCGCATCCCGTCTCCTACCGGCGGATGGAGGTAGATGCCGTGGTGCTGGGAGAGGAGGGGTTCCAGAGGATCCAGCACGCCGTGCGGATGTACAAGAAGATGGGGGGCCTCATAGCGGTTGCGGTGTTTCTGGCGCCTGTTTTGCTGGTTCTGCTTTTTGCATAAGGTTTATATATTAATACCGCTGGGCGGTCATGTCTCATAAATCCCCGACTTCGGAGGCGGTTCTGGAGTACCTCGAGTCCATGATAGAGCGGCTGGAGCAGTGGGTGAAGGAACAGGAGAGGCAGATAAGGGAGCTTGAGACGCATGGAGACGCCATGAAAGTCGCCGACCGGCTGGAGCTCCTCTACTCGGCCCAAGCCATGCTGGGCTACATAGCGAGGGTGTTGAAGGACTTCGAGTCGTGGCTCAGCAACCCTGTGGTGACATCGGTGATGCCCGAAGACATGCTTAGGCGCCTTGAGACCATGTTGCGGGAGGTCGCCATTAAGTTCATCCAGGTGGACGTAGCGCACACCTCTGAGTATAGAGACCTCCTAACTAAGTTCGCCAAGGAGGGCAAGGTGCCCAGCGTCTTGATGCTGTACATCCAGCAGAAGCCCCAGTTGCCCCCGAGGAGGAGAGGCGAGGAGGGCGAGACTCCCCGTTTCTTCTAAGGCGGCTTGTATATATCTAGGCGCACCTTGTAGACCCCCGGGGCGTAGTCCCTCACCACCCTCCTGTCTACGATTTGGCATTCTGGACACAGCTTTTTCGCCACTTCCTCAGCGTCTCTAAAGGGGTCCTCCTCCCGCCCCAGGTGGTAGAAGTGAACCACGCCGCCCCCCTCTAGGCAGTCAAAGGCCAAAGGGAGGTATCTGTAGGCGCCCAGCGGCAGGGTCATCAACACTCTATCGAATTTTTTCCTGAGAAGCGGAGCCACCGCAGCGACGTCTCCGTGTACAGCCACGGCGTTTCTTATCTTGTTCAGCTTGAAGTTATCAAGCATGTATTTAAAGCCCCAGGGGTTGAGCTCCACCGCCACTATTATCCTAGGCCTCGCCAGCTTTGCCATAGCGACCGCGTAGGGAGCTACGCCGGCGAAGAGGTACAGCACCCTCTCGCCCTCCCCCACCTTGCTGGCGACGTCTAGCCTGTCTGTCTGGTCCCGGGAGGAGAAGTACACCTTGGTTGGATCTACCTTGATGAGGTAGCCGTGTTCCTTGTGGAGAACCTCGGTGGGCCCCTCCATCAAGACCTCGAAGTTGTAAAGCCTGTAGTCGCCGCTGCGCGCGCCCAGCCTCCTCAGCACCGCCTTGACATGTTTATTCATGGCCGCGATCGCCCTCGCGATCTCGTGTTTATACGGCTCCAGCTCCGCCGGAATCTCCACAATGGCAACCGCGCCGGCTCTAGACCCCACTATCTCAAACGAGGAAGGCACCTTCTCCACCAGCCCCGGCGGTACCACCCCCTCAAGACGGCGCTTAAGCGCCACTGGAGGTGGTGATAGCGTTTATAAAAATCTGCCCCTGACCCACTCCTCACAGCTCGGCTTGGTAAGTTCTCGTCATCGTGTGGCGTTTGCTACTGAGGTTAAAATTATTACCACCATTAAAAATATATATTTCAGGCCCTCTCTTTTCCGTGTCTTCGAAGAAGAAGAAACCGGATGCTGAGGTGGCCCAAGCTACTGTGGAGGTGAACCCTGAGCTAGACGTAGAGGAGCTTGAGGGCATCGGCAGGGTCACGGGGGCGAAGCTGAAGGAGAAGGGGTACTACACCGTACGCGACGTCGCCTTCGCCTCTGCGAAGGAGCTGGCGGAGATCATCGGCAACGAGGAGCGTGCGGCGCAGATCACAGAGGCGGCGAGGAAGATGCTGGGGCTCCACTCCTTCATATCCGCGCTGGAGGTGTACGAGAGGAGGAAGAAGATCAGGCGCATCTCAACCGGCGTGAGGGCCCTGGACGAGTTGCTGGGCGGCGGCATAGAGACCAGGGCCGTGACGGAGATAGCCGGCGAGTTCGGCTCCGGCAAGACCCAGCTGTGTCACCAGCTGGCCGTGATGGTGCAACTCCCTGAGGAGCGGGGCGGGCTTGAGGCGAAGGCCATATACATAGATACAGAAAACACTTTCAGGCCGGAGCGCGTTATGCAGATAGCCAGGGCGAGGGGCCTCGACCCAGATCAATCCCTTCACAACATATTCTACGCCAGGGCTTACAGCTCGGACCACCAGATGATTCTGGTGGAGCAGGCTAAGCAGATAATTAAACAACACAACGTGGCGTTGCTAGTCGTGGACTCCGTGATTGCCCACTTCCGCTCTGAGTTCCCCGGACGGGAGAACCTGGCGGAGAGGCAACAGAAGCTGAATAAACACGTGGCGGATCTCCTGAGGCTCGCCGACGCGTATGACGTCGCCGTCGTCATCACGAACCAAGTGATGGCGCAACCGGACGTCTTCTTTGGCAACCCGCTGAGGCCGGCTGGCGGCAACATCCTCGCCCACGGCGCCACCTACCGCGTATGGCTACGCAAAAGCAAGGAGAACATCCGCATCGCCAAGATCTTCGACTCGCCGTATCACCCCGAGGGCGAGGTTTCGTTCAGGATCACAGAGGAGGGGGTCGTCGATTAGCGGAGCATCAACATCAGCCAGTTGTATATCGGCAGGTACTTGAAGTTCGCAGTGGCGAAGTCCCAGAAGGACCTGTATTTTTCATACAGCGGGTGCGGCGACAGCTGAGCAACCAGCCTCAGCGCCTCGGATGAGAGACCAGCCACGGCGAGACTCGCGGAGACGTCCACCGCGAAGGTCCTAACGACGGTGTAGATCAACGTCTCGCCCTCCACCACCTCCACGCGCGCCCTATCCAGGAGGAGGCTCGGATCCACCTTGGCCACTAGGGCGTCTGCCAGGCGGTTCAGCAGAGCCAGAGACAGCTCATACGCGAGCTCGTCTTGTTTAACCTCGGGCGGGATCGCCCAGACCTCCATCAGCTGGGGGTCCGTCAGGGCGTGTGCCACGGCCACCTCCCGCAACAACTTATATCTGTCCAGCGGTAGCGATACCTTAAGGGTATGGACGTCGCCAACCTCAAACCTCGTCTCATCTCCGCCAACGACGACGAGGTCTATCGGCGGAGGGCCCAGCGACTCCACGAGCTCCCTCACCCTACGCAACGTCTCTTCGTCGGTTTCGCCCAGCACCACGAGCTCCATGGGCACGCCTCTTTTAAAGCTTAAAAATGGATAGCCAAGACAATAGTATGCCGGCCCCGCAGTTTGACGTGATTCTGACCGCCGACAGATCCATGATGTCTAACTACCACCGCAAGGAGTTTCTGGGGTTCGGCACGACGGGCCCTATCTTTGTAGAGCTCCCCTTCGGCCTCTCGGAGAGGTTTCACTCTTTTCTTTTCGCCCCTAAGCTCAAGACAGACAGATGGGGCAGGCCTGTGGAGGCTCCCTACGGCATGAGGAAGATCGAGGCTAAGCTACTCGACGCGGGCATAAACGCCGCCGTGATAGACCCAGACCACGTCCACAAATACATCCCGCATGCCAAGGTGCTCATGTTAAGCCACCATGACTACTTCGGCCTCAACCCGCCGAGTAGCACCTGGGGCGTTATAGTCGGCAAGGAACCCATGAACGCCCTCTTCTTCCGGCGCTTCATGGAACGTGTAGCTCCCCTAGTCAGAGACGCCAAGGCCAAAAACGGGCTGAAGGTCATAGTTGGGGGTCCCGCGGCGTGGCAGTGGCTCTACTTCCCCGAGCTTGTGGAGAGGTGGGGCATAGACACCGTATTCGACGGAGAGGGAGAGAAACTCATTGTCGACGTCGTGAGACGCGCTCTAGACGGCGTGCCGCTCCCGAGATATGTCTACGTCGGCGTGCAGGAGGCGCCTAGTCTCGAGGAGATATCCACGATAAGGTACCCCAGCATCAACGGGCTTGTGGAGATAGGGAGGGGATGCCCGCGCGGTTGCGCCTTCTGTTCCGTCACTTTGAGGGCTATGAGGTGGTACCCGCCGGAGAAGATCGAGCAAGAGCTCAGGGTAAACGCCGAGGCGGGCATAGTCGATGGGCTGTTGCATGCAGACGAGGTGCCGCTCTACGGCTCCACCGGCGTGGAGCCCAACCCGGAGAAGCTGATCGCGCTCCACAAACTCGCGAAGCGGTATTACAGAAGGATAAGCTGGAGCCACACCACTCTTGTGGCTGTGTACCACGGCGAGAGGAAGATGGGGAAGCTCTTCACCAAGCTGTCGGAGATAATACTAGACGAGCACCAGGTCTGGTGGGGGGTCCAGATAGGCCTCGAGACCGGTTCCGTGCGCCTCGCCCGCAAGATAATGCCCGGCAAGGCCGCCCCCTACAAGATTGAGCAGTGGCACGACATAGTAGTGGAAGCCGCGGCAATTATGCACGAGATCCGCCTGATTCCCGCTATTACAATCATCGTAGGTCTCCCCGACGAACAGCCGGAGGACGTGGTGGAGACAATTGAGCTGATCGAGAGGCTCAGGCCCCACAGGAGCTTGATCGTGCCGCTGTTTTACGTGCCCATGAGCCACGTGAGGAGCGAGAAGGCGGGCTGGCTGGACAAGGTAAACCTCTATCCTGAGCATGTAGATTTGTTGAAGGTCGTGGCTAGGCACTCCATATACTGGGCTAAGGACATAGTAAACAAGTTCTACTTCAAGGGGCCGCAGTATGCGCTGGTGAAGCTACTAGTGAACTACTTCATCGGCTATGTAGAGAAGCGGCTAAACAAGATAGAGGAGGATGTGGAGCGTTACAAGGAGACGCTTCGGCAGGCGAGGGCCGCCGCGAGGAAGGAGGTCCTCACCTTCGCCTCCTAGCCCGTCAACCTCTTCTTGATCTCGCTCCTCAGGTCCACCTCAACACCCACCTTTACGAGCCCCAGCACCTTCGCCAGGAGGCAGACAAGACCGCACTGCCTGCAACAACTCAGCGCCACCTCTTCTCCGCATTCCACCTCGCCCCCGCCGCAGATAAGGCTGTCTATGTATCCCCACGCCTTTTCTAGCAACGGCGCCCGCGCCGTCTTTTTCTCAAACGCCACGGAGTTCGCAATGCCGTATATGTCGGTTATGTACAACACGGACTTTATCTTCAGCCTAGACGCGAGCGACGTCATACACGGCAGAGACCTCGGCTCAAGCGCGCCGCCGCAGAGCTCCACGACTTTTCTAAACTCCTCCAGAGCCGCATCATCCGCCTCCACATACGCCAGAAGGCCGCTTCTCCAGTCTATCAACGCCGCGCCTCGGTGCACGGCTCTAGAAGAAAGCCTATATAAATAGTAGATCAGCCGGCCCCCTTCTTTCACAACAGAACGTCTACGCTTCACACACGGCGCATAAGCCTTCAGAGAACGAGACACGATGAGCCAGAGGGCCGACGCGGTGGTGCCGCGTGGACAATCTTTATAATAGGTTTCTTTCAAGAGGCCATGACAACGGAGCTGTGCTTCGCCTGTACAGATCAAGGCTACGCGAGGCCCGTCACGACTGTTAAGTGCACGGTCTGCAGGAAGGAGGTGAGCTGGAGAGATGTGGTGTCGCACTACATGGAGCACGGCAAGAAGAGCGGCAACGACGTGGTGTGTCCCATCTGCAGTACAAAGGTCAAGAGCCAGGAATACAGACGCCACGTGAGGATGCATTTCGCGGCTAGGAGAGATACGTCCTATATATGCAACGTCTGCGGCAGAGGCTTCATAACGCTGAGGTCGCTACTCGTCCACATAATGAAGACACACGAGTAATGGATCTTGTCCAGTTTTTTCTCCTCATCTGGCCTCCCTACGTCGCCAACGGCTCCGCGGTTTTTGCAGGGCGGCTGAGGCGGCGCCACCCCCTCGACTTCGGCCGGCGCTTCAGAGACGGGAGGCGGATCTTCGGCGACGGCAAGACCTTCGAGGGGCTCGCCATAGGTATTGCCGCGGGGACATTGCTGGGCTACGCCCCCAACCTGATACGCCCATACCTATCGCTGTTGGACGCGTTTATGTTGTCTCTCACCGCGGTTCTTGGCGATCTTACTGGCGCCTTTATTAAACGCCGTCTCTGCATGCCTAGGGGGTACCCGGCGTTTCCTCTCGACCAACTAGACTTCGTACTCACAGCCCTCCTAGTCTTCAGCCTCTACAAAGATATCCCCCCCGAATACGTAGCCCTGGCGGCTGTGCTGACCCCCATCATACACCGCGGCACGAACTACGCCGCGTATCTCCTAGGCCTCAAGAAGGAGCCGTGGTAAGTTTTTAAAAAGCTCCTATCTGCTTCTTATGCACATCGTTGTCGGCGACCGGTCTACAGTGGCGCTTTTCAAGCTGATGGGGTTCGAAGGGAAGACCATAGAGGACCCCTCGGAGGCGTTGGAGTACCTCAGGAAAAACCTTGAGACATACGATGTGATCTTCGTGACGTCTAAAATCGCCAAGGCCATCAGGAAGGACCTAGACGAAATTAGGATAAGGAACCCGCGGAAGCTGGTTGTAGAGGTGCCCAGCGTCGAGGAGGGCATGGAGCGCGAAGTCAACTACCTACAGATCGTCAGACAGGTCCTAGGCGGGTAGCCCAAGCTGTAACGCGGATAATTTATAAAGACCGCCAATAAACGGCAATATGTCACTTTTCGAAGACCTAATTAATTCGAAGATCAGAGAACTTGAGGAACTTAGGCAAAACCTCCCTGTAGACATCGAGAGCAAGATCAGGCGGGAGGTAGACGCCGCCCTCAGCAAGTTCTCGGCGCAGATAACCAATGTCGAGAGCGAGGTGACGCTGGAGAAGGAGCGTATACTCTACGACGCAGTTGTGGAGTCGCGGAGGAAGATAGCCGAGACGTATGAACAGCTTCTAAAGGATTTGATAGAGGCTGTATACAACGAGGTGGACAAGGCGAGGGGGACTGAGAGATACATAAAATTCCTGACATCGCTTATAGAAAACGCCGTTAACTATGTACAGAGCAGAGATGTAGTTATATACACATCTCCAAAAGACAGGGGTGTTGTAGAGACCGTAGCCAGGTCCCTCGGGCTCACCGGCATGGTGGCTGAAAAGGACATACGCGGCGGGGTAATCGTCGCCGCAAGAGACGGAAGCGTTGCAGTCGACTATTCGCTGGAGACCCTTCTGGCGAATAAACTAGACGATTTGAAGCACCTCCTCTACTCGGAGACGGTATGAGTGGGAAAATCGAATACATATCGGGGCCTGTCGTAAAGGCGGAGCTGCCCGGCGCAAGGCTCTACGAGCTGGTCTTTGTCGGGGAAATCAAGCTGTTTGGCGAGGTGGTGAGGGTGCAGGGAGACAAGGCCTTTATTCAAGTTTATGAAGACACCACGGGCCTTAAGCCGGGGGAGCCGGTTGTGAGGAGCGGGGAGCCGCTGAGCGCGTGGCTGGGCCCCACTATAATAGGCAAGATCTACGACGGCGTCCAGAGACCGCTTAAGAACATAGAGGAGATTTCTAAGAACCCGTTCATCGCCCGCGGCATAGGTTACGACCAAGCGCCGCCCCTCGACTTAAAGGCGGAGTTTGACTTTAAACCCGCCGTTAAGCCCGGCGAGGAGGTGCATCCCGGCGACGTGATCGGCGACGTGAAGGAGACCGAGCTCATGACTCACTACGTTTTGTATCCACCTCTGCCTGAGCACACGCCCGGCGTGGTGGAGTGGGTGGCCGACGGCAAGTATAAGGTGGACGACGTAATTGCCAGGATCAAGACCAAGCGGGGCGTGGTGGAGGTAAAGATGTGGCACAAGTGGCCCGTGAGGAGGCCGAGGCCGTTTAGGGAGAAGCTACCGCCTGTGGAGCCGCTGATAACGGGCGTCCGCACAGTAGACACCATGTTTCCCATAGCCAGGGGCGGCACGGCGGCTGTGCCCGGGCCGTTCGGCTCCGGGAAGACTGTCATGATACGTACGCTTTCTATGTTTGCCCAGAGCCGTTTCATCATACCGGTGCTCTGCGGCGAGCGCGGCAACGAGGCCGCCGACGCCCTGCAGGGCCTCCTCAAGCTGAAGGACCCCACCACCGGCAGGTCTCTCCTGGAGAGAACCACAATCATCGTCAACACTTCAAATATGCCAGTCGCTGCCAGAGAAGCTTCTGTCTACATGGGCACCACGTTGGGTGAGTACTTCCGCGACCAGGGATACGACGTGTTGGTACTTGCCGACTCCACTTCGCGCTGGGCCGAGGCCATGCGCGAAGTGGCGTTGCGTATAGGCGAGATGCCCTCTGAAGAGGGGTACCCGGCTTATCTGCCGACGAGACTCGCCGAGTTCTACGAACGCGCCGGCCGCGTTGTGCTGGCGGGAAGCAAGGAGCGCGTAGGTTCCCTCACAATCGCCGCATCAGTGAGCCCGCCAGGAGGCGACTTCACAGAGCCAGTTACGTCAAACACCCTCCGTTTCATCGGCGCCTTCTGGCCGCTGTCTCCTAGACTTGCATATTCAAGGCACTACCCAGCCATAGACTGGCTTGTGGCGTTCTCCCGCTACGTCGACACCGTGGAGGTGTGGTGGTCGAAGAACGTTTCTCCTGAGTGGAGGAGAATAAGAGACAGCCTCCAATCAATACTAGTCAAGGAGGCTGAGTTACAAGAAATTGTGAGGATTCTCGGCACCGAGGCGTTAAGCGAGTACGAGAAGCACATCCTCAACGTGGCTTTCATGATTAGAGAAGGCTTCTTGAAGCAGGACGCGTATAACCCAATCGACACGCCGTCTGCCCCCGTTAGACAGTTCCTCCTTATGAAGGCCATCTACACCTACTACGAGGAGGGTCTCAAGGCAATTGAAGCCGGGGTCCCGGCTGCTGTGTTGAGAGAACTAGAAACAGTGAAACGCTTGCCGAGGCTTAGGATGGAGATAACCAACGACGTAGCCAAAGAGGAGCTCACAAAGTTCATCGAGAGGTTAGCCTCAGAGATCAGAAGCACGGTAGCTGGGAAAAGGTAGTAGAGGTCTTTAGTGGCACTGGGATTGAGAAAGGTAGTAAAGCGGCATGGAGTCTTTTACGCCTTCTATCTTTATCTCAACGGTTCTATCCGTCACGTCGCAGTAGAACGAGAGTTTCAACACGCGTCGCTTTCCATCATCTACGTATTCATAGGCGCCGCTGTGGCCGTTGATAACCACCGGCGTACCTGTGAGTCTTTTTCTGCCGGGCTTCGCCACCACTCTTAACGTATACGTATCTGGGCCGTCTTTTATAAAATGCATAACTTCGCCGTCGCGTACCCACTTGACGCCGTTTACTTCACGGTGTCTAAACACGTCGGAGGCCATAGGCATGATGATTATCCTCCAGGTGGGCGGCGCCTTGAGAACCACGAAGTTGTAAAGGCCTAAAATCCTGTTGCCGACTGCTATGGCGTGCCAGCTGTAGTCAGTGGACATGATGCTCCCCAAGGAGGTCAAATACGTCGTGTTCTTTAACTGCCTCTTTTCTGATCTCCGACAGCGACGGATAGACGTAGGGAAGGAGCCTTAATGAGTAGTATGTGGAAAGCAACGGTAGTCCTAGGAAGTCCCCAAAGACGAGGAACTCCACTAAGAGCCGTGTCTGTCTATGGATTTTGCCTATTTCTCTGTATAGGTCTAGGAAGAGTAGTCCAAAGAGAAATTCTTTGAGAGGTTTAAGACTCATGAAACAAGTAGCGTTGTAAGCGCCTTAAGCCTTTCAAGCCCTACTATGTCCTCGGGGAACTGCTTCACCACCGCCAGTATGTTTGGAGAGAAGGCCTTTCTTATCAGTTCTAGGTTTCTCTGTTGTTCTTCGTATTTGCTCTTTAAGAAACCTGTGGCGTCGCGCTCAGCCTCCTCTGGGGGTATCACCATGTTGACCACGACGCCTCCGTAGGGTATCTCGTAGGCTCTGACCATTTCTATAAATCTTTGGACTACGGAGATTGAGAGCACTGTGGGTATAGTCACGAATATAAATCTGGTGAGATTTGAATCAGTGAGTACAGATCTGACTTTTACGTATCTATTGTAGAGATCTTGCAACTCCATTAAGACGGGGTCTTTCTCAATTTCTTCTTTGATCTTCTCCTTACGGAACGACAACTGCTCTTTTAGGGTTAACGTCTCGATTCTCATCTTAATGGTGCGTTGAAGCCATGCGCCGTATAGTTTAGAGAGCCCTACCAGCCTTATTGCGTTGGCCACGGCCGCCATGTCGAAGACTATGCGGTCGTAGTTCTCTCCCTCCTTTAGCACCACGTCCATCATCTTGTCAAACGCGGCGGCTTCGTGAAAGGCCGGGTTTGTCGTGGCTATGTCGATCAACGGCTTGATGTCCACGGAGACTTCCGCCATCTTCAACATTTCCTTCAGCAAGTTGGTTATCCTCGTCTTATACTTCTCTACGATGTCGTCATACTGAACCTCTAGGGCCCAGAGGTTCTTCACTCCTGAAATCTGCTTCACCACGCCGCCGGAGAGGTCCTGGCCGAATACAGAGGTGAGGCTGTGTACAGGGTTGAAACTTGCTAGAAGAGTCCGTTTGCCCATGTTCTCGGCGAAATACAACGCAGTGGCGGCCGCGATAACGGTCTTGCCTACTCCGCCTTTCCCGCCGAAGAATATGTACTTTACGTTTTGAGATAACAACTGCTTCATAGGTACTCCTCGATCTTCTTGCTGGGAGACCACAGTTCTTCAGCCACGGGCTTGAGCGTCTCCATGCCCTTAGGCTCTCTGTTGAGCATCGGCACCACCGCTATTATATACTTGCCGAATTTCTCCACTATCTCGGCAATATACTTCTTCTGCTCTTCTACTCTCCGTCTTAGATACGCCGGAGCATCTGCCCTCTTGGCGAGGTCGGGGGGATAAACTTGGTTGACTACTATGCCCGTCAACTTAAGCCCAAGTGAGTTAAACATCTCTAAGGCCCTCTCTGTGTCGAGTATAGTCATCCTCTCTGGGGTCATAACCATCATAAACGCCGTGGTTTTGGTGTTGAGCAGTATATCTCTAAACTTGACTATGCGGCCTCTTATGTACTCAAGTTCGTTGAGTATTTCGTCTTCGTAGGTGAGCTTCTGCCGCTTAAGCGAAGCCGCCACCCGGCCGTATTCGTAGGCCTGCCGCCTAAGCTCGGTGATTTTCTCGACCCATTTGCTGATCACATCTGCTATCGCTATCATCCTGATGCCGTGGCCGAAGGGCGGCATGTCGAAGACGTAGTAGTCGTATTTCCCTTCCGACACGACGTCGACCATGGCGTCGTAGACCGCGCTTTCATACATGGCAGGCTCCGCCGCCGCGCTGTCTATGTACTCCTCGATGTCTTTAGGCAGGGAATCCAGCTTATACATGTCTATGATCTTCTTCTTTATGGTGTTCACATACTCGTTGATCTTCTTGTCTGCATCTATCTCCATTACGTAGAGGTTCTCCGCCAGCTTCACCTCACCCTTGCCAAAAACGTTCTGCTCAAACACGTCGCTCAACGAGGCTTGGGGGTCCGTGCTGAACACCAGAGTTCTCCTGCCCATCGACGACAGCTTTATGGAGGTAGCGGCAGACAGCGTCGTCTTGCCTAGGCCTCCTTTGCCGGCATAGATAAACACCTTAAGCGAGGGGTTTTCCTCCAGAAGGCCCCTAAGCCCCTTCATGTCACCAGGTCTGTGAAGTCTCTCTCCCTCAACATATAACGCTTCCAGTTTTGGATATTTGGAAACACATACGGCAGAAGCCGCAAGGAGTAATACGGCGGAAGTATGGGAACGCCCAACATGTCGCCTACCGTAATTATCATGAACAAGTTATCTATCTGGGCCTTAACCTTCAATATAGCAGTAGATTGACCATGCACCGTTAGACCCTCTACTACCTCCCTTATTCTATCTAATATGCCCATAGAAAAAAGGAGGTGGGGGGTTTTTATTGTTTCTGTCTATACTTCGCAAAGCCGGTGAATAGGTAGTACGCCATTACTGCGCCAAGCACAAACAGCAGTGCTCCAAAAGCCGCCGACAAGAAGTTAGATATCTGCACCACGGCGCCGCCGTAGAGCTTCGCGGCGGCTGCCTGGACCCCTATCGGTTTGTTCTGCAAGGCGTAGAGGAGATAGACGTAGGTCTCCCAAGCCAACGCCGCCAGCGTAGTTATTGCCATGAAGCCGCCTGGTATCAAAGTGTACCAAGCGGGCTTCTTCACGCTGGCGAGGAAAATCGCAACTAACAAAAGCGCGAGGCCGGCCAACAGCTGGTTAGTGCCTCCGAAGAAGATCCAGAGGTTAGTCCAGCTACCTACAAACGCCAAGAAGCCGGCGACGATCAGTAGAATGATGGGCGAGATATATTTGTTCCCCAGGGGGCTGTCTTCAAACAACTCGGCCATTATGAGCCTAAAGACCCTCACAAAGAGCATAGAGGTGATGAGACCCATGACCACCACGAAGATACCGTATAGGATGTTCATGTATATCTCAGGCACCTGAAGCATTTTAGTGGTAAGTAGAGATGCGCCCTGCACATAAGCAGCTGCGCCCGCAGGCGGCTGGGAGAGTACCATTATTGCAGCAATAGAAGAGAGCGCCACGGAGCCTTCAGTAAGCATGGCGCCTCCACCGACTGGGAGCGCATCTGTTTCGTACTCTAGTTGCTTAGAGGTGAGGCCTGACGAAACTAAACTATGCCAGCCGGAGATGGCGCCGCAGGCTATTGTAACGAAAAGGATAGGCCATATAGGTCCTCCTTGCGGGTTGGCCATGGGATCGATGTATAAGTTCTTTATTGCCTGTTGCTGGATGGTAAGCCCGGTGATTGGTGTCACTAAGGCCGCCAGAAGAATTAAGACAAGCGCTATGATGGAGGGGAGGTAGCCCACGTAGACCGTAGGTAGGAGGAATTTGGGCATGGGGGTGGTGGCTGCTATGTAGTACAGGATTGAAAGAACTAGAAGCCAAAACATCAGAGTGAGGGTGCCGGGGTACGTGAGCTTGGGGTTGAAGCCATATTGTGTAAAGAATTCGGGGCTGTCTAGGAAGTTTGTGGTGGGCCATTGAGTCGCTGGAATTAACGCCACAGTGAAGTAACCCACTAGAACTATAAGAAGCGCTACCAGCGTAGCCAATAGGACGTCCATCCGCATTCTGAATATAAGCTGGCCGAATACTATGCCTCCAAAGAGGACGAAAAGAACGGCGGTGAAGGTGCCCGGCACTCTGTTCAACACGTCAATGATAACCCATTCAAAGACGGCGGTGATTATGATAAGGTAGAAGATTAAGTACATCAAGAGTATCTTCCGGGCGCGGTCTCCCAGCAACTTATAGGTTATGGGGCCCATGGACCGCCCCTCGTTCCTCACCGACATCATCATAGCTGAATAATCCTGCGCCCAGCCGATGAACATGTTGCCGAAGATCACCCACAGCAACGCAGGTACCCAGCCGAAGAACAAGACCCCCGTGAGCGGCCCCACTATTGGGCCCAACGCCGCCACCGATTTGAACTGGTAGCCGAAGAGGACGTATTTAGACACTGGGAAGTACTCAACACCGTCGAAGTACAGCCTCGACGGGGTGGGTCTGTTGGGGTCTGTTTCCCAAATCTTTTTGTCTATCCACCTCGCGTAGAATCTATATGTTAGAAAATACAACACCAGCCCTAACAATATATAGGGGGCTGGAGTATTTAGCATAGAGCCAACACGTCTCAACTATATAAGTGTTGGGTTTGCCAAATGACGAGATCTTATCGGTATAAATTAGCCATTTGACGAAAAAAGTTTCACAAATCCAAGCGCGGCGGAGAGAGCCTTTCCGCAGTCGGTACCCGGCATGATTAACTGCACAGATCTTCCGGATACCGTAATTCTCCAGACCCCCCTCTCCGCGGCGTAACTCAGCATCTTCTCCAAGACGTCCTTAGGAGTTGAGCGGTTTACCACGTAGTAGTCGCCTATTTTTCTGCCTGTCCCAGACCTCGACGCGTCAGCTGCCCCGACATCTATCGGCAACATGAACCTAGCCGCCACGTAGGGGCGGCGGCTTGCTACAAACGCGGCTAATAGGTTCACTGGGTTGTCCCATGGAAGTCTATTTATGAACATCTCAATTTTTTCGCCGTTGCATAGAAGCGAGATAAAGAGCGAGCTAGGTCCTCCTATCCATCTCTCCACAGCACATCCACAACCCTTTACCACAGACTTATTGAATCTATGCGCAACGACATGGGAAACGGCGTACCAAGAGCCGATTATCAATATGAATATGATCAACGCGTCCAGTGGCGACATGCCTGAGACTATTTCAGAAGTAAAATACTTTGTTATCTAACCGCCTCAGGCCTAAGGCGACAAGCCAAATGTTTATATACTGTTCGGTGTGTTTAGGCGTGTCCCGGGTTTCTCTCGGCGTAAAGGAGGCTGTGGTTATTCCCAGAGAGGAGGCAAAGGAGTTGCTTAGGCGGCTTAGGCTTAGGCCTTGGCAGTTGCCTTGGATCAGGTCCAGCGACCCCTTGGCGCAAGCTGTAGGGGCTAAGCCGGGCGACGTTCTCAAGATTGTGAGGGAGTCGCCTACGGCGGGCGAGTTCGTCACCTACCGCCTCGTGGTGCCGGGGTAGCGGGGGATTAAACTTTTTATATTATACTCTGTAGCGGGGCGATGGTTGATCTTCTTCCACTACCGGTGCTCACCAGTGCGCAAGATGGGGGGTTCCCCTCCAGGGACGACAGGTGGGCTCTTGTGGAGAGGTTTATCGGGGATAAGGGCCTTGCGAACCACCAGATAAAATCCTTCAACGACTTCCTGGACAAGAAGTTGCCTAAGATCGTGGAGGAGTTTAAGGTGGTCGAGACGGAGATCAAGGGCCTTAAGATCGTGTTGGAGCGGCTGGAGGTGGGCTGGCCTAGGATTAAGGAGAGCGATGGCTCCGAGTCGTTGATATATCCGATGGAGGCTAGGTTGCGCAACGCCACCTACTCGGCCCCTATGTATCTCACAGCCACTCTTTATGTAGACGACGAGCCGTACGTCACGGAGACCTTCTACATAGGTGAGCTCCCCATCATGGTTAAGTCTAAGAGGTGCAACTTGACCAGGCTGAAGCCGGGCGAATACGTGAAGAAGTTTGAAGATGTGCAGGACTTCGGCGGCTACTTCATAATCAACGGCAGCGAGCGTGTCATAATTTCGCAGGAGGATCTGGTTGCTGATAGGCCTATCTACGACAAGGGCGACAAGCCGTCGGTCAGATACCTCGCCAAGACCATCTCCACGGGCATAGGCTACAGAAGCACGCTTACCGTGGAGCTCGGCAGAGACGGCGTGTTGTACGCCACGCTTTCTGCGATGCCCGTGAAGATACCCTTCCCCATATACATGAAGGCCCTGGGCCTGGAGACCGACGAGGACGTGGTGAAGGCTGTGTCGGACGACCCCGAGATCCAGAAGGAGCTCCTCCCCTCGCTCATCGCCGCAAACCAGATAGCTATAACGAGGGAGGACGCGCTGGATTTCATAGGCGGCAAGGTGGCTGTGGGTCAGCCCAAACCGATAAGAATAGAGCGGGCTCTCCAGCTACTTGACAGGTACTTCCTGCCGCATCTAGGCACCGTCGTCCCCGACGAGAAGAGGCAACAGGAAATCAGGCTCAAGAAGGCGTTGATGCTGGGCCAGATCGTGAAGGGCTTGGTGGAGCTTCACTTGGGGAGGAGGAAGCCCGACGACAAAGATCACGTGGCTAACAAGAGGGTTAGGCTCGTCGGCGATTTGATGACCCAGCTGTTCCGGACGGTCTTTAAGCAGTTCCTACAAGAGCTCAAGAGCCAGCTGGAGAAGTACTACGCCCGCGGCAGGATCCCGCACATCCAGACCATAGTGAGGCCGGACATAATCACGGAGAGGGTTAGGCAGGCCTTGGCTACCGGCAACTGGGTCGGCGGCAAAACCGGCGTCTCGCAGATACTCGACCGCACCAACTACCTATCCACGCTGAGCTACTTAAGGCGTGCTGTGTCGTCGCTTTCGAGAACTCAGCCTCACTTCGAGGCCCGCGACCTGCACCCGACTCAGTGGGGCAGGCTCTGCGCTGTGGAGACGCCGGAGGGGCAGAACGTGGGTCTCGTCAAGAACTTAGCCCTCCTTGCGGAGGTCACCACCGGCGTAGACGAAGACGAGGTGGAACAACTGCTCCTCAACCTCGGCGTGGTGCCCGTCCTCAAGGCCAGGGAGGAGGGCATAGGCGGCGCCGAGGTGTACCTCAACGGGAGGCTGATAGGGATACACCCCAGCCCCGAGGAGCTGGTGAACACCGTCAGAGGCTTGAGGAGGCAGGGCAAGATCAGCGATGAGATCAACATCGCGTTGCTGAACGGGTCCGTCTACGTGAACTGCGACGGGGGCCGCATCAGGAGGCCCCTCTTGGTGGTGGAGGATGGGAAGCTCAAGTTGACAAAAGACGTGGTGGAGAAGGTCAGGAGAGGCGAATTGACCTGGGACGACTTAGTTAAGATAGGAGTGGTCGAGTATCTAGACGCCGACGAGGAGGAGAACGCATACATCGCGGTGGACCCCAGCGGCGACTTGAGCAAGTATATGCACGTGGAGATAATCCCCTCCTCGATACTTGGAGCCATCGGCTCCATCATCCCCTATCTAGAGCACAACCAGTCTCCCCGCAACCAGTACGAGGCGGCCATGGCGAAGCAGTCTCTAGGCCTGCCGCAGTCCAACTTCCTCTACAAGCTGGACTCCCGCGGCCACATGTTGTACTACCCCGAAAGGCCCGTAGTGACTACGCGGGGGCTGGAGCTGGTTGGCTACTCCAAGAGGCCGGCTGGCCAAAACGCCGTTGTGGCCCTCCTGACGTATACGGGCTACAACATAGAAGACGCCGTGATTCTGAACAAGGCGTCTGTGGAGCGCGGCATGCTTAGGTCTGTGTTTTATCGTACCTACGAGACCGAGGAGCAGAAGTACCCAGGTGGGGAGGAGGATAGGATTGAGATACCCGACAGCTCCGTGAAGGGGTACAGGGGGCCTGAGGCATACAGCCACCTTGACGAAGACGGCATCGCGCCTCCTGAGGCGTATGTGAGCAGTAGTGAAGTTATAATCGGCAAGACCTCGCCGCCGAGGTTCTACACCACGCTGGAAGCCGAGCGCATCTTGAAGGAGAGGAGAGACGCCTCCATAGCCGTGAGACGCGGCGAGAAGGGCATAGTAGATAGGGTGATCATCACGGAGTCGCCGGAAGGCAACAAGCTGGTCAAGGTGAGGCTGAGGGAGCTGAGGATCCCGGAGCTCGGCGATAAGTTCGCTTCGCGCCACGGCCAGAAGGGCGTCGCGGGCATGTTGCTTAGACACGAGGACATGCCGTTTACCGAGGAGGGCATCGTGCCTGACATAATCGTGAACCCGCACGCCCTGCCGTCCCGCATGACAGTGGCGCAACTGCTGGAGAGCATGGCTGGAAAAGTGGGAGCCTCCACGGGCCAGCTGGTAGACGCCACGCCATTTGAGGGGGTCAAGGAGGAGGATCTCCGAAAGCTCCTCCTCAAGCTGGGATATAAGTGGGATGGGAAGGAGGTGATGTACAGCGGCATAACCGGCGAGAGGCTTGTGGCGGATATATTCATAGGGGTTGTGTATTACCAGAAGCTACACCACATGGTGGCCGATAAAATACATGCGAGGGCTAGAGGCCCCGTCCAGATACTCACCAGGCAACCCACTGAGGGGCGTTCGCGCGAGGGAGGCCTTAGGCTCGGCGAGATGGAGAGAGACGTCTTGATAGCACACGGCGCCTCGGCGTTGCTCTACGAGAGGATGGTCGAGTCAAGCGATAAATACGTGATGTATGTCTGCGAGCTCTGCGGCCTCCCCGCGTATCTAGACGCCAAGAGCAACAAACCGAGATGCCCCATCCACGGCGACACGGGACAGTTCGCCAAGGTGACCGTGCCCTACGCCTTCAAGCTGTTGCTTCAGGAGCTCATAGCGCTGGGCATATACCCCAAGTTGGAGCTGGCCGAGGTTTTAGATTAAACTTTATATATTTATTTGTATCTAACGCCGTGTCGTTAAGGGAGGAACTCGACACTATCCCCCGAAAGGTGATTAAATCTATTAAGTTCGGGGCCCTCAGCCCTGAGATCATCAGGAAGTACTCCGTGATGGAGGTCACCACCTCTGAGGTGTACGACGAGGGCGGCCTCCCAGTGAGGGGCGGCATCGCGGACCGCAGGCTCGGCGTCGCCGAGCCCGGCTCGCGGTGTGAAACCTGCGGCCAGACACACGACGTGTGTCCAGGCCATTTTGGACACATTGAGCTGGTTAAGCCAGTCGTCCACGTGGAGTTCGCGAGGGTAATCTACGACGTGTTGAGGGCGACTTGCCCCAACTGCGGTCGCATTATGTTGAGGGATGAGGAGGCTAGGCGGTATAGGGAGAGGCTTACGAAGCTCAGGGGGCGTTGGAGGCTTCTAGCCCTGAATCTCCACGAGAAGATACGCAAGAAGGCTTCCGAGAGGACGACTTGCCCCCATTGTGGGTATAAGAGGAATAAGATAAGGTTCGAAAGGCCTTACTACTTCTACGAGGAGACTGAGAGCGGGGCCTTGGTGAAGCTAGACCCCGAGGTGTTGAGGGATAGACTTGCCAAGGTCCCCGGGGAGGATCTAGAGCTGTTGGGCTTCAACCCGTCTGTGGCCAGGCCTGAGTGGGCTGTTTTGAAGGTTCTGCCCGTGCCGCCGCCTCACGTGAGGCCGTCGATACAGCTAGAAACCGGCATAAGGTCCGAGGACGACTTGACGCACAAGCTCGTGGACATAATCCGCATGAACGAGAAGCTGAAGATCGCCATAGAGACGGGCGCCCCCACCAATGTGGTTGACAACTTGTGGGATCTGCTCCAGTACCACGTGGCGACGTACTTCGACAACGAGCTCCCCGGCATACCTGTGGCTAAACACAGAGGCGGGAGGCCGCTTAAGGGCATCGCCCAGAGGCTTAAGGGGAAGGAGGGGAGGTTCAGAGGCTCCCTCTCCGGCAAGCGCGTCAACTTCTCGGCGCGTACCGTCATCAGCCCCGACCCCCACATAAGTATCAACGAGGTCGGTGTGCCTGTGGACATAGCCAAGGTGCTGACAGTTCCGGAGAGGGTGACGACTTGGAACGTGGACGTCCTCCGCGAATATGTAATAAGGGGCCCCGAGGCTTGGCCGGGCGCCAACTACGTGGTGACGCCGGAGGGTAGGAGGATAGATCTGCGCTACGTGAAGGATAGGAAGACGCTGGCGGACAGGCTTGCGCCAGGTTGGATCGTAGAGAGACATCTGCGAGATGGGGACATAGTTCTGTTTAACCGCCAGCCCAGTCTCCACAGGGTGTCCATGATGGGGCACCTGGTCAAGGTGTTGCCGGGGAGGACCTTTAGGCTCCACCTAGCCGTATGTCCGCCGTATAACGCCGACTTCGACGGAGACGAGATGAACCTACACGTGCCCCAGACTGAGGAGGCCCGGGCTGAGGCGCGGACTCTGATGCTTGTGGAGAAGCACATAATTACCCCGCGCTACGGCGGCGCCATAATCGGCGCAAGGCAGGACTACATCATAGGCGCCTACCTCCTCTCGCACAAATCAACCTTCCTCACCAAGAAGGAAGTCGCCTTCCTGCTGGGGGCGGGAAAATCCGCTGAGGACCCGCCCGAGCCCGCCATTCTGCACCCCGTGGAGCTGTGGACAGGCAAGCAGATTATTTCTCACTTCCTCCCGAAGGACCTCAACTGGGTGCAACCCACGGCCTTTAAGAGCAAGTGCCAAGACGCGTATAGGTGTTTTGGCGACGAGTGGATTATCGTCGTCAACGGTAATTTGGTGAAGGGGGTGTTGGACAAGAAGTCCATAGGCGCTGAGCAGGTGGACTCCCTGTGGCACAGGGTAGCCCGCGACTACCCGCCTGAGGTCGCCAGGCAGTGGCTGGACTCCTCCCTGAGACTGTTTCTCAGGTTCCTGGACCTCAGGGGCTTCACCTTCGGCATGGACTCCATATATCTGCCGCCGGAGTCCTACAAAGAGCTAGACGAGCTAATTGAGGAGAGTCTGAAGAAGGCAGATGAGCTGATTGAGGAGTTTAGAAGCGGCCGTCTGGAGGCTATGCCAGGCTTCACTGTGGAGGAGACCTTTGAGAACAAGGTTACCGAGATAATGTCTAGAGTGCGCGAAGACGCGGCTACTGTAGTGGAGAGATACATACGCAAAGACGCAGAGGGCTACCTCATGGCTAAGACCGGCGCCAGAGGCAGCATCGTGAACATAGTCCAGATGGTCGCCACGCTGGGGCAACAGACAATAAGGGGCGAGCGCATTAGGCGGGGCTACAGGACAAGGACCCTCCCGCACTTCTCGACAGGCGACATAGGCCCCTACGCAGGCGGCTTCGTTAGGAGGTGCTTTAGATGCGGCTTGTCACCAGTTGAGTACTTCTTCCACGCGGCCGCCGGCAGAGACGGCTTGATAGACACCGCGGTGCGTACGGCGCAGTCAGGCTACATGCAGAGACGGCTGATCAACGCTCTGCAAGACGCATACACGGCCTACGACGGCACTGTTAGGTTCGGCGGCGAGACGCTGTTGCAGATGCTCTACGGCGAAGACGGCGTCGACGTAAGCCGCTCGGACCACGGGAGGATAGCCGATATAAAGTCGTTAAAGCTGTGGATAAGATGATGTCCAAACAAGATCTGTTGGCAAAGATCTCGCAGGTGTTGCCGCAACCGCTTTATAAAGAGCTTGAAAACGCCGTAAAAGACCTAGACGACGAGAGGGCACTCCGACTGATATACCGCGTTCTCAAGCTCTACACCACCTCCTTGATAGACCCGGGCGAGGCCATCGGGATCGTGACGGCTCAGTCAATCGGCGAGCCAGGCACCCAGATGATTCTGCGTTCTTTCCACTACGCAGGCCTGAGGGAATTCTCCATGGCGAGAGGTTTGCCCAGGTTGATAGAAATAGTCGACGCCAGAAGGAACCCGTCTACCCCGCTTATGTTCATCTACCTAAAGCCACCCCACAACAAGAGCAAGGAGGCCGCCGAGGCCGTCGCGAAGAAGATACAGCAGGTGACGCTGGAGATGCTGGCTAAGGAGGTCGATATAGACTACGTGGCTGGCGCTGTGATGATCGCGTTGGATCCAGACCAGCTGAAGTACCGCGGGTTGAGCCTAAAAGACGTAGAGAAGATAGTAAGCAAAGCAAAGGGGAAAGACCTCTCGGTCTCCGTGCGCGGATACACAATTACGGTGTCGCTGACGACTCCTGACGTGTTAAAGATCAGGAAGGCGCGGGACAAGATCCTACAAATCAAGGTGTCTGGCATAAAGGGGGTGAGGAAGGTCGTGCTCCAGTACGACTCTAAAAACGATGAGTGGTTTATAGTGACCGAAGGCACCAACCTAGAGGCGGTGCTCCAGCTGGAGGAGGTGGACCCCAAGAGGACATACAGCAACGACCTCCACGAAGTTGAAGAAGTCTTGGGCATCGAGGCGGCTAGGTCCCTGGTGGCACATGAGATCAAACGCGTCTTGGACGAGCAAGGCCTCGACGTGGACACCCGCCACATGTACCTAGTCGCAGACGCGATGACTTGGTCAGGCAGACTAAAGCCCATAGGACGCCACGGAGTCGTCGGGGCGAAGGAGTCGCCCCTAGCCCGCGCCGCCTTTGAGGTCACCGTGAAGACGCTTGTGGAGGCCGCGGTGAGGGGGGAGGACGAACAGTTCAAAGGCGTCGTGGAGAACATAATCGCCGGCAAATACGTCCCCGCAGGCACAGGCATAGTCAGACTTTTGATGCAGTTCTAGGCCCCAGCGGATTCCGCCCACAGCCGCACGGAGCCCCCTCGCCGGCCTCTAGAGAGATCTACACGCGCCTCAGTGGAAGGCCCCTCCATCTCCACGGCATATGAGGCGGTAACATCCCTGAGGGGTATTCGGCGTTGTAAACTTTATAAATAATTCTTTCATCTGCGCAACGTGGTTGATATAGGTAGGGAGCTCCAGGTGGCTATCAATACGGGCAAGGTCGTCATAGGCTTTGAAGAGACGAAAAAAGCGGTGTTGGCGGGAACTCCAAAGATGGTGATACTGGCGGCCAACGCCCCGAAGTGGGCCCGCGACGACATACATTACTACGCGAAGCTGGCTGGGATCCCCATTTTTGTATTTCCGGGGTCGAGCATTGAGCTGGGCGCCGCCGCGAAGAGGCCTCACCGAATTATGGCCGTCGCAGTGGTCGACCCAGGCCAGAGCGAGATCTTGAAACTCGTGGAACATGCCTGATATTAGGCTTACGGAGGAAGAGATCAGATATGCGACTCTTTTTGAGAGCATCACCGGCGTGACGCCGATAGACGTGGTTATAGACAACGAGTATTCTAGGATTATTTTCGTGGTTCAGAAAAACCAAGCCGCCTTGGCGGTGGGCAAGGGGGGCTCCAACGTGAAGATGTTGAGAAACATAGTTGGTAAAGACGTGGAGATCGTGGAGGCCGGCGAAAGCCCTGAGGAGCTTATAAAAAACAGCCTCTACCCCGCCAAGGTTATAATGGTAAAGGTGACTAAGGCGCCCTCTGGCTCTAAGGTCGCCATCACCACCGTGGCGCCTGAAGACAAGGGCATAGCCATAGGCAAGAACGGGCGTAACATTGCAAGGGCGAAGACGCTGGCTAAGCGCTACTTCGACATTGAGAAGATAATACTGGCCTAGTGCCTTTGTGATAAGCTATAAAGTTTATTAAGGCTTTGTTATAAAGGGGCGTGCCTGGTAAAAAATCGCCATACGGACTATTTGCGGGCGGCAAGTTGAAGAGGAAGCGGCAGAAGTTTAGGTGGAACGACGTCACGTATAAGCGGAAGATGCTGGGTCTCGTGGAGAAGTACGACCCCCTGGAGGGCGCCCCTATGGCGCGTGGAATAGTCCTCGAGAAGGTCGGCGTCGAGGCGAGGAAGCCCAACGCGGCTGTTCGTAAGTGCGTAAGGGTTCAGCTCGTGAAAAACGGCAAGGTGGTGACTGCGTTTGTCCCGCTGGACGGCAGTTTGAACTATATAAATGAACACGACGAGGTTGTGATTGAACGTATAGGCGGCCCTGAGGGGAGGTCCCTCGGCGATATCCCGGGCGTAAGATTTAAGGTGATCAAGGTCAACGGGGTTTCGCTCTGGGCTATTTGGCGTGGCAAGAAGCAGAAGCCCACTAGGTAATGCCGAGGGCGAAAGTAGTTGAGAAGTCTCCTCTGTTTTTAAAGGCGGTTATTGAGGGCGCGTATCCATCTCTTGTGAATTCGCTCAGGCGTGTGTTAATCGCCGAGTTGCCCGCCATGGCGATTGACTCCGTAGTTGTTGTTAATAATACCTCCGTTATGTATGACGAAATGTTGGCGCATAGGCTTGGGCTCATCCCGCTGACTACGCCGCTTCAAGCTCTGCCGCCTATAGAGGACTGCGAGTCAGGTCTTGCGGACCCCTCAGAATGCACCGTTAGGCTTACGTTGCAAGTTACGGCAGAGGGCGAGGTGACCGTGTACTCCGGCGACTTGGTGTCTGAACGGCCAGACGTGGCTCCTGTGTATAAGGATATACCGATTGTGAAGCTTGTAAAGGGTCAGAACATCACGGTTGAGGCATATGCGAAGCTGGGCCGGGCGAGGGATCACGCCAAGTGGCAGGCGGCGCTTGCGAGCTACTACTACTACCCCAAGGTCGAGGTGAGGGACGAGAAGTGCCGAGAGAAATGCCGCGAGGTTTGTAAAGACCTTGAGGATCCATTGGAATGCACCTTCAACAAGGCGTGGACATGTAAGGATCTTTGCGGCGACGGGCTAGCGGTGGAGTGGGATAGGTACAAATACGTCTTCTGGGTCGAGTCTTTCGGGAACTACGACATAGAAACGGCGTTGCGGGAGGCCCTCAGAATTCTAAGGAAGAAGTTTACCGTCTTCGCAGAGTCTCTGAGCCAGAGGGCGGCCGCGCTTAGGCAAACCGCCTAACAGGCTAGCTCAAAGCAAACTTTTCACAGCATCGCCGGTGGGGACCCCGTCTTCGTCCCAGCCTCTTAACGCATAGTAGCGTCTATGCGCCTCCTTCAACTCTTTTTCGTCTATCTTCTTGAGCCTTCGAAGCAGCTTTTAAGCGGGGCAGATAAATCGTTTGCGAGTCTGCGCCCATCTTTGTCTCTGTTGCGTCTCTTCCCCAGGCGTCTCTTAACTCCGCGCGCCCGTCTTGTATCAGTACGTCGGCTTATCCGCTCTGACAGACAACGGCGTCTGCGCCGGCCCACCTCATGACCGCCCCCCCCCCCCCCGCGCCGCCCATGTTGCCACCGCCCAGTATGCCGGTGAGCAGAGACCGAAAGACCGCGTGGCCATGGGGATCCTTGTCCCGCCGAGAGGACTTGAGGCAACTACTAGGAGTTCACCGGCGCAAACGGCTCGGCGGAGTGCCCACCCAAGTCGTGGAAAAGCCAAGACCCCCACCACCTCCTTAACTCGCCAGCGGTTTAGAGAGGTCGACCGCTACGACTTTGGACATGTGTATGGCGTGTCACGGCATATTAAGCGTGGGCGTCAGGTTCTGGCGGAGGTGCATAAACTTTAAATATTGATGTTGTTGCGTTGGCGGTATGCCTCCTAATCCAACTGGACCGACAAACAGGCAGCTGAGGATGCTGGCTAGGTTTCTGAGGAAGGCGGCGGTTGCTAACTCCACAAATATTTGGAAGGCGGTTGCGGAATACGTCGAAAAGCCTAGAAGACAGAGGGTTGTGGTGAACGTGGGGAAGCTGAACCGTGTGGCTGGCGATGGAGATGTCGTTGTGGTGCCGGGGAAGCTGTTGGGCGGCGGGAATCTCTACAAGAAGGTTGTGGTAGCCGCTGTGAACATATCACCTAAGGCCGCTCAGAAGGTCTTAGAGGCTGGCGGCGAGGTTTTGACGCTTCCTGAGCTTGTAAAGAAGTTTCCAAAGGGGAGCGGCGTCAAGATAGTGGTATGAACGCGGCGAGGCGGTCTCTGGTCGACGTGTCGCAGTTGCCCGAGAAGGGAGAAGTCGTCATCGACGCGGAGAACCACGTGGCGGGGAGACTGGCCACATACGTCGCGAAGGCTCTACTAGAGAGGCCGGAGTTACGGATCGTCGTTGTAAACGCGGAGAAGCTGGTGATAACCGGCGACGAAAAGATGGTTGTTGAGTGGATTAAGAGGAAGATAGGCGAGTGGCGTACACACTACAACCCGGAGAAGGTAGGCCCGAAAATCCCCCGGAGACCTGACCGCATATTCAAGAGAATTGTGAGAGGCATGTTGCCCAAGAAGACGGAGACTGGGCGGAGGGCGTTGAAGAGGCTCCGCGTCTACATGTCTATGCCTATGGAGTTCTTTCAGAGGAAGAGGCTGGTCCTCTACGAGGTACCTGAGGCAAAGCTTAGGCTTAGACCTCTGCTTAGGTACGTAACGCTGGAGGAGGTGTGGCGTAATGTGGACCCCGCCGCGTGGGAGCAGTGGAAAAAGGCGAGGGGTATGTGGGAGAAAAAGATAAAACAGCAAGCTAGTGGGTAGCCATGGACGTTAGGGCTCTCGGCGCGTCGATACTGCAGGAAGCCCCGCGTGTGGTCATCTCTGTGGGTAAGAAGAAGACCGCGGTGGCAAGGGCCGTTATAAGGCCTGGGATCGGCCGCGTCAGGGTAAACGGATACCCGCTGGAGCTTTGGCCTGTTGAGATGGCCCGCGTAAAAATGGCTGAGCCTCTTGTCCTTGCCGGCGACCTGGCAAAGAAGGTGGATGTCGAGGTTAACGTGTCGGGGGGCGGCTACATGGGCCAGGCTATAGCCACCAGGATCGCCATAGCGAGGGGGTTGGTGGCTTACTTCCAGAGCCAGGAGCTGAAGGAGCTGTATGAGAGGTATGACCCATACATGTTAAAGGGCGACCCCAGGCGGACTGAGCCTAAGAAGCCAGGTCTCAAACACGCGAGGAGTAAGAGGCAGAAGGCGTATAGATGATCATACCCGTACGGTGTTTCACCTGCGGCCGGCCGCTTGGCCATCTCCACTCCCCGTTTAAACGCAGAGTCCTTGCGGGGGAGCATCCGGCGCAGGTGCTGGATTCTCTCGGAGTTAAGAGGTATTGTTGCCGTAGGACTTTGATGGCGCATGTGGACTGGATCGACGACGTTCTTCTATACGAGAGACGTAGCTAGGGGATAATTTTATATATCGCTAAATACTGGCGTTTCTATGTCGAAAGCCCCGCCGCAGTTAAAACTCCCATCGCCTATTAAAGTACTGACAAAGATGCTTAACAAGGAGGTGGTGGCTAGGCTTAAGGGTGGGGTGGCGGTTAAGGGCGTCTTAACAGCGTATGACGGTTGCATGAATTTGGTGCTTGACGACGCGGCAGAGCTTGACAAATCCGGTGAGCCGCTTACGCGATACGGCAGGATAGTGGTTAGAGGATCTCAGGTGATTTATGTATCCGCTATTGAGGCGTCGCCATGATCGTCGTAGAGAAGGTAGATAAAACGCCGGTAGCTAAGCGGCTTGTTGAAATTGTTGAGAGGAAGGGACAGGGACATCCCGACTACATCGCAGACGGCATTTCCGAGTGGGTAAGCAGATATCTGTCGAAGTTCTACATGGAGCAGTTCGGCGTGATTCTCCACCACAACGTAGACAAGACCTTGGTGGTTGGCGGGCAAGCTACTCCGCGGTTTGGCGGCGGCGAAGTACTGCAACCCATCTACATACTCGTGTCCGGCAGGGCGACCTATGAGGTGAGGACTAGAGACGGCGTTGTCAAGATACCGCTTGGCCCCGTGGTGATACAGGCGGCGAGGGACTGGATCAAGCAACACTTCCGCTACCTCGACCCGGATGTGCATACTGTAATTGACTACAGAATAGGCCAGGGCTCTGCTGATTTGGTCGGTATTTACGACTTGGGCGTTAAGAGCGTGCCGCTTGCAAACGACACGTCCGTCGGCGTTGGCTACGCGCCTCTTACGCCGCTTGAGGATCTTGTCTACAAGACCGAGAGACTTCTCAACTCCCGCGACTTCAAGGCTAAGTACCCCGAGGTTGGGGAGGACGTGAAGGTGATGGGTGTGAGGGTCGGGAAGGAAGTTAAGCTAACAGTCGCGGCGGCCATGATAAGTAGGTTGACGAAGGATAAAAGCCACTACCTCTCTGTTAAGGAGGATGTGCAGAGGGCTGTGGAGGATCTCGCCGCTAAGGTAGCCCCGGAATACGGCGTGGAAGTTACGATAAACGCCGCCGACAAGCCGGAGCACGGGATATTCTACCTCACGGTCACCGGCACCTCTGCCGAACACGGCGACGACGGCATGACGGGGAGGGGCAACAGGGCTAACGGGCTCATCACGCCTATGAGGTCTATGTCGCTGGAGGCGGCCGCTGGTAAGAACCCGGTTAGCCACGTGGGCAAGATCTACAACGTGGTTGCCCAGCGGATCGCCGACAAGATCTACAAACAGCTTAAGGAAATCACCGAGGTATATGTCGAGATCGTCTCACAGATCGGCAAGCCTATAAATGAGCCGAAGATCCTAAACATCGAAATTATCAAAGACGGCGAACTTACCTCAGAGATTAAAAACGAGGTAGGCGCCATCGCCAGAGAGGAGCTCGACAGAATTACGCAAATCACCGACCTCGTATTAAGAGGAGAGGCGTCGTTATATTAAGCCCCGCCGGTATTGTTCAACTAATTTTCGCAAGTCTATCTCTTTCTTTTCGTCGAGCCTGCGCCTAATCTGGTCGGCCAGCTCCCTCACGGCGTCTAGATCCACCACGTAGAACTCGCCGAGCTCTAGCTTGGCAACTTGCCTGAGCGGCACGCCTAGTGTCCTCCTAGCAACGGCCTCGTCCACCGTGCTGAGGTTTCTGCAGATAGTGCCCACGGGCTCGTTGCCTCTGCACTCGGCGGTTTGTGAGATGTGTACAAGCCGGTACCTAGACCCGTAGTTCATTAAGATCTCAAGGAGGGTTTTCCTCAATTGCTCCATCTCTGCGTCTTTTTTTGCAAGTTCTCTTGTAAGGGTCTCCAGTCTGGTCTGCATCTCTCTGTATTTGGCGTCGCGCCACTTCTCGTCCTCGACGTATCTACGTAGTTGGGCGTATTCGCGCCGCAGGTCGTCGAGCTCCCGTTGTAGCTGCTGGTTCTCGTACTCAAGGGCTTTAAGCCGCGTGGTCAGCGCCTCGTCTCTCGCAGCACATGGCTTTTCAACCGTGATGTAGACCACCTTCGTCTCTTTCTCCTCCCGTTTCTTCAGCGCCTCGGAAACTGCTTGGGCTATGGAGTAGCCGCGGACCACTAGGGCCTTGGCGTGTTCTAGCTGTTCAAACTTCAGAATGTCGCCGAACTCTTTTTCTATTTTTTCGAACTTAGGTTTATACTCCAGGTACGCCCTGTAGGCGGCGGCCAAGGCGTCCCGCTCGTGGCTGGTCTTGGCCTGCCACCCCACTTTGTCGAGTATCTGCGTCTTTTCCTCGGAGGACAGGTCGCGGCTGGGCGTGTACAAGACGGCGCCGCTCATGGCGGCTAGCCGCTTCACGAATTCGGGCGCCTCCGCGACGTCTGTTGCGACGAGTATTGGGACGCCCCACTGCTGGACGTACCTCATCACGTCGCCTCTTGAAAAACTTCTACGGGCTACCGTGTCTAGAACTTCGCCGTCTAGCGTAAGTATCGCCAGTCCCGTCACTATCCCCGGGTCTACGCCTAGTATGAGAAGGCGGCCGCGCGTAGATGACTCTCCTCTTTTGGCAGGCGCCGAGTATATGGCTACTGCTACGTCTATGCCCCGCGTCGGCTTTACATATCTCCGCACCACCTCCCTGTTTGCATACACGACGAACTTCGCGGAGGTGACCTCACCCGACTCCTCTCTGAGGAATAGGTCGTAATCCAGCCGGGCCTCTTTAAGCCTCGCCTCTATCTTAGAGGCTATCGACTTGATGCGGTGGGTGATGTTCCTCATGTATCGGTTTCTGCTCATCCCACCGGGGCTTGTCGAGATCCGCCTGTAGACGAGTATTACCGTCTCCTCCTCAAAGAGCTTAACAGGCATGCCCACGCCCATGCCTGCGAGGGTTGCGAGGTATTCGGCGGTTTCTAGAGGCTCCAGCTTACCCTTAACCACGCCGAGGTGCTCCCTCACAAGCTCCTCCATCTTCCTATAACCCCCAGCGCCTCTGGTCACCTCAACGACCTCAACAGTATACGGCAGTTTACCCAGCAACCTCACCAAGGGTCTGCCGTATTGAAACAGTTCGCCGATGTTGTCCGTTGCCAAAACCTCGACTCTGTACCGCTTGAAGAGATGCGTCAATTCACGTGAGCTTAAGACTCCCTTCTCCACTATGGACTTGCCCTCTAATACGGCGTATGCAAAGGAACCGCCTGCCGCGATGTCTATACCTAGTATCGCCACGTCTATAGTAGGGATGTCTTTATTAATTCTATAAAGCGCTCACCGCCGTCAACGTCCCCCTCCCCCACGGCATTGAGTAGCTCCTCCACCGGGAAGTTCACGCCCTTTTCTTTGAAATAAGCGGCTACGTTGTGGAGATCGCGCCTGAGATATGCCGCCGCAACGGGGTGCCCCAGCGGCACCCACTGCGGCCAGTCGATTATGTACGCCCTCCTGCCTGCGATTATGTTGTAGGGGGATAAGTCGCCGTGAACTATCCCGAGACGTAAGGCCACGCGGAGAGTCTCTAAGACGTCTTGCGCAATGACCGCGAATTCGTCGGCGTTTAGGCGGTACAGCTCAACACCGTCAATATATTGCATAACCACCACGTGTCTGTTGTAGGCCAGGGGTTCGGGCACGTATCCACCCGCCTCAAACACCTTCTCAAGCGCGTAGAACTCAGCCAACGCGGACAGCCTCGTCTCGTATATATGCCTAAGGTGTTCATATCTGCTGATCTTCGCCTTAAATGCCTCTCCATGTCTAAACACGGAGACGCCTCCTCTGTGGAACTTAGCCGCGATTTTAAAACCAGAGGGAGATTCCCCTGCGTACACCATAGATTCTTTCCCCACCCCTATGGGGGTTGGGGACAGCTTCAAGACTTTCTTCTTTATGCGGAGCGTGTGGAGCGCCAATACGTCGTAGCCAGCCGCCGTTATCTTCCAGCCCAAATAAGGCGAGATATTCCGCCTAAGCAGGCCGAGGTAGTGGAGGCGCCTCACGCTGTCGCGGACCTCCTCCTCCCTGTATCTCGCCCATCTCTCCACCAGCCTCTGGGGGACGAACTCGTACCTCCGGTGCCCCGCCTCGATGAGCCGCAACACTCTCAAGTCTCTCTTGGCGAGCTGGCTGTACGCCTCAACAACGCTCTTAATCACATTAAAAAATACCTTTTAGGGGTTTAAAACGTGAAGAGAACAGTCACCTTGGTCTCAAAGGAGCAGGCTGAGGTGGGGCATCGGTTCCGCGTGGTCAACATACCTGATGAGTGCAAGACGTGCCGGCTCTTCCCCGTGTGTCTGGGGAGGCTGACCGTGGGGAGAAGCTACAAAGTTGTCGAGGTGAGGCCCTCAATGGGCCAGCGTTGCAAGATCACCGACGGTGAGATGACGCCGGTGGTGGTCGAGGAGGCGCCTATAGTGGGGTTGCTCCCTCTGAACAAGGCGCTCGAGGGCGTAATCACGACGTTTGAGGGAGAGTGTGCGGGATGCGACGGCTGTCCCACAGACGTGGTTAAAGCCGGGGAGAAGATCAAAGTTGTTAAGGTGCTTGGCAGGAAGAGCTGTGGTGGGAAGGAGTTTGCTATTGTTGAGTTTTACGCCTTAGGACCGCCTTCACCCTCAGAATCAGGTGGCTCAAAGGCTTCTCGAGGCTCTTCTCGCGTGCCTCCTTCACGACCTCTTTCAAAACGGCCTTAGCCTCGGCGACTTTGCCCTCCTTGGCCAGCTTCTCCGCCTCTCGTAGACGCGTTACGAGTTTAGCCGCCGTCTGTACTTCCTCAGCCATGTGCCGCATAAAGAGGGCTGTTTAAATGTTTTAAGCTCGTGGTAAAGCCATGCCGTGGATCGAGTTGCCGTGTACATAAAAAACCTGGAGGAGGCCTTGGAGGGTCTTGTCTTGAAAGACCCGGCGTATAAACACATCGTGGAGCTCGCCAGGGCGTACCTGAAGGACGCCAAGTATTACTATTCCACCGGCGACCGGGAGACCGCGCTGGCCGCGGTGTCGTATGCGGAGGGGCTTCTCGACGCCTTGAAGATGGCCGGCGTTGCAGATTTCGTCTGGAAGAAGCCGAGTGAGATAAAGAACACGAAGACGGTCATGGTGGCGGGTACCTTCGAGATACTTCACCCAGGCCACTTGGCGTATCTAAAAGAGGCGTGGAGGCTCGGCTACGTCGTCGCAGTGGTCTCCTCAGACGAGAACGCCGAGCGGAACAAGCGGCGGAAGATAGTTATACCTCAGCCACAGAGGTCGGAGGTCCTCTCCTCGCTTTATTACGTGCACAAGGTGGTGCCGGGAAAGCCGGGCAACATCTTCGACATCTTTGAGGAGGTGAAGCCAGACGTAATCCTCCTAGGCCCCAACCAGAACGTTCCCGAAGACGTTGTGAAGACCGAGGCGAGGAGGAGGGGCGTAAACGCCGAGGTTCTTCGCATGCCTGCGCTTAAACAATGCGAGCTCTGTAGCACCACAAAAATCCTAGAGAGGGTAGTAGCGACTTTCTGCAATGCCTCTCAACGTTGAGGTAGCCCGAAAGATCCAGGAATTGCTACGCGCCCAGGTGCGCCTCTCCCCCCTCCCTCCCCCGAACACTGTGGGGAGCCTAGACGTGGCATACAGCGGCGGCTTGGCCTACGGCGTTGCGGTAGTGATGCGGCTCTCCTCGCTCCAGGTGGTCGACGCGTCTTGTAGCATTACGAAAAACGTGGTTCCGTACGTCCCCACGTTTCTCGCCTTTAGGGAGCTGACGCCTATGTTGAGGGCCTACTTCAAGCTGAGGGCTAGGCCCGATGTAATCTTGGTGGACGGCCACGGGGTGGCGCATCCGCGGAGGTTCGGCATAGCGTCTCATATAGGCGTTGTGCTGAAGAAGCCCACAATCGGCGTGGCTAAGTCTAGGCTTTACGGCGTGGAGAGAGATGACGCCGTGTTGGACCCGGCCACGGGCGAGGTGTTGGCGCGGGTGGTTAAATGCGGCGGGAAGAAGTACGTGTCCGTCGGGTCTTACGTCACTTTGGATGACGCCGTGGAGCTTGTAAAGAGGCTGTGCGTAGGCGGCGACGTATACCCCCTCAAGATCGCCGATGACCTCACCAAGAAGTTACGACGTGAAAAACCCGATAGGTTTGACCAGTGGGGCGAGGCGGCGGTCTGTGGTTTATTTCCCTCCTGACCCTAAGACGAGGAGCCCCCTTATGAAGTACCTCCCCAAGGCGATGAAAAGCAGTAAAGGCGGCAACGAGGCTATGAGCGCCGCGGAGAACATCTCGTTATATAAATTGCCCGATTGCCCGACGTAGCTAAATACTTTGAGGGTTATGTGGTTGTTATAGGTTCTAGAGAGGACTAGCGGGATGAAGAAGTTGTTCCATCCGTTTATGGTGAGGTATGTGGCGGTGGACGTGAAGGCTGGTCCCAGAAGCGGCAACACGGCCCTGGCGAATATCGTGAATTCCCCGGCTCCGTCGACTTCTGCCGCCTCCACAACAGCCCTGGGAAGAGCCGTGATGAATATGAGCATCATCAACGTCGCGAAGGGTATGAAGAATATGAGCAGAGCCAAGGCGATTCCGTAAAGCGTGTCGAAGAGACCTATCTGGGTCATGAAGCGGGCCAGCGGCACCACGGCGGATTGATAAGGCAGGTATGTGGCTATTGCGACAAGCACCATAAAGACGTCTTTTAACCTCGTGGCGGCCCTCCAGAAGGCGTAAGCCCCCAACGCGCCTATGAGCGTGGCGCCTATGGCCGATGGTATGACCACCACCGCAGTGTTTAGAAGCACCGGCGCGAGCTCCTCGGCGACTCTAGCCACTGTGGCAAAATCTACGGCGGAGGACGGCTGAAACACGGGGGTTGTCAGCACCTCAGAGAGAGGCTTGAACGCCCCTATTACGAGCACATACAGCGGCAGAATCCAAAGCGCTCCTATCAACACTATTAAGAGGTGGACGACGAACCTCATCTTATCCACCTCTTCAGCCCTATCAAAGCATATGGGATGACTATGACCGCAGACAGCGCTACTATGGCCACAGCGGTTGCGCTGGCCACCGCTAGGTAAAACGCCGTGAACTTCATAAATGTATACATCACTAATGTCATGACATTAGGATTTATAAAGAGAATTGCATAAGGCAAGTCGAACATTTGTATAGAGAACAATGTAAAAAATATGGTGGATATTATAAACCCTTGCTTCGACTGAGGAATCACCACCCTAAGCATTGTGTATACTCTGCCAGCGCCGTCTACCTGCGCGGACTCCAGCTGGGACTTATCTACGTTGTAGAACATGGCCAAGTAAAAGAGAGTGGCAAGACCCGCGTATACCCATACAGAGACCAGCGAAATGCTCCAGAAGGCGTTCTCGCCCTGGAGGGGGGCGCCCAGGTAGTTGCCGATTCCCCGGTCGTTGTCTAGAAGCCATCTCCATATTATGCCTGTGGCCACGAGAGAGAGCGAGAGCGGGTAGATGAAGTAGGCGGTCAAGACGTTTCTAGCCCGGGGGTTCTCGACGTTGTAGATGAGGGAGGCTATTACCAGCCCCGCCGCGTTCCCCAGAGCCACCAGCACGAAGATCCACAGTATAGTCTTCATCAGCGCCGTCTGGAAGAGGGGGTCTGTAAAGAGCTGGACGTAGGTGGCAAAACCCACGAAGTCGAAAGCTGGCTTCAATATGGAGTAGTCGGTAAAGGAGTAGTACAGATTCCACGCAATGAAGAAGTAGAGGAAGGCGGTGGTTAAAAAGAGGGGGATGGAAAAAAGCAGTAGGGTTATTCTCATTTAACCCAAGGCGGCTGATACCCGCCGAAGGGCTTCCCTGGCGCGCCCATGTACCAGGTGTCTTTCCAGAGCGAGCGCTCTGTGGCAAGCGCCTTCGACAGCGTGTCGTACCAGAGGTCTGCCCTACCGGTCTGTACAAGCACTATGGATTGTTGCATCAACATCTGCCACACGTCTGAGAATAAGGCGCCGTGTGTGAGGCTGAATACGTAGGCCTTGGCGTTTCTATACTCCTCAACTTCCCACCTCTGTATCGACGTGGGGTATATCGCGGGGTCTATGTTCTTATACACAGCAATAGAGCCTTTCAGCGGGTTGAAAATGGACTGGCCCTCGGGACCTGCGAAGTATTTCACGAACTCCATGCCTAGTTGCGTGGTGGGCCCGCCCGCGGGCACCGCCACAGAGTCGATCACGAGGTTGTAAACTCCCCCTGTGCCCGGAAACGGGGCGACAATGATGTTGCAATCCGGCGTCACGGCGGTGTACGGACACATCTTTACCTGTGGATACACGTTGTAGATGAGGCCGACAACCCAGTCCCCATCTACGTGGGCCAGGCCTTTACCTGCCACCAAGTCAGCCACGGCGCCCGTCCAGTCGAGAGCTGGCCAGTTGGCTGGGAACGTCTTGGCTAAGGTAAGGAAGATCTCTGTGGACTGCCGTAGCGACGGGTCGTCGGGCGGGAGCGTGCCGTACATGAACATTATGAACTTCCGAGGCCCGGCGGCGGCTAGGAATACCTGCTCCCAGAGGTGCAAAATGGTGAACTGGTCGGCGCCTGCCTGCAGGAGACAGGGCACGCCTGCCGCCGACGCCCTGCCGCACAGCGCCACCAACTCGTCGAGAGATACCGGGACGCTACCGCCTAGTTTATCCAGGACCTGTTTATTGATGAAGATGAGGTTTGCACGGTGTATGTTAACAGGCAAGGCGTAAACTTTTCCGTTTAGAGAACATGCGGACAAGACGTCAGCCGCTTGCGCGGACATATCGATTTCTTTAGCCACCGGGCTCAGCTCGACGAAGCTGGCCTCGCCTTTAGGAGCTACATATATGTAGCTCAGCATCTCGGGTCCGCAGTGGACTTGAAACGCCGCGGGCGGACTACCTGCCTGCATGGCGAATTTGGCGTTTACACCAGCGCCGCCCGGCACAGCGGTTTTCTCAACCCGTATCCCGGTCTTTTTTGTGAAATTCCCAATGACTGCATCTATTGCAAACCTCTCAAGGCCTGCCCACTAGG
>Ga0326761_1000017_pt1 | contig 45583 bp, 60 predicted proteins | sample GCREP_P_FD_207739 | JGI IMG/M metagenome (GOLD analysis project Ga0326761, IMG submission 207739) | Hot spring water microbial communities from Geyser Creek Basin, Yellowstone National Park, WY, United States - GCR.EP_P | ecosystem: Environmental > Aquatic > Thermal springs > Unclassified... | reverse complement strand
CGTAAGTAAAGAGATGCTTCATCATTGATTTTTTGAGGTTTTTTAGGGCGTTTATGACCTTTTCGGTTTTTTCAATGGCTGACTGGACGGTGGAAAGGATGCCCGCTATGGCTTGTTGCTCTTCAAGGGGTGGGAGAGGGATTTGAAATTTTGTTAATACTTCTTTGTTTATTGCTTTGAAGGTAGAACCGTAGCCTTCTTTTTCAAGCAATGGCTTTAAGAACTGTAAGCAATAAAAAAGGTATTCATTGTATCCGTATCCGTTTTTAAAACTAATGGATGCCAAACCTCTGCCTATACAGTAGTCCATATTAGCTATATTTACATCTCCTACCGGTGCTCTTACCGAGATTAGGACACTGCCTGCTTTTCCAATCTTCAATGGCTTTGTGGTGTATTTAACAGGACTGGGATAAACCTTTCCGAACTCCGCTTTTCCCTGAAGAAATGGCATACCTATACCTTGAGTATTGTAGGTTTCTCCCGGAGGTGATTGTCCCATTGTTATCTCCACCACCTCCCCCACTCTCACCACTTCCCACTCCTCAGGCAAAGGTCCCAGTTCCGTCTCTTTAAATCCTCCCTCAAAGACTTCTATATCCAACATCTTCATCCTTCCCTAAAAATTATTTTCTCTCAGATTAATTTATTCCCTTATCAGCCCAAGGCTAAAAAGGATCTGCTTTAGTCTTTCCTCTGTTTCTTTTCTTTCTTCCTCTGCCTCCAAAAGCTCCACCACTGCCTCTTCCAAGTCCATAACCTTTTCCTCTCCGCCTACCGCCACATATCTTGATGGACTTAAGTTATAGTCGTTCATTTGGGCTATTTCTTTGGTGATGATCTTGCTAAATCCTTCTTCTTCCTTCCACTCTCTATAAGCCTCTACGATTTTTTCTATGCCCTCTTCTGTTAGTCTGTTCTTGGGTCTTTCCTTTTCGTAAAGCTGGCTTGCGTTTATTAAAAGAATTTCGTTCTTGTGCTTCTTGTCTTTGTCTATTACTATTATCACGCCGGGTGCGGTGGTGTTATAAAAGAGGTTCTCGGGTAAAAGTATCACTGCAGAGATGAGGTCCCTATCTACAAACTTTTTCCTTATTTCCTTTTCCCTATCACTACCTGCGTTTCCACTACCACGGGAGACGCTTCCTGTATCAAGCACTACCGCCATCCTTCCCTTATCCTTCAAGCTCGCATACATATGCTGTAGCCATCCCCAGTCTGCGGACTCCTTGGGTGGCACTCCAAACTCAAACCTTTTGTATGGGTCAAACCTGTAAAACTCCTCTGTGTATCCTTTCTGATTCCACGGAGGATTAGCAACCACGAGGTCAAACTTCATTAAACTTCCATCCTTTTCTTTGAAGGCTGGAGATTTTAGCGTGTCTCCCAGTTTTACATATGCGTGTTGTATGTCGTGGATGATTATGTTCATCTTGGCTATGGCGTAGGTGGTAGGGTTTATCTCTTGTCCGTAAAAGTATAGTGGAGGGACTTTAGTATGTTTGTATTTTTCTTTAAAGTAGAGATGGCACTTAATAAGTAGTCCTCCACTGCCACAGCAAGGGTCATAAACTTTCATGCCCGGCTCTGGGTCCAAAAGCTTGGCTATAGTAATGGCTACTTCCTTTGGTGTGTAAAACTCTCCTGCACTTTGTCCTGAACCGTCTGCAAACTTTCTAAGAAGATACTCGTAAGCCCTTCCCATTATATCGGGCTCCACATCTTCCAGCCCTAAACGTTTTTGGCTTAGTTTGTTGATTACTTCCTTCAATCTGTCTTCGTCAATAAGCCTTTGTCCAGATACCACTGCGTTGAAATCTACCCTGTCTACAACTCCCTCCAGCTCTGGGTTTTCCCTTGCCAGCTCTCTCAGGGCACTGGTTAGATACTCTCCCAGATTTGTGCTTTGCTTTCTGATGTTCTCCCACCTTGCGGATTCTGGCACGTAAAACCTTACAAGTTTTCTACTTGTCTTTATAATCTCCAAAACTTTTTCTTTGCTTTCGTTAAGTTCCACTGCCACCCTTTTCACTTCATCCTCAAAGACGTCGGAAACCCTCTTTAGGAATATGAGAGGCAAAATGTAATCCTTGTAATTGTATGCCTCTACCGGACCTCTCAAAATGCTTGCTATGTCCCAGAGCCAATTTTCAAGCTCCTTTATGTCCATCTCGTTTTATTATATCTAAGAGATGAAATACACCCTTAGAATAGCCCTACCCAAAGGCAGGCTCTTTGAGGAGACCTTGGAATTTTTTAAAAGCAAGGGCATCCTTGAGGAGACCTTTGAGGAGGGAAGAAAACTTCAGGTTAGGGTGGGCGACTACGAGTTTCTTTTGGTAAAGCCCTTTGATGTGCCCGTGTATGTGGAAAACGGCGTGGCGGATTTGGGAGTGGTGGGTTATGATGTGCTGTTGGAGAGAGAACCGGAAGTTTATGAACTTTACGATCTTGGTATAGGCTTTTGTAGGTTGGTCATTGCGGGAAAGGAGGAAAGGCTTGAGCAGTACAGAAAGGCATCCTTTTTGAGGGTTGCCACCAAGTACCCCAAGATCACCCGGGAGTTCTTTTTGGGAAAGGGAATAAAAACAAAGGTTATATATCTTCATGGCTCTGTGGAGCTTGCCCCCCTTCTGAACCTGTCGGATGTGATAATGGATTTGGTTCAAACGGGCAGAACCTTAAAGGAAAACAACTTGGTGGTCTTTGAGGAGATCAGCCCATCCACCGCAAGGCTCATATGCAACAGGGCAAGCTACCGCAACAAAAAGGATGAGATCTTCTCCTTTCTCAGCAAAGTTCAAGAGGAGCGTCCAAAGGAGGCAATTCAACCTCACCCGCGAGCAACTTAACAGTTTCCCTGAAGCTGTTCTAAAAATCCCTTATCGGGACCGTTTTAACTTCATTGAAACAAGTTTAACTCAGAAAGGTTTATTATGCTATCCCTCTCAAATTGATCCCTTTGGTATGGGTAATCTTTCCTGTAATGACAGCCTCTTGACTCTCTTCTTTGCAGGCTTGCCCACAGGGTAGCCAGGGCGGTGAGGCTTATATCAAAGAGTTGTCTGTTTTGAGGTGTTCTCTCCCACTCCTTCCAATCTTTGAGCCAATCCAAGAGTTTTTCTAAGCCTTCCTTCAAGCTTTCCTCTTCCCTTTCAATTCCGCAGTGTTCCCACATGAGTCTCTTTAGATCCTCAAAGGTGTATTTAGGCTGGCGGTTTCCTTGGGAGGAGTTTTTGAATTGTCTTTTTGAGCCTTTGATGTGTTTTCTGTCTTGGTATATTCGGTAGGCGGTCCTGTAGCCAAAGACCAAGCCCTCCAAAAGGGAGTTGGACGCTAAGCGGTTTGCCCCATGCACGCCAGTGCAGGCACACTCTCCAACCGCATATAGCCCCCAAAGGGCAGTTTGTCCGTAGGTGGATACTTCCAAGCCCCCTATGTAGTAGTGGGCACCGGGTACCACGGGCACGGGCTCTTTGTATGGGTCAATGTTCCTTTTTAAAAGCTCAGAGTATATGACCGGGAACCTCTCCTTTAGGTCTATGCCCTTTTTTGCGATGGGTCTTAAGTCAAGAAAGACCCTTTCCCCTTCCTTTAGCTTTGAGTATATTGCCCTTGCCACCTGGTCCCTCGGCAGTAGCTCATCCACAAAACGCTCACCCTTGCTATCTACAAGAATTGCCCCCTCCCCTCTGACCGCCTCGGAGATGAGAAAGGATGTGCCCTCCAAGAGGGTAGGATGAAACTGCACAAACTCTGGGTTCTTTATGGGAACGCCCTTCCTGAAGGCTATACCTATGCCATCCCCCTTCACATGACCGGAGGAATGCAAGAACATAGAGCTCGCACCGCCCACCGCAAGCACCAAAAGGTTGGTCCTCAAAACCCTAAGGCTTCCCCTTTCATAGACCAAAGCACCCTCCACACACTCATCCCCCAAGATCTCCTGAAGTTCCCCCTCTATTATCCTTATTCCCCTCTCCTTTACTCTGTTCCAAAGGGTGGTGTATATTGCCTTTCCTGTGTAGTCCTTTACCTTTAAAACCCTCGGGAAAGAGTGCCCCCCTTCTAGGGCAGGCTCTGGGTCAAAGACTACACCCCATCTTTCAAGGTCTGCCACCCTTTGAATGCCCTCCTCCACCATGATAAGCAAAGCCTTGGGGTTGCAAAGACCCCTCCCAGCCCTTAGGGTGTCCATAAAATGCAACGATGGACTGTCCTGTGGATGCACCGCACAGGCTATACCGCCTTGAGAGTAAAAGGTGTTTCCTACGCCCCTGGTCAGCAGGGTGGGCTTTAGTCCAAGCTCAGAGAGAACTAAGGCACAGGTAAGCCCCCCTATACCGCTTCCCACAATGAGGACCTCAACTTCTTCCTCTGGCAGTAGGGCAGTGTCAAATGTGAGAAAATGCATGAGAGACTGCTCTTAGTATAACATCCGTAAGCCTGTCTGGGTCGTGCCTTATAAAGTCTTCATTTTCTCCTATGAGGTCCTCCGCGTAGACGGTTATTCCTTCCCTGGCGATCTTTGCCACATCGGGAATTACCGGTTCCTGCCCCTGTTTTATGTATCTCCTCAAAAGGCTATCGGAGGGCATCTTTGTATTTACGATGGCTATGTCTATCTTTGAAAGACCTGTTGCGGTCAAAAAGCCCTTTATGTGGTCGTAGGCGGTGTAGCCATCCGTCTCTCCCGGCTGGGTCATAGCATTTACCACAAAGACCTTGAGGGCTGGAGAGGTTTCCACCGCAGACTTTATGTCCTTGATAAGCAAGTTGGGTACTATGCTGGTGTAAAGGCTACCGGGACCAAAGACTATAAGGTCTGCACTTTGAAGCTTTGCTATGGCGTCTATGGGAGGCTTGGCATCCGCAGGCTCAATCCAAATCCGGACTATCTTAGCCTTACTACTTTTTCCGTATTCGGTTATGTTTTCTTCCCCTTCGACCACCTTTCCATCGGAAAACTCCGCCCAAAGATGAACGCTTTCTGTGGTGGCAGGTATGATCTCCCCCTTTGTTCTGAGTATTTGAGATGCCAAGTTTATGGCGGACAGAAAGCTTCCGGTTATATCTGTGAGTGCCACAAGGAAGAGGTTTCCGAAGGAATGTCCCTCAAGCTCTCCTCCCTTGAACCTATACTGAAAGAGCTTCTGGAGGATCTCCTCCGTTTCCGAAAGGGCAACCAAGCAATTTCTTATATCCCCCGGTGCGGGTATTTGATAAGCCTTCCTTAACCTTCCTGTGCTACCTCCACTATCCGCTACCGTTACTATTGCAGATAGTTCCTTTATCCGATTGCCCACTTCCTTTTTTAAACCTCTAAGAAGGTTTGAAAGTCCCGTTCCTCCACCCACGCATACTACTTTCATATAAACCTCCTTGAAAAAATATGCCCACAGATTATTTTAAACCCTACTATGCCCACACTTAATCTCAAAGAGATATTCAAAACAACCGCCCGCTTCTCAGGCTTTTACAAAATAAAACCCGAAGAGTTAGACCTGCCACCAGAGTTGGGAGAACTAAAGGGACCCGTGGAAGTAGAAATTCAAATAGAGAAAGCTCCCCGCGGCTACGAGGTGCATCTGAGCATAAAGGGAAGTATAGAGCTTGAGTGTAGTCGATGCCTAACGCCCTTTATAAAAGACCTTGAGAGCACGGAAACCATAAGATTGGAAAATTATCCGGAAAAGCCTTCAATTAGCCTAAAGGCGGAGGACCTGAATGTCTGCTTTTTGGAGGATGAGGAAAATTTCAATCTGGCAGACCTTGTAAGAGAACAGATCATACTCAGCCTTCCCACAAAGCCCCTGTGTAGAGTAGATTGTCAAATTCCCACACTGGAGGAACCCGAGGAAGACACAAGGTTTGGTATCCTGAAAAAGTTCATACAAACCAAACGTTCTTTATAATTTATAGCGGAGGTGTAATGTGGAGACTAAGAGGGTAATTTACAACACACCAGAGCACAAAGTTATCTTCTTTGGAGAGCTAACGCCCGTTAATGAGGTCATAAGGTTAAGCTCTTATCGGAAATTTCTCTTTACATTCCTCCAAGCCAGATAAAATACATCTTTCTTTCCCATGAGGACCCAGACGTAGTGGCATCCATAAACGGTTGGCTAATGACCACGAAGGCACAGGCATACATATCTAAACTTTGGATTAGATTTCTGCCCCACTTTGGGCTTGATAGCCAGTTAGGAGATAGAGTTATTCCCATAGACGACTGTGGGACAAAGATCACTTTGGGTGGAGACTGTGAGCTTTTAATACTCCCCGCCCACTTTATGCACGCTTCGGGCAACTTTCAGGTCTATGACCCTTGCTCTAAGATCCTGTTTTCCGGAGACCTTGGGGCAAGCTTGGGACAGGATTACTTCTTTGTGGAAAACTTTAACGAGCACATAAAATACATGGAAGGCTTTCACAAAAGATACATGGTAAGCAATAAAGTTCTTAAATTCTGGGCAAGCATGGTCCGTCAGCTGGACATAGAAATGATCGTCCCCCAGCACGGTGCCATATTCAAGGGCAAGGAAATGGTTGAGCGCTTTATAAACTGGATTGAAAACCTACAGGTAGGTGTGGATTTATCAACGCAAGATAGGTATAGGGTGCCGGTGTGATATAATTTCTTTACCATGATAAAGGTTGAGATAGTAACACCCAAAGGTTTGGCTTTTTCCAAGGAGGTGAATTCGGTAAATATTCCCACCGTAGAGGGAGAGATAGGCGTCTTGGAAAAGCATATGTATTTGATGACACTTTTAAAGCCCGGTCTTGTGTATTTTGACGGAAAGGCAGAGGAGGGCATTGCGGTAACCTATGGCTTTGTGGACGTGACCCCCGAGAAGGTGATCATACTGGCAGAAGAGGCATACACCGTAGGAGAAATTGATATAGGAAAAGAAAAGGAAGAGTTTGAAAAGTGGGCAAGAAAGCTCGCCACCGCACAAACAATGGAAGAAATAGAAGAGATCACAAAACAAGTAGAGAGGGCAAGGACGCTCTTAGAGTTAGTGGAAAGGTTTGGAAGAGTTTAAGGAGTTTGAGTTTTTCCGAGGAAAGGTAAGGTTTATCCAGCCAAAACAACATAGGCTCTCTGTAATAGAAATTCTTTTTTTATCAACCCTGAAAGGTATAAAAAAAAAGCCACATAGTGGCAGACCTTGGTGCCGGCTTTGGTGCCCTGTCCATACTTATAGCCCTCAAGTTTAACTGCAAGGTCCTTGCCATAGAAAGGGACCCAACCATGCTTTTACTCTTACATAAGAATGTTGAAAATAATCACCTTCAGCATAGCGTGGAAATCTTGGAGGCGGATGTTAAGGAAATAGACAAAAAATTAAAACCCCAGAGTGTAAATTGTGTAGTTCTAAACCCACCCTTTTACCCAAAACAAGATGCAACAGAAAACAATCCATATCACACAGAAACTTACGGGAAACTGGAGGATTTTTTGAGGGCAAGTGCTTATATTTTGAAGGATGGAGGTTTTATCAACCTGCTTATTCCCTCCTTTAGACTTTTAGAAGCTTGTAATATTATGGAAAATTTAAACATAAAGCCCGCATATTTAAAGTTTTTCCACCCATTTATAGACAAGCATGCCAAGTTGGTTCGTATAGTTGGTGTAAAGAACCTAAATCCCAAGCTTGTAGTTGAAAGTCCGTTGATAATAAATCACAAGGAAACTAAATACACACAAGAGGTGTGGGAAATTTTGGAGAGGTTTTTGTGATATAATTAACACACTATGAGACTGCCTGAAAAGCTGGTGGAACGCATTGCAGATAGGATTATAAAGGAGCTAACGGAGGAGAAGATCATTGAAGCGGAGGACCCTTATGTGTTTAAAAAGAAGATAATTAGCATTTTCAAAAAGGTAGAGGAGGAAGAAAAACTTCTTGATGAGAAAACGAGAGAAATTCTAAGGGAGAAGATGCATCTTTTGGAAGAGACAAGCGTAGACTACAGGACCGCCTACAGGGCTGTTAGGAGCAAGCTTGCGGAGGAGATGAACATAAACACAAACAAGAGGGAGAGGATGAACCAAATAGCAGGGATGATAAAGGATTTAATATTAGAGGACGACACGGTGGAAATATACGAAGAACCTCATATTATAAGATCTCGGATAAGGGCTATCCTGATGGAAGCCCTCAGGGAAGAGGAAGAAATAGACAGGGAGGTAAGGGAAAGAATAAAATCTTACTCAAGGAGAATTGTGGAAGGGACACCCGAGTGGAACCACCTCTACAAAAGAATATACGAAGACGCCCTAAAAAGGAGAGGGCTCCTTTAAGGCAAATAGGCTATCGGGTTCTGACGCATACCGTATCTTATCACCTCATAATGCAAGTGGGGACCAAAGGACCTTCCAGTATTACCCACCTTGCCTATTATCTGTGCCTTTACCACCCTGTCTCCATAGCTAACGGACAGGCTTGAGAGGTGGGCGTACAACGTGGCAAAGCCATAACCATGGTAGATTATGACAGTGTATCCGTAACCCCTCAGCCAGCCAGCGTAAACTACCCTACCATCTGCAGCCGCACTAACCGGTGTGCCATAAGGCGCAGATATGTCTATACCCGTATGGAACTCCCTGCGCCCACCTATAACACGCCAACCATAATCGGAAGTTATAACCCCCACCACGGGCCATATGTCCGGCTTGACCATATCAACAGTTTTGATGTTTGCCAACTCCCTAAAGGCCTCTTCCACAGACATTTCTCTTCTTATAAGCTCATCTACCTTTTCCGTGTCCAGCTCCTTTAAAGGGTCAGAGTAAATTTCCGAGGGTTCTGCGCTTGCTTTCCCAGGACCACCCACACCCAACTTTGTTATGGATGTATTTCCAACTATTGAAAAACTTAGCATAAGTAGAAAAATAGCTTTTTTCATAACAATTCCCCTTGGGAAAAGTATAACTAAAAGGAGCCTATCAGTCAAGGGTGCCCTTTAGCATATCCTCCAGAATCTCGTTTATAGACCTGTAGATTTTCTCACTCAACTGCAGTCTTTCTAACCTATCAAGGGAACTTTCTTGATCAATTCTTTCTATTATGCTTGCAAGGCTTGAATCTTCTACCTTTCTATATATTCCCATAGCCTTTATCAAGCTCACTTTTAGCTTTATATCAAACACTTTGTGATTTTTTACATCCAAAAGCAGAAAAGTTTGTAGAAGTTTAAAAATAGAACTATCGTAATAAGCTACCCACCTTAGTATGGTGTGAAGTACCTTGGACATCCACAAAAACCGGTCGTAGCTCTTTAGGGCTAAGTAAGAGTACAGCTTTGCAGACACAAGGTCGTTCAGGATGAGAAGGTCTCCCGATTGGTGATAATCTATAGTCAGCAAGTTAAAAGGTTCAAAAAAACCGCAGTAAGATTCCTCCGGATGGAAGCCCCTTCTTACGAAGATCTTGCACCTTCCAACAGTTCCATAAGCGTAAGCCAGCAAGTCCCACTCTCCCACAAGAAATTTTTTTATAACTATTACCTTTGCCTTTGCGGACACAAAAGAATTATACTGTGTTTGGTTTGGATATAATGATAAGATGAACTACCGTTTGTTTTACGCTTGGGCGGACTTTGTGGAAAAAGTACGCCAATTCTTCCGTTCAAAGGGATACTTGGAGGTTTCCACGCCCATTTTGCAAAGCTATCCCAATGCAGACCCTAATATAGAGCCTCTCAGGGTAAACCTTACCTTAAAAGGTCAAACGAAAAGCTACTGGCTACATACCTCTCCAGAACACGCTATGAAAAAACTGCTGGCAATCTTTCCCAAAGATATGTTTCAGATAACGAAGGTGTTTAGAAACGGAGAGTACGGAAGATTGCACAGACCCGAATTCACCATGTTGGAGTTTTACAAAATTGGGACAGACTACATAGGGCTCATAGAGGAGTTGAAGGGGCTTTTAAATCTTTTTGGCTTTGAAGACTTTCAGATTTTGGAGCTGGAGAAAGCTTTTGAAGAATACTTGGGCATAGTTTTATCTGAGGAGGAAGAGATATTAAAAAACAATCTAATGGCTTATGGCTATGATTTTGACGACAAGGAAGACTGGGAGACCATCTTTTACAGGCTCTATTTGGAGTTGGAGAGGCGTTTAGCTTCCGAAAAGCCCACCTTTTTAATAAAGTTCCCCTCAAAGCTTGCCATGTATGGAGTGGTGAAGGATGGTTATGCGGAGAGGTTTGAGCTTTACATAAAAGGCATAGAAATAGCTAACGGCTGGACGGAGGAGAGGGACCCTCAAAAGGTAAGGGAAAGGATGAAAGAATGGGTCAAAGATAGAGACCTTCCCATAGATGAAGAGCTTTTGCAGGCTTTACCAAAGATTCCTGAGTTTTCTGGTTGTTCTGTGGGCTTAGAAAGGCTCTTTATGGCGGTTTATAATATAGAAAGTTTAGACCAAATACCATGGATTTTTAAGGAGGAAGGCTTGTGAATAACTTGAAGGAACCCCTTGGTATTTTGCTGAAAGAACAGTATGCACCATACCTTGTTTCCAGCTTGTACTTGCGCCTCGCCCCAGAGGATAGAACAGAAAGGGAAAGCTTGGAGCTTAGAGGATTGGAGAGGGATGTGGTAGAGCTTGCCTTGGAAGAGAGGGCGGTTGTGAAGATAATAGTCAGGGAAGACCTTCAGAAGAAGTTTGATGGCGTGGGAGCCCTTCTAAGGTGGAAGATATAAACTTTCCTTTATGATAGAAAGGGTAATTGTGTTTATAGATGGTTCAAACGTCTTTCATGCCATAAAGTCTTTGAACATAAGAATAGATTACAGTAAGTTGGTGAACTTTTTAGTAGAAGACAGGAGGCTCATTAGGGCTTACTTTTACGGCGCGGTACCCCAAGAGAAGGATCTAAAGAAAAACTCCCCCGAATGGGAGAGCTTTCTCAGGCAGAAACGTTTTTTGGAAGAGTTAGCCTTGCAGGGCATAAAGGTAAAAACCGCTAATCTGAGAAGGCTTCCAAGTGGAGAGTTTCTGGAAAAGGAAGTGGATATTATGTTAGCTACGGATATGCTGAGTTTGGCATACAAAAACGCATACGATACCGCCATACTGGTAACAGGCGACAGCGATTTTTCCTACACGGTGGAGGAAATTCAGAGCTTGGGCAAGAGGGTAGAGAACGCCTCCTTTAAAAGCACCAGTTCCCACATTCTCAGGAAGGTTTGCGACCGATTTACCCTTTTGGATGACTACATTGACAGGTTTATCATAGAAGAGAAGGTTAAGGTAAGTCAGGAGATTAGCTTTTGGGAGAAGGTCCTTAGGCTATGGAAAAGGTAGTTTCCCTTAAGGTAAATTCTAAATGCCTGAAGGACCTTCCCTGTTACGAAAGGCTAGAAGAGGAACATGCCATAACGGTGGGCGTCTTTGACGGTGTCCATCTTGGGCATCAGTATCTTTTAAAGAAGCTAATAGAAAGTGCCCAAAGGAGAGGACTAAAAAGCTGTGTTCTGAGCTTTTATCCCCATCCCTCAAAGGTTCTTTCTCCCGGACAGCAACCCTGCGAGCTTACTGACCCCCTAGAGAGGGCCGAAAGAATATTAAGGCTTGGTGTAGACAGGGTGGTTTTTATAAACTTTGACAGAGAATTTTCCCGCATCAGGGCGGAGGATTTTTTAAAGCACGTGCTTTTTGAAAGGCTAAGGTGTAGGTATCTTCTTGTGGGGTATGACTGGCGGTTTGGCTACAGAAGGGAAGGAGAAGTGGAATTGGCAAAGGAAATGGGCCAAAGGCTTGGCTTTGAAGTGGGAACTGCAGAGCCCTTTTACAAAAACGGACGCATAATAAGTAGTACATACATAAGGAGGCTTTTGCACAGCGGAAGGTTGGAAGAAGCCAGTGAATACCTTGGAGAAAATTATTGGGTTAAGAGAAAAGTGGTCAGAGGTTCTGGCAGGGGCAGTTCCCTTGGCTACCCTACCGCCAACTTGGGACCTTCGGAAAACTTGTGTTTAAAGGAGGGTGTTTATGCGGTCAGGGTGAATGAGCGGTTTTTGGGAGTAGCCAACTACGGCTTTAGACCCACCTTTGACGGAAAAATAAAGGTTTTAGAAGTTCATATATTGGACTTTGAGGGAAACCTTCGCGGAGAAAGGCTGAAGGTGGAATTTTTGAGCTTTTTGAGAGAAGAAAAGAAGTTCTCCTCCAAGGATGAGCTAATAAAACAGATAGAGAGGGATATAGCCATAGTGAAGGAAAAATTTGGGCGTTAAACTATGTTTTGCGATGTCCTCTGAAAGAAAAGCCGTCCTTGAAAGATACGCATGGGACAGGACGCAAGACGAAGAGGAGCTTCTCATAAGGGCGATGATGTATCACAACCCTGTGGAACTCTTAATGGCTTTTTCAAGGGAAGAGCTTAAAAAGACCTTTCTTGAAAACTTGCACCGCTTTGACGATAAAAATCTAAACTTTTGGAAGTTTGCCCTTGAGGTTAGCGATGAGGAGTTTAACCGATACGCAGAGGGAAACTTTAGGTTTGGTCTCAGGAAGTTCATTGGTTAGGGGCTTTTACCTTGCGGGAGGGACTGCTATAGCAATAAAGTACAACCATAGGTTTTCGGAAGATTTTGATTTTTTTACTTATCCTGATTTTAAATTTGACCCTCTTTCTTTGCAAGAAAAGATAGATAAAGCCCTTCAGGAAGTGGATTGGATAATGTTCGATAATTCTACTGTGATCTTTGTCCTTAGAGGAATAAAATTTTCCTTCTTTGAGTATGGTTATCCCTTAGTAAAACCCACCACTAGAGAAGAAAGTTTGGGTATAGATATAGCAAGCGATGAGGATATCTCCGCAATGAAACTGTTGGCTATAGCAAAAAGAGGAGTAAAAAAAGACTTTTACGACCTCTGGTTTTTAATGAAAAAGAGGGGATGGGATTTAAAAAACGTAATAGGCTTTGCAAAGTTTAAGTACCCCAACATAGACACAGGAATCTATTTACGTAGCATTGTCTACTTTAAGGATGCGGAAAAGGAAACAGCCCAAAAAGAGGTGGAGATGGCTTGGGAACAAATAAAGGAGTTTTTTGAATTTCAGTGTAAAAGCCTGCTAAAAGACATAAACCTACTGTAAAAGGTAGCTTCCGTAAACGATCTCTCCGTTTTTCAAAAGAAAGAAAGATTTTTCCATCTTGTCCCTTAGGCCCTTTTTGTTTTCCAAAAAGTCAAGCAGTGTTTTAGGTTCTCCGTGGGCCCTCAGCATGTACTCCCTCTCTTCGCCGTTGTCAAAGATGATCTTTACGGGTAGGCAGTAGAACTTGGAATATTCCCCCTCGTTGCAACGGTGGATTTCTCCAATTACCTCAATGGAGACGCTTCTTGCCACTATATCCTCTTGCTTGAGCATTGGCAAACATTATAAACAATCTGCCAGGTAATCCGCAAGGTGCATAACCTTTTGGTTGGTTTTGTTTGCCTTCGTGCCATCCCTAAGGTTTAGCACACAACCGGGACAAGAGGTAAGCACCACCTCCGCACCCGTCTTTTTTAGGTCTTCAATCTTCTCCTGTTGTATGCTCTTGGATAGCTTAGGGTTTGTTATGGAAAAGAGCCCCGCAAAGCCACAGCAGGATTTATCCTTTTCACCCTTTATCAATTGGTCGCCCTCTACCCTTTTTAGCAAGCCATAGAAGACTTTGTCGCTTACCTTCATGGCGCTGTAAGAGTGGCAGGGCACATGAAAGGTGGTTTTTGTTCCTTTACCTTTAAAGGTTAGGTTGCTTTCAAAGAGTAGCTCCGCAAAGTCATATACCTTTTTCTTCAGACCATAGTCCTCTTGAAGGGCACCACCGCAGGTGGGACAGGCTACCACCACCGCATCAAACTGGTATTTTTCCATTTCCTTCAGGTTGTGTTCTTTCAATCTTTCAAAGGCTTCTTTGTCGCCCGAGTAGTAATGGGGAGCACCACAGCATTTAATATCCTCTGGCACCACCACCGTCCAGCCTGCCCTGTTCATAAGCTTTATAACGTTCTCCCCTGTCTTTGAGTAAAAGGCGTCTATCATACAGCCTGTGAAGAACAAGAGCACACCCTTTTTTTGCTCAGCCTTAAAGGTCTTTCCCCTCAGGCTAAAGGCTTTTCCGTCTGGCTTTGGCATAAACTTTACCGCACCGGTAGGAAAGGGCACCTTCACCTCCTCAAAGGGCAACTTTTCCATGAGCTTGCCCGTTAGCTTGATTACCTTTCGCCCTACTTCCGACTGCAAAAGCTCCAAGCTTTTTAACCCGGCAGATTTAACGAAGGATTTCCTTTGAGTATTTCTGACGGTAGCTACGATTTCTTTATACTCCACTCCGTTGGGACAGACCCATTCGCACCTTCTACACATGGCACACTGATCCAGGTGCTTGTATGCTTCTCCGTCTTTTAGCTCACCACTGAGAAGCATTTCTGCCAAAACGAGCCTTCCCCTTGCGTAGCCTGCCTCCTCTTGGATGTAGGGATAGGTAGGGCATACCGACTTACACAAGGCGCACTTCACACATTTTTGGATTAGCTCCAAAGGAAGTTCAACCATTGCTATTAAAGATAGCTTCTCAAACGGACAATGCTGTGATTAAGCTCACCTACGGCTCCACCACCACGCACTGATAGGCTTTTTTTAGGCTCTCCCTTACTCTTAAGACATCCTCAAGGCGCACATTTTCTATGTATTTCACGTACTCTTGGTCCATTTTGTAGCCAAAGCCCATTACCTCCCAAAAGCCCAATTGGAAGGCTTGTCTGCCTCTGGTTTGTCTGTCCAAAAGATAGCCACCTATGATCTTCTTCTTGGCGAGCTCTAAATCCTCATTGGTTATCTCTGCCTCTTGCACCACCCAAAGCAGGTCCTTTAGGGCACTTTCTTTTTTGTCCGGAGAAGTGCCAATGTATGCAAAGACCCTTGGAGAGTACAGCCTTATGGGAAACGTAGAGTAAGTAGCGTAAGCGTATCCCCTCTTTTCTCTGAGCTCGCTAAAGAGTTTGGAAGTCATGCCGTCTCCCAGTATGCTGTTTAGAACCCTAAGGGCGAAAAAGTCCGGGCTATTCAGTGGAACGCCTTCAAAGGCACATAAAATGGTTGCCTGGGCACCTTCCCTTTGAGCCCTTTCCACTAAGCTCTCCTTTATGGGCTTGTCCTCCGCCCTAAGGTTGAACTCGCCAGAGGGCAACTTGGAAAAGACAGCCCTAAGCCTTTTTTCTAACTCTTCCAATGGCATATCTCCCACCACAGCTACAACAACGTTTTTACCCTTCAGAACCTGTTGCCATCTTTTTATAAGGTCCTCCCTCTCTACCTTTTCCACATCCTCCTCCCTTCCTTCGGGAGCTACTTCGTAAGATGTTCCCCTGTAGGTTATCAGCCTGAGCCTTTCCATGGCAAGCTCAAAGCCGTCTTCCCTCCGGGACCTTATGCTTGCTATGACCCTTCTTTTTTCCACCTGTAGTTGTTCCTCTGGAAAGGTGGGCTCCAAAAGGATGCTCTCTATCACCCTTAGCCCCTGCTCAAGCCCCTCCGGTCTTGTGGAGAAGTTAATATAGATGTAATCGTCTGCGGTGGAGGCTTCTATGCTACCGCCCCAGTCCTCAAAGGCACTGGCAATATGGTAGGAGCTGAAGGTCTTTGTCCCTTTTGTCAAAAGGCTTGCCATAAGGTTTGTGATTCCCCTTTTCTCTTCCCCATGGGTGCCAGACTTTATGAAGATGCTACCCGCCACTATACCCCTACCCTTTGTCTCCTTTATGATCAACTTTACGCCGTTTTCTAGATTTACCTCTTTCAACTTTGCACCTCCGTAGGCTAAACTAAAAAGGAAAAAAATTATAAGAAGAAAGACGCTCATCTTTCTGGTACCATCAAAATTTCCGAGTAAGGCTTGCTGAGTATGTACTTTTCCAGCACATTCAGAACATCCTTTTTTCTGACGGACCTTATGTTGCTTTCAAAGTAAAGGTAGTAGTCCAAAAGTCCCACCACTGTCAGGGAGTATCCAATGTAATAGGCTTCCCTTTGAGCTCTCTCAAGGGCAAAGACCTCCGAGTTTATAATCCTTTGCTTTGCCTTTTGCACCTCCTCGTCGGTCAGGGTCTGAGGGAGCTCCTGTAAAATCTGCACTACTCTTTCTTTTACCTCTTTATACCTGCTTGGCTCAAAGCTGGCGGATATAACAAAAATGTTATCCCTTGGTCTTGCAAAGTCTCCCGAGGATACCGAATACGCTAACCCCTTTTCCACCAGTTCTTTGTAGAAAAGGGATGTCCTACCGTTTCCGAGGATCTGGTCCAGCACCAAAAGGGCGTAGTAGTCTTTTACCGCTACAGGCATTACCCTCCAACCCATGATCCAGTATGCCCTCTCTAACCTTTTATCTTTTATCTCCTTAAAGCGGTTTTCCAACTGCTCAGGCTCTGGCACATACTGGGCTCTTTTTACGGGCTTTCCGGCCTCTTTACCAAAGGTCTCCTCCACCAAGCTTTTAACCTCCGAGGGCTCCACATCGCCCACCACTACGATCACCATATTCTGGGGCTGATAATAGTTGCGAAAGAACTCCGAAAGGCTCTCCCTTGTGAACTTGCTTATGGTCTCTTCGTAGCCTATGATGGGGTGCCTGTAGGGAGAAGCTTTATAGACCAGCTTTTCAAACTCTTCCCAAAGAAGGTTTATAGGGTCATCCTTGCCCCTTCTTAGCTCCTCTATAACTATGGGCTTTTCCTTTTCCACCATATCCTCAGAGAGCAAGGGCTTTTGGGTGAGTTGGTAGAGAACCTCAAGGGCAGGCTTCCAATAGGGCTTTGCTACGGTTATGTAGTAAAAGGTGTATTCTTTGGATGTGCCCGCGTTCATCCTCCCACCCATGCCCTCCACCAACCTGTCTATCTCCCCGTAAGGATACTTTTCAGAACCGTTAAAGAGCATGTGTTCCAAAAAGTGTGCCATGCCCTTCTGTTGGTAGTTTTCCTCTATGGAGCCCACCTTGAACCAAACCTGCAAAGAAACCGCCTCTGTGTCATCCCTACGCTTTACCACCAAGGTGGCACCGTTTTTGAGTTTATACTTTGCCAAATCTTGCACCGCAAGGGCGTAAGCCATCAGAAACACCTCCAAAAGTAAAATGATAATAACTCTCACAAGGTAGAGATTTTAACCTTATCCCATTACTTTTCAATGGTAGAAACGAATTTAAAATATCTCCGATGCGCGTTTTGATAACGGGGTGCGCGGGCTTTATTGGTTCTCATCTTTGCGATAAGTTCTTGGCAGAGGGCTTTGAAGTTATAGGCATGGACAACTTCATCACTGGCAGTCCCGACAACATAGCCCATCTTTTGGGACACCCGAGGTTTAAGTTCATTCACTACAACGTGGTCAATTACATATACATAGAAGGTCCTCTGGACATTATCCTTCACTTTGCGTGCCCTGCGTCTCCGGTGGATTATCTCAACCATCCTATACATACCATGAAGGTGGATTCTTTGGGAACGCTGAACACCTTGGGACTTGCCAAGCTGAAGTCCGCCCGTTATGTGTTTGCATCCTCTTCGGAGGTATATGGGGACCCTTTAGTGCATCCACAGAGGGAGGATTACTGGGGCAACGTGAACCCCGTAGGAGTTCGAAGTGTCTATGCGGAAGCCAAGAGATTTTCGGAGGCCCTGTGCATGGCTTATCACCGGGAGCATGGAGTGGACGTTAGGATTTTGAGAATATTCAACACCTACGGTGAGAGGATGAGGATCGGAGATGGTAGGGTGGTGCCCACCTTTCTGTACAAAGCCCTGAGGGGCGAGCCCATACCCGTCCACGGAGGGGGCACCCAAACCCGTAGCTTTTGCTACATAGAGGACATGGTGGAGGGCATATTCAGGGCGTCCATAAAGGATGGGATAGGGGGAGAGGTAATAAACCTGGGTAGCCCGGAGGAGATAAGCATCCTTGACCTCGCAAAGCTGGTGGTAGAACTTACCAATTCCAACTCTCCTATACAGATTCTGGAGGCAAGAGAGGATGACCCAAAAAGAAGATGTCCGGATATTACAAAGGCAAAGAACCTTTTAGGCTGGGAGCCAAAAACCTCTCTAAGGGATGGCTTGAAAAAAACCATAGAGTGGTTAAAATCATACTTAAGGAGGTAAGGAATATGCTTCACATGCCCAATTTGACGGAGCTGTTGGTAATACTTCTCATAGTCTTTTTACTCTTTGGAGCGTCAAGGTTGCCCGAGGTGGGCAGAGGTTTGGGAGAAGGCATAAGGAACTTTAAGAAGGCCCTCGCTGGCGAGACCGAAGAAGAAAAGAAAGTAAAAGAAGTTAAGGGCGAAGAGGTAAACAAGGAGAAGGTTTAAGGCGCCTTTAGGATCTTTGAAATTATTCCGTTTACAAACTTGCTGGGTTTGCTTCCCGCATACTTGTAAGTTACGTTCATGTAGTCTTTGATAACCACCTTTGGGTTTTTAACCTTTGCGTATAAAAGCTCTGCAGTTGCCAACCTTAGGATTGCCCTTTCTACGTATCCAAGCCGGTCAAAGTCCCAGTTTTCCAAGTTATCGGATATGGTTTTGTCTACATCACCCGCGTGTTCAAAGTATGTTCTTATGAGCTTACGCATGTATCTTCTCTGCTCGCTGTTTTTTACCCTGTTCATAGAAAGATACTCCTCAATAAGCTCCTCTATACTACCCCCTCTTATGTCCCACTGATAGAGCACCAAGAAGGCGTCTTCTCTTGCTTTCGTTTTGTATATCATCTAAGGGTCCTAAAGAGATTGACCATCTCTATGGTGGAGAGCATGGCGTCCCATCCTTTGTTGCCGTGCTTTGTGCCAGCCCTCTCTATGGCCTGTTCTAAGGTGTCTGCGGTTATGATCCCAAAGGAAACGGGCTTTCTGTGCTCCAAGCTGAGCATTGCCAGACCCTTTGAGACCTCGTTGGCTATGTATTCAAAGTGAGGAGTGGCACCCCTTATGAGGACACCCAAAGCTACCACACCCTCTATCTCTTCCTTTACAAGTAGCTCCTTAACCGCCATGGGAATCTCCCAAGAACCCGGCACCCTAACAAGGGTAAGGTTCTCCTCTTCTCCTTCGTGTCTTAGAAAGCAGTCTATTGCACCCTCCACCAGCCTTTCCACGAGGGTATGGTTAAACCTACTCGCCACAATGCCTATCTTTAGCCCCCTTGCGGTTAGCTTTCCTTCATAAATTCTCATGACTGAGCCTCCAGTTGTCTATTAGCCTCGTGCTGCCCACATAAAGGGCAACCAAAATTCTATCGCCCTCCTTTACCTCCTCCACCGGGTTTAACTCCTCATCCGTTATTTCCACATAATCAATCTTTCTAACATGGGGTTGCTTCAAAAGAAAATCCTTTATAGCTTCCTTTAGCAGGTTTGCGTCCGTGTTTCCGGATTGAAAGAGCTTCTGGGCAAGCAAAAAGGACCTGTAAATGGCCGAAGCGCTCTGCCTCTCCTCCGGGCTCAAATACACATTCCTTGAACTGCAGGCGAGCCCGTCCTCTTCCCTAACGGTGGGCACAGGCACAATCTCAACCGGTAAAGAGAGGTCCTTTACGAGCCTTTCCACCACCTTTAGCTGTTGGTAGTCCTTTTCCCCAAAGTAAGCCCTGTCGGGTTGGACTATATGGAGCAACTTTAGAACCACTATGGCTACACCGTTGAAGTGCCCGGGTCTGTAAGCACCCTCTAACCTATCGGTGAGCCCGGGTATGTCTATTTTTACCTTGGGTAGCTCAGGGTACATCTCTTGGTCTTCGGGGGCAAACACCACATCCACACCCGCCTCTTCGCACATGGCAAGGTCCCTCTCCAAGTCCCGTGGATATCTTTCGTAGTCTTCACCTGCCCCAAACTGGAGGGGATTGACGTATATGCTAACTACGGTAATCTCGTTTTGGAGCTTTGAGAGCTTTATCAGTTCCATGTGGCCTTTGTGTAGGTATCCCATCGTGGGAACGAAACCCACCGACAGATTGCTCCCGTTACATCTCAATTCCTTCAAAAAGTTTCTAATTTCCTTTATTTTCTTGAAGAGTTTCGGCATGGCTTTTCACCAAGCTAAATAATTATATCAATTATATCAGAGGTGAAAATCATACTCTCAATTCACATAAGGTATAAGTTTTTTCCTAAGGAGGTGGTAGAAATGATGGTTTTTGAGAGGGAACAACTCAAGGATAAGAATATATTTTTTCTGACACAAGGGAGGTGCCCCTTCGCATAGAGGTCTCAGACAGAGAAATAAAGGTAATAGGCAGTGGCAGGGAGGTGGTATTGCCAAAGGACTCCCTGAGGGCAAAGGCGATCCTTGATAGGCTCAGGATCGGGCGGGAGAGCGAGTTTTCGCAGGAGATATACTTATAATTTTTGCATGGAAGAGTTCAGAAGCGTAAGGGGTTTTCACGACATCTTTGGAGAGGAGCTTGAGAGGTTCAACGCGGTAAGGCAGACCGTAAGAAGGATCCTTGAGCTCTACAACTTTGAGGAGATCATACTGCCGGTGGTGGAGTATGCGGAGGTCTTTCAAAGGAGCATAGGAGAAGCGACGGACATTGTCCAGAAGGAGATGTTTGTATTCCCTGATAAAAAGGGAAGGATGTTGGCACTTAGGCCTGAGGGCACTGCGGGGGTGGTAAGAGCCTTTGTTCAAAACAGGATGTTTGCCCTAAAGCCCTACACGAAACTCTTTTACGAAGGACCCATGTTCAGGTATGAAAGACCTCAGGCGGGAAGATACCGTCAGTTCCACCAGATAGGGGGCGAGGTCTTTGGAAGCTTAGACCCTCTCGTGGATGCGGAGGTAATAAGCATTGCCCACAAGGTGGTAAAAGAGCTAAAGATAGAGGCGGTGGTAGAGGTCAATTCCATAGGCTGTAAGGTGTGTAGGCCCGCATACAGGGAAGCCCTAGTACAATACTTGGAACAGGTAGCTGGACATCTGTGTGAGGACTGTATAGGCAGAAAGGACAGAAATCCTCTCAGGGTTTTAGACTGCAAAGTGCCCACCTGCAAATCTGCAGTTAAGGATGCGCCCAAGATGGTGGATTTTCTGTGTGAAGAGTGCAGGGAACACTATCAAAAACTGCTTGAGTATTTGAACATCATGGGCATTCCCTACGTGGAAAACCCTAACCTGGTAAGAGGATTGGACTACTACACAAAAACCGTCTTTGAGGTAGTCTCCCGGGAGCTGGGTATAACCATAATAGCGGGTGGAAGGTATGATTATCTTGTGGAGGAGATGGGTGGAGTGCCAACGCCGGCGGTAGGCTTTGCAGTTGGTGTGGAAAGGGTGGCAATGTTGGTTAAAGAGCTTCCGCAAAGACAGCCCCTTTATATGGTAATTCCCTTGGGAGAAGATACGGTAAGCTATGCCCTGAAGGTCTGCGAGCTTTTGAGAGAAAAGGGTAAGAGGGTGGAACTTTCTTACAAAAGGGCAGGTTTAAAAAAACAGTTGGAGCTGGCAAACAAGCTAAAAGCTGATTATGCGGTCATAGTGGGTGAGGATGAGATGAAGGAAGAGAGCGTGTCCATAAAGAACTTGCACACAGGAGAGCAAGTTAAGCTGAACCTGAAGGAACTTTTTAGCCATGTGCTTTGAAGAACTAAAGCGGAGGCTTTTGGAAGGTATATACCTTAGGCAGGGCAGACTTCATTTGGCCAAAGTAAGTCAGGGGCGCTTTTTGGAGGAAGAGAACTACACCATCCACCTGAACGGAAAGAGACTGCTCTTTGCCAAAGTCTTTTACGGAAGGAAGCCTTACTACAAAGAGTGGGTGGAGCTTTTTAACATAGAGGAGGGATTTTTTGGCACAGAGGCGGAAGACCTACTTTTGGAGCTCTTCAGCAGATGCTTTAGAAGGCTCTTTGTGGAGTACTACAACGACCCACAGACTACCAAAGAGTTAAAAAGTGACATTCCACCCCAAGAGACCAGGCTCGGTAAAAAGCTAAAAAGTTTGGGCTACACCTACTTTAGGGATTGGTATTACCCAGAAGGCTGGATGGAGGGCGGTTATAAACTTCAGGCGGAGAGGTTATAATCTTCTTATGAACTTTATCAGGGTTCAGCTTATCTATCCGGAAGACAAGGTAAAGGAGCCCTTGCTCTGTGCCATGTGTAAGAACTTTGATGTGGTGGTAAACATAAGGACTGTAAAGGTGTCAAAGGATACGGGCATTCTAACCGTTGAAATTGACGGAGAAGCAGAGGAAATAGACAGGGCAATAAAGTTCTTGGAAGAGAAAGGGGTGATAGTTCAACCCATAGAGGGGCAGATATTCACAGAATGAAGGTCTCCCAACTTGGTGAGTTTGGGCTCATAGAGTATCTGAAAAGTCGGTTTTCCCTTGAAGAGGTGGGAGATGATACCGCCTGTGTGAAGGTGGGGGAGAGCCTCTTGCTTTTGACCTGTGATACCCTCTTGGAGGGAAGGCACTTTTTAGGCTCTTATCCCATGTCTGCGGTGGGTTGGAAGGGGGTAAGTGCCTGCGTGAGCGACCTCATAGCCAACGGTGGAAAGCCTCTTTATTTGCTGGTTACCCTTCTATTGCCCGACGTGGAGTTAAAAAAGGTGGATGAGCTTTATGAGGGTATCACAAGGGCTTGTGAGTTTTATGGTGTAAAGCTCGTGGGTGGCAATGTGGTCAAATCGGAACGCCTTGGCATAGACTTTTTTGGGGTAGGCTTGGCGGAAAGGTTTGTGGGAAGGGGTGGTGCCAAGGTGGGGGATGGCATCTTTGTAAGTGGTACCTTGGGGGACTCCCTTGCGGGCTTAGAGCTAATTTTGATGGAAAAGAAACACTACGAAGACTTCGAGCTCAGGCTTATAGAAAGACATCTAAGACCTACCGCAAGGATAGATTACGTCGCACACATTTCCAAGTATGCCAACGCCAGCATGGACATAAGCGATGGGCTCTCTTCGGACATCCAGCATATGGCAAAGAGAAGCGGTTTAAGGTTTTCTATACAGAAGGAAAAACTGCCACTTTCAAGGGAGCTTTTGGAGTATGCCAAAAGGCATGGCAAAGACCCATACAGCTATGCCCTCCGGGGCGGAGAGGACTATCAACTGCTTTTTACACACCCTCCCTCCAGGCTAAACCCTTTTTTGGACATGACCCAAATAGGTACCGTGGAGGAGGGAGAGGGTGTGTTTTTGGACGGAGCTCCTTTGGAGGCACAGGGCTTTGACCACTTTAAATCCTAAAAGCAAGCTCCTTTTGGTGGAGGATGATAGAAGCGTAAGCCAAACCCTGCGAACCATCCTTTCGGAGGAAGGCTACGAGGTGAGCATAGCAGAGAGCATAGCAAAAGCCAGGGAGCTAATTCAGAGGGAGTATTTTCATGGAGTTCTTTTGGACCTTTGGCTACCTGACGGCAACGGCTTGGACTTTATAAAGGAACTCAGGGAACAACTGCCCCTCTCACCCATAATCGTGATCACTGCCCACGGAAAGACGGAGCATGCGGTGAGGTCCATAAAGGAAGGTGCCTACGACTTCCTTGAAAAGCCTTTTTCTATAGAGAGGTTGCTTTTAACACTAAAAAAAGCTTTAGAGTTCTCCTTTGGTGAAGAGGAAGGGGAGGAGATGGTGGGAAACAGCAGGGCAATAATGGCGGTCAAGGAGCTCATAAGAAAGGTAGCCAAAAGCGAACTCAGCGTGCTGATCCTCGGAGAGAGCGGGGTAGGAAAGGAGCTTGTAGCAAGGCAGATACACAGGCTCTCGGGTAGGAAGCGTTTTGTTGACTTGAACTGTGCCAACCTTTCCGATGAGCTCTTTGAGGCGGAGCTCTTTGGCTACGAAAAGGGTGCTTTTACTTCAGCCCATTCAAGGAAGGAAGGAAAGTTGGAGCTTGCCCACGAGGGCACCCTATTTTTGGACGAGATCGGAGACCTCAGCCCAAAGGCACAGGCAAAGCTACTTAGGGTTTTAGAGACCAAACAGTTCAGCCGGCTAGGTGGAAACCAAGTAATAACCTCCAACTTTCGGCTCATAAGCGCCTCCAACAAGGACCTAAAGGCTATGGTAGAGGAAGGAAGCTTCAGGGAGGACCTATACCACCGCATCGCGGGTGTGGTCATAGAGGTCCCACCCTTGAGGGAAAGAAAGGAGGACATTCCCCTCTTGGTAGAATTTTTTTTGAAAAAATACCACTGCAAAAAGTACTTCACAGAAGAGAGCCTAAAACTTTTGAAATCCCACCAATGGAAAGGAAATGTGAGGGAACTCAAAAACTTTATAGAAAGGCTATGCATACTTCACGAGGGAGAAGAGGTCTCAAAGGTAGACGTGGAGAGATTTTTGGGTATAACATATCAAGAAGACCTGGGAGAACTCTTTGAGGAGAAGGACTTGAGAACCGCAAAGCAGAAATTTGAAAAACTCTTTATACAGAAAAAGCTCAGGGAATACAACGGAGACGTAAAAAAGGTGGCAGAGGTGATAGGCATAGACCTTTCCAACCTTTACAGAAAGATAAAGCTCTATGGGATAGAGGTATAATAAAACACTCCATGAGAGCCCTAATCTCCGTCTATTACAAAGAGGGTGTAGAGGAGCTGGCAAAGACTTTACAGGAGCTTGGCTATGAAATCGTATCCTCTTCAAGCACAGCCAAATACCTCACGGAAAGAGGGTTAAAGGTAAAGGAGATAGAGCAGATCACAAACTTTCCCGAAATATTCGGTGGGAGGGTAAAGACTTTGCATCCTTTCATTCACGGTGGAATACTCATGAGGGATTGGGTGGAAGAGGATAAAAGACAGGCTAAGGAGCTTGGTATAGAGCCCATAGATGTGGTGGTGGTAAATCTTTATCCCTTTGAGGAAAAGCTCAGAGAAGGCTTAGAAGAAAGGGAACTCATGGAGTTTGTGGATATTGGTGGCCCCGCCTTAATAAGGGCAAGCGCCAAGAACTTTTACAGGGTCTTGGTGGTCTGCGACCCTGCAGATTATCGCTGGGTTGCCCAAAAACTCAGAGAAAAAAGCCTTACCTTGGAAGACAGAAAATACTTGGCGGTAAAAGCCTTTTCTTTGACAGCCTATTACGATGCTTTAATTTCCAACGCCCTGGCAAACCTGTTTGGTATTTATGAGATGTTTTCACACATGGCAATTCCCTTAAAGCTTGTAAAGGGTCTAATGTATGGAGAAAATCCTCATCAAAGGGGCTGGCTTTTTAGCGATCCTTTGGAAAGCCTTGGAATTGCCAACTCGGAGGTCCTGCAAGGAAGGGAGATGTCCTTTAACAACTACCTGGACGCGGACTCCGCCTTAAAGCTTGTATTTCAGTTTGAAAAGCCCGCCTGCGTGATCGTAAAGCACAACAACCCCTGCGGAACCGCCTTGGGAGAAAGTCCCTCGGAAGCCTTTTTGAAGGCGAAAGAAGCAGACCCGGAGTCTGCCTTTGGTGGCATTGTAGCCTTTAACTGCAAAGTGGATGAGGAATGTGCCAAACTTTTGACGGAGATGTTCTTGGAGGTGGTGGTTGCCCCAGAGTATGAGCCAAAAGCCCTTGAAATTCTAAGCACCAAAAAGAACCTTAAGGTGATCCGTAGTTTAGGATTTTCCTACTACTGGGACATAAAAAAGGTCTCCGGTGGCTATCTTTTGCAGGAGGAGGACACCACAAACTGGGAAAGGTGGGAGGTGGTAAGCAAAAGGGCACCCACCGAGAGGGAAGTAAAGGATTTGGAGTTTGCCTTTAAGGTGTGTAAGTTTGCCAAGTCTAACGCAGTGGTCCTTGCAAAAAATGGGCAGACCTTGGGAATAGGCACGGGCAACACCTCAAGGGTGGATAGTCTGAGGTGTGCTATCGCAAAGGCCAAAAGGTTCGGCTTTGACCTAAAGGGCGCAGTCATGGCTTCGGAGGCCTTCTTGCCCTTCAGGGACAGCGTGGATATCTGTGCCCAAGAGGGTATAACCGCCATAGTTCAACCCGGTGGAAGTATAAGGGACAAGGAGGTCATATCCGCCTGCGACGAGCATGGATTAGCTCTAATATTTACGGGAACAAGACACTTCAGGCACTGATCAAGGAATACCAAAGCAATAACCCATCGTAATAGCCCAAAAGGTCCTCACAAGCCCTCTCGGGATGTGGCATCAAACCAAAGACATTAAAGGTTTCGTTGCAAACGCCCGCAATGTTGCCCACAGAACCGTTCGGGTTGGCTTCTTTTGTAATAGAGCCGTCCTCCTCGCAGTATCTAAAGAGAATCTGTCCCCTCTCTTCCAACCGTTTTAACTCATCCTCCGGCACATAAAACCTTCCCTCTCCGTGTGCTATGGGCATTCGGATAACCTCTCCCTTTTCTAACTTTTTTGTGAAGGGTGTTGAACTGCTTTCCACCCTCAAATAAACATCCTTGCAAACAAACCTTAGATTTTCGTTCTTAAGCAGGGCACCCGGCAGGAGGTGAAGCTCGGTGAGGATTTGAAAGCCGTTGCATATCCCCACCACAAGGCCACCCTTTTGGGCAAAATCCACTATAGCCTTTGCGATGGGTGTTTTGCTTGCCAGCGCACCAGCCCTAAGGTAATCTCCAAAGGAAAAGCCACCGGGCAAAATTACGCAGTCTATGTTCTGTATCTTGGTCTCCCTAAAGTCCAGAAACCTAACCTCCGCCCCCACCACATCCCTGAGCACATAGTAAGTGTCGTAATCACAGTTGGAACCCGGAAAAACACAAACACCAAACTTCATTCTATCACGTACTCCTCTATGAGAGGGTTGTATAGGAACTTTTCCACCATCTCCTTAACTTGGGATGGGTCATCCACCTCCAACTCAACCACCTTGCCTACCCTTACACTCTTAACCTTGTATCCGTTATCCTCAAGGATCTCCTTTACCGCCCTCCCCTCTGGGTCCAAAAGTCCCTCCTTGGGAGTGATCAAAACTCTAACTCGCATACCACCATTATAGGACTTTGTCAAGCCCTCCCAATATGACCTAAATCATATTTTCACTTTCTCCTTTCCCTTACTGCCCTATGGACTTAATCCCTTAACCTGTCCCTTACTTCCTTCTATCTTTGTCTTTTTCTTTTCTTGCCCTTGTGTTATCTTATTCCTGTGCCTTACATCACCTATAACATTAATGAACTAAACCCTGACCTTCTGGAAATCCTCTCGGACTGGGAAGGTGGCCGTGATGTGAGAAATTCCCATAATGCCTTAGAGTTGGCTAAGTTATATGTCCTTTGGTATCTCAAAAAACTAAACTCCCTTCCTGTTTTCTCTTCTTCTGGAAAGGCAATCGTAAGCATGCCAAAGCTTCGTTATTTCCGTAGGAACCATTACGCTTGGCTAAAGCATCTGGAAATCCCAAAGCTTAACTGGGTTCTTATCACCTTAACCTTAAGTAGGGATATATCTATCCAAGATGCTTGGGCTTATATTGGGACTTGGCTCTCGGACTTCCTCCGCCGTTTCCGTGTCTATCTAAAAAAGAAATATGGAATAGAACAGTTCCTTTATTTTGCCGTTCCTGAGCCTCATCAAGATGATTACCCTCACATTCACCTTCTCGTTTCCTTTCCCTTTGTCAAGGTGGAACAAATTCATAAGTGGTGGAAGGATACAAGGACAGGAAAAAGCCTCTCAGCCTTCCAAGGAGTGGATGTCCAGTTTATAGGAAGGGACACAGAGAAGATAAAAGCTTACCTTTTAAAATATCTGGTAAAGTCCCACCATAAATATTGGTCTTTTTCCATTTCCTCGGATGGTCAGGTTCGGGTTCGCCTTTCTACCCTCCTTATGTGGTATTTCAGGGTTCGCCTTTTCTTCATGTCAAGGCTTTTAAAGAGGGTTGCCCTTCAGACTTCCCAAGCTTCCCTCTATGGCTTTGTCCCTATCTCCACCCTTTACAGGGCTTATTACAAGCCTCTGGGCATAGCCTTTAGTGAGTTTTACAGGTGCTTTTATGATTGCGGTGCCTTAGAGAAGGACGGATTACTCTTCTCCCTGTCCAAGGTCTTTAGGAATATGTATTCCTAAACCTTAGCATTAAGTTAAAAACACTTTCCACTTTAACCCTCTCCTTTTTCCTAACTTTTGCCTATTCTCCAGCTATCTTTAAACTTAAAAGGCTTGGTTTTTTCTTTCCCTTTTTCCCATCCCTTACATTGAATAATGAAATCCCTAAAAAGGGGGTGCAATATGGAAAGCTTTGGTTCTCCTCTTAAGCTTCAGGTTCTCCTTGTGGAGAAAAGGAGAACTTGGGAAAAGAATGGCCGTCAGGGTGCCATCTATCAGCTTTACGGTAGGCTAAGGAATGAAAAGCCTGATTTCCCGCTATACCTTGTTGTCTCTGCTCCCGTTAATCTCCCAATAGCTCCTGGAGTGGTTATTGATGTCCCTATCTCAGGCTTGACCATTTCTTTGGGTGATACCTTCCCATCGGTGGGTGGCTTTTCTGTCTTTGAGGACTTTTCTTCTCCTATTCCCGTGATGGATGATAAGAAAGGGGCTAAGTGATGGATGATATAGTGGCTCAGATAGTTTCCGCCTTCTCTACTGCTTTCACTGGAACCGTGCCCTTCTTTACCGGTGTTTTCTTCTTTATCTGGGTGCTTACCATTCCTATATGGATTTTAAAAAAGCTATGAGGTGGAAACCATGGCAAAGAAAAAGATTAAGGACTTCTTCAAATACTACTCTTCGCCTTATGCCTTCCTTTCCCTCTTCAAAGATGATAAAGCCCACATTAAAAAGGTTGTTCTTGCCTTTCTGGATGAGGTGGAAAGGCTTCCTTTCCCTATAGACTGGTCTAAGGGTAAGGAGGACAGCTATTACTGGCATTCCGTTTATGATGTTGTTCTTAAACACTATGAAAGCCAATTAACCAATCAATTAAACCAATCAATCAATCAGTCCCAAACCCAAACCCAAGAATCCTTAAAGGAGGTGCCATCATGAGGAAACTTTTTAGCTTGTTGGCAGTTTCTGGCTTGGTTTTGCTTGCTTCTTCTGGTTTTGCCCACGCTGGAATACTTGAGGATGCAATGAATGCGGTAAATAGCCTTGTTTCTGGTATTCAGGGACTGCTCTCTGCGGTAGCTTCCATCCTGATATTCTTCCTCACCTACAGGGTAATAAAGAAGGCTCTAAACAGGGCATAATGCCAGTCCTTCCTGTTGTCCTGTTCCTCTTTTTAGTTCTGGCGGGTTCCTTGCCCGCCTTTTCTAAAATGTGTTGTTATCCTGCCACTTTTTCACCTTCTCCTCCATATGCTGGTAATGGTTGCGTTTGTTATGTTCTTGATGATGGGGGTCTCCGTTTATTTTTCATATATGACCCTTCAGAGCCTAACTTTGATGATAATTATTCTTATTGCTCTTCATTGTTTAGCTCCTGTGAGGGTTTGTCCTTTAGCTGTCGTGTTTCTTCCAATGGTTCCATTAGTTGCTCCTCTTCTTCCTCTTCTGAGGGCATTCCTATTCCTCCCTCTTTTTCCTGTTCTTCTTCTCCTTGCTTTCCTGATGAATTTTTAGGTGGTTCAGGTTCAGGTTCAAGTTCAGGTTTTGCCTGCCAGTCCGTTAATAACCTTATAGACACTTTTCAGGGTGTAAAGGAAGGCTTTTTAAAGGTTTTCATCGGTTCCTCTTTTGCTTTCGGTCTTCTGGGGGGTGCCTATGCGGTTCTTAGGGTTGTTTTTTAGTCTGTTAGCCTTTGCCTTTGCTCAGTCTCAGTGTGAGTGTTTGGACTATGTGAATGCCCTTAACCAATTAAACCAAACCATACAGGAATTTAAATCGGACTTCCTTAAGATGGTCTTAGGTCTTTCCACCGTTCTTGGAACCTTCTCCGCCATTCTGGTAGGTAAAGCCCTTAAGAGGTCTTCAAAATGAAGGCAGTTATTGCTTTCCTCCTTTTCCTCCTTTCCTCCTATTCAGCCCTTGCCTTAACCTGTCGGTTTGAAAACACTGGACAGGGTCGGGCTTGCGTTTGTAGAGAAAGGAATTCCGTTTTTATAGCTGATCACTCTTATTGTTCCTCTTCCTGTTCTTGCCCTTCAATCTCTCGGGTTCTGGAAGACTTTATAAACTCTGCTAAAAACACTGACCTTTTCCTTTTCCTTTCCTCCTTCCGTTTGAATGTTGAAGATAACCCCCCACCGCCCATTGTGGTTAATCTCCCTCCCTTCATCCATACCACAATAGATATAGCAAACCACCCTCTTATGCGTTTGCTTTTGATGTCCCTTAAGACTGCTTGGATTATCTTCGCCACCATCCTTAGCTACTTCATTATCTTTCGTAGGTAGCTATGCGGTGGGTTCTCCTTCTCTTTCTCTTTGGTCTGGGCTTTCCTGCTTCTGTGGTCTATGAGGCTAAATTGCAGATGCCCAAGGTGGATAATGACGCCGTCGTTCAGTATCTGAACTATCTTTATGAAAGGTCTCTCGCCCTCTCTGACTCGTTGGAAATTCTGGAAAGGATGTGGGAAATGTCTAAAAATGTTGATTATGTTCAGCTTGAAGATTTTCGCATGAAAAAGCAAGCCTACCAGTCTGCCCTTTCTGAGTTTGCTTCTGCTAAGGATGTTTATACGGACTTTATCCAAAATCCTCGTTCCTATTCTACACTCCAGCCCGCTACGGATTTACAAACAAAATTAAGGAATTTGGTTCTCCGTCAAGTTGAGCTTAAACAAAGCATAGAGGTAATAGCTCCCGCCCTGAGGGCTTTATACCCTGACCTTTTCTATTTAAAGAACTCTGTTAATAATACAAGGCTTTTTAACCGCCTTCTCTCTGGTTTTCTCTCCTCAGTTTCTCAGATTGTTAAGCTTGGGTTCAATGTGCTTTTTAACCCTCTTTTGGAGTTTGGCTATGTTAATCTTGTAGAGGAACAAACCCTTTTAATCCGTCGCCTTTTATACCTTCAGTGGAAAAGTGTTAATCATTCAGGGCTTGGTTTTGGGATTATTGTTCCCAATGGGTTTAACCCTTCCCTTTTGCCTGACCTTTCTAACCTGCCTGAGATTGGTCAGCCTTGCCCTCCAGTTCCTCGCCTTGTTAGTTCTACCTGTTATGATATTTACGCCGTATGTGAAAGAGGTCTTTTAGTAGGTTATAAAACCGTTCCAAATTCCGATTGGTCGCCTTACCATTGGTATCCTGATTATTTTGACCCTCACCATTTCGGTAATCTTCTTACTGTTCCTCACGGTCTTTCTGGAGATGATCCTCGTTCTCCTAAATTTCTTTATGTTTCAAGTTTGGCTGGTGTATTAGTTTCTTATCAGTTTCATTATGCTAATGCTGCGTTTCCTCTTCCTTTCCAGTCGGATGCTCCCGTTTATATTGCTGGGAATGGAAATGCGCCCTGGGGGCCTAATGATACTAATGCTTGGTGGTGTGATTCATCACTATATAGTTATTATTCTAAGTGCTTTGGACAGGATGGTAATCCTTATCTCGTGTGTGAATATATCCCTCCCTTTGATTGTGGCCAATGGCATTTTAGTTATGACCCTTGCTATGTTTGTAATTGTAGTTCTGTGGTTAGTTTTGTTGTTGATAATTGTTTTCATACACATTTTGGACCTGTTCTTTCTGGTCAATGTTCATGTCGTAAGGTCTGTGAATTTGATTGGGATAATCCTGCCACCTATCCCAAGGAGATTATTCTCCCTTGGCCTAATATCCCTCGTGCCCGCCCTCCTGACTCTCCTTCTCTTTCAGTTCCTGAATATAACCCTCTCCCTCCTAACTTTGATGATTTAACAGATGATGAGAAAGGAGAAATCTGTCGGACTGTCTCTCAGACTTTACCTTTGCGTGATCTTTCTCCTTACTTAAACCCTTTTCCTCTTCCTCTGGGAGATGTTCCTTATATTGAGGTTTCTCCTGACCTTCTCCCTCAGCTTGACCCTGATACTTTAATCCAGCCTCTTCCTATTCCTTCTCCTCAGCGTTTTATTGTCCGCCCTTCTACTCCTTTTCCTTCTCGGTGTTCTCCTTATGTTTCTCCTGATACTATTTCCATTCCTGCGGTTGAGGTTGTTGTTGAAATCTTTCCAGAAGAGGAACTTATTCCTGCCATTAACTGGCTTATAACCCAAGAGGTGGTTTCCGTGGTTAGCCTGACTAATACTCTTCAGGATGCCCTTCCTAACTCTGATAAGTGTAGGGAACAGGAACAAATGCTTTATGCTAATTTTGATGAACTAAGGAACTTAATCTTTTACTCTTTTGTCGGGCTTGCTTCTATCTTTGGCTTTATCTCTGCCCTTTTGGTTTCCATGTCAATCTTTGAACTTTGGAAAAATATCCCAATAAGGAGGGTTTAGCCATGTGTGCCGTTTATTGTGCTTTTGTTTCTCTGCTTCAGGGTATTTTTTCCTTTGTCCTTTCCTTGCTGTCTGCTTTGTCTATCCCTATATCTCCTCTGGCTTCCCTTACCATTGATAACTGGTTTTTGGCTAACTCTGGAATTCCTCAGGCTATAGGCATATTGGGAACCGCCCTAACTATTAGGTTTGTCCTTAACCTTATTCCCTTCTTCAGGGTCTAAGCCATGGCTATAGTGTTTATAACAGGTAGCCCTGGGGCTGGTAAGTCCTACTATGCGGTTAAAAGGATTGTTGAAGACCTGAAGAAGGATACTAACCTTGTTGTTTCCAACATTGACGGCTTGGACAGGGCTAAGCTTTCCTTTTACCTCGGCAAAGAGGTTAATAACCTTTGGACTTTGGATGAATTCCTCGCCACAGCCCTCTCCTTTTGCAATATGCATTATGATGGCAATTACAGGAATGCTTTCCTGACTATCCTCAATGTGGATTACTGGAAAAGGTTCATAATTCCCAAGCTTTTTGGTGAGTTGGGCTATAGAAAGGTTATTTTCTATCTGGATGAGTTCCAGTCTATTATTGATGAAGACACAGAACTAACCCAGCTTCAAAAATTCTTCTTTGACTATCACAGACACTTAGGACTTGACTTCTTCATCATCACCCAAAGCATTCAAAGGATGAACAAAGCCATAAGAAACCTTGTTGAGATTGAACTCCGCCTTGTAAGCCTCCGTGTTTTTGGCATTTCCAATATGGCAGTTTTGAAGACCATAATCGGTGGTGTCCCTGTCAAAAAAAGCATTGTTAAGTATGACCCTAAAATCTTTGTCCTTTATCGTTCCGCCCTCGTGGAACACATGAAAGGAGTTAAGGGTAGGCCTCCCGTTATGCTTTTCGTTGCTGTTGCGGTTGCCTTCTTTGCCATTATTCAGCTTGGTTCCTACGTTAAAACCCACGGTGGGATAATTCCCAAGCCTAAGGTTTCTCAGGCTCAGGAGAAAGGAGTAAAGAATGAAAAAAGACCTTCTTTCTTTGGCTCTCCTCCTTCTGGTTCCTCTGGGTTTTCCTCTCCTCCTTCCTCCGTTTCTGGTTCCTCTCCCTCCTATTCCTATCCTTCAGCTTACTCTTCTCCCGAAGTTCCCTCTTCTCCTTCTGTTTCTTCCTTTCCTTCTGCTTCGCCCTCTCCTTCTCCCTCTCCTTCCGTTGGTGGCTATGGCTATATCGTTATTGAGGTTGCCCGCCCTTCCGCCCGCCCGCCCGCCAGTTCTGGCTTAGACCTGTCTTCAGGCCCTAAGATTATTGAACTTCCTTAGTTGCCCTCGCCCGCCTTCCCGCCCGTCGTTGAAATCGGTTCTAAAAATGATGTTTTAAACCTTTCTGAAAGTTTATGTAAATCAAATTTTAGAAATCTTTAGCCTTAACCCAGTGGCTGGCTGGCTTGTGGGACCAAGCTTAAGCATTAGCACTTAAGCGTTTATGTGTTGTCTAAGCGTTAGCTTTGCGGCTGGTCTGCCAGCCAGCCACGGTTAAGGCTCTGGCGGGTGGGGGTGAGGGTCTGGGAGAGGGGGAGGGTCGGCCAGAGCCTTAGACCTTGGAGACCCTCCCCCTCTCCCAGTGGCCGTAAGGCCATTTTTGTCCATGTGTTAGCGTTCCCACCAAGGCCAAGCAGGGCAGGGGCGGGGCGTAAGCCCGCCTGCCTGTGGGCTTGTATTACTTATCACCTAATTTTAAACTTTGCACCTGTCCCACACTTAAGGGTTAAAATTTCACCCTAAGTTGAGGTTCTGCCATGGGACTGTATGATAGGGACTATATGAGGAAGGAAAGGAAGCCCTCGGAAGAGGTTCAGCATTCTAAACTGCCAGACCCTGAGAAAGCTCCTCCATGGCAAAATAAACCCTCTCCTACTTTGCCCTTTGCCTTCTGGCTTTGGCTGTTTGTTATGACCCTTGCTATTCTCTTCTGGGCTTTCCTTCTTTTAGTCCGCCCGTGAGAAACTAACAGGGTTCCCTCTTCAGGTATTCGTTGGCTTTCATTACGCCCTTGGTAGCCCTGTAAAGGTTAATAAGTCTGTTTAGTGTTCTAAAGGGTGTCTCCTCGTGCCTCCAGTTGTTTATGGTTATTGTCTTTCCTCTCTCCAGTTCTCCCTTCAGTTGTTGGTATCTATAGACCCGCCCGCCCTCCGTTCTGATTTCAAGCATGCACAGGCTTATTGTTTTATATTCAAAGTTCTTTAGGGTTCTGTCTTTAATCCCAAGTTCTCCGCACAGCCTGAGAACTTCCCTCTTCAGTTCTTCCTCTATTTCCCTGAGTTGTTCCTTTATTGCCCTTGTGTCCATTCTTTCCATTGTTCGTATGGCACAGGGTAAAGGTCTAATATCTCTCCCTCCTGTGGTCTTTCTCCTGCTATTTCTATAATCTCAGGAACTCCTATCCAGTTGTGTTTTACCCTGACCCTCCAAAGGTTCGGTTCCACTTCCTCTAACACTTCAATAACCTTAGCAATCATAACCTGCTTAGCTGGGATGTGTTTAAAGTCCATCCATGCCATCTTTAACCCTCCCTTATGAAGTTCTTAACCTTTACTTTTCCCTTTTTGTTCTTTTTCCAGCTTGCCAGCCCTCGGATTTCAATTACTCCTCCCTTCCTTACTTCCTCCCGCACCGTTTCCACAAACTCCTTTATCACCCTTTCCACCGTTTCCTCTTTAATCTTCAGTCTGTTCGCTATTAACTTGGCTAAGGTTTTCCTGTTGTGTTTCATAGTTAGCCTCCCATCTGAAAGGTTCTTTATGCTTAAGACAGTAATAAACCCATTCAATAACCTTTCCAGCAGTCTTTAATATTGCCTTCTTTTTGCTTCCGCTTTTTTCCACTTGCCTAAGGTAGTATTCCTTAACCCTCCTGTGGTTGCTTCTTTCCCTTACCGCTTGGACTAAATACATATAAAGCAGTTTCCTTATGTATTTGTTGGTGTAGCTATTGACTACGTTTTTCTCCTTTTTCCCTGACTGGTATATTCTCAAGCCCAAGCCCATATAGCTTTTAAAAGCCTTAACATCCTTGAACCTTCCTATATCCACATAAACACTTATGAAGTATGCTATGGTTGTCTCTGAGAACCCAAAGCTTTTTAGGATGTTTAAGTCCTCAGGATAGTATGCCCGTAGGAATGCGTTTATTTCCCTTTCCGTCTCCTCCAAGCTATGGACTACTTCCAGCCATATTTTCCTCTCCCTTAGAATGGTTGATAACACTTCTGCCTTGTCCGTTAGCCTTTTCCAGTCAAGGATAGCCCTTCCCTTCCTTATCTCTGACCAAAAAACTGGCTTGCTTAATGTCTTGCTGTCTGGAAATATCGTCTCCACAAGTTGCCTTAGCCTGTTTTCTATCTGGTTTTTTACCTTCAGCAAGTGTTCCCTTTCGCTTATCAGAACCTTTAACCCGTATGCCTTTATGTCCTTGCTTGTTATTAGCCTTGCTGGTAGCCCTCTCCTCAGGTATTCTGCTAAACTGACTGCGTCCGCCTTGTCCTGCTTTTTCCTTCCTTCAAGCTTTATAAACCTGTTGAAGTTCAGACCATCCACTAAGTAAATCCTTAACCCTTCCACCCTTTCCATCAAATAGAGAATTACAGGCATTGAATAGGTTCCCGTTTGTTCAATAGCCATGCTTATCTCGTCCTTTAGATGTTTCAGGGTCAGTTCCAAAAGCTTTAGTCCTTCCGTTGTGATGTCAAAGTCTCCGCTTGTTAGCTTGGTTCCTCCGCTCGTTAAAACAGCCAAACTAACCTTGTCCTTACTTACATCTACACCTGCATATAGCATTTATACGGCCTCCCACTATTCTTTGAGAGGTCAGGCAAAAGCCTGCCCCATTACCACCATCAGGGATGACCGCTTTAAGCTTATTTGAGGGCTACCCACCCCCCAAAATGCGAGAAGGGATACAGGCTTAGCCTGTTCCCACGCCTATATCAGAGGTAATGGGTAGCCCTCAAATAAGCTTATCAAAAACACTAAGACTTTAAATTTCATCACATATAAAAGAATAGCCTATATTATAATGCTCTTCTATGTTCTTACTGCTTTTGCTTTTGCCTCTTAGCCTACTTGCCAAAGAGCTAACACTGTGCTACAAAGCATACTATCTATTTTTCCCCGTGGCCCAAACCTGCGTAACCTACAAATTGCAGGGAGATGACCTTGTAGTTTCCAGCTATGCCAAAACTATAAACGTGGGAGGGCTCGTAAAAAGGGTGTATAACTACGGATATGCGGTCATATCTGCAAAGAACCTGATGCCCAGGGAGTTTTTCTACCATCAAGAAGAAGGAGAGTTTAAAAGAAGACAGCACTACATTTTTAAGAACTCTAGGATCTATGTAAAGGAAACCCACTATGTGGAGCTAACGGATAAGGTGGAAAGGGAGGAGGAGAGGGTTTATCCCTTTGATGGCTATCCAGACCCATACACCGCAAGCCTTGTGCTCTACAAAAATTCTATCCAAAATGACGAAGGAGTCATAAAAATGTTCTACGACGACAGAAAGTATCACATACCCTACAAAGTGGTTGGGGAAGAGGAAATTAAAGTGCCCGCGGGCAACTACTACGCAAGGGTTGTGGACGTAACTCCCAATGTAGAAACTAAAGGGCTACTGCGACCAAAGGGAAGATGGAAGCTCTGGATAGAAAAGGACAACCTCTTCCCTGTGAGGATGCAACTCTTCTTTGTGTTAGGAAGCGTCCGAGCTATTTTGGAGGAAGTTAAAGGAGATCGGGAGCTCCTAAGGAAAGTCCTTTTGGAGCAAGGGTGATGGAAGTCAAGCACGCAGTAATCCTTGGTTTTGTGGAAGGACTCACTGAATTTTTGCCTGTATCTTCCACCGGACATCTTATATTAGTTGCCCACCTTTTGGGACTTGACCATTCGGAATTCACAAAGAGCTTTGAGATCTCCATCCAACTTGGTGCCATCCTTGCGGTGGTATTTCTCTATTTCGGGACTTTGCTTAGAGACTTAGAAACTTGGGAGAGAATAATAGTAGCCTTTTTGCCCACTGGACTGCTGGGATTTTCCCTTTACAGGTTTATTAAGGGCTACCTTATCGGAAACGACCTGGTGGTGGTAGTTAGCTTGGTTCTGGGTGGAATTTTTCTACTCTTTGCGGACAGGTTCTGTGAGAGGTTTTGCTATCTTCAGAACATCAGAGAGCTACCTCTAAAAAAGGCTTTTGTAATAGGCTTATTTCAGTCTTTGGCTATGGTTCCGGGAGTTTCCAGAAGTGCCAGCACTATCATCGGTGGTATGCTGATGGGATTAAACAGAAAGCAGTCCGCGGAGTTTTCCTTCTTGTTGGCAGTTCCCACCATGTTGATCGCCACGAGCTATGACCTTTACAAATCCCACTCTCAATTTACAACCCAAGAGTTTCACCTTCTGGCATTGGGCTTTATCACATCCTTTTTGACTGCTCTGTTATCTGTCAAGCTCTTTTTGAAGTTTATATCCACCTACAGCTTTTTACCCTTTGGCGTCTATAGAATATTAGCTGGGCTTACTTACGCTTACTTCTTCTTGCTTTAGGTCAACCCAAAGCTTTCTGCTGTGTATGTAATAGCATTCTGGCTCCTTTATCTGAAGATTTCTGAACTTTTTGTATTCCTCTATATTCTCAAGGAAGAACCGCTTTAGGTGTTCCTCTGTATCAAAGTAGAGATAATTCTCACCACACTTCAGCACGAAATACTCCTGGTTTGGCTTTATGTACGCAGAGCACACCACGCACCTTGTGGTTTCCGAGGGCTTTGGTGGTGGAAGGTTCTTTTTTTCCCTGTAGGCATAAAAAAACACCAACAGATTGATAAATATTACAACTACCTCGTAAATTACCGCATGGGTAAAGGAGAGAATGCCCAAAAGAAAGCTAAGCACGGCGGTGAATATTCCGCCTACCGTTAGGAGGGCTATGAGAAAGATATATCTGAGCGGGGCACCCAGGAAGATAAGGGCTATCATACAGGCGATGCCTACTGCCCTCAAAAGTCCTGCAAGTATGATCAGTATATGTGAAAGTTCTTGCTCTTCCATTTTGAAAAGTGGGCTGGGCGGGACTCGAACCCGCGACCCGCGGATTAAGAGTCCGCTGCTCTGCCAGCTGAGCTACCAGCCCTACAGTACTTTTAATTATAATACCTTTGAATGACACAGCTACCACCAGAACTCGTAAGAGAAGCCCTCAAGAGGAACAAAGTAAAGATAGAAAACTACAAGGGCATAGAATACCTAAGGTTCGTGGATGACTTTAAGGATGTGCCAAGGGGCACAGCCCTTTTTAAGTCCTTTACCCTTTGGGGGTACCCCCACATAGGCAGGATTTTCCAGCTGAGCACAGGGCTAAAGGAACAATTTACACATCCTTTCTTTGTAGAAGAAAAGGTAGACGGATACAACACGCGGATCTTTCTTTACGAGGACCAGATCTTAGCCTTAAGTAGAGGAGGTTATGTATGCCCCTTTACCACCGAGAGGGTTGAAGACTTTATAAACCTCAAGTTTTTTGAAGACCATCCTAACCTCGTTTTATGCGCAGAGGTGGCAGGACCAGAAAACCCCTACGTGGATGAGCATCCCCCTTACATCAAAGAGGATGTCCAGTTCTTTGTCTTTGACATAATGGAGAAAGACTCCCAGAAGTTTCTTCCATACAGGGAAAAAGAGAAGCTTATTGAAAAGTATGGGCTTCCTTCGGTGGAAAGGTATGGACTCTTTAGTGTGGAGGATGTGGATAAGCTAAAAAGATTGATGAAAAGGCTGAGCGAGGAGGGTAGAGAGGGAGTAGTAATGAAGGAAGACTCAGAGAGGGACAAAAGGGTAAAGTATGTAACCTTTTATTCAAGCCTAAAGGACATAGAAATAACTTCCGTAAATCTTCTCGGTTTGCCCTCTGATTACTTTACCAACAGGCTATTGAGGTTAGCCCTCTTTATGGAAGAGGAAGGCATAGAGGTAGACCAAGAGCTCTTTTTAAAAGTAGGTAAAGCCTTTTTGGAAGGGCTTCTTAAGGCAATCGAAATGTCTAAAAAGGATGGGCGTGTTTATAGGACCTTCCGGTGCAGGTTTAAAACAAGGGAGAATGCCCTACTTTTTATCGAAAGTATAAAGCATGCGTCCTCACAAGTGCAAGTACTACAAAGGCGGTTGGAAAAAGAAGGAGACTATTGGGTACTGGAATTTGATCGGGTGTATCTTAACATGACTGGTCTATTGGGACATCTGCTGGCGGGTGGGTCCATTTTTGATTGAGGGGTTATATTTATATCTTCCACCATGGAGCTACCCGAATACCCCACCGACGAGCTAGCAGAGAGGGCGGTATTGGGTGCTATGATCAAAGACCCCGACAACATCCCCACCGTCCTTGAGTATCTTCGTGAGGAGGACTTTTACTTTGAAACCCACAGGCTACTGTTTTCTCTGCTTTACAAGGTGTGGGAAGATAAAGGAAAAGATTGGGATGACATTGTTCTAAGGAATTACCTGATAAAGTCTGGGCTTCATGACAAGATTAGTATGGATTTGGTGTATGCCTTAGCCCAAGAGGCGGCAGAGGGACCACTGCTTTTTGAAGCGATAAACAGCGTAAAGGAAAAGGCAGGCTTAAGGAGACTGATAGACCTTTCCATTGAGATCCTGAAGAATGTCCAAGAATCTCCCGACCTCAATCTCTTGGTGGAAAGGACAACCCAAAAGCTTTATGAAATATCCGAGAAGACCCAGATAAGCGGATACTATCACATAAAAGAGGTGGCCAACGAAGTTTTGGAGATCATTGAAAAGAGAAAGAAAGAAGAGAAAGTGATCACCGGTCTACCCTCAGGCTTTATAGACCTTGATATGCTGACCACAGGCTTTCATCCCTCGGACCTTGTGATAGTTGCTGCAAGACCAGGGATGGGCAAAAGTAGCTTTATGCTCTCTATGGTTCTTAACCTTGCCTTTGAAGAAAAGGTGCCGTTGGCCATATTTTCCTTGGAGATGAGTAAAGAACAGCTTGTAATGAGAATGCTTTCTATGCTTTCGGGTGTTCCACTTCAAAACATAAGGAAGGGTTTTATATCAGAGGAAGATTGGAGAAAGCTACTAAACGCAGCTTTGGAGCTCTCTTCAAGGGATATATACATAGACGACAATCCAACACTCTCCACTACCGAGCTAAGAATAAAAAGCAGAAAGCTAAAGAAGGAGAAGGGTGTAGAGATAATCTTTGTGGATTACTTGCAACTTCTCAGACCACCCCACCGGAGAAGCTCCCGTCAAGAGGAGGTTGCGGAAATATCAAGGAACCTGAAAGCCCTTGCGAAAGAACTTGAGGTTCCTGTGGTAGCCCTTGCCCAGCTTTCCCGTCAGGTTGAGCACAGAAGCGACAAACGCCCACAGCTGGCGGACCTGCGGGAAAGCGGACAGATTGAACAGGACGCGGACCTAATTATCTTCATCCACAGACCCGAGTATTACAAGAAGAACCCATCTCCAGAGGAGGAGGGTATAGCGGAGATAATCGTGGCAAAACAGCGCCAAGGTCCCACTGGCATAGTAAAGCTTGCCTTTATAAAAGACACCACTATGTTTAAGTCCCTTTCTCCCACATACTCTGGCACAAAGAGGGTGGAACCCTACGAGCCGGAAGAAACAGAAGAAGATGAGTTTTCTCCCGATGACTACGATTTAGATTTTTAACATGCGGGTAAAGTTCCGGATTGTTGTACACAAGGATGGAAAAAAGCTGAGCAAAGGAGACCTTTTGGGAGAAAAAGACCCTTTTTGGGTGGGAGTTAGGTACATAACCGAGTTTAGATACTTAGAGGCCACCAAATGGCTCATGCTCGCCCAAGATTGCTACGAAAAATATCTTTTGCTCGCACTAACAAACTTAGCCTTGGGGCAGGAAAGCCAAGCCCAAGAGTTTTACCAAGAAGCCCTAAGCCACAAACCCTGCCATGCCTTGGAAATTTTTTTAGAGATGCCGGAAAAGGGAGAGAGGGTTCGGGTTAAGGAAGGTTGCAAACTTGAAGAGTTAATTTATACTTATCTCCATGAGAAGCGACAAGATTAAAAAGGGCATAGAGAGGGCTCCACATAGGGCTCTGCTCAGGGCTTGTGGGCTTACCGATGAGGATTTTGACAAGCCACTCATTGGCATAGCAAACTCATACATAGACATAATCCCCGGTCATGTGCATCTTAGGGAGTTTGTAGAACCCATCAAGGAAGAGGTGCGAAAGGCTGGTGGTGTGCCCATAGAGTTCAACGTGATCGGGGTGGATGATGGCATCGCTATGGGGCACTATGGCATGCACTACTCCTTGCCCTCAAGGGAACTGATCGCAGACTCTATAGAAACGGTGGTAGAGGCCCATCAGCTTGACGCATTAATATGCATACCCAACTGCGACAAGATCGTCCCCGGAATGCTCATGGCCGCCGCTAGGCTAAACATTCCCACCATTTTTATAAGCGGTGGTCCTATGCTGGCGGGTGAGGTCAACGGCAAAAAGGTAGACCTAATAAGCGTCTTTGAGGGTATAGGACAGCTAAAAGCCGGAAAGATTGACGAAGGACAGTTAAAGCTCATAGAGCAATCTGCGTGCCCCACCTGTGGTAGCTGTTCGGGAATGTTTACTGCCAACTCTATGAACTGCTTAACTGAGGTTTTGGGTCTTGGATTGCCCGGCAACGGCACCATTCCTGCGGTAGACCCAAGGAGGGAACTGCTGGCAAGAACCGCCGCAAGGAAGATAATGGAGCTATTGGAAAAGGACATAAGGCCAAGGGATATTCTTACCGTAGAAGCCTTTGATAATGCCTTTGCGGTGGATATAGCCATGGGCGGTTCCACCAACACAGTTTTACACCTTCTGGCAATAGCCAACGAAGCGGGCATAGACTACGACCTGAACCGTATAAACGAAATATCCAAGAGAACACCCACCTTGTGCAAAATATCCCCAGCTTCCCACTATCACATTGAAGATCTAGATAGAGTGGGTGGTATTCCTGCCCTTCTCAAGGAGATGATCAGGGGCGGGTATTTGCCCCATCCGGACCAAATGACGGTAAGCGGAAAGACCCTTAGAGAGATTGCAGAATCTGCACCGGACGCAGACGGAGAGGTAATAAGAAGGATAGAGAACCCATACTCCAGAGAGGGCGGGCTTGCGATCCTCTTTGGCAATCTGGCACCGGAGGGTGCGGTGGTGAAGACTGCGGGCGTGGTGGAAAGCATGCTTGTCTTTAAAGGAAAAGCCATATGCTTTGATTCGGAGGAGTCCGCCATAGAGGGTATCATGTCCGGCAAGGTCAAACCAGGGCATGTGGTGGTTATAAGGTATGAAGGTCCAAAGGGTGGTCCGGGTATGAGGGAGATGCTAGCTCCCACTTCCGCCATAATGGGTATGGGCTTGGGAGATAAGGTAGCCCTAATCACCGACGGAAGGTTCTCCGGTGGTACGCGCGGCGCCTGCGTGGGACACATATCTCCAGAGGCAGCTGCTGGCGGTCCCATAGGTATAGTCAAGGATGGCGACGAAATTCTCATAGACATACCGGGCAGAAGGATAGAGCTCTTGATCTCTGAGGAGGAACTCCAAGAGAGGCTCAAAAACTTTGTGCCCAAACAGAAAGAGATAAAGAGCCGGTGGCTCAGAAGGTACGCAAAGCTCGTCCAAAGTGCGTCAAAGGGGGCGGTGCTCTCTGATTAATGGCTCTTTACTCTCCCATAACTGACTACGACGTATACCTCTTTAAAGAGGGCACCCACACAAGGCTTTACAGAAAGCTCGGAGCCCATCTGATAGAGGGTGGGTGCCATTTTGCAGTCTGGGCTCCCTTTGCAAGGGAGGTTTATGTCTTTGGAGACTTCAACGGTTGGGACAAGTTTTCCCACCCAATGAAAAAGCGTCCAGACCCATCCGGCATATGGGAGCTCTTTGTGCCCGGTGTTTGGAAGGGCTGTAAATACAAATACTTTGTGGTGGGTGCCGACGGAGTGGGCAGGGAAAAGTCAGACCCCTTTGCCTTCTTCTGCGAGCAACCCCCCGGCAATGCGTCCATCGTGTGGGACCTTAGCTATAACTGGCAGGATGATAAATGGATGAGGGAGAGGGGAAGGTACATTGACTATCACGCACCGGTTAGCATTTACGAAGTGCATTTGGGCTCTTGGAGGAGGGTGCCCGAGGATCAAAATCGGTCTTTGCACTATCGGGAATTTGCCCATTGGTTAGGTGAGCATGTGAAGGAGATGGGCTTTAGCCACGTGGAATTTTTGCCCATTATGGAACATCCCTTTTATGGCTCCTGGGGTTATCAGATTACCAACTACTTTGCACCCACCTCTCGGTACGGAACACCTCAGGACCTGATGTATCTTATAGACAGCCTCCACCAAAGGGGCATTGGAGTGATCCTTGATTGGGTGCCCTCCCACTTTCCTACCGACGAGCACGGCTTGGCTTTTTTTGATGGTACCCACCTTTATGAGTACGAGGACTGGAGGAAAAGATGGCATCCCGACTGGAAAAGTTTTGTCTTTGATTACTCAAAGGGAGAGGTTAGGTCCTTTCTGCTTAGCAGTGCCCACTTTTGGATAGATGTATATCATGCAGATGGGCTAAGGGTGGATGCGGTGGCTTCCATGCTGTATTTGGACTATTCCCGCACCGAGTGGGTCCCCAATATTTACGGTGGAAAGGAAAACTTGGAAGCCATAGAGTTTTTGATAAAGCTAAACGAAACTTTATACAGGGACTTTCCGGACATTCACACCTTCGCGGAGGAATCCACCGCGTGGCCCATGGTTAGCAGACCCACATACATGGGAGGGCTTGGCTTTGGCTACAAGTGGAACATGGGTTGGATGAACGACACCCTCTTTTACTTTTCCAAGGACCCCATATACAGAAAATACCATCACGACAAGCTAACCTTTAGCGTTTGGTATGCCTTTTCTGAGAACTTTGTCCTGCCTCTTTCCCATGATGAGGTAGTCCATGGCAAGGGTTCCCTTCTAGGAAAGATGCCCAAGGATGACTGGCAAAAGTTTGCCAACCTTAGGCTTTTGTTCTCTTACATGTATGCCTTTCTGGGAAAGAAACTGCTCTTTATGGGTGGAGAATTCGGACAGTGGAGGGAGTGGGACCACAATCAAAGCTTAGATTGGCACCTTTTAGAATACTTTCCTCACAGAAGAGTGCAGAGGCTCGTGAAGGATTTAAACGAGCTTTACCGAAAAGAAAGAGCCCTTCACAAGTTAGACTGCGATCCGGCAGGCTTTGAGTGGGTGAAGATGTCAACTTTTGGCATCCATAGACTGGGGTGGTTGATGGTTAGGACCTGAAGCAGTTCTGATAAGCTTAGAAATATGAAGGCAAGACAAGTAATAGAAGAAATACTAAGCAAAGCTTTTAAGCGACATAGGTTTCCCGTAAGCCTAAAAGCAGAAGCTGTGCTCCTCTACTTTAAGGGACTTTCTCTAAGAGCAGTAAGGGAGTCCCTACTTCACAAGGGTTATTAGGGAAAGCTCTTCAGGCAATATATACGATTGCTATTTGGGTCTATAAGGTTTGCCTGTGTTTGTGCATCTTTCAGGAAGGAGGGACTCTTGGACAGCTAAGTTGGTTCTTTACAACGCAAAGGCAAAGGGATGCACCACTGACAAGGGACCTTGGTATGTGAGTGCAGTCAAAAAGCTTCCAATGGAATGGGAACATGAGACTTTTGGGAAGAGGAATGAGGTTTCCTTGGAATGCTAAGTATGAAACCGTCTATAGATGGTTAGCCTCCTTTATTGTCATTTATACGATCATGAACCTAAAAAGTTGACATCCTCGAGTGGGTGGATTTTTCCGATTATGAGCAGAGCGTGATCTCCTTTTTGAGAAAGTCAAAGTCTGGAGGAGGTTGTTCTAAAAATACAAACCCATTGACACACAAGAGTTTTAAAGCTAAAATCTAACTCTGATGTTTGTTAGCCTTCAATTCAAGCTTGAACTGAGAAAAGAAGCCAAAGAAAAACTCATAAAGCTTATGCGTAAACAATCCTCCGCCATCCGTGTGGCATACAATATGCTAAAAGAGTTGGAAAAAGAAAAAACAAAAAACCCACACGCCCAAATATACCAAAGACTAAGAAAGCTGTTTCCTGAGTTGCCGACAAAATACA